>JADMIO011319510.1_pt1 | contig 69156 bp, 59 predicted proteins | sample 8958161 | NCBI WGS metagenome assembly JADMIO01 (sample SAMN16585339, study PRJNA669376) | soil metagenome | isolation source: Crop rotation soil | place: USA: Cullars Rotation, Alabama | collected 2011 | reverse complement strand
CGCGACTTCAAGTCACGTGAATTCCAAGCTTCGGATCCCACTGTGCTGGAAAGTTGACCATGGGCTGAACGGTCACGCCCAGGAACGCCTCCTTGGCCACGGTCGCGCCGACAGCCTTAACGACATTTCGATGAATCTCGTCGAATGCGTTGCAGACTTCGCCGGCATTTTTCAGATTCAGCTTCACGCCGCCGACGTCGGTCTTATGGGTGATGCTGTGCGAGTGGAGCTTGAGCACGCACGGATAGCCGACTTCCGCCGCCCGCATGACGGCATCCTGCGGGTCCTTCGCGACCATCGTCGCGGCCGCCTGGATGCCGTAGGCGATCAGCAATTGCTTGGATTCGTATTCATCCAGCAGCGTGCGGCCGGACTTGAGTGCGCCGTCGATGATCTTGCGCGACAGCGCGACATCAGGTTTGAAATCGCCATCGATTGAGGGCGTTTCATACAGTTGGTGCAGGTTCGAGCTGTACTGGTGCATGTAGTTGAACATGCGGGCACAGGTATCGGGATAATCAAACGTCGGAATGCCGACCGTGTTAAGAATCTCCGCGCCCGCTGCCACTTCCGGGCCGCCCATCCAACTGGCGAGGACGGGCTTGTCGGGGATTTTCGCGTACTGCTTGAGCAGTTCGGCGGTCTTGGTGGGCTCGGTCATGTCCTGCGGGGTGAGGATGACGAGCATGCCGTCGGAGTTGGGATCGTTGGCGGCGATTTCGAGGGCTTTCGCGTAGCGATTGGCGTCGGCGTCGCCGAGCACATCGATCGGATTGCTGCGGCTCCAAGCCGACGGGAGCACGGCGTGTAGCTGGGTAATCGTCGATTCACTCACCGGCGCCAGCACGCCGCCGGTGCCGACCAGCGCATCGGTCGCGAGCACGGCCGGGCCGCCGGCGTTGGTGATGATGGTGAGCCGGTTTCCGCGCGGCCGCGGCTGCTTGGAAAGCACCTCGGCCATGTAGAAGAGTTCGGAGATGTTGTTCACGCGCAACACGCCGACGCGTTTGAAGGCGGCATCGAGCACTTCGTCGGAGCCGGTCATCGAGCCGGTATGACTCGCCGCCGCCCTGGCGGCCGCGTCGCTACGGCCGGGCTTGATGACGATGATCGGCTTGTTCAGCGCCACTTCGCGGGCCGCGCTGAGAAATCCGCGGGCGTCGCCGATCGATTCCATGTAGATCAGGATTGATTGCGTGCGCGGATCATTCCCCAGGTAGTCGATCAGATCGCCCCAGCCGACATCGAGCATCGAACCGACGCTCACAAACGCGCTGAAGCCGACATGTTCCTTAAAGCTCCAGTCGAGAACGGCCGTGCAAAGCGCGCCGGATTGAGAGATGAATGCGACGCGTCCCGGCTTGCTCATCCCCTTGGCGAAGGTGGCGTTGAGCCCCGTGAGCGGGTTCATCACGCCCAGGCAATTCGGGCCGATCAGGCGCATACGTCCGCGGCGTGCCTGCTCGAGCACGCGGCGTTCGAGTTCGACGCCGGGTGCGCCCATTTCCTTAAATCCCGCACTGATGACGATCGCGCCTTTGACGCCGACGTCGGCGCATTCGCCGATGATTCCCGGCACCGTTGCCGCGGGGGTCACCACTACGGCAAGATCAATCTTCGCCGGGACATCTTTCACGCTCGGATAGGCCTTGATCCCCATCACCGATTGCCGCTTCGGGTTGATCGGGTAGATCGTCCCGCCGAACGGGCTCGACATCAGGTTCCACAGGATTGTTCGCCCGACCGCGCCCTGTGTTTCGGTGGCGCCGATCAGCGCCACATTCTTCGGCGCGAAGATCGCATCAAGTGGAACGGCGTCGTGTTTGAGGAGTTCGTTGGATGTTTCGATGACTTGCATACCCTCCGCCTGTCGGTAATAAAGGACAATATGGTCCGATTTAAATTATTTATCAAGTGGGCAATTCAGGCAGCGTGGCAGGGTGTCGCGTTTATAGCCGTGGCGATTTGTCGCGAAACGCAGGATGGATACACCGAGCCTCGATTTTTGAAGCATGGAGCCTCCTGTCGCCGACATGACTTATTGTCAGTTTACCTGATAGCAGGAATATGATGCGACATTTTGCTCCCCCGGCGACGTCTCTCCTTCACGACCGCGAGCATATGCTGTAAATCTAGGCGTTTTTCCCGTTGATTGCCGGCGGGTTCCACACACAAGGAAATGATCAGGATGTCTTTTTCACGAGCTATTGTCGAAGCGATCGAATCCCGCCAGCACCTATCCGCCAGTACGAGCGGAAGCGCCGTCAACCTGATCGGTGCAACCTCCGGCGTGACCGCGTCGGCGAATTCCCCGTCGATCACCGCGATGTACACCACCGCCAATGGCGTCGAGAGCACCGCCAACTCCGCCGCCGACCGCGATACCGCGATCCGGCTCACGATCCAGCTCGCGACCGGCCACGGCGGCATTGATGAAACCAGCCTCAACCGCACGGCCGTCACCCTTACTAACAACACGACTGGTGCCAGCGTCGCGATCGACCGCGTGAAAACATCTGGCGGCGGCGATGTGATCATCATCCAGCCGACCAACCCGCTGGCCGCCAACACCACCTATCGCGTCAATGTGAACGCCTCCAGCGTCGGCAGCAACCTGAAAATCAAGGACGTCAACGGCACCGCGTTCCTCGCGTACGCCGCCACCTTCACCACCGGCACCAAGCTCGCGCTCGGTAGCCCGACGATCGCCTTCTCCCAGCAGGTGGTGGCGGGGGATGACGCGCCCAATGCTTCGGCCCCGGCATTCCTCGCAGTCACAATCGGCCCGGATCACCGCCTCTACGCCTCCACCAGCGACGGCTACATCTACCGCTACAACATCGCCACCGACGGCACGCTCAGCGGCGAAACCATCATCACCACCGTCCGCGACAACAATGGCGGCGGCCGGATCATCACGGGCATTACGTTTGATCCCAGTGCCACTGCGGGCAATCTGGTGCTGTGGGTCTCGCACGGCCAATACCGCTTCGGCAACTCGCCGGGGTCGGGTGGCGTGCAGGAATATGCCCAGAACTTCACGGGCAAGATCAGCAAGATCAGCGGGCCGAACCTGGGCAGCTATCAGGACGTGATCATCAACATCCCGCGCTCGGTGAAGGATCACATCAATAACCAGATCGTCTTCTCGCCGAATGGAAAGAGCTTCTTCTTCGCGATCCCCAGCATGTCGGCGATGGGAAAGCCGGACGGCGCGTGGGGCAATGTTTCGGAAAACATCTACTCGGCCGCGATTCTCAGCGCCACGGTCGGCGGCACGAACGGGATCAATGCGTATCTCAGCGCAAACGGCCCGGTCAATCTGCTGATCGATTCCAACGGGACGACCCACTACAACATCTACGACGCTGCCGCTCCCTTGAAGCTCTATGCCGACGGCATTCGCAATGATTTTGATCTCGTGTTCCACAGCAACGGTCACCTGTATGCCCCGGTCAACGGCTCCAGCGCCGGCGGCAACACGCCTGCCACGCCGGCGGATCTATCGACGGTTCCGAGCAGCAAGCGGCTCGATTTCGCGACCGACGGCAACTACACCGGCCCGGTCGCGCCGTCGCTCACGGCCGTGCCGCAGATCGAGCAGGACACGCTCCTCGATGTGAAACAAAACGCCTACTACGGCCACCCGAATCCCGCCCGCGGCGAATACATCCTCGACGGCGGTAACCCGACGGCGGGCCAAGGCAACGATCCATATGACATCGGCGCCTATCCGGCCGGTACGCAGCCGGATCGGAATTACACGCTGCCGGTGCTCGACATGGGCAAGGACTATTCGCCGGACGGCGTCATCGAATATCACTCGGTGGGCGGTAAGGCCAGCGATCTGAATAACTACCTGCTCATCGCCCGCTACAGCAGCGGCTCCGATATTCTCGCGGTGAAGCCGAGCGCCAACGGCACGATCAACACGGCCGACAGCAAAGCCGTCATCCAGCGCATCACAGGTTTCTACGGCCTGCATTCGCCGCTGGATGTCGTTGAAGACATGACCAACGGCAATGTCTATGTCACCGAACTGGTCAACGAAGTGAGCCAGGGCGCAATCGTGCTGCTCAAGCCGCAAACGGTGGCCGCGACCGCTTCGGCATCGACTGATGTGACCAAGGTTTCGCTCTATGTCACCCCCGGCGACAAAGCCGGCTTCACCAAGACTGTCACGCTCACCAACAGCGGCTCGGGCAACCTGATCCTGGACGTCTCGGCCACCAAGATCACGGGACTTGATCGCAAGAACTTCATCGTCACCGATCTCGGAACAACCGACATCACCATCGCCTCGGGCGCGAGCCGCACGTTCCACGTCAAAGGCGTACTTGCCTCCGGCGACAACGGTCCTCGCTACGGCAATCTCGCGTTTGCGACCAATGACCCGAGCAAGCGATACACGGTTGTGCAGTTGCGAGCGTTCAAATATGTGGCGCCGGCGCGGATGGCGCAGTCGGCTTCGAAGGAAGCATTCGCCAGCATTGGTTCCGGCGTGAAGGACGATGTGCTTGGCACCTTCAGCGATGTGCTGATCGACGGCGCAGTCTAAGCGCGACCAAAATCACAAAACGAAATCGCCCGGCGAATCGACTGCGATTTGCCGGGCGATTTGCTTTGATTACTTGTAGTTGAAGGCGTTGCTCGATTTGTACCCGCCGATGTCGGCAAACGTATGTTCCGGCGAATGAGCATAGCGCCGGGGAACAAACTCGCTGTGGCCATCACAGAAACCAACGACTCCTTTTCCCGATGAGTTCGGCAATTCGGTGCTGCTGGCCGGATCAGGTTTATGGCTGACGACGCTGTCGTGACGCAGCGCCAATCGATTGAGATTTGAATAGTTCGATGCGATGTAACCGCTGCCCGGCGTCAGCGGTGGATCAAAGAGGCGACCATACCCGTCATCGACCGTGCGCTCGTCTTCCTCGAACAGGAGGATCTTCTGAGACGAATCCCTGATCTCGGTGATTTTCCGGGCGTAGATATTCGGCCAGGACAAATATGCGGTCGAGGAATTGGCGACATACTTGTATCCATCGGCCGAGAACAGATAGTTCATTTCGTAGCTGAAGCTGAAATCGCCGGCGGCGTTGTATTGCTTGAGGCGGTTTTCGAAATTGGGATCGGAAGGGCAGCGCATCACGCTCACGTTGGTCGGCTTGAGGTTCAGATAAGGACCGATGCCGTAGATGCCAATGTCTTTGAAGATCGCTCCGCCGGTGGAGAGTTTGGGGTTGCCGAAGTACGGCGTCATTTCCCACTGCACCCATTCAATCTGGTTACGGCTCGCAGCCGCGCCGGCGATCACGCCCGGCAGGCCTCCCTTGTTGGCCGACGTATAGCTGACGAGTGCCGAAGCGATCTGACGGATGTTACTCATGCATTTAATCCGCCGGGCGCTCTCGCGTGCTTTGTTGAGAGACGGGAGCAGGATCGAAATTAGCAGCGCGATGATGCCGATGACGACGAGCAACTCGACTAGCGTGAATGCGCGGTGTGAACGAGTTTTAAAATGAATGGACTGCCCTGACGAGTCTTTCATCAATCCACCTCCGCGACCAGAAAGGCAAACTTGCAGTCGGAAAGTATAGCCGATTGCATGGCGAACCCGCCAAAATTCCGGTGCTTGGTTGTGGCAATGCACCTCCGGCGCATTTTCGTTACATTGGATGGCTATGGCCGCAAGTCTCGTGGAAATTGTGCAGGGTTTTGGGTCGCCGAAGATCGTTCTCGTCGGCGATTTCATGATTGACCGGTATATCTTTGGCTCGACCGACCGCGTTTCTCCCGAAGCGCCGATCCCGGTGTTGCGGTTTCGCCGCGAGGAGACGCGTCTGGGCGGGGCCGGGTTTGTGCTGGCCGGCCTAGCGACGCTAGGCGCGCGGGTGACGGCCGTGGGCGTGTGCGGCAATGACCGGGCCGGCGAAAGCCTGCGCGAACACATCGCTCAATATGGCGCCGATACCAGCGGGCTCATTCAATGTGCTCGTCCGACCGTCGAAAAAGTGCGCCTGCTCGGCTCCAGCGAAGACCGCTCGGCCCAGCAGATGATCCGGCTCGACATCGAAGACACGCAGCCGGTCGATCGCGAAACCGAAGACCGATTATTCGCCGCCGCCGACGTCGCCCTCAAAGGCGCGGCCGTGCTGTGTCTGGAGGATTACAACAAGGGCGTGCTCACCGAATCACTCACGCAGCGGCTGATCGCACTGGCGCGGATGCGCAACATCAGCGTGCTGATCGATCCGGCCCGGCTCAATGATTACAGCAAGTACAAAGGCGCCACGCTGATCAAGCTCAATCGCCCGGAAACGGAAAAAGCGACAGGGATGAAAGTCAACGATTCGACCTGTTCTGCCGCAGCGCAGGCGCTGCTCGATAAGCTGGAACTGGGCGCGGTTGTCATCACGATGAACGACAAAGGCAGCTATCTGGCGACGCGCGATGGGAAGCGTGAATTGCTCGCCTCGCGTCCCCGTCAGGTCGCGGATGCGACCGGGGCCGGCGACATGGTGCTGGCGGCGCTGGCGATGTCGAGCGCGAGCGGCGCCGACTGGCATGAAGCCGTCGAACTCGCCAACGTCATCGGCGGACTCGAAGTGGAGAAGCTCGGCTGTGTGCCGATCACGCGCGACGAGATCATCGCCGATCTCCAGTCCGAACAGCGCCAGAAGGACGGCAAGGAACGCTCGGTCGAATCCCTCTGCGAAGAACTCAGCGTCCACCGCAAGGCCGGCCGGCGGATCGTGTTTACTAATGGGTGCTTTGACCTGATTCACCTCGGACACGTGAAGTATTTCCAGTTCGCCAAGGCCCAGGGAGACGTGCTGGTGGTCGGCGTGAACACGGATGCCAGCATCCGCCGGCTCAAGGGAGAAAAACGCCCGGTGGTGAGCGAGGATGACCGCGTGGGCGTGCTGGAGGAGCTCGAAAGCATCGATTACCTGGTGAAGTTTGATTCCGACACGCCGCTCGACCTGATCCAGGCCGTTCAGCCGGATGTGCTGGTGAAGGGCGCGGATTACGCCAAGGAACAGGTGGTCGGGTGGGAATTGGTCGAGGCCCGCGGCGGCCACGTCGCTCTGGCGCCGCTCATTGATGGCCGATCGACCAGCAATGTGATCCAGCGAATCATCGAAGCCTACGCCGAATAATCAGGCGACGCGTTCCGCCAAATGCCTAGTTACTGACACGGGTGTGCTGGATTTGCGCGCCGGTTGAAAATGCCCATTTCAGCCGAATAACGGCATTATTATCAGACGAAACCTTACTGGCAGTCAGGGAATCAAGGATTTGTCGCCACAGATCGCCCCGATTGACGGGGCGTCCGGTAATGCGCTGTCAGAAAGCACTGATAAGTTTTGCTTGCTGCAATAATTGTGTCATCTTAGCCGCAGGAACCACCATCTCGGGCAGTTAGTCCGGGCAAATTAGAAGGGCAGTCGGCTCACAATGCGGGTACTTCGTATCTCCCTGCTGGTTGTGTTATCGGTCTTGTCTCTCGGCTTCGCCGACGGCTCAAAAGCCGCCAATCCTCAGACAAACCCGGTTTGTTCCACCGATTTAACCGAATTATCCCAAGCCTCATCCATCGGCCCATTGGAAGTGCGTATTCGCCGACTCCACCGCGTCAGGCCGGACCTGATGAGCTTCCCTATTCAGTACGATACGTTCTGCTGAACGGTCAAATTAATAATTAGCCGCAGAGAACACGGAGGACACAGGGAATGTGTCCTCTTTTTTTGCGCCATGATCAATTGATTGTCCGGGAGGGCGAGGCTCCTGCCGAGCCAAGTTCATAGTCGGGTGCCAGGCTCGGCAGGAGCCTCGCCCTCCCGATCTCAATCGTTTGATACACGCAGGAAGATGACCGAAAAGAGCCAGACACCCACTGCCGCGATGCTCATGACCATCCAGTGTTGAGCACCGATCGCGGGAAGATCAATCTGCGATCCCCAGATACATACGAATGCCGCGAAGTACATCGCGATGCCGAGAATTACGCCTCGGTAGGCCGCGCCGACTAAGAGCAAAAGCCCGGCAATCGCGAAGACGGCGGGTTGAGCGATCTTTTTGGTGAATCGTTCCGGCACAAGCGGAATCGTCAGCGGCTTTTCGACGGCCGTCGAGGTCTGCACGGCCTGTTTAACCTTGTTGGCCGACGAGGTGTCTCCTGAAAGCACGCGCTTGAGCGGGTCTTCGACTTTTATCGACTGAAGTTCGCGACCAAAATCTGCGAAGGCGGCCGGCTTATTGAGACTCCACCAGTTAGCATAAACGCCCAGTAGCAACAGCCCCAATCCCACGCGGATCAGCGAACTCGTCGCAAATTGCAGCGGCGTGCCATACCGGCGGCGGAAGTAGCTCTGGTGGACGTAGCCGGGTTGATGATCGTCGACATCGTGGTGCTCGCCACCTTCGCTGCCCGAGATCATCGACATGGCCGAGCGCGAGAGGGTCCGTTCGATCGCGCGTTCGCTGGGGGCGGCTGTTGCGTGAGCGCTTGGTGGCATCGTTGCCTTTTCGCTCGGCGCGGCCGTCGCTCTGACCGATGGCGGGGCGAGCGTGGCGGCCATGTGGCGCTCCGCCTCGTGGCGAAGCATCTCGGCGCTCACCACCAGCCGCTGCGCGTTCCGCGCTGCCTGCCGACGGGCCAGACGTTCGTCGATGCCCTTGGCCTGCATCGATTTCATTTCGAGCTTCGCGAGCAAGCGGGCTTCGCGGAGTTGCTTGCGCGATTCGATCCGGTGTTCGATAAACGCGATCATCGGCTCGCGCCACGCCGCAAACTTCGGCCGGTCATGCCCGCGCTCTTTGCCCCAGAGCGTGCGGGCCTGCAGCTTGGCTTCGTAGCCGAACAGGTCTTCGTAAAACTCCTCCCAGTGCCTTCCCGAAAATCGGCAGACGAACTGCCGGATTGCGTTTTCGTCCAGCCCCTTCAGACGCATCTGTTTGATCAGTAATTCGGCCTGACTGATATAACGGGCACGATCGCGGGCGGATTTGAGATCAATCGTCCAGTAAAACGCCTGCGCCAATCCGATCGCCAAAACGCCGGCAATCAGCCACGGCCAATGTAGATTGAACGCGCAAATCACGAATCCAAAAATCGCCAATCCAGCGGTCCAGAGCAGCCAGTCAAATAGCCCGGCCCCAAACAGAAGTTGGCGGGCCTTGCTGAAAAGCAGCGTCTTCTTAAGCACGCCGAGCGTGAGCTGGTATGCCAAGGTCGTCAGGATAGCCAGGCCGATCATGCCGCCGGCGTAATTCACTTTCCACACCAACGTATCGGTCGAATATGCAAACAGCACTGCCAGCAATGCACACGCCGCATAGAAGCCCAAGATCAGTTTTGGCTTGAGCCGCGCCAAAAAGTTCTTGTGATACTCGTCGGCCGCGTATTCCAGGATTTTGACCTGTTCGTCCTTCGGCGTGTAAGGACCGGTCGACGCGACGCCCATGAAGCCTTCGAGCGCGCTGATCACATCCTTCATGTTCGGATAGCGATCGTCCGGCCGCTTCGCGAGCATGCGCGTCACGATTGGCGACAGGGCAGCCGGCACGTCTTTCACAACGACATCCGGCGGCGTCACGGCCTCGTGCTGGTGCTTGGTCATCACCTCCATGGCCGTGCGACCCATGAACGGGGGGCGTCCGGTGATCAGGTGATAGAGTGTGCAGCCGAGCGAATAGATATCGGCCCGGTGATCCACGCGGGCCGCATCCAGCGCCTGCTCAGGCGGCATATAGAGCGGCGTGCCCATCGATTTATTGATCTGCGTCAGCCCCACATTCGAGCTGAACGCCTGCATCTGCTGCATGTTCTCCGTCTCGTGGCTGCCGATCTTTTTCACCAGACCCAGATCAGCCACCTTCACGATTCCCTGGTCATTCAGCAGCAGATTCTCCGGCTTCACGTCGCGATGGATCAATCCATGATCATGCGCAAATTTCAATCCGCGAGCGGCTTGCAGGATGTAGCTCACGCCCGTCTCGACATCCAGCTTGCTGTTTTCCCGCAGCACGTTGGCCAGCGTGTTGCCGTCGACAAACTCCATGGAGAAGAAGTTGACGTTTTTGTCCTGCCCGATGTCGTGAATCTGAACGATGTTGTGATGTGTGAGCTGAGCGGCCGCGTAGGCTTCGCGCGTGAAGCGGCTGACGAGTTGTGGATCGACCGCGAGTTGTGGGTGAAGCGTTTTCAGCGCCACGTTGCGATCGAGCGAGACCTGCCGGGCCAGATAGACCGAGCCCATGCCGCCGGAGCCGAGCTTCTGCATGACCTCGTAGCCGCCGAGCGCGGTGCCGATCGGGACATCGTCGGTGCTTGCAACCTCACCGACATCGCCCGGCGCGGCCGCCGGCTGCGGCTTTTGCGGTGACGGTGGGGGAGCGGCATGCGGAACGGATGTCGCGCCGATGTTGGTCTGCTGCTGGGCCGGCGGATGTGCGGCAACCCTTGGCGATTGGGGCACACTCGTTGCGCCGACATGTTGCGTCGTTGCGCGTTGCGGCGCCGGGGCGCTGGTCGTCTGAACGTTCGTTCGCGCCACCGGCGCGGTCGCGGACCGCTGCGGGGCGGCGGGCTTAGGGGCGATGGTTTTCGGTTCCTTGATCCCCAGCGCCGAGGCTACGTCGGGTTCAACGTGATCGTTGATGGCCGTCACCGTCGGCTGCATGTTCGGGTCGGCATGAATCACCAGCCCAAACTTCTCCCCACACCTCGGGCATTTCGGCTGGAAATGCCCGGCCCGGATGCCCTTAAGCTCAATCACAAACGCACAATATGGACATTTAATCGCCAAACACTGCTCCCGAGCACGGAAATGCTAACACACCCGCGACCTATTCTGCACATCGATGGTCGTAGATGCCAGCGACGCGGGCAATTGCCCTGAATAAGGCGGCTGGTTTGGCTAAAGAATGGGGTGCTTCAAGTCTTTAGGTTCGGCGGCGCAATAGCCCGATGCACCCGATCAGAAACGTTCCGGCTAATGCCGGTTCCGGGACCATGGATGCGTAAACCGATTGGATCGAGTTCGCCCCAGTTGCGGGCAGTGATTCGTTGTAGATGCGGACTTCGTCGATGAATCCGGTGAACGGCGTCGTGTCGTCGTCCACCTGCCCGCCGATCTTGATTCCCGCGGCGGCGGTGTTGGAGGTGCGATCGACGCCGGCCGTCAGCGCCCAGGCCGAGTATGACGTCGTTCCCATCGGCAAGAGCGTGCCGTTGCGGTAGACGACGATGCTGCCCAGGTCGTAATCAAACGTGGCCGCGATGTGCGTCCACTCGTTGACGGGGAGAATCTGGTCAATCGTCCCAGTCGAGGTAATGACTGGCCGCGTCGACGATGCGTCGAGTCTTCGTCCCAGCGCGATGAGCCGATTGTTTTCGATCTCAAACAGCGCCCGGCCATTGTGCGGATTGGGCGCGATGCCCGAGTCGCCAATCAGCAGGCCGATCATCGAGGTCGTCCCCGCCGGGGCGGCGGTCGGTTTAAACCATCCCATGATGGTGATGCCCGTGACGTTGGCCGTGCCGAGCAGCGTGGATGCATTGGGCGCGGATGAACCATTCGGGAAGAAGATGCCGGCCTTGTGATCGTTATTCGTCGGCGGATCGGCGATCGGTCCCGTCTTCAATGCAAACGCACTTCCCGGAAACGCGCCGCCTGCGGTGCGCGTCGCACCATTAAAAAGATTGATCGGCGTGGCGTCCGAACCGAGATCCGTTTCACGCGTGGCATCGCCGGCCAGCGGATTATCAAACGTAAACCGATTGACCAACCCCGCCTCGGCCGACACCGACACCAGCGCCGTGGCCGCGATCGCAATGAAATGAATCCTCATCCCTCTCCCTCTCCGCCGATCTGGATACCCACCCCGCACGGCCGAGCTTAGCAACGGGACTTAAGTGGGCCAAGATAAAACTGAACGGGCCTGCGCCAAGATGACATGCAATGGACGGCAAAAAACATGAGTGACGGTGCCTTCGTCAAGCGGATTATTGATTTTGGGAGGGCGAGGCTCCTGCCGAGCCTTGAGTGTCCAGAGTCGGCGGCTCCGCAGGAGCCTCGCCCTCCCAACGAACCACAATCCGCTGCCCCCAACCAACGGCAATTGGATTCAGCGGAGGCGGTTTCAGGTGGATGAGCGACGGCCACATGGCGTCGCACTTATCGCGGCTAATCGAGAATCGCCTGGCGGATGCGTTCGGTCATTTCCTGCTCGGCGGTCATCGGTTGGGTTGGCGACACGGCGGTCGGTTTGGGCGTTGTGTTGGATATCACCTCCGTGAACGAACATCTCCATCAGCCATCCCTCACGCCGAACGAAGCGCGCGTTTCGCACGGTGCAGAGAAGGGTGAGTGGTGCGCCGGTGCCGGAGGGGATCTGCACGACAAACTTGCTGCGGACGCTCAATTCTGTCGGCATTCGGATGGCGATCCCGCCGGAGGAAAGATTGTGAAGCTGTGCGTCGGCGGCAACGACTTCATTCTCCGAGGGCAACATGATCTTCAGTTTTGCACGCAGCTGGACGCGCGGGCTCTTGCGGTGTTCCGTCTCCCCGCCCGGCCGCTCTGACTTCAGCCCGACCAACACTGACCTGAACATCTCGGCCGAGAGTTCCACGTGCGTTCCTTCATACCTAGTAAAGTGGGGTATTATAAACCGGGGTAGATATGATGCTATGCTGGCTGCCTCCCGCGTTCCCACTCTCGGACTCGGTCTGCGGGAATGAAAGGTTCGAGACAGGTTCGAGTCGCGTCGCCATAGCGAAAGCGGACCCAAGGGGAATCACCGATAGTGCCGGGCAGCGAATATCGGCTAGCCTCTCTCATTCTATCTACGCAAGTACACGTTTCGGGCATCTTTCGCGCGGCGTCGGGCTCATGACGGCTGGCCCTTCAGTTTTTGGTGTGTTCACAGATGAATGACAACAAGGAAATGTTGACCCTCGAGGCGGTTCGAGCGCAGTTGGCGGCGATCGTCGAATCCTCGGATGACGCGATCATTAGCAAAACGCTGGAGGGGATCATTACCTCGTGGAACCGCTCGGCCGAGCGGCTGTTCGGACACACAGCGGACGAAGCGATCGGGCAGTCGATCCTGCTGCTGATTCCCAAGCATCTGCGCGATGAAGAGACGCACATCATCGCCCGGCTGAGGAAGGGGGAGCGGATCGACCATTTCGAGACGCAGCGCATCACCAAAGACGGGCGGCTCCTGGACATCTCGCTGACGGTTTCACCCGTGCGGGATGCGACGGGGAAGATCGTCGGGGCGTCGAAAGTGGCGCGGGATATTACCGAGCGGAAGAAGATCGAGCAGGAGCGCGAACATTTCCTCGCCGTCGAGCGCCACGCGCGCGAAGAGGCGCAGCACATCAACCGGATGAAGGACGAGTTCCTGGCGACGTTATCGCACGAATTGCGGACGCCGCTCACGGCCATCATGGGGTGGGCCCAGATGCTCGCCAGCGGACGGGTTCCGCCCGGCGATATGGTGAAGGCCGGGGAAGTGATCAAGCGTAACGCCAACAACCAGCGCCAACTCATCGAAGACCTGCTGGATATGAGCCGGATCGTCTCGGGAAAACTGCGGCTGAACGTGCAGAACGTCTATCCGATCATCCCGATCGAGGCGGCCGTGGAGACGGTGCGTCCGTCGGCAGTAGTGAAGGGCATTCGCATTCGGAAGATCCTCGATCCGCTCGCCGGTCCCATCTCCGGCGACCCGGACCGCCTGCAGCAGGTGATATGGAACCTGGTCAACAACGCCGTGAAGTTTACGCCACGGGACGGGACGATCACGATTGTGCTGCGACGCGCGGAATCGCACGTCGAAATCAGCGTGACCGACAGCGGCGAAGGCATCGAAACGGATTTCCTGCCAAACGTGTTCGCGAGATTTAGTCAGGCGAACTCTTCGGCGACGCGAAAGCACGGCGGACTGGGGCTCGGGCTCTCTATCGCCAAGCAGATTGTCGAACTGCACGGCGGGACCATCCATGTCACGAGCGAAGGGAAGGGAAAGGGCGCCGCGTTCCTTGTAAAAATGCCGATGTTTGCGCTGAAGTTTGAGGAATCCGGTACCGCCCCGCGCACACCATCCGGCCGGTCTGCCGGGGAGGAATTGGGGCTGGATTTACACGGGCTGAACATTCTGGTTGTGGATGACGAGCCGGATGTGCGCGATTTCATCAGCATGCTGCTGGAGGGTTCAGGCGCGACAGTGCGCACGGCTGAATCCGGTTTGGCGGCTTTGGACTCTGTGGAAGATGAGTTGCCCCATTTGCTGATTAGCGATATCGGCATGCCCGAGATGGACGGATATGAGTTTCTTTCGCGGCTTCGCGGTCTGGGCGGCACGCGATCCCACATCCCGGCGATCGCGCTCACGGCATACGCCCGATCAGAAGACCGCACCCGCGCACTGCGCGCCGGTTTCGTCGCGCACGTCGCCAAACCCGCCGACGCCGCCGAGCTACTGGCAACGATTGCCGTGCTGACTGGGCGGTAAAATATTCTCACCCCAACCGGCGGCAATTGGATTCTACCGCGAAGAATAGACGACAATTGACCTCACCTCGGCTTAGCGGGAAAATCCCGGCGAAACATCCGGAACGCGAGGAGCGCTGCCGGTCAGGTGGATCGGTGGAGAGGGGTTGGAATCGCATGGCAAAACGTCGATTCAAAGGGCAGGCCGACGACGCCAATCGGGAAATGTGGCGGATGCACCGCGCGGGTGAGTGGGAGAAGATCTCGCAGTGTCTGGCGCGCGGGGAGTGGGACGCGAATCGGCCGCTCGTGTTTGAACTTCAGCCCGGCGGCCTGCTGCTCCTGCGCGCGGCCGTCCTTGATGGGCAGATGGCGGTGGCGAAGCAGTTGATCGCGCTCGGCGCTGATCCGGAAGCCAACATGCCCGGCGAAACGAAACTGCTGACGGAGGTGTGTCAGAAGGGGGACCTGGCGATGGTCGAACTGTTGATCCACGCCGGCGCGGACGTGAATGCCAAATGCTCGGTGAGCGAAGGCGGCGATTCGGGAGAAACGCCGTTCATGGATGCGGTGATGTTCGGACATCGAGCGGTGGCCGAACTGTTGCTGAAGCACGGTGCGCGGGCGGATATCACGACGCGCCGCGGCCGATCGGCATTGTCGCTCGCGATAGACAACAGCCAAGGCACGCCGGACATGATTCGCTTTCTTCTCGATGCCGGCTGCCCGGTGGACCCGCGCGATCTGCACTTTCCCGTTCGCTGGCGCGACCTGGAGATATTTCAGTTGCTGCTCGCCCGGCAGCCGGATGTGAACAAGCGATATGACTGGTCGACAGATTATAAATCGCCGGAGAAGCATGACACGCCGCTCTTCGTCGCGGTGGAACAGATTTACGACGAGGCGGGTTGCGAACCCGCACTAGCGCCCCGGCGCGCCGAGCGGCTCGCGATCATCGACTTGTTGATCGCGGCTGGCGCCGACGTCAACGTGCAACGCGGGGCAAAAGCGGCCGGATGGACGCCGCTGATGTGGGCCATGGGTGTGCGCGAAGATGAAGAGATCGCCAAGCGTCTTATCGCTGCCGGTGCCGACCCGATACGGGAATTCGTGACCAAGTGGCGCGTGATGGATGGAGTGAACGGCAAGACGTGCGCTGGACCGATCAGCGCTATCGAACTCACGAAAGTATGCAAAAAGAATGCGGAAGTGATGGATCGTATTCTTGGCCAGCAGTCGAATCCCGCTCCGAACGTGTAACGGCCCGCCATCGAATCGCCACCATACCCCTCACCCCAACCAGCGGCAATTGGATTCTGCGGGGACGGGTTGCTTGCGGCCTCTCGCCTGCCGACGCACAATCGCGGCATGCCCTCACTCTGGCTGATTCCCATGTCTGGTCCGCGGCTGGAGCCGATCGAACTGCCGCCGGCGCCGGAAGGTTTGATCATCGGGCGGCACGAGCAGTGCCCGCTGCGGCTGCCTTCGGATGCCGAGCAGGTGTCGCGGAATCATGCGCAGTTTATCTTCGATGAAACCGACGGCTGGCGGATGCAGGATCTCGGCAGCCGGTGGGGGACGTTTCTCAATGGCGTGCGCCTCAATCCTCGGCAGGAGATCCCGATCAAGCCGGGTGATCTGATCGGCATCGCGCCCTGGTCATTCACGCTGGCGACGACACCAAAAATCCGCGGCCTGCACCTGCGCGAAGACACCGGGCAGACGGTTGTCCGCTCGATCACCGAACGCAACTCAGTCCCGCTGGCCGACAACCTGCTGCACCTGCTTCTCGAATCGGCCGCGAAGATTCATGCCAGCACAAGCGAAAAGGAACTGGCCGAGAATGTGATCGGCGCGGCGCTGCGTGGAACGGGATTGACGAATGCGGTGCTGCTCAAGCCGCTGGACGGGTTGAACGCGTTTACGATCGTCTCATCGCATGTCAGCAAAGAGGCCGAGGACAGCCCGGCCACTTTCTCGCGCTCGCTGATCAACGAAGCAGCGGCGGGAAATGTCGCGGAGATCAATGCCGGCTCCGGCGGCGATTTCAGCCAGAGCCTGGTGCAGATGAACGTCTCGGCCGCGATCTGCGTGCCGCTGATGCTGGGCACCAGCCCGGCGGCGTTCCTCTATCTCGATTCGCGCGGCTCGGTACTGCAATCAATTCGGCCAAACGGGTCTGCGTTCTGCGTCGCGCTCTCAAAGATGGCGAGCCTAGCGCTGGCGAACATCAAGCGCGTGGAAATCGAAAAGCGCCAGTCGCACATGGACGCCGAGCTCTCCTCGGCAGCCGCGGCGCAGAAGTGGATCATGCCGCGGCGGCAGATGACGTTCGGCCCGCTGAAAACCATCGGCGAATCCCGCCCCGGCCAATTCGTCGGCGGCGATTTCTTCGACATCATCCAGCTCGATGATTCGCGCGTCGCGATCGCGGTGGGGGATGTGAGTGGAAAAGGCGTCTCTGCGAGCGTGCTGATGACGGCCACGCAGGGATTTTTGCACGCATCCCTTCAGCAATACGGCGAACCGGGACAGGCCGTCACCGCACTGAACAAGTTCATCGCCCCGCGCCGCCCGGCCTCGAGATTTGTGACGATGTGGGTGTGCGTGATCGATATCGAGAAGAAAACGCTGACGTACGTCGATGCGGCCCACAGCTACGCGATTCTCAAATCCGCCGACGGCACAATCCGCGACCTAAACGAAGGCGGCGGGCTTCCCGTGGGCGTGATGGAGGATGGGGACTACGCGGCGCTCGAAGTGCCGTTCAACACTGGCGACGAACTCGTGATCGCCAGCGACGGCATCATCGAACAACCGTCGGCCGGCTCGTCATCCGAAGCACGCGTGCAGTTTGAAGTCGAAGGCGTGAAGGAAACGCTCGGTGAGCCGACCGATGATGTCGTCAAAGTGCTCTTCGAACGCGTCATCTCCCACGCCGGCACCAGCCAATTGGCCGACGACGCGACGGCGGTGTGGGTGGGGTGGTGAGCACCGCAGAAGTTTTGTCATTCTGAGAGAAGCGAAGAATCTTTCCCGATTCACGATTGGTCCAAAAAAAGAAGGATCTTCGCCTTTCGGGGAAGATCCTTCACTTCGTTCAGGATGACATTGCGTCGATGCAGCAGTTAGCTACAAGCCCGAGCCTGCTCTTCCAATCGCTGCAGCAACTCGCCGGCCTCTTCTTCGCGTTCGCCGAGGTGGCTGGACCACGCGAGGCGTTCGTTCTTGGCCGATGCCCGTTCGATGCGGCGGCAGGCGCTGATCACGGTGCTGTGATTGCGCTTGCCCATCGTCATCGCGATTTCCGGGAAGCTCAGCTTGCTGGTCTTTCGCACGAGATACATCGCGACTGATCGCGCCAGCGAAATCGTCCGTTGGCGACGGCCGGACATCAGCTCGCGCATCTCCAGGCCAAAGTAGCTGCAGACACTGTTAAGCACGCTCTCCGGTTTCACCGGTGCGATGAGTTGCCGATCCAGATCGCCGAGCGATTCCTGGGCCAGTGCGACATCGGCGGGACGGCCGGTCAGGCGGGTGTGGGCGCTGATGCGCGTGACAGCTCCTTCAAGCTCACGCACATTCTGCGTCACACGACGCGAAACCCAGCCGATCACTTCTTCCGGCAGGTTAATCCGATTCCGCAGGCTCATGGCACGAAGAATTTCGCAACGCATGTTGTAGTTCGGCGGATCAATCCGCACGACCATCCCGCTGACAAACCGGTTGATCAGCGATTCGCCGAACTCCTGGATCATCTTCGGGTGCTCGTCGCTCGCCAGCACAACCTGCTTGCCCATCGCTTCAATGGCGTTGAACGTGTGCAGGAACTCTTCCTGCGTGGCTTTCTTGCCGGAGAGGAAGTGCACATCATCAATGACAAGCAGATCCAGGTCGCGCATCTTCCGGCGGAAGGCGTCTACGCGATTGTTTCGAAGCGCCAGGAGGAATTCGTTGGTGAACTCTTCTCCAGTGATATATAGCCACTTTTTGGTGGGGTGATGGTGAATGAATTGCTTGCAGAGCCCCTGGAGGAGATGGCTTTTGCCGAGTCCGCAGGACCCATGAATGAAGAGCGGGTTGTATTGCGAACCCGGGAACTCCGCGACGTAGATAGCGGCGTTAAACGCCAGTTGATTGCTCGGACCGACAACATAAGTCTCCAAATCATGGCGCAACCGCGCCCTTGATGAAGTTGAGGGAGAGAGAACGCTCCCGTTAAATCCACTTGCCTGCGTGGGCAGCTCGACCGGCGTCGCCAGTCGTGAGCCCTTGCCACGACCGGTGGCGGCCATGCGGGCGAGATCGAGCTTGGCGCCCGACTCGTGCAGCTTGGTCAGATCGGGATTGGGCGTGAAATCGATCGGCGCCGCGATATCGGCTTTGCCGGTGACATAACGCTCGCTCTGCTTCGGCAGCCGATGATTCGTCGCATCGGTGGCGGCAGCGCGGACAAGCGATTTGCCGGCGGCGTCAAACAGTTGCGGCATCACGTTGAACCGCAACGGCACGTGGCAGCCCATCACTTCATTGGCGGCCTCCTGAATGGGCCGCTGGAAGTGGGTGCCGATCCACTCACTGATAAAGTCGTTGGGCACTGCGATTTCCACGCAGTCGTTCTTGAACTCAAAGCGGGTCGAGTTATGGAACCAGACTTGGTAGCGCTGGTTGCCGACTCGTTGCTGGATAGCCTCGGCCAGGCGCGTAGCCTGACGGTCTTCCACGGCGATGAAACTCACGTCGATCTCCTTCCGATGATGCCCTGCTTACAGCGTCCGAGAGAGACACAGGGCGATACACCGCCTTGCTTTCAGACCAGCCCCAAAACAACAGGGCGGCTCTTCCCCAAAAGCAGGGCGACCGTTTCATCAACAACTCATCCGTGAGATCGAATCCGTTCGAAGTGGAGATGCGGTAATTGCATCCCGGCGGCGAATATTAGCTTGCCCCTTCCCAGAGGCACCTTCCCATACCCGTCGGTGCGAATATCCTCACTCACACCAGCGGTTGGCCGCGTTCATCCATGAATATGCGCCCAAGTTAGCCTTGCTTAACAGCACTGGCAAGCACAACTTTATTGGATTTTCCATGCACAACGTCTGCAGCACTGGTAACACCTGTCCATTCGCGCCCTAAAAATTAGTTATCAACTTCGAATCCCCGCTTTTATCGGGCTTGTGCATATCGTGTGGAAAACCAAGCAGTTTTATGCGGACCCGCCAGTTGGGAGCGGGCCTTCTTATCGGACCTAATCTCACTACGCCACCCGGCCAAGCCGGGTTCGCCGGGCGGGCCGCCTTTGGCTAGACCACGGATTTTAGTAGAAGTGCATGGGTCGATCCAAAGACTTTTCCCCCGCCGGCGATGAAGCCGCCGTTGATCGAAAATGCGCTGGTGATGGTGGTATTGGGGGCGTTGACCAGGGTGCTGAGGTCGGCCATCACCCCGTCTTTGTAAATAAAAGCGTGCCGGTTTCCGGATTTGTTGAGGTAATCCCCCACGATGCGGCCGGCGTTGTCGATGGAGAACGCGTGGCTCTGGCTGCCCCCAAGTGCGCCCAGATCAGCGATCCCGGCGGTGCTAAACTTGCCGGCGTGCTTGGCGCCGGAACTGACCTGCACCTCGCCGACCGCAATTCCGGCCGAGTTGATTGAAAAAGCATGTGCTTCATTTCCGCCGGGCAGTCGGCCCAGATCGGACATTGTTTTGCTGAAGGCTTTCCAGATAAATGCCCGCTCGCGCCCGTCCGCGAAGTAGGCAATGCCGACAACATCTCCCGCGGCATTGAGGCCGTATCCACGACTCGATACCGCGCCCGGAAGCGTGCCCAGATCGCGCGTGCCGTTGCTCGATGACCACAGGAACGCATGCACTGCGCCGCCGGGCAGGCTGATCTCGCCGGTGACCTGGTTCAGCTTGTTGATTGCGTAAGCTGCAGAAGAGCGGGTGCCGCCGACGCCGAGGTCGCGCATCGCGCCATTCTGGTAAATAAACGCTCGTCGGACGCCGTCGGTGTTGGTCGATTCGCCGACGATCGCGCCGGCGTCGTTCATTCCATAAGCGATGCTGCGTCCGCCGCCGAGCGTGCCAAGGTCTTTCATAGTGTGGCTGTTGCTCGACCATTTGAAAGCGTGGAGCGCGCCGGTTTTGGTCGTCGCCTGCCCGACCACGTTCCCGGCCGCATTGACGCTGAACGCCTGGCTGTAAGCGCCGCCGAGTGTTCCGAGATCGGTGACGGCATAACCTGCGAAGTGTTGACGTGGTTCCAGAATTTCGACGGAAAGTCGCATGCTGGGCTCCTGCCGGGGATGGAAAATCGTGAGCCAGTGTGACCGCGCGTGCGCCTTCTTACCAATCAATCGTGCGCCCGGCACACCCCTGTCGAGAAACCGGCGGTGGCTTGCCAATCAGCGTCGTAGAGGTCTAATCGAGCGACTTTTCTAAGGGAAACTTCATGCCGACGTATCGTGTCGATGCCCGGGATCGCACCACAGGAAACCCGGTGGCGTACCGAATCGATGCCCCGACAGAACAAGAGGCGAGGGATCACGCCGACAAGCACGCCGAGGTGACGCGCGTGAGCCTGATGGCATCCCCGGCGCCGGTTGCGTCTGTCGCGCCGGTGGCGTCCCCGGTTTACACGCCCGGCCCGCCGTCGCTTGCACATGGTGCGCAGGCGAATCCGATGTCATCAATGGCGCCGCGGTATACGGGGGTTAAAGCCGTCTCAATCGTCGCGCTCGTATGGGCAATCGTGATGTACCTGGCCGGTGTGTTTATGATGGTTGAATACATGACACTGGTATGGAACCGAGCCTACTCGGGCATGCCGCGCGGGTATTACAACACTGGCCCGGGATCATTCAGCACGGGACCAAACACCTTTAGCACCGGCGAGTTTGTCCGCATCGTGGCCCCGGCACTCTGGGTCATCCTCGGCGGCGTAATCTGCCATGTCGCCAGCACCGGGCTCAACGCGCTGCGCGATATCGCCCGCAGCAACTACCGGTAAAGAAGAGAGTCATGGAGCGCCTGGATTCGGCGAGCCGAGCAGATCCCAGCGATTGCCGTACAGATCCGCAAAGACGGCGACCGTCCCATACGCTTCCTCGCGCGGCTCGCCGATGAACACAACGCCTTTCGATCGGTAGGCGTTGTAATCCCGCCAGAAATCGTCGGTCTGCAAAAACAAAAACACCCGCCCGCCGGTCTGATTCCCAACCCGCAAGCGCTGCTCATCACTTGACGCCCGCGCCAGCAACAGCCGCGTCCCATTCGACCCCGGCGGGGCGACCGTCACCCATCGCTTGCTCTGCTCCGGCATCCCACGGTCTGCGGTCAACGTAAATCCGAGCGCGCCGACGTAAAAACGAATCGCCTCGTCATAGTCATTCACCAGAACCGAAACACACGAAATCGATTGCATCATCATCACTCCAGTCGACACACTCAAGGATGCTCGCCCATGCCAGCGCTCGCCGAACCTTCGGAACACCGTCCCGTCGTCACCCTCGAAAATACTCCGTCCCCAAAAGCGTGCAATTGATCAAACCTGCTTCGCGTCTTCTGGTATTTCATAGTGACGTTGTTCTCTCTGCTCCACAATTTCCAGTTTAATTTCGCTTGAAATCACCGTCGCACATCTATATAGTTGCCTAGGAAACTATATAGACAAGCAACTATACAAACAAGTGCCGTGTGTGTGCCGGGGAATGGGTAGCGAATATGACGAGCGAGGATCAGGTGAGTGGGTTGGAATCGCATCTGGGTTACTGGATGCGGTATGTGTCCAACCATGTGTCGTACGCGTTTGGCCTGAAGGTTGAGTTGCGTGGGGTGACGATTGCGGAGTGGGCGGTGCTTCGGGAGGTGTTTGACGCCGGGCCGGTGAATCCGAGTGTGGTGGCGGAAAAGTTGGGGATGACGCGCGGGGCGATCTCCAAGTTGGTCGATCGGCTGTGCCATAAAAAGCTGGCGACGCGGACGCATTCGAAGAAGGATCGCCGGTTTCAGACGATCGCACTCACGGCGGCGGGGCGGCGGCTCGTGCCGCAGTTGGCGGAGTTGGCGGATGAGAATGATCGACATTATTTCGGGCATCTGACTGGGGCTCAGCAAACGGAATTAGCGGAGCTGCTGCGCGCGATGGTGCGGCGGCATGGGTGGAAAGATGTGCCGCTGGATTGAGTGATTCCGTGAACAGACAGTAAAATGATGACTACTGAAACAGTTCAATTCTTGGACGATTGTCTCCGCGCCTCGCTGGCCGGTGGGATCACATTTCCGGATGTCGTCGGGCGGCTAACATCGGTCGGCGTGGAGCGGTATCACGCCGACTAAAGCCGTCAGGAGGTCACCTTCTATTTGCCGGATGGCGATTCACACGTCGCGGCCGCGCCGCATATGCGTCACACAACCGGCGGTGTGTTTCAAGCGGCGGCCGTCGAGTCAGCGGTAAGACAAAGCCAGCGGAATGAGCACACTTATGCCGATTTCGTGCGCAAGACGATGGCTGCAGGCTGCGTCGGATATGTCGTGCATATTACCGGTCGGCGCGTAATCTATTTCGGCCGAAACGGTGAAAGCCATACGGAGCTTTTCCCAGACGCAATGCATTGATCAGGAGCTAATCATGCCCCAAGTTACTGCGATTCTCGAAACGGCTCTCTATGTGAAAGACCCGAAAAAGGCCGCCGATTTCTACCGCGAGATTTTCGACTTCAGCCCGCTATTGGAAACCGATCGGCTGATCGCGCTGGACGTCGCCGGGCGGAGCGTGCTGTTGCTGTTTCAGGAAGGCGCGACGCAATCCCCATTCACGATTCCCGGCGGCGGCGGCGTCATCCCCGGCCATGGCGGGACGGGGCCGACGCATTTCGCATTCTCGATCGAGGCCGACGCAATTGACGCATGGACAAAGCATCTCGAATCGCATCAGGTCGTAATCGAAAGCATCGCCCATTGGCCGGGCGGTGCGACGAGCATCTATTTTCGCGACCCGTACCAGAATCTGGTGGAATTAATCTCGCGCGGGTTCTGGCGAACGTACTGATCTCATAACTCAGTCGATTTTACATGGCCGACCAAGTCGTGCAGCTGTTACACTTCAACCGGAGTAAAGCGTCTGGGGGTTGAGGCATGTTGAAACTGGTTGTTCGACTCACCGTGTTGGCGGCGCTGGTCCTGAACCTCGGCGCATCTCCCGCGACAGCGCCGTCAAATGCATTTACCGACAAAGACTATGCCGACCACATTGACCGCGTGCGCAAGTTGCTGGGCGATGACGTCAAGTCGTTCACTATCCTCGAGCAGCGGCCGTTCGTTGTCATCGGCGACGGCGCGCCGGCATCGGTGCGGCAGAGTGCGAAAAGCACCGTCGAGTGGGCGGTCACGCTTCTGAAGAAGGATTATTTCTCCAAAGAACCGGCCGACATTCTCGACATCTACCTGTTCAAAGACAGCGCCTCATACGAAAAATACGCGGCCTCACTATTCAAGGATAAGCCCACCACGCCTTATGGCTATTACTCCCCGCGCGATAAAGCCCTGGTCATGAACATCGCCACCGGCGGCGGCACGCTGGTGCATGAAATCGTCCACCCGTTTATCGCCACCAACTTCCCCAAATGTCCGTCATGGTTTAACGAGGGACTCGCATCCCTTTACGAACAAGCCGGCGAGCGCGGTGGCCACATCATCGGCCGCACCAACTGGCGGCTCGCGGGGTTGCAGAAGGCGATCGCGGCTGGCTCGCTCGATTCGTTCGAAAAACTCACCGCCACCGATTCGCAAACCTTCTACGGCGACGACCGCGGCACCAACTACGCGCAGGCCCGCTACCTCTGCTACTACCTGCAGGAACACGATCTGCTGCACAGCTATTACAAGGAGTTCGTCGCCAATTGCGATACGGATCCAACCGGGTATGACACGCTCATCAAGGTGCTCGGCGAAAAAGATATGCCGGCGTTTCAGAAGTCCTGGGAGCAGTGGGTTGCGGGGCTGTCGTTTCCGTGAAGGCAGGGTTGGCGTTTCCCTTGTGGTAATGGCGAATTGGGTAAGGTCTCCGTGCTGTCCGGTTCGGTTTGTCAATGACGACAGCTTGGTTGCCCGAATTCTTTGAAAATATGATTTCTCAAAACTCGCAGAATGGTCTTGCGATGAATATAAACGTGGGTGGATTTAACCAAAGGAGAGATTTGTTGAAAATGTTTCACTTTCTTGGCGCGGTCGCGCTCGGTTTTGGAATCGCGTCGGCTTGTAGCGCACAGCTAGTCAATGGTGATTTCAGCGCGGGCAACACGGGTTTTACTAGTGGCTATACCTACTCATCAGGGAGTGATCCGGGCCCAGGGAATTATACCCTCAACACCAGTCCTAAATTGTTTAACGCTGGCGCTGCCGCATTTGGCGATCACACGACTGGCACAGGATTGATGTTGATTGCCGATGGCAGCCAGACCGCAAGTGTGAATGTGTGGTCGCAGACAATCTCTCTGACGCCGAATACGAGCTACCATTTTTCAGCATACGCGACGTCATGGGGGCAACTCGGCAATGGCATTGATCCGAGCCCATCAACGCTGGTATTTCTCCGTGACGGTGTGCAAGCGGGAACGCTGGCGTTATCGGCACAAAACGGCCAGTGGTCCAATTTTGGATTCGATTTCAATTCCGGCGCGTCCACTTCTTCAGTTTTTGCAATCAGAGATTCAAACACCGTTTTTGTCGGCAATGATTTTGCCCTCGATGATCTATCGGTTGCATTACTCCCCGAGCCGCAAGCAGCATCGCTGATTATTCCGTTCGGATTGATGTTGATGATGCGTCGGAAGCCAAAATCGGTTTTTGCTGCCGAAATGTAAGCTTCGAATAGATGAAATCGCGGCCAACATCGATACACTCACCCATCCCTATGCAAATTGATACCACGCTGACCGCCGGGAAATTGACGAACCAGTTCAACCGCGTTTTCGACATCGCATCGCGCAAGTGCGTCGCGCTCGACAAAGCGTGGGACTCATCGAAGGGCACGCCGGTTTTCACCGTCGATGGCAAGTACGCCTCGCGCGGCTGGACGGAGTGGACCGAAGGATTCATGTACGGCAACGCGATTCTCACCTTCGACGCCACCGGCGAAAAGAAGCTGCTCGAGATCGGCCGCCGCAAGACGCTGGAGCGCATGGCGTCGCACGTCACGCATATCGGCGTGCATGATCATGGTTTCAACAATCTCAGCACCTACGGCAATCTCCGCCGACTGATGCGCGAGAAGAAAATCGCCAGCAACGAGTGGGAAAACAACTTCTACGAACTGGCGATCAAAGCGTCCGGTGCGGTGCAGGCCGCCCGCTGGAGTGGCACCGGTCCGGTCGATGGATCGAAGTACACCGCCAATGCTCCCGCCCTCGGCTACGTCTATTCCTTCAACGGCCCGCACTCGCTCTTCGTCGACACGATGCGCACCATCCGCATCCTCGGCGTCGCGTGGCAGCTCGGGCATCGTCTCATGCATGAGAACGATAAAGCCGCCGACTTGCTCAAGCGATCGGTGCTGCACGGGCTCACGACGAGCCAATACATTCTCTTCCACGGCACCACCGATCAGACGTATGACGTCCGCGGCCGCACCGCGCATGAAGCGATCTTCAATCGCAACGACGGCCGCTTCCGTTGCCGCAGCACGCAGCAGGGCTACAGCGCCTTCAGCACCTGGACCCGCGGGCTCGCGTGGGCGATGCTCGGTTACGCTGAAGAGCTCGAGTTCTTCAATTCGATCGATACCAAGAAGTTTGAAGCATCGGTCGGCTTGAAGAAGAAAGACGTCGTCGCTGTTTACGAAGAAGCCGCCAAGGCGACCTGCGATCACTACATCGACGATGTCAGCTGCCTCGACGGCATCACCTATTGGGACGACGGCGCGCCCAATCTCCACAAGATCGCTGATTGGAAAAACAAGCCCGCCGATCTCGAGCAGGACGAGGAACCCGTCGACGCCAGCGCCAGCGCCATCGCCGCCCAAGGCTTGCTGCGTCTCGGCGCCTATCTCGGCAGCAAGGGCAAGCGCTACACCCAAGCCGGCCTGTCGGTCACGCAAACGCTCACCGACACCCCATACCTCAGCACCGATCCGAAACACCAGGGCCTGCTGCTCCACAGCGTTTATCACCGCCCCAACAACTGGGACTTCATCCCCAAGGGCCGCAAGGTTCCCGTCGGCGAGTCGAGCATGTGGGGCGACTATCACCTGCTCGAACTGTCGCTGCTGGTGAAGCGCATGGGTGAAGGGAAGTATCTGGCGTTCTTTGATCGGTAGGATCTGTGCATGATGCGTGACGCTTCATGCGTGGGCACTATGCTGTCGGGCCACTGCCCGGCCGGCACTTCTGCGCGGCCGCGACGATATCCTGCAGCGTGTCGTTGCTCTTGAGGATGACTTCGCACGCGCCCAGGCGTAGCGCCTCTTCCTTTACGCGCGGGCTGTTGTGAGCGGTATAGAGGACGAACGTGATGTGAGCCAGCTCCGGATCGGCTTTGACGATCTTCAGCAGCTCGATCCCGGTGATGCCGGGCATCATCAGGTCGACGACCATCATCCCCGGCCGCTTCTCGCGCAGGTATTCCAGGGCTTCATGCCCGTCGGAGACGACGTCGGCCTGAAACTCGTGGATCTCCAGCATGGCCTTCACGGCCATGGCGATGTCTGGGTAGTCGTCAACAACTAGTACAAGCATGTGGCGCCAATTCCCGGTCAAAAAGTGGAGATGTTAAGGCCGCGGTAATGTAGTGAACCGATCGCGCCATTACATTGGGGGAAAACCTGAGGGGCGGATTGTCACATATTCACGATCTGTTCTTCGTCGAGAACGGGCCCGAGCGTTTCCGTCTGCGTGTTGCGGGGGAGGATGACGGTGAAGTTGGTTCCCTCGCTTTGCGTCGAGGTGACTTCGATCCTGCCGCCGTGGGTGAGGGCGATCTCGCGGGCGATATAGAGGCCCAGGCCGATGCTGCCCGGGCGGTTGGAGCGGGCGACGCCGTTCGTCGAGCCGCGCACCAGCGGGAGAAAGATATTGTGCAGCTCGCCCGTCGGGATCGGGTCGCCGTGGTTGCGGATCGCGAGCGTCACTTCAGCGTCGTTGCTGGCGAGGGTGATATCGATCGGCTGCGCCGGATCGCCGTGCTGGATGGCATTTCCGAGCAGATTGGAGATCGCCTGGCGAAGCCGATCGACATCCCACCAGCCGCTCGTTTCCTCCGGCGGGTTGAATTGGATCTCCCGATCCGGGTGCGCCGAGCGAAACTCCCCCACCACGTCATTGCAGAGTTTCACCAGGTCCATCATCTCCGGGTTCACCGGCATTCCTGCGCCGAGGCGCGTGCGCGTGTAGTCGAGCAGGTCGCCGATCATCCGTCCCATGACAGAGACATTGTCCCTGATCCGCGCCGCCGGGGTGGAAGGGGTGGCGATCATGGGTTGTTCGATGGTCGAAGGCAATGCCACGCCGGGGCGGGCCGCGTCATACATCGTCAGCAACCGGGCCGACATCGATATCGCCGTCAATGGGCTGCGCAAATCATGACTCAGGATCGCCAGGAACATGTCCCGCGCCTGATCGATGCGCATCGTATAGCTGCTCACCGCCCGGGCGAGGGACTGATCAATTGATTCGTTAAACCGCGTGAGATCGCTTGCTTCGGTGATATCCGTATTGGGATTGGTCGCCAGCCAGAGTCGCAACACGCTGGCGCGCAGGGCGCGGTATTCGGAGACGACCTCCATCAGATCGAATCCCATCCCCAGCCTGCCCACGGCGTGCAGTTCTGATGCACCATCGAGTGTGGCGGGATTGGGCGGCGTCTGACCGGAAGGGCCGCGGCCCATTGATTTCTGCGTCCCCTCGCTCGCACTCTGCGGGGTGCCCATGTCCGCGACCACCGCCAGAAGGATGTCCCGAGCGTGATCGCGCAGCGGCAAAGGTTCCAGGGCGTATCCCGGCTGCAGACTCCGCGCAAACCGCTCCCACTCCATCAGAATGGGTTCCAGGTTCGCGAAAATGAAATCCGGCAGGCGCATGGGGTCTCTCGCAGACGCGACTTCGGTCAAAGCTTTTTTCAATAGGGGGATCGGGACACAGCCAGAGAAAGCCGGATCGTAGCACAAACGGGCGTGAGATAGGCCGCCAAACTCAGGTATATCTGATCAGACGGGTGGGGTGCGACGCGTCACGCGTCGGTATATTGCCGCGTCCCGGGCCTCGCTTTTTAGGCCGCCAGGCGAAGCGGGGCAGCGCTCTGTGCGATCGCTGGCCCGATCGAACTCGCCGAAGCCCGCGTCAATTCGTACTTCCCTGCTGATTCCAACCTGAATCCCTTCTCGTTCACCTGCTCCAGATACCGATCGCGAAACTCGCGGGCAGCGCTGACATACTTCGCATCGATCTTCTGCTTCCTGCCCTGAGCTCTGTCGAAGGGCCTGCCCCGAGCTCCGTCGAGGGGTGGCTTCTTCTCGCGTTTTGGTTTCTCGATCGTTGATTCGACGGGAAGAATTGGCGCGAACGACAACCCACCGCAGAGCGGTGGGCGTTTGAGGGACGCCTTCTCGCGCGTCTTCTTCTGATTCCCTCTCCCGCTACTGCGGGGGAGGGCTAGGGTGGGGGCCTCTTCCCTCGGAATCTCCACAGGTTTCACCTCCGACCAATGCACCCCCGGCGGAATCGGAAACGCCAATCGATCCGCCCGCATCGCGCCCTGATCCGTCTTATGCGGAAACCACCAATGACAGGTGTCATCGTTTCCTCTGATCTTCTTCTCCCAGAAGATATGCACGCGCGCCTTCTTCTCACTCCCCGCGCGGAACGCCAACGGCACAAACCCCATCGCCTCCCAGAAGTGATTCGCCTCCAGGTCCTGTGCACACCAGCAACAATACAACCGACATCCGTATGCAGATCGATCAAACTGCGCCTTCAACAACGCAGCCGCGACGAATGACCGTCTGTGCTCCTGCGCCACGTTCATCTGATAAATGATCCCAACATCATCGCGCTTGAAGTACCGATCCGTGCCGATGAGATAGCCGACGCGTGAAGATGAGGGGGTGACCGGGTGAAAAGGTGAGGGGGTGATAAGCTGGTCATTCACCGTGTCACCCCCGCACCGTGTCACCTTGTCATCCGTAATCTCCGCGATCAACACCTGCTCCTGGGCGATCTTCCCTTCCAACGCCTTCAACTGCAAAAACCCAAGCGATTTCGACTGCTTCTTCTGCAATCCATCGATGAACGCCAGATCGTCCGTCGTCGCGACACGGACGCGCACGTCTGATTTCGGAATTGGAACAATCTGATTCATCACACGCTCCAACGGTTTGATTAGCGCGAAGAACACGAAGACGCAGAGAGCGCTAAGAAAACCAATTCAATTCAATTAAACGAATTCTTCTTCTTTGCGTTCTCTGCGTCTCTGCGCTCTCTGCGGTGAATCCTCACACCGGAAACCCACTCACGCCCGCCCACGGCGCGTTGTCGCTCAGCGCCCGAATCCCGTTGCCCGGCGTGGCGTTGAGCGTGGTCGCGCTACCGGCGAACGCGCCGGCGTCGTTGAGATAAATCAACACCTGATTCGCCGCCGTCTGGTCAGTGCCGTCCGTGCCCAGATAGGTCATGTGGGTATGCTCCCCATCGAGCACCGACAGCTGCGCCCCGTCGTACCCGGTGATGACGATATCGCGATCAAACGTCAACGTGATCGACGGCCCATCAAAATCAAACGCAGCCGAGACCAGCACCGGCCCGGTGACCACCGTCGGCACTTCCGCCTTGCGCCTCTTTTTTGGAATAAACGAAAATGTCTTGCTCAAAACCATGGTCGTCTCCAAATGGATACGATTGATCGAACGATTTCCCGGCGAGGGGCGGGGGATGAGTCATCCGTTTCTCATCCCGCCGCCGTCATGGCCGGAAAACTACGCGGCAGCCGCAGCCGGGCCGCCCTGGATGGTGAAGCTGCGCGGCTCTGAACCCGGGCCAAACTGGCCTCTCGGATTACTCCATGCAGCACTGATCCAGACCAGCGATCCGCTCGCCACGCTGTCGGCGAGTTCGATGTCGACGATGGAACGAGTTGTCAGCCCTTCGAACTTGTAGGCGCTCGCGCTGGTCGGTGGAGTCGCACCAACGAATGTAAAAATACCCGCGGCTGAAACGCCTTTGGGAAAGCGTCGGCCCGCGTCCGGTGCGCTATCATGTACTTTGATCTTGGCAATACGCCCCGAGACAAGCAGCACGTCCACGTCCGGCTTGACATCGGGCACAGGGATCGGCTCGCGCGGCTTGGCGGGGTCGATGCCGAGAAGAATCTTGTTCTCCTCCGTCACCGTCGTCGATGCCTTTACCTGCGAGTAAATCTGCCGGGCATATGATAACAGTGCTGCTTTTGCCGCATCTTTTACCGCAGTCAGCGATTTAGACCGCGTTCCCGCATCCCGCGCCGCAAGCACCGCATTCAGTGCAGCGATGTAAGGGTTATGGACGGCGGTATAGGCACTGCTTTGAGCAAGGGTGAGCCCGTAGAGGGCGTAATTGGCCACAACTCGCGTGTTTACGTTCGTCGAATACGGCGCGAGCAACGAGTCTTTTGTTGGAACAGCCATTGGCTTCTCCGTAAAAAGTTTTGCGGCCGAACATCTCGGAAGGACACACCCAACCGTCGCCGCGTTACTTCTCACATCGTCGGAACCAAAAGCATAGTTAACGAAATAATCGCGAATACGATTATAACCGCCCCAAGTTCACAAACGCCACTCCGCTTTGTTTGCCGAAGCAAAGCAGTGGGGCGGGGGCGATAAAATCAGCCGTTCTTTGAATGTGTCCACCTCGTCAGATAAAATCCGCTGTACGATTCGCGCCACACCGCCCGGTCATCCGCGCCCGGGCCGTTTTCTTCCCGAGTCGGCACAACTTTTTCCCCAATCAGACTGGCTTGTTCCGCAACGCGCTTCACATTTTTGCCAATGCGCTCTACTCACTCCCGAATCCGGGACTCGTACTGGTCAACCCGCATCGCCCGTTCCTGAATGCACGACACTTTTTGATGAATCGGCTTCACTCATTCCGGACCGGGCTTCACTTCCTGGACAGAAAGTGTCATGTTTTCCTGAACATACGACCTGTTTTCGCCAAAATGCTTCGCGCATTGGGCAAGCCGCCTCATCAATTCTTGAAAAAGCGAAACGCACGGGCCAGTCGGCATTGACCGCTCCAAAAGCGCGCAAGCCCACAGATCACCGACCGACGATCACAGCCGCCGAGCCGTTCTTCAATTGTTCAAAAAAGAAAACCAACCGTCCCGGCCCCGAACCACTCAAGGCCGCACTGCCCCAGACTATTGAATTGCACAAAACACCTTCTCAAACTCCACATCGACCATCGGCGATGTGTGAACCAAAACTTGAATGGGAGAGCGTTTTTGTAGGGTGCCATTGATCGCACCGTTCCACGGCCGCGGGAAAACGGTGGGTTGAAACCCATCCTATTTGGTCTTACTTCCTACGTTGTCGTACGGAGGCCATTTCCAGACGCGAAAAAGTCCAAACCGCACGAGAATGAGTGCAGGAATGACGACTAGCAATTGCACCCATTGGTCCAAAGGATCGCGGGCGTCAGTATCAGTCGGAGAGACGCGTTGAGCGTCGTCACGCGGTTTCAAACTAAAACGGTCAGCCACTCCGACGAACAGTCCGTAGAATATCAAGACCGAGACAGCGAACGCTAGGACTACATTAACAGTTGTATATCTTGGAGATTTCACTGTAATCCTCGCGAACTTCGAAAACCTGTAGCTTCGTAGTTCGTAGGTCGGGATGACAATCCCGACGTTGGTCATCACGCGACGAGTTATTCGCCCCGCATATGTGCCGGCTGAAAGAAGGTCACGATGTACTCAAGCAAATCGTCAGGTTCCTCGCGGTCGAAGACGACTTTGATTTCTCGCCCGGGGAAATCTCGCGACAGTTTTGTTTGCCAGATATCCCGAAGCACGTTGCCGAGATATTCCAATTGCGCGGGCGTCGGTTCTTCAGCAACCGCGCCAAATGCGGTAGTAAACAGGTCCGCCAAGTGACGGTGATTCATGACCCGTTCGACCGAACCACGACTGCCTTTAGTCTGCAGCATAAAACCCTGAAAGCTCTCCGCCGAGAAGCCCTCGAAAAGAACGCAATCGTCGAACTCGACGAATCTTGGCCAGAACAGCGTGCTGAAGGCGATTGCGAGTTGCAAATTGCCGTTACACGAGAGCCAGGACTCGACGTCGATCCCAGCACCATTATTCCAGGCCGGAAGCTCTGGGATGAGCTTGGAGAAGTTGACGGGAGGCAAAGGCATGAGGGCGTATAGCGAACCGGTGTTCGATGGCTAGTGCATAATCTGACCGGCGACGCCGAATAGCCCGCCATCCCCTCGCCACAATACCCCCCGCCCCAACCGGCGGCAATTGGATTCTGCGGGGGCGGGCGGGAGCCACGGGCTGGTATAGAGGCATTTGATCGATGAATATCTGGTTAGGTGATCAATGAATTCCGTCTCCGCCAAACAAGCCGTCGATATTGTCCTTCGCGCTCGCAAGATCAAGGCGACTGACGAAGAGATTCGACAGCAACTGGCCAATCTTGGTGTTCCTGTGAGAGATACAATTTCAGTAATCGATGCCACAACAAAAGGGTTTCAAGCAGGTGTCGTTGCGATTGTGACCGGCGGTCTATCGGCAAAGGAGATTCGAGTAGGCGAGAACCCGGTGTTCGATGTCGCTTTCAAACGTGGCAAGGCCGCGATGCGATTCACCACTCCAGGGTGGGTTCTTCTACGTGTTGTCGGGCCGTGGATTTTATTGGCACTACTCATCGGCACTGCCATTTACTTCGCTATCCGCTAATGCCACCACAATACCCCTCCCCCCAACCGGCGGCAATTGGACTCCGCGGGGACGGCTCAATTCGCTACGCCAAGGCAAGCGGTTCGCTGCGTACTGTTGAACCTACAAACTGGATAGAATGCGGAAGTTATGTGACAAGTCAGCAACTTCAAAAGGCAATCAGGTGAATCAATGGGTTTGCGATCAATAGTCTATTTCTTCCGCGGATTGTTTATCAATGTCCGGCACCCTGGTGTTCGCTACCTCGATCTTGATGTCGTGCATTTCAAGGGCCGGCCATTTCCAGAAGCGACGGTGCCGGGCGATGAACTTTGGATGATGCGTTGGCGCGTAAATCGCCTCGTTCACCGCGCCAAGACTTTAGGCGATGCGGCGATGATGTCCGATGCGGTGGGACTGCAACAACAGATCAACGCCGTTTTCGAAAAATACAACTCGGTCTGCAAGCGGTTTGGGATGGGTGGCTGGGACGCACCAGACGATACCGACATCTTCGGAAACCCGTGGCGGCGGACCCCACCGAATACGCTTCTTCCAACTGAGTCGAGTGAGTAGCGCGAATACAAGCCCGCCATCCCCTCGCCACAATACCCCTCCCCCCAACCGGCGGCAATTGGATTGGGCGGCCGCGGGCCAATGCAGAGGGTGGTTATGCGGCGGCCGGTGCTGACCGGAGCCGACGCCGTTCCTTCCAAGCGTAGGCAGAATAGACGAATGTCATACCGAGGGCCGACCCCCAGATTAGATAGTCCTGCCACCCTGGATTGTTCGGCGAAGCGATCAGTTGTTTGTGCAAGATGATCATAATGAACATCCAGACGACTGCTAAAGAAGAGTAGAAGTCTCGGCGTGATATCGTCACTTCATTTGATGACATGGTGCCTCCAAAGGAGCCGTATATCGGATCAGCATTCACTGGCCGGGGCAGACGACCAGCGTTCGAACCAGAAGCACCGTCGTGGCCTCGGTCCGGCGCAGTGTTTAGTTATACGGATGCCGGCCTAGCCGGGAAGCTTTGCCGCCAGGACGTCAACTTTTTCGATCGACGGCGGCTTGGCGAAAAGTTCGCCGGCCTTCTCCATGAGTGCCGCTGCAACCTTGCCCGACAGGTGAGCCTGTCGTCCGGCATCATCCGGAAACGCGTCAAAGATGCCGAACGTGGACGGGCCCAGGCGGATACCGAACCATGCGGTCGTGGCAGGCTCCTGCTGAACAAGCGGAAGGCCGCTCAACAGGAAGCTCTCCACATCCTTCTCTTTGCCGGGCTTGGCTTCCAACTTCACAAATAACGCTACCTTAACCATGACACACCTCGACTTTGCGACGACACAACGGTGCACCACGCTCTACAGCAGCTCAACGGATGGCCATCTTTGACAGATCACGCGACGCGGCAGGGGACGTGGACTAAGCATACGCTATCGACGCGACGCGGACATGTATACCTATTCTTTTATTAATCTTCGCCCGCCGGTCAGCCGGGTCGTGCAGGGTTTCCGATGGAAGGAGCGCGGGCGTCGACTCGCTACAAAACCCCTCGGCCTAACCGGCGGCAATTGGATTGGGCGGTGGGCGGCAGCGTCGGGATACGGGTGCGGATCTCGAGGTTATCGACTGAGTTGGGCCTGAAAGTCGGAAAGGAGGATGCGCGTCTCGGCGGTGTACGACGACGTGTTTTCGTTGGTGCTCACGTAATCGACCAGATCGACCAGCCGGCGACGGTCGAGGCGGAAGCGCCGGTCCAGTTCCGCCAGCGCCATTCGCGAATCGGGGAACAGCCGTTTCCCAACTAACTTATGCAGCAGTAGCTGGACATCCTCATGGCGGGGATCGTTGCGGATGCGCTCGAACAGCGTATCGACGACCGCCGCCTCTCCCTCGAGCAGTTGAATCACGTGCTCGCCGCAACAGAGCAGCACCCCGGTGATCTCGCGGGCGCGGTTTCGGCGTGTGCTTTGCGCGACGATCCGCTTGAGTTCGTCCGATCCCAGGAGGGACGTCCGCCGACTGACGTACACCAGGTGCATCAATGCCATCGTAGTCTCGGAACAGGAACGCTCGGTATGATCTGCGGCCATGTCCGTGATGTCCAATGAAATGAGGGCGAGATTCAGCCGCGCGTTACCATACCCGTCACCCAATCGGCGGCAATTGGATTCAGTGGGGAGATCGCTCGAAAAAAACGGCGGGATGAATCCCGCCCTACGGGACCGCCAGAGAATCGTGGTCTAGTAGCTAAATCCGTCGTCGCTCTTCAGGATCGACTTGTCTGATCCGATTGAGTACCAGCGCTGCTTGCCTTCCTTGTTGCTGAACTCCAATTCCCAGTCACCTTGGGTGTTCGTACTGGCAAGCCTCGCGCCGATGCAATAGTAATTGTCGTCCTTGAGATCGGCGCTGGCGATCTCAAGCGCGGATTGCAGAGAGACAGGCGGCCGATTATTAGCTTTCCAGATGATGTACCGCGCCATCACGGTTGTACTCAGTAATGCGATTCCCACTGCCGAACATCCGAGTGCGCGAAGCATGCTATCTCCGGGTAAGTGATTCCGATTCAAACCGTAACCACCTTACCGATGACCCCAACCGGCGGCAATCGGATTCAGTGGGCGAAGCGATTACGGTTCTTTCACGCCTGGCTTGGTTCCGCGATTCTCATCCGGCGGATTCTCCTGGTCTTTGGTGGCCCAGCATTCGAGGAGATCGTCGGGGGCAGGGTGGAGGAGATCGAGGAGTTGATCGCCGGGGATGTCGCGGTCGAGCCAGCGGTCGTAGTTGGGTTCGTCGATAATCACGGGCATGCGGTCGTGAATGGGACGCATGAACGCATTGGGGCTGGTGGTGAGCAGCACGCAGGAATCAACCAGTTGTCCTTGCGGATTGGTCCAACGGTCCCACAGCCCCGCAAAACAGATGAGCCCGCGATCGGGCCGCTGGAAGAAATAGGGCTGGCGAACCTTGAGCGTCTTGGGCCCCTTGGGCTCGAAGAATCCGTCAGAAGGAATGAGACAACGCCGGCGCTGAAACGGCTCGCGAAACGTGGGCTTGGCGGCGACGGTTTCCGCGACGGCATTGGGCGGCGACATGTCGCCGGTTTTGCTCCAGAAGGGGATCAGCCCCCAGTTCACCTGGCTCATCACGCGATGTTTCTTCTGATTCAGTCGGACAATGGGAATGGGCTCACCGGGACGATAGACGACGCGGATCTCGCTGAACTCCTCGAACTCTTCCTGATACACCAGCTTGGCGATCAGCCCGACGCGACGAATCGTGTAACGTCCGCACATAAGAAAGATGCTATGCAATTGCCGGCGCGCTGCAACGATGCGCGCCGGCGGAGATTATCCGATCACGCCGACGTAGGTAGAGGTCGAGGCGCCGGTGAGTTCGTCGTCGCCGGTGGTGTAGAAGAGTTTGTTGCCGGTGATCCAGCCGATGCCGGCCTTGCGGGCGGTGGGGAGGCTGGTGTGGATGACCCAGCGGTTGTTGGCGATGTCGTAGCTGCGGACTTGGCTCATGAGCTGCTGCGCATTCGCCTGCCCGGCGATGACGAAGATGCGCTTGCCGTCGGTGAGGGTGGATGCTTCGGAGTGACTCGCGGCCACGGGCATGTCGGCGAGGCGCGTCCAGCGGTTGGTGGAATCGTTGTAGCGGAAGAGGCCGCTGTTTTGCAGGTAGCTGGTGCCGTGCTCGACTTCGCCGCCGACGACGTAGAGGGCGTTGTTGACGACGATCTGGCCGTGATGATCCGTCGGCATCGGCAGCGGGGCGGCGGTGATCCAACCCTTCTTCTGCCGCGAGAGATCGAAGATCCAATGCTCGGTCTGCGAGCGGACGCGGGTGCGATCATCGCCGCCGGTGAAATGCAGGCGGCCATTCATATAAGAGAGCTGACCGCCGAACCGAACCGCAGGCAGCGCGGCGAAAGCGCTCCAGGTGTTGGTGGCGATGTTGTACTTCCACGCTTGATTGGTGCCGTCCAGCGAAAGCTCCGGGCCGTATTGCCCGGCGACGACGTAGATGTTTTCCCCATCGGTGGCAGCGCCGAAATGCGTCTGCGCGCCGGGCAATGGTTTGCCCTTGGACCAGGTGCCGGTGGAGAGATTGAGAATATCCACGCGGCCGGTGACGGAGGCGTAATCATTGGTGAAGCCGCCCATGACATACAGCTTGTTCCCCACGCGCACCGAGCCGGCTTCGGCACGATAGATCGGCGATTTGATCGACGACTTCGACCACGCAATGCTCGTGCCCGCGGCCGTCGACTTGGGCGCGGTGACGGGGACGATCGCGATGGAGCAGATGCGGTTGTTGATGGCTTTGCTGTCGCTGGTGAGCGTGAGTTTGCCGTCGGTGAGGTGGACGGTCTTGATCCCTTCGATCCAGGGGAAGCCTTTGAAGGGAATGCCCTTGACGATCGGCTGGCCTTCGACATTGACGCGGTAGTCGTCGCTGCCGTTGTTGGCGGCCGGATCGCCCATGAGGATGTGGACTTCGTACCAGCCGTTGGGGAGCTTGGCGTTCCAGGTGCTCGAGCCGCTCATGAGAATGTTGGACTCGGCCCGCGGGGAATCATATTGAGCGGTATCATGATAAACGGCATCAGCGGCGCGGGAGGCGTTCCAGCCGTAGGTGAAGCCGTTAGATCGCGTGGCATAGACCGCGCCGTAATCCGTGCGATACCCGGCGACTTTGGGCGTGGCGGAGCTGCCGAAGTTGACCTTGAGGGCAAATGGCTTGGATTGATCGATCGTCACGCCGCTCGGGTCAACGGCACTGGCCGCGAAATGGCGGCGATCTTCAAGAGATTCGATGGACGGGGCAACGGCTGAGTACGGCTTCTTCTTCAACAACATATCGATAAGCATCGCGATCGGTTCTTTATTCGATATCGGCGCATCCACCAGAAAGAGTACGGGCAAAATACGAGAACTCGTTGATTACCCAGCTTACCTAGCCGAGGGGCAGTTCGAGCGTCGATGTTGTGCCGACGCCGGGCTTGCTGTTGAGGGAGAAATCGCCGTGGAAGTTTTCCGCGACAAGTCGGACGAGGAAGAGCCCGAGCCCCATGCCGCGGCCGGGGACTTTGGTGGTGAAGAACGGGTCGCCGGCCTTTTTGAGGACATCTTCGCTCATGCCGTGGCCGCGATCGATGACATCAAAGGCGACGGAGTCTTTCAGCCGGCGAATAATCAATTTCACTCCGGCCTCTTCGGGGGAGGCGTCGATGGCGTTGCGGATCATCACCGTGAGTGATTGCTCGATGGCAGGGCACGGCGCGGCGATGGCGAGACCGTCCTGCGGGCCGGTGATCTCGAGGCGGAGCTTTTCGTCTTCGCGGAGATGTCGACCGAGTTGCTTTAAGAGCTCGGCCATCGGCGTGGCGACATTGCTCGGATCGCTGACGACTTCCACGCGCATCCGATCGAGAATAAACCGGCAGCGATTGCATTCCTGGCGGATGAGTTGGGCGTCTTCAACCAGGTCGGCCCGCTCCGGCAATTTCGAAATCGCGAGTTCCAGCTCCTTGGCGACGACGGCGATCGTCGCCAGCGGCGTGCCGAGTTCGTGCGCGGCGCCGGCGGCGAGCGTAGTTAACGTCGAGAGCTTTTCATGGCGGGCATTGCGCTCGCGCAGCGCGCTCACCTGAAGCTCGCGGCGGCGCAGGGCGCGATTTACGCGGCTGGAGAAATAGGCGATCAGCCCGCCGATGAGAACGAGATTGGCAAAGAGCCCGAACTGCTCGATGCGGGGCGGCAGCGGCCCATCAGAAAGCGGATGCGGCGCGATAAAAAACAGCATCGCGTACCCGATCGCGGCCGCCACGAGCACGATCCATGTCCACATGGCGCCGAGCGTCGTCACGGCCATCGCGACGTGCACGAGGTAAAGCGTGCTGAATGGATTCTGCGGGCCGCCGGTGCGGATGAGCAGGAAGGTGAGCATACTCATGTCGAGCAGCAGGATGCCCATGATCGCCCATGTGGCGACTTCGCGCTTTTGCGAATATTGCCAGAGTGCGATGTTGCTGATGACGGTGATCCCCACCACGATCGCAACGGGAAGAAACGGCGCGTGCAGATCAAGCCAGTCGGCGGCGATGGTCGCGCAGATCTGCCCGATCGCGGCGATCCAGCGCAGCCGCATCAGCCATTCCACCACGATCCGCGGCTCGCGCACAGGCGGGAACTGGGCGGAAGTCCATTCGTTGGGGCTGTCGATTTCGGTGCTTGCGTTCACGCGCGTGAGTGTATCACGCCGAGACCCGGCGTCATCGCCGAAGGGTGATGGTTTCGGTGGTCGATTTTGACTCAGGGCCGGTGAGAGTGAGTGCGATCGATCGCACGTCGCCCGCGGGTGCCGTGACAAATAATCCGCTGACCCACAGCACCTTTTCGGGCGGATCGATAAAGCCGACGGACTGAAGGGCGTGCCGCACGTCCTTGGGAACATCCACGCTGAACGCATCGGTCGCGTCCGCAGCCATGCTGCCTGCGGGCGTGACAATGCTCATCTTCGCCGGGGCTTTGCTGACGGAAGCGGCGGCGTCCCAGACCAGAAGGGCGACTCGCACATTACCCGCGTCACTGCGACTGATCATCGCGGCCTGTGTGATGTAGCGATCTCCCATCACCGGCGCCGTGCCGTCGGCCGAGCGGAGCAGGGCGGCCTTGGGATCAAATCGTTCCTGGACCTGATTGCTCACCCACGCCCGAACAATGGTCGGCTCGACGCGATCCACCTTAGGCGGCACCGGCGGCGGCTGATTGAAGGCGGCCGCGTGCGGAACGGGATCGGGCATGTAATTCGGCTGGTCCGATCCGGCCAGCTTCTTGCGAATAAGGATGATGAACCCCGGCGCGATCAGGACTAGCAGGATGATCAGAAAAATGAGATTCGCGCGCAGTTCCTTGCTCATGCGGCTCATTATAGGGCGGCGACACGCGTGCGTCAGACCTGCGTCATTATTGAAGAATGGAATTGGATGATTTGGCGAACCACGCCTCGCCAAACGCATGCCTGCCTGACATGAGCAAGACGGCCTTGGCGATCGGCGTCAGATCGCGTTCTTGCTGCAATGCCTGTGTGATCGATTCCGGCTCGAAAGCAGTATGCCACGCGCCATCATGTTCATCGGCATCGAGTTGATTCAGCGCTTCTTCGGCACTCAGTCGCGTGCGAGCGCTGTAGATCGTCTCCGGATGCCGCAATGCCGAGTCCTCAGCGACGCCGTGGCAGATGATGTCGCTGACATCCGCCTCTTTCAGCGACAATTCCTCGTGAAGTTCCCGACGGACATTCGCGAAGAGGTGCACTTCGTCGCGAACCTCAAGTGAACCTGCAAACGGATGAATCCGGTGCGGGTAATACGCCACCGACGCATTCCGGCGGCCCATGATGATCTGGTTGTCGGCCGTAATCAGTCCGCAGCTCACGCCGACTGGATTTCCCATGACCTCGACGCCATATTGATCCGCAAAATCGGGATGGGCGAAATTCGTCCCAAGCATGATGCGATAACTACATCGGCTGAGTTCGATCGTGAGATGGCCGTTATCGACTTTCATCCCCTCGAATCGGCAAACGGGTCCGTCAAAAATCCGCACGCCGGGTTTGACGAGGGCGGCCTGCCAGGCAACGTCGATCGCATGCTCCACCTCCGGCACGATCCGCCGGCCGGATGAAACCCACTGCGTGTGCAGCTGGCCGGGGAGGTAGTTGTTGAGGTGAAGGAAGCGGAGCACGAAATCCTTACGCCTGTTTCTCATCCTGAGCAAAGCGAAGGATCTTGCACGGGCCGAGAAGATGCTTCGCTTCGCTCAGCATGACAAGTCTAATGGTTTCTATTCAAACGATTGCCTAATCCACATCAAAATACTTCGCCTGCGGATGATGGGCCACGAGTGCATCCGTGCTCTGCTCGGGAACGAGCATGTAGTTCTCGCTGAGAGCGACGCCGATTTCTTCGGGCTTGAGCATCTCGACGATCTTGGCGCGGTCTTCCAGGTTTGGGCAGGCCGGGTAGCCGAAGCTGTAGCGGCTGCCGCGGTAGTTTTGCTGGAAGATCTTGCGGATGTCGGCGTCGTCTTCGGAGCCGAAACCCAGTTCCTGCCGCATCCGCTTGTGCCACATCTCGGCCAGCGCTTCGGCGCTTTCGACGCCGAAGCCGTGCAGGTAGAGATAATCCTGATACTTGCTCTCTTTACGCAATTCCTCGGCCAGTTCCGTGGCGCGATCGCCGACGGTGACAAGCTGAATGCCGAGCACGTCGTATTCACCTGATTCGACGGTGCGATAGTAATCGCTGATGCAGATCCGCCGGCGTTCGTGCTGACGCGGGAAGCTGAATCGCAGCCATTCACGCGGCGTGTTCTTCGGGACGATCTTTCCGTCCTTCACGCCGACGCACCCATCATGCTTCGCGCCGCAATCACACTTCAGTTCGTGTTCGAAATCAGACGGGTGATAAACGATCAGATCATCACCCTGCGCCTGAACGGGGAAGTAGCCGTAGACCACTTTGGGATCGATGAACCCTTCGGCATTCGCCCGCCGCTGCAAATCCTGAAACACCGGGCGGGCCGTCTCGTCGAGATATTTGTCGTATTCCTCGACGCTCATGCCCTTGCGCTTGTAACCCCACTGGGCCGTGAAGAGCGCGGTTTCATTGATGTACGGGAAGACGTTGGCGGGTTTGATTCCCTTCACCACCCGGCGGCCCCAGAAGGGCGGGACGGGGACGGGATTCGTCTTATCGACCGGCTTTACGTCGGCCGCGAGTCCGCTGGATGGTTTCACAGCATTCGCGCGCTGCGATTTGCGCTTCTGGCTGCGCTCTCGCTGTTCGTTTGTGATCGTTTCGATGCGGCCGGTGGCGACATAATCCATGACCTTCAGGCCATCGAATGCGTCACGACAGTACAGCAGCGGGCCCTGATAGAGCGTGGCCAGATCGTCTTCGGCGTAATCGCGCGTGAGTGCCGCGCCGCCGAGGAGAACGGGCGCTTTCACGCCGCGGGCGTTGAGCTCTTCCAGGTTTTCCTTCATCACCGCAACGGATTTCACGAGCAAACCGCTCATGCCGATGGCGTCGGCCTTATGTTCGACATACGCCTTGAGAATGTCGGCCACCGGCTGCTTGATGCCGAGGTTGACGACGTCGTAGCCGTTGTTGGTGAGGATGATGTCGACCAGATTTTTACCGATGTCATGCACGTCACCTTTGACGGTGGCGAGAATAATCCGGCCCTTGCTGGAGCCTTCGACCTTTTCCATGAATGGCTCGAGATACGCGACCGAGGCCTTCATTGTCTCCGCGCTCTGGAGCACAAACGGCAACTGCATTTCGCCGCGGCCGAAGAGATCGCCGACGACTTTCATCCCTTCGAGCAGGATGTTGTTGATGATGTCGAGCGGCTTGATGCCCGAATCAATGGCGGCCTGCAATCGCACGGTGAGATCGCGTTTTTCGCCGTCGACGATGTGCTGCTTGAGCGCTTCATCGAGGGGCATATCTTCGTATTTCGATTTCACGACGACAGGGCCGCCGGTTTCGTCGGGGAAGAGATTGACGAAGTGCGTGAGCGGATCAAATCCTTCACGGCGGCGGTCGTAGATCAGGTCCATTGCCGCGTCCCAGCGTTCCTGGGGGATGCGGTTTTTGGGGAGGATCTTGCTGGCATGCACGATCGCGCCGGTCAGTCCGGCTTCGCGAAGTTCGTGCAGGAACGCGCTGTTGAGCACCACGCGCGCGGCCGGCTTCAAGCCGAACGATACGTTCGACAACCCGACCACCGTGTGGCACTTCGGCAAATGCTCGCTGATCAGGCGCGTGCCTTCGATCGTTTCCAGCGCATTGCGACGATCCTCTTCGATGCCGGTGCTGATCGGGAGCACGAGCGGATCAAACATGATGTCTTCGTCGCGAATGCCGTACTTGGCCGCCAGATCGCGGATACGCGTGGCGATCGCGAGCTTGCGCTCTTTCGTGCGCGCCATCGCGTTTTCTTTGTCTTCATCGATCGTGCCCGCGACCACGGCCGCGCCATATTTCTTGGCGAGCTTACAGATGTGCGCGAGCTTCTCTTCGCCTTCTTCAAGGTTCATCGAGTTGAGTACGCAGCGGCCGCCGGACAATTTCAGGCCGGCTTCAAGCACCTTGGGATCGGTGCTGTCGAGCATGAGCGGCGAGCGGATCGAGACGACGTACTTGCCGACGACATTCTGCATGTCCTCGATGCCATTGCGGCCGACGAAATCGACGCAGACATCGAGCATGTGGCTGCCATCGCGCACTTCGTCGCGGGCCATCGAGGTGAGGCCGTCGATATCGCCTTCCTGCAGCAAACGCTTGAACTGGCGTGAGCCGTTGGTGTTCGTGCGCTCGGCCACGATCAGGTAGCTCAAATCCTGGCGGATGTCTTCGGCCGCGTAGAGCGATGAAATCTGCGGCTTCACCGTGACGGTGCGCTTGGAGGCTTTGTGATTCGTGCCGAGCGCCTTGCACAGTTCGCCGAGATGTTCCGGCATCGTGCCGCAGCAGCCGCCGACGACGTTGACGCCGAACTCGTCCACCATGCGCATCACGCCCTTGGTGAAATCGGGTGGTGTCATCGGGAACTTGGCCTTGCCATCGACCATGATCGGCAAGCCGGCGTTCGGGAGCGCTGAAAGCAGGCGCGGCCAGTTGTGCGAGAGATGGCGGACAGAGTCCATCAGCTCGATCGGGCCGAAGGCGCAGTTGAGGCCGAGCACCTGCACCTGGTCATACGGCGCCATGGCCGCGACGAGCGCGCTCGGGTCAGAGCCCGTGAGCATCTGGTTGCCGTTGTCCTGGTCCATAGACGCTTGCACGATGATCGGCACGCGACGGCCGGCATCGGCCATGGCGCGCTCGGCGGCGACGATCATGACTTTGACGATCAGCAGGTCCTGCTGTGTCTCAAACAGAAACACATCGCAGCCGCCGTCGAGGAGGCCTTTGAATTGGACGTAATAGCTGTCCTCGGCGATGTCCCATGTGGTCATGCCGAGCGAGAGGAGCTTGGTACCGCCGCCGGCCGCGCCGATGACGTAGCGCGGGCGATCGGGCGTTTCAAACCGATCACACGCCGCCCGCGCGATTTTGCACGCGGCCACGTTGTTTTCGTAAACCCGGTCCGCCATCTCCGCTTCAGCCATGACGATCTTGTTGGCGCCGAACGTGTTGGTTTCCACGGCGTCGCATCCCACATTCAGGAATGCTTCGTGAATCTCCTGAATCACGTCAGGGCGCGTGAAGTTCAGGACTTCAGAAATGTTTTCCTGATTCAGCCAGTCCTTCGCGAGATCGAAGGTGCGCGTCTGCAGGTTGGAGCCCATCGCGCCGTCGAGGACGACGACGCGTTCGCTGACAAGGTCGAGAAACGGTTTGCGGTTAGCCATAGTTGGTTCCACGGTGGAGTGGAGACTATATGTTACGACGCGGGGCGATGTTCTTCCATCCATAAATCCGGATGGACGGATATTTGATCGATTTGGTTAGGTGAGGTGTTAAAAAGCCCGATTTCAGGGGTATGGAGTGGGACGGTTCCAAATGCCTCTGGGCGGTGCTGCTGCCGATCTTCGGCGGCCTGAGCATCTGCGCGGCCGCGATGGTGCAAGTGGCTATGCGATCAGGGGTTGTGTTCGACCAGAGCCAGGTGCTGCAATCATGTTTGTTCGTCTCAGTCTTCACCGGAATGGGCACGGTGATCTGCATGAGGATGCAGATTCAGCGGGAGCTGGATCTCCATCGAAGAGGCCGGGCGGTGCTGGTGGGGTGTGCGTCGCTGATCGTCAGCGCTGTGGTGGCCGGCTACGGGCTTTCCACGATGGGCGGCTGAATAGCCGCGACCCGCAGTGCGTCGGCGGCAGCCACCTGGGCGCGAATCACCAACATCCATATCCCTGAAATCACCGTCAGCACCGCGCCAAGAATGAATGGCGACGCCATATTCCGCGTGTACATCCAGCCGGCCAGTGCCGGGCCGAACACACGCGAGAGGCTTCCCATTCCATGAAACAATCCAAACGCTGCACCCTGACGGCCGTGCGGCGCATAGCGCGATACCAGCGATGAAAGCGTCGGCGTCTGCAAACTGCGGCCGGTGGCGTTGAATATAATGGCGATCACCAGCAGCGCGATATAAGGCGTGGCACTGGCACGAGCGTAAAGGATCATGGCGGTCGCGAAACAAAGTGGACCAACAATCGCCAGCGCCCATTCGCCAAAGCGATGTTTGAGCGGGCCGATCAATTTCCCCTGCACCAGGATGATCACAACACCAGCGACAGTGAACACAAAACCAACACCCAATTCATTGAACTTGTAGCGATCCATCATAAAAAAACCGAGTATTGTCTCGGCAGTGACAAATGCGAACATTGAGACAAACCACACCAGTACGAGCTGCGCCAAGATGGGATAGCGCATTAATTTTGCCGAACGGGTGATATGCCATCCCGGCTCATGATGGATCGGATGCTTGAGTGATTCTGGCAGCCGGAAGTAAGAGAGCGTGGCGGCGACCATTGAAAGCGCGGCGGCGATGAAAGGTGGAATCGCGGGATTAATATGCCCCAGCACGCCGCCAAGCGCCGGGCCGAGTGCGAAGCCGATACCGAACGCCGCACCGAGCATGCCCATGTATTTGGCTTTGTTTTCCGGCGACGTCACATCGCTGACATACGCCTGCGCCACCGACATATTGCCGCCGGAGATGCCGTCGATGATACGCGAGACATATATGATCGATAATCCGAGTACCGGATTGCTGAAGTGCACCGCCGTGGCAATCCCAAGCACAATGCCGGCTGTTACGGTTCCCAATTGTGAGAATACGAGTACGGGCCTTCTTCCCCAGCGATCTGATAACGAGCCCAGAATCGGCGCCGCAATGAACTGACATAGCGCGGCCACCGAAAGGAGCATTGTAAATGAAAAAGTGCTGGCTTCAAACTTACGCGCATAGAAGGGGAGGAGCGGAATAATCATCCCGAACCCCAACATATCGGTCAAAACCACCAGAAAAAGCAGCCCAAACGGGCTTGGCTTCTTCGCTTCGGAAACAACGGCAGCGGGTTCGGTCATGGCGAGGGATCATAGCGAGAGCGGCCGATGTTGGCGCGTGGCTCGGTCGAATCGGCGTGCGGATCATTTTTGCTGCGAGCGAATCTTCCCCGCCAAACTCGCCACCACCGTCACTAATTCCGCGGGTTCCACCGGCTTGGCGAGATGTGTTTGATAACCCGCTCGTAAGGCCCGCATGCGGTCTTCTGAGCGGACGAATGCCGTTAGAGCAGCGGCGGGGGTGTTGCCGCCTTGGTTGTCGGGGAGTTGGCGAACATGGCGGATGAACTCGTAGCCGTCTTCGCCGGGCATGCCGATGTCGCTGAGGATGACGTCCGGACGACGCTGCTTGAGCAATTGCAGTCCCTCGGCCGCCGAGCCTGCAGTGAAGACGATGGCCTGGCACTCGCTGAGCACGCGGGCGATGAGTATGCGGGCGTCTTCTTCGTCATCAATCGCGAGCACCGTCACGCCGGAAAGCGCTTGGGTATCGTGAACGAAGTCCGGCGTGGTGAGCGTTTCGGCGCGGGCGGGATGTTCGCGGCCATCGGTTTCGGCCGGGGCGTGAACAATCATCACGGGGAGTTCGACCGTGAATGTCGATCCGTGTCCGGTCCCGCCGCTTCGGGCTTTCACGCGGCCGCCGTGTAGTTCGACCAGGTTTTTGACGATCGCGAGCCCGAGGCCCAGGCCGCCATGCGTACGCGTGATCGAGCCGTCGGCCTGGCGGAATTGCTCAAAGACATGCGGAAGAAATTCGGCGGAGATTCCATCGCCATTGTCGGTGACGCTGATTTCAACGTGCGAATTGATCCGCTGCAGCGACACCTGAACCCTTCCGCCGCGAGGGGTGAACTTGATGGCGTTGTTGAGGATGTTCCAGAGCACCTGCTGGAGCCGATTGGCGTCGCCGCGAACGGGGGCGGCGTGAGAATCGAGAATTCGCTCGATCCGGATTTCCTTTGCATCAGCGGCGGGCTGAACGGATTCAATCGACGCTGTAACAACGTCCACCAGATTTACACTCTGGACATCAATCCGCATCTTCCCGGAAATGATCCGGCTCATATCGAGCAGGTCTTCGATCAATTGCGACTGCATCCGCGAATTGCGCTCGATGACGGCCAGCCCTTCATTCAGCTTGGGATCATCGCGGTGCTGGCGCTTGAGCAATTGTGACCACCCGAGAATGGCCGTCAGCGGCGTGCGCAGTTCGTGGGAAAGCGTGGCTAAAAACTCATCTTTCAAATGTCCGATGCGCTCGGCCTCTTCGCGGGCGGCGCGTTCGCGCTCGAGGGCTTCATTTCGATCATTGGCCATCTGCCGTTGTTCTTCGATGTCGGTGTTGGTTCCGAACCAGACGACGATCTTTCCTTCGCTGTTGCGCATCGGCATGGCGCGGGAGAGTTGGGCGCGGAATTGACCGTCATGGCGGCGGAGCGGGAAGATGTCTTCCCAAGGCTCGCCGCTGGCGAGGTGGGCTTTCCATTTTTCGATAACACGCGGCAGTTCGGCCGGGTCGTGGACGCTGGTCCATCCCCAGCCCTCCATGCTTTCGGGAGTCGTGCCGCAGTAGTCGTGCCAACGACGGTTGTACCAAAAGAGATGCCCGTCTGGCCGCGCCATCCAGGCAAGTTGAGGAATGGTGTTGGCCAGAAGCTTGAACCGTTCCTCGCTTTCGTGCAGCGCCGATTCCACCTCTTTGCGGGCCGTCAATTCCTTCATACGCTCGTGCATCTCAATGCGTAGATCATGATTCGCTTTCGCCAGCGCGGCCGTGCGTTCGCGCACGCTGTTTTCCAGTTGCGCGGCACTGGGGATCGCGAGCATGGCGGGCATGAGCTTCCACAACGCGATTGCCGTTGCGATCGAGAGCCCGGCGGTGATCGCTTTGACGACACCGTCAACGCGGTAGAACGGTCGCCAGATATCCACCACGCCAAACGCATGCGTCGTTCCGCAGGCAAGGATGAACGCCGCAAACATCCAGAAGACGCCGCCAAATGCCACATCGCGACGCCGCCGGACGAAGTAGACCAGCGCGAACGGAATGGAAAAATAAGCGACCGCGATCAGGAAATCGGAAATCACATGGAGCCAGATCACCGACGATTCATAAAACATGCACATCTGGCGCGGCATGTAGACTTTGAAAAAGTTGGTGAAAAAGTTTTCGCCGGTGTCGGCGGCGGGCGCCGAGTGGGCCGGATCAGTTTGACCGGTGCCTTGCGCGGAGGCGATGGCGGAAAAGATCAGAATGACAAACGCGAGCGTGACAACATGCCGCATCGTGGCACGACTCTGAAAAACTCGCTTGGCCGCACTGATGAAATTCATAACACCTGGCGCTTCAACCGAACTGCGGCCGTTTTTTGACCGATGGATCAATTTTCATCAATACGACTCTCATTGTCTAGCGGGAAATCAGCGCGAGTTTGTTGCGCTCCCGCGCTACGCTTAGTATCGAGCCGCCGACAATGCTGAACCGCTTTGCCAACATTCCCCGCATCGAACTCCGTGCCGCGACGGCGTCGCTGGTGACGGCGCTGGTGCTGCTGGGGATCAAATTCGCCGCCTACTGGCTGACTGATTCGTCGGCGATCTTCTCCGACGCGCTCGAGAGCATTGTTAACGTGTTGGCGTCGTTCATCGCGCTCTGGGCGCTGGCGATCGCCCACACGCCGGCCGACGAGGAGCACCCGTACGGACACGGCAAAGCCGAGTTCATGGCGGCCGCGCTGGAAGGGGGGATGATCCTGCTGGCTTCGGTTGTCATCCTGTTCCAGGCGACCCGGGCGTTCTTCGATGGCGGGTTGCAGGCTGGCAAGGTTGATCTGGGCCTGCTCCTGATCGGCATCGCGATGGTGATCAATGGGGTCGTCGGCATCATGCTGATTCGGATCGGAAAGCGTCAAAGCTCCGCCACATTGGAAGCAGACGGGCATCATCTGCTCAGCGACGCCGTCACCAGCGTCGCGGTGTTGGTTGGGCTGGGGATCGTCTACCTCACCGGATTTAAGTGGGCCGACCCGATCTGTGCGCTATTAATCACCGCATATATCGCTTGGGTCGGAATCAATCTGGTGAAACGGTCGATGGCAGGGCTGATGGACGAGCAGGACGCCGATGACAACCGCCGGCTGATCGCCGTCCTCGATTCACATTGCGGCGAGCACGCGATCGACCCGCGCATCTGCAGCTATCACAAGCTTCGACACCGTCATAACGGGCGATACCATTGGGTCGATTTCCACATCGTGATCCCTTCGGGGCTAAGCATTGCCCGGGGACACGAGATCGCAAGTGTGATTGAATATGAAATCGAATGCCTGCTGGGCGAGGGAAATGCCACGGCACATATCGAGCCGTGCATCACAGAAGAATGTGCCGACTGCAGAACGGCAGTGCTGTCGTAGGATCAGGCCGGCCGGTTAGATCGGGTCGATCGATTCTGCCGCCAGATGATAGACGGCCGTGATCTTGCCTTCGTCGTCTTTGACGACCTGCACTTTCAATGTCCCCTTCACTCGGACCTGCCCGGCGAAGTAAGGCATCGGGTCATTTGCGGACGAAGTCGTTTTCACGAAGTGCTGCACCTGCGGCGGGCCCGAGAAGCAGCACTTTGCGATCGAGTAAACCAGATCAAAGTTCTGCACTGTAAGACCGGCCGCGTTGGGGGCCCACATTTCACCGACCAGAATCACCTTCTTGCCATCGAGCGCGCGGTAATCCTTCGGGACATCGTCAATCGTTCCGAAGCGCTGATCGAACGGGAAGCTGCTCATGGCCTTCAGGTTCACCTTGGCAAACTCGACGCCGTTTTCGGTGGTCGTCTCGATATGCTGATAGACCGCGTTGTAGGTGACCATTCCCAGCCAGCCGACGATGACGCAGATGGCGACGAGAAATACGACAATGCGCAACGTGATCGGCGACCGGCCGGCGGCGGTGTCGGGCTGGCGGTAATCCATCACGGGGCTGGGTGCGGTTGAGCTCGGTTCCATAGTCCTATCCAATTGTAGCACACGAATCCGGTTTACTGCGCAGCGAACTTCACGCTGCTCGGGTCCACTTCAAACAGGCTCAAAACAAACCCGTCTTCCTTCTTCACTTCCACTTTTAACGTGCCTTCGATGGTGATCCGTTCGGTTGTGGGTGCGATCCACTTCCCGGCCGGCATGTTCACATAGACGATATTTTGCAGCTTCGGCGCGGTGCCGTAGCAGCAGCTCATCATGTCGTTCACAAGGATGAAGCGCGTGACCTTCCCGGTCTGATCGAGCGGAAGCATCTGGCCGGGGATTTTGACATGGCAGCCGGAAAGCTTTTTCACATCATCGGGAATTGCGGAATCGTTTTCTTCGGAATAGTCGAAATTGCCGAGCTCGTGCAGCGTGATCTCCAAAGTCTGTCCGTCGGCGGGACGAGTGTGCGGCACGCGGGCGGCGGGCGTCGGCTGGGTGGCCGGCGCTTCGCGCGGCTCGGCGATGGCCTTGGTGGCGTAACGCATGCGCTCGCGCATCGATTCGAGCTTGGATTGATCGGTGATCTGCGGCTCGAGTTTTTTATAGATCGATAATGCGGTCGGATAATCCGCCGCCGCGAACGCCTGATCGGCCCGCACCAGCGCGGCCGCGTTATCCTCGGCGTATACCGCCAAGGGCGATGCGAGGGCTGCGACCAGGACTATTTTGGCCAGTTTCTTAAACATCGATTGATGAACCATAGCACATTCCCCGGCTAGCTTGCCACGAGATTTGTCGCCACCGGCACGCTGTAGGCTTTTAAAGCGGGCACCAAACCCGCGAAAAATGCAATGAGAACAACGCCGGCCACGCCCCAAAGTTCAAACGGGCTGACGGTGTACCAGGCGATCCCTTCGCCGAAGGTGCGTGCAAGATACGCCGACCCGACGGCACTCATCCCGTGCCCCAGCACGAATCCGCAAATGCCGCCGACGAGGCCAAGCAACGCCGCCTCGAACGTAATCAGCAGCAGAATGCGAGTTCGGGTCGCTCCGAGCGCCCGCAGGATCGCAATCTCCCGCCCGCGAGCGGCGACCGAATTGTAAATCGTCGTCATGATGCCAATGGCCGCGATGACGATGACCAGTACCGAAATCACAAGCAGAAGTTGAACCGGGCCGTCGAGAAAGTTGGAGAAGAAATCGCGCATCACGGTCGCCGGGTTCACGGCCATCACATCGGGCATCAGATTGATGCTGAAGAGCAGATTCATCGCACTGAAGCCGCTGCGGGTTTTGATGAGGATGGCCGAGACTTCGCGGGCGTGCATGACGTCGGCATCAAGCACGATGATGCCGTCGTTCAGGGTGTAATGTTTGTGCTCTTCCCCAGGATGCTCCACGGCAGCCGTCGCGGGAGCGGTGCCGCGACCGGCCTCGCGTTGGATCTCGGCTTCGCCGTGTTCGAAGATCGTGTAGAAGCTGGTCAGGCCGATGTAGACGCACTTGTCTGCGGAGGTGTGGGTCGGCGCGAGCACGCCGACGACGGTCCACTTCTCATCATGCACATCCGGCTCCTGCCCGGGCTGCGGAAAGCCGTGGGTAGCCTGGAACTGGTCGCCGAGCTCGAGATGTGTGAGCCGCGAAACATCACTGCCGATAACGGCTTCGAAGCGATTCTCGGTCAGCACTTTTCCCTGCGAGAACGCAAAACTACGGCCCGGCCGGTATTCAAAACGCTTGCTTTCTTCGGCTGGCGTGCCGTCATCATTAAATCCAAAAAACTGCGGCGTCGTCCCAATGATCGGCATGCCCTGATAGCTGTCGCCGACGCACTGCGGGACTGCGATCTTCACGTCGCGGCGGTATTTTGGGTCGTTTTTGATCGCTTCGTAAACGGAGTATTTCACATTCCCCGGACTGCGGTCGATGTGGTAGACGGTATTCACTGTCAGTTGCAATCCGGAACCCTTCACGCCGGCCAACACTTCGTAGCCGTAATCGGTCTGCCCGAAGAGTTGTTTGCTCTCGCGATGAATCACCAGAATCGCGATGGCGAGTCCGACGCCGAGGGTGATCGAGAAGATCGTCAGGATCGTTGATAGCGACCGCTGGCGGATGTTCTTGAGAATGAGCTCGAAGAGATTCATGGGCTAGGACGACCTCCGATTGAGTTCATCCAGCCGCACGACGCGGCCGAGCTGATTCGCGATCGAAAGATCATGGGTAACGAGGATCAACGAGGCGCCGATCTCAGTGCAGAGTTTGCGGATCAGATCGAGCACTTGCTGAGCGGTGGATGGGTCGAGTGCGCCGGTCGGCTCATCGGCCAGCACGAGTTTTGGTCGATTCGCCAGCGCCCGGGCCACGGCCACGCGCTGTTGCTGGCCGACGGAGAGTTTGGCGGGTTTGTAATCGAGCCGGTCGGCCAGGCCGACTTCGGTCAACAAGTGTTTCGCCCAGGCGCGATCCGCTTTGCGGCCGCTGAACGAGAGGCCGAGGAGTACGTTTTCTAATGCCGAGAATCCCGGGAGCAAATGATGCGTCTGGAAGATGTAGCCGATGTTTTGCCCGCGGAATACGTCGCGGGCGGCTTCGGAGAGGGTGGTGACGTTGGTATCAGCGCCATCCAGCCGAAACGAAACGCGTCCCGCGTCGGCCGTCACAATTCCGGCGATCGCGTGGAGAAGCGTGGTCTTTCCAGTTCCGCTGCCACCCAGCAACGCAACCTGTTCTCCATCGGCCAGATCAAACCGGTTGACGTTGAGCACCTGCACCACGCCCCCATCCGGGGCGGCGTAGGACTTTTTGAGGTTTTCGATCTGGAGTGCCATGCGTCAGCCTTCTGCCACATGGACGAAGGCCGACCCGCATGTCTAACATAAATGCAAGTTAGTTGCAATTAGAAGGCCGGGCGGCGCGCCCTACACGACACGAATGACGTCGCGCGGCATGTACCGCACCTTCTTCGCGCTGGCGTATTTGTCGTTGGCCGAACGGTAGCCGAGGGTGCACATGACGACTGAGTTGTATCCCAATTCGGGCAACCCAAGGATTTCGTCAAACGCCTTTGGATTAAAGCCTTCCATCGGGCATGCATCGACATTCAGCAGGGCGGCCGTTTCGAGCAGGAAGCCCAAGGCGATGTAGACCTGCCTTGAGGCCCAGGCTTTGGCGTCCCAGCCGGGCTGGGCGATGAAGCCTTTCATCATCTTTGAGTACCCTTCGAGCGATTCGACGGATGTGCCGCGAACGTCGGCCGTTGCCTGGATAAGCCGATCGACATCTTTGTCGGCCATGGACGATTGCCCGGCAAAAACCACCAAATGCGAGGCATCAGTCACCTGCCCCTGGTTCCACGCCGCCGCCTTGAGCTTCTCGCGGACGGCCGGGTCATTTACGACCACAAACTTCCACGGCTCCAACCCGAAACTGGAGGGGGACAAGATCATGGACGCTTCCAGCGCCGCCCAGGTCTCTGCCGGGATTTTCTTCGACGGATCAAAGGCCTTGGTCGCATAGCGCCAGTTCAGGGCGTCAATCACTTGGTCGGGGGTCGGTGAGCTCATATCGTGGTTATTCCTCAACTTAAGGTGCCGTTCAATCGGCGGGATTGTAGGCGGAGACGGGTAAAAAGCGATTTTGAGTTACTGCTCGGCCTCCACAATGATCCATCCATTAATCCGGATATATGGATTGATCATCTGAAATGCCGATGTATAGTGGTTACTAGAACTGAAGGACCGACCAATGCGGCTTGATCAAGCGTTTGCGAATGGGAAACCGACGATTTCGTTCGAGTTCTTTCCGCCTAAGACGGAAGAGGGCTTTAACGCGCTCTACCAGACCATCGAAGACCTGCGGCCACTAAAGCCGTCGTATGTTTCGGTGACTTACGGCGCCGGCGGCAGCACGCGATCAAAGACGCTCGACCTGTGTGGGCGGATTCAGAACGAGATCGGGTTTAATACTGTCGCCCACCTCACCTGCGTCGGGCACACGGCCGACGAAATCGGGCAGATTCTGGATCAGCTCTGGAATAGCGGCATCCGCAACATCCTCGCCCTCCGTGGCGACCCGCCCGCGGGCGGCATGTGGACGAAAACGCCGGGTGGCTTCGATCATGCCGATGAACTCGTCAGCTACATCAAATCGCGCAACGACTTTTTCGTGGCCGTCGCCGGGTTCCCGGAAGGGCATCCGCAGTGCCTGAATCTTACGCGCGACATGGAGCATCTCAAAGCCAAGGTCGACGCCGGGGCTGATGCGATTGTCACGCAGCTCTTTTTCGACAACAACGATTTTCATCGCTTCCGCGACAACTGTCTGCGCATCGGCATCGATGTGCCGATCATCGGCGGCATCATGCCGATCTCCAACGTGGCGCAGATCAAACGTTTCGTCACGATGTGCGGCGCCAAGATTCCGATGCCGCTGCTGCGCAAGCTCGAACGCATCGAGGCCGACGCGAATGCCGTCTACCAGGCCGGCATCGACTACGCGACCAATCAATGTCGCGATCTACTCTTCCACGATGTGGCCGGGCTGCACTTCTATACGCTCAACAAGAGCAAGGCGACGACGGAAATCGTGCAGCGGCTGAACGCGCCGCATGCCTAGTCAATGTCATCCTGAGCGCAGCGAAGGATCTTCTGCATCAGCGAATAGATTCCTCGCTTCGCGCAGAATGACCGAATCCTCGAAGGGCTACTTTTTCGGCGGATTTTCCATCAGTTTTGAAGGATTGGTGTGCGTGAGTTCCCAGACTTTTTCCTTGCCGACGATCTCGAATGCGCGGTGCAGGCCGCGGATGCGTTTTTCGAGGGTGTTGGGTTTGTGCAGGTCGGAGCCGATCAGGAAATAGCGGCCTTCTTCGAGCCAGGCTTCGGCCAGAATTTGCCGCGCGCCGCCGACGGTGTCGCCGAGGCATTCGAGGTTGCATTGCATCAATAGGCCGAGCTTGGGGAATGTGTCGACAACATCCGCATCGTTCTGGATCGCATCAATGCGCTCCGGATGTGCCAGGATCGGGGTAATGCCGGCCGCGCGCATGTGGTGGATGCAGTCGTCAAAGTAAGGCGGCATCTCGGCGGTCCAGAAATCAAAGAGGGCGTATTTACCGGCGTTGTTGTAGGTGACCAGATCGGCGTGGGGGATCTTGGTGAAGTTGGCGTCGATGTGCATCTCGCCGCCGGGCATCACTTTGAGCGGGATCTTCGCTTTATCGAGTTCCCATTGGAGTGCCGTCACGCGCGGCGTGATCGTCCCGGTGGAGTTCTTCAACTGCGGCCAGATATGCGGCGTGCAGAACGCGTGCGTGTAACCCGCCTCCACCAGCCGCTTCGCGCACGCTAGCGATTCCGTCAGATCCGCACAGCCGTCATCGATTCCCGGCAAAAGGTGGGAGTGAACATCAATACGACCAACCATGCCCCAAGCATCGGCATCCAGCCCGGGTTCGTCAATCCAATTACCGCGAAGGCGCGATGACGCGAAGAACTACGCGAAGGAAAACAAAGAATTGGAACCGCAGATTGAAGCAGATAAACGCGGATTAAAATACCCAATTTGAATTGATCTGTGCTTATCCGTGTTTATCTGTGGCTAAATTCTACTTCGCGTTTTCCTTCGCGTCATCGAGCCTTCGCGGTTTCCCTCAATTTCCGCTAAGATGTGGGGCTCATGCGTTGGCTTATTCACGGATCAATCGGAGAAAAGACTGTCGAAGCGATTAACCGCCACGGGCACTCGGCCCAGGGGGTGGATACCGTCGTTTCTGATGCAATGATCGACCACGACGAGCTGCTCAAGCTGGCCAATCTCAAGCAGATGGACGTCATGACCACCGACAAGGATCTGGCCCATCGGCTCTTGGAAACCAAGGAAAAGTTCAGCCGCTCGATCGTCTATCTCCAACTCCCCGGCGGCGAGATCGAGCAGGATGATGCCATCGATCGCTTGTTCAAGCGCTACAAGGCCCCCAAGCCGGGCATGCTTTACACCGTCACTGAGAACCGCGTCAAAGTCCGTCAACTCCCCGGCCTCTAATCGGCCTTAGCAACAAATAATAAGGAACCAGGAACAACAATGTCCCTCCTCGTCACAGGCTCCATCGGTATCGACACGATTGAAACTCCCGCCGGCAAGCGCGACAGCGTCATTGGCGGATCGGCCATCTACTTCGCGTACGCCGCCAGCTTCTTTACGCCCGTGCGCCTCGTTGGCGCCGTCGGCGAAGATGCACCGGCCGGGATGTTTGATGTCTTCAAGGGTCGTGATGTTGATACGACCGGTCTGGAGACGCGCAAGGGCAGCAAGACCTTCCGCTGGCACGGATCTTATGTGAAGGACATGAACGAAGCGCAGACGCTTCAGGTTGATCTCAATGTGCTTGCAGAACAGGCACCGAAGATTCCCGAATCATTCAAGGATTCGAGATACCTCTTCCTCGCCAACACGCACCCCGCGCTTCAACAGCAGATGCTCGCGAGCGTGAAGACGCCGAAGTTGGTGGTGGCCGACACGATGAATCTCTGGATTCAGAACGAACGGAAAGAGCTGCTGAATCTCCTGAAGAAAATCGATGGCCTTGTGCTCAATGATGGTGAGGCCCGCCTGCTCACCGAGAAGAAGAACCTGATCGAAGCCGCCCGCGAAGTGCTCAGCTACGGGCCGAAGTTTGTCGTCATCAAGAAGGGCGAGCACGGCTCACTCCTGGTGACCGGCAAGGACACGTTCGTCCTCCCCGCATACCCGGCCGACAAAGTCGTCGACCCGACCGGCGCCGGCGACAGCTTCGCCGGCGGCATGATGGGGTACCTCGCCACCCAGGGCCACGTCACGCCCGCCATCGTCAAACGCGCACTGGCCTATGGCACCTGCGTCGCCAGCTACACGATCGCCGATTTCTCGCTGGCAGGTTTGCAGGCGACCGATCGCGAGCAGATCGACCAACGCTGGCATGATTTTAAACAGGCGATGAGTTTTTAGTCGAACCTCATCCGCCAATCTGGTATTCCATTGAGCGGGGCAATGATGGAAAAGACCACGAAAATTGCTTATCTGGCCGAGGGAAAAGTTTACCTGTCCGGCTCGCCCGATGCGCCGGGGGAACTCGTCGAGAGCCCCTTCGCGCAAGGGATTCTCGATCGTGTCGAGCGGAATCGCGAGCGCAACGATTGGAAGAGTCAGAGCCTCGGGTGGAACCTCACCGGCGGTCGCATGATGGGCATGCCCGGTTTGGGCAATGCGCCGGCCGAAGTGCGGCGTATTCGATTTACAAGCGTCGCCAGCGCGGGGGACGGGCTACTGCTCTATTCACTTGATACCGACCACGTCGGCGGACTATTTCGCCGTGATCTGGAAAAGGATCACGAGCAACGTCTTCTTCATAAGCAGCAGTTCCGTGCCAGCGATATTGCCCGCCGTGTTTCGGACGGCACGCTTGCGATGTCTCTGATGCGCGAGGATGGCACCTGCCATCTGGCTATCATGAATCCGGAAGGTCGTGGGCTTAAAGAGGTCACCGAAGGTGACGCCGTTGATCAGTCGCCGAGCTGGTCATCCGACGGGCAATCGCTTCTCTTCCAGTCGGCCGGAATTGGCCGAAACGCGCAGGGGTTTCGGGCATCGATCAGCCCCTATGCGATTCATCGACTCGACTTGAGCGCGCAGAAAGTATCGACCGTCCTCGAAACCGATGACCACGATCTGCTCATGCCCAAAGAGGCGGGCGGTTCACTCTACTATATTCGCCGACCGTACCAGCCCGGTGGCGAGCCAATCAGCATTTGGAAGGCAGCGCTCGACATCATCCTGTTCCCGTTTCGGGTGATTCGCGCAATCGTTTATTTGCTGAACTTCATCTCGCTGATGTTCGCGCGCAAGCCGTTGATCACGGCGGCAGGGCCGCCCAAGGAAGCGCCTGACCACCGTTACATGATGATCTGGGGAAAGGTGATCGACGCCGAACGCGCGCTCAAGCAAGGCCGCGATCGTTACAGCGCCCTGGTGCCGAAGGAATGGCAGCTCGTCTGTCGGGCAGCAGACGGGAAGGAAGACGTAATCGCTGACCGCGTCCTTGCCTACGATGTCGCTGACAATGGAAGCATCACATACACCGACGGAAGCCGGATTTTTGTGCGCTCGCCCCGGGAGACCGAATGGCGCGAGCAAGCCCGCGGCCGATTGATCGAGCGCGTCGCAATCGTCGAATGAAATTGCATTGCGCGCGATTGGGATTTGCCACTTTTACCCGGTGACATCGACATGCCCCACGAGCAACTACTCCGCCTCTTCCTCGCGCTCGACATCCCCGAGCAGCAGAAGTCGTTGCTCGCACGGGCGCAGTCGCGGATGAAGCAGGCGCTGCAGAAGGGGACTTACGCCGAGCCGGAGAATCTGCACATCACGCTGCATTTCTTGGGCGATACCGCGGTAAGCAAATTGCCGTCGTTGATCGAAGCGTTTAACAACATCCCCATGCCGGTGATGACGTTTGCCTTCGATCACCTGATGTTTCTCCCCGATGCGACCAAGGCCCGCGTGGCGGCCGTCGGTCTCACCGGCGATTTGTTGTTGCTCAATGAGCTCTATTCACATCTCGGCACCATCCTCAAATCGATCGGCTTCCGCCTCGATCATCGCAAATACCTGCCGCACCTCACGCTCGTCCGCTTCAAGATCCCGCCGGGCGCGGAGATGGCGCAAGAAGCGACGCGGGCCACGCAATCCCTCTTCGAAAACCCGCAGCCGTTCCGCGTCGGGCAATTCACGCTGTATCAGAGCACGTTTGACGCCAAAGAGGGCCGATACGCTGCGCTCGGCCGGTTTCCGAAACAAAGTCCGTTAATCAAATAAACCCGAGCGCTCTGCCGGCCGATTGATGGATGGAGCCGTATTTCCATGCGCCTGGTCCCTTTCTTACATCGCGAAAAGCAACGCGTTCACTTATCTGAAGTGATGAGCGCGCTGTCATACGCGCTTGACCTGGTGGAAGGGCAGCCGGAGGGGCATTCGGTGCGGGCGTGTATGTTGGGGATGCGCCTCGGGCGGGCGATGAAGCTGAAATCGGAGGATCGGTCGGCGCTTTTCTACGCGCTGCTGATGAAAGACCTCGGCTGTTCATCCAACGCGGCCAAGATGTGCTTTCTCTTTACGGCAGACGACATGACGACCAAAGGGGATTTTAAAACCGTCAACTGGCGAAATCTGAGGGAGAAAGTCGCGTATGCCGCTAAGCACGTGGCGCCGGGGAGCCCGTTCCTCGTCCGCATCATGCGCATCATTGGCATGGCGGCGAAGGGAGAGCGCACGGGGAAAGAGCTGATCCAGATCCGCTGTGAACGCGGGGCGCAGATCGCCCGCCAGTTTGGCTTGCCGGAGAAGACAGCGCTGGCGATTCACTCCCTCGACGAACACTACGATGGCGGCGGCCACCCCGACGGGCTCATCGGCGAACAGATCCCGCTGCTCGCGCGAATCATGGGCTTATCGCAGACGGCCGAAGTCTTCCTCAAGCAACACGGCCTCGAATCCATGCGCCAAATGGCCCGCGACCGCCGCGGCACCTGGTTTGAGCCGGAGCTGGTGGATCATCTCCTTGCCATCAAAGACGAAGACCCGCTCTGGGAAGACATGCGCTCGAATCTGTCGGAGAATCTGAAGAAATACGAAGAAGGGGAAGAGGTGCTGATCGCGGACGATAGCCGGATGGATTCAATCGCGCATGGATTCGCGCAGGTGATCGATGCCAAATCGCCTTGGACATTCCGGCACTCGCTCGGCGTGGCGGATATCGCCACCGGCATCGGGAATGTATTGCAGATGCCGGCGCTCGAACTGCGCAATCTCAAGCGGGCCGCGCTGCTCCACGACATCGGCAAGCTCGGCGTCTCCAACCTGATCCTTGATAAACCGGGCAAACTCACGCCCGAAGAACTCACCGAAATGCGCCGTCATCCGGAGTACACATACCGCATTCTGCAAAAGGTGACCGGCTTCAGCGACCTGGCAGACATGGCCGCCTCGCACCACGAACGCCTCGACGGCAAAGGCTACCACCGCGGCATCTCGGGAAATCAACTCACCCTCGAAACCCGCATCCTTCACGTCTCCGACATGTACGAAGCATTGGCCGCGAAGCGACCGTATCGGCAGGACCTGACCGACGAACAGGTGATGGACATTCTCCACAAGAATTGCCCGTCCGGCATCTGCCCGATGACGCTCGATGCGCTGAAGACGTTTTTGAATCAGTCGAAGTTCGTGCCGTATCAAGTCGCGGCGTAAATCGATTGTTGAGGCTGGACATTCCGAATCATTGGACGGAGTGTTCAAATGCCAAAGTTGCTTCGGCAAGTTTCACTTCCAGTTCCTTTCATATTTATCCCGCTGCTCGGTTGGATGTACGAGCCAATCAATCGTGCGTGGACTGTGGAACATTTTGGTTGTGGGTGTCCCCGTCTCGATGGCAGCACTCCATATAACGCCAATTATTTCAATCTTGTGCTTTGGCTACTTGTGTTGATCATTACTTTATTTATCTGGCTTGGATTGTTTCGCCCGGAGGCCAGGGGACTCAAGTCTCGAACTTATTTGCTCGTAAATGGCGTAGGCATTGCCATGCTCGCGTATTTGGCGTTTCAACAATACATGCGGGGTTTCTGGCTGTAAGAGTTTGTATAGGGATGACAATCTGCGTAAGAAAAAACATTTAAGACTTGACGCTTTTCCACCCGATCACTATCCTAACACCCGTCAGAACAAAAGCCGAACCCAGGCGGTGGTGACTACCGTCCAGTTTGGCTGCGATGCGGTCGAGTGACCTGATATCGCGAACTTGTAGTCACGTAAGGATTTAGGGAACGAAGTCTGGTTTGACTGTTCGATTGCGGATTTCCGTGTAGCCGGGTCGCTTGCGACCCGTATCCCGGATTCAAAGTCCAAAACGAACCCAAACCTGAACAAACGAACCCAATCCCGTCCGGCTGACCAAGATACCCGGATGCAGAAAAGGAGGCCCCCGTGGCCAAGACCCTCGAGAAGGTCGACGGCAAAGCCGTTGACACCAAGTCGTCTGTTGATTCCAAGTCCTTCGATTCCAAAGCACCGGATTTTAAGCCGGTCGATGCCAAGCCAATCGATGCTAAGACTGAGGCAAAGTCGGATGCAAAGACCAATGGCGTCAAAGCTCCCGAAATGAAGGCCGATCGCCCGGTGATGCGGGAAACCAAACCCGCGCCGGAAGCCGTTCGCTCCGATCCGGCCCGCGATAAGGCATTGTCGCTCGCGGTGCAGCAGATCGAGAAGCAGTTCGGCAAAGGGGCTGTGATGAAACTCGATGGCGAGAAACGCTCGGCCATCGACGGAATCCCCACCGGCTCCCTGTCGCTCGATATCGCCCTTGGCGGCTACGGCATTCCACGCGGCCGTATTATCGAAGTATTCGGCCCGGAATCTTCCGGTAAAACCACACTCAACCTTCATATCATCGCCAGCTGCCAAAAGCTCGGCGGTGTCGCAGCATTCATCGACGCCGAACACGCGCTCGATCCCTCCTGGGCCAAGCGCCTGGGCGTCAAGCTCGATGATTTGCTCGTCTCCCAGCCCGATACCGGCGAACAGGCACTGGAAATCTGCGAACTGCTCGTGCGCTCCAATGCCGTTGACCTCATCGTCATCGACTCGGTGGCCGCTCTCATTCCGCGGGCTGAAATCGAAGGAGAAATGGGTGATTCGGTCATGGGCCTGCAGGCTCGCTTGATGAGCCAGGCGATGCGTAAGCTCACCGGTGCCATCGCCAAGAGCAAATGCACCGTCATCTTCATCAACCAGATCCGCGAAAAGATCGGCGTCATGTTTGGCAACCCCGAAACCACGCCGGGCGGCCGCGCTCTGAAGTTCTACGCATCGGTTCGTATCGACGTCCGTCGCACACAGACGCTGAAGGAAGCGGAAGTGTCCATCGGCTGCCGCACGCGGGCTCGCGTCGTGAAAAACAAGATCGCGCCGCCTTTCCGCGACGGCGAGTTCGACATCATGTTCGACCGCGGCATCAGCTACGAGGGCGACGTGCTCGATCTGGCTGTCAGCACCAATGTCGTCGAGAAATCGGGCGCGTGGTTCAACTACGGTCCGACGCGTCTTGGTCAGGGTCGCGAGAATGCTAAGCAGTTCCTCTTCGACAACAAGGATTTGGCCGCCGAGATCCACCAGAAGGTGCTCGCCGCCAAACTCGCCTCGCCGCTGACAGGTGGGGCGGGGGAAGAGTAGTCACAGGTCTTATTTGACTGATCGCGAAGGCGCAAGCGAGCCCGGCCAGTGGATGCATAAGGCCGACCGCTTGCGCCTTCGCGCACTTGTTGCAGAAAGCGGTTAAAATCAAACCATGGCCAAGCCTAAGGGCAAAAACGATGCACCGCGCATCAATAACCGCCGTGCGCTGCACGAATACTTCATCGAAGCCAAGATCGAGTGTGGGATCATGCTCGTTGGTTCGGAAGTAAAAGCGCTGCGCGAAGGGCACGCCCAGTTGCAGGATGCGTACGCTCACATCCAGGCCGGCGAACTGTATCTGAGCAAGGCTCACATTGATCCTTACGCCAAGGCCGCGATTGTCTACAACCACGAGCCGAAGCGCGATCGCAAATTGCTCGTCCACCGCAAGGAAATCGCCAAGCTCGAACAGGAATTGACGATCCGCGGGACCACGCTCATTCCGCTGGCGATCTACTTCAAGGACGGCCGTGCGAAGGTCGAAATCGGCGTCGCTCGCGGCAAGCAAAAGCACGACAAGCGGCAGTCGATCAAAGAGCGCGAGATCAGCCAGGAAATGCGCCGCGTCATGACCAAGCGGCAATAGGCCGAACGGATCAGCGCATGATCAAGGCCTATTGATTTGCCTTCAGCATCTTGAGCTTGTCATCTCCCGAGACGTAATAGAGTGCATCGTTGGCGATCTGCCATTGGCCATTGATGACGCGGGCGTTGTCGCGAATCATCGTGCGCTGGTCGAGCACACCCGATTCGCCGCCGCCGGCCACCACTGCCCGGCTGTATGCCGATATCTGTAGTGCCGTGAGTTTGTTCGTGGCTTCATTCCCGCGCGGGCCGTTCAGCAGCACGGCGTATTCCTGAGTGATCACAAAATCGCGCCCGACACCGACATCGCTCATCGGCGGCGCATTCCAATGCACCTCCTCATTGTCGAGGTGATACGCCATCAGCGAACGCGGCCCGAAGATGTAAAACGCCGGTCCTACTGCATGAATCGAGATCGATCCCTGCACGCGGTCCGGATTGGCCTGAGCGCCGGAGGGGTAGCTTGCGTCGATCGTGTTGTTTCCCTTGGAGTCGCGCATTTTCATCGGCTTCATGGTGCGCAGGTCATACGCCTTCACCGATTGCGTGCCGCTGGCCGATGTGAAAAGCGCGAGCACGCGTTCGTCGGCGACCACGAGTTGGTCGGGGAAATTGGAGAGCGAAAAGGCCGGCTCACCATTGGTGCTGGCCGGGGAGTGGACCGTCGTCGGATTAGCATCAAACAGATCGACGGCTTCAAGGTGCTCGCGCAGCATGGAGACGAGCACGCCGTCGGGCGAGAGCGCTAGATTTTTCAACTCCTGGTTACTGTTGGCGCGCATGTCGTAGTTGATGTGCCGGAAGGTTTTTCCGGAAATGCCATCGAGAACAAAAACATCGCTCGACATGCCGTCGCTGCTGGAGGCGACGACGAAATCATCGATCGCCAGAAATCGCGTAGGCACCTGATCCATCGGCCGCGATTGCCAGGCGAGGTTGCCGTTGCCGAGATCAAATGATGCGACACGGCCCTGACTGGTGGCGATGACGACGCGATCGCTCAGCACCTGGAAATACATGATGCGTTCCGGCCCGTTTTCGTCGCGCACTTCCTGGTCAGGCGCCTGGCCGAGCATGATCCGGCCGTTAATCCGCACGATTCCGCCGCCTTGCACCACAATGCGCTGGCCATTGCGGATGATCATCTGCCGCTGCACCATCGGCCCGTCGATCACGACGTCGCCATCTTCATTATTTATCGGCCCGGCGACGCTTGTTGCGGCATCAATCGAAAGTTCCACGGCCGGCAGCGCGTTGAGCTTCGCGCGCCAGACTTCGCCTCGATCCGTACGCGCATCAATCGCGACGATGCCTTCAGTGCCGACCACGATCAGCAGTTCATCCGAATAAGCACAGCCAAACGGCGTTCCATCGACCTTCACCGGCTTATGCATCGGCGTCAGTGTGCCGGCCGGGATTTGCGTGACGCCTTTATCCCCTTGCAACACAACCACGCGATCAGTCCGATTGCCCGGCGTATCCTGCGGAATAATCCCCGTCACACCGGCCAGCGATTCCGCAGGAAGCAGCGGCGGTTTGTCGGCATTTTTCAGACTGCTTGGGAGCTTGAACGAAGGCAGCGCCTTGCCCGTCAGTGCATTTCGATGCGTTCGCAATAGTGCAACGGCGTTTTGATAGGTGTCGTTGGAGATCGTCTGATCCGGGCCGGATGAAATCGGCTTGGAGAGTTTCCGTCCCGGATTGATCTCGGCCGCCTGGCGCATACGCACGATCGCCAGATCAAGCTGTCCGGGCAGGCCGGCATAGATCCGCGCGAGCGATTCCAGCGCCGGCGCACGATCGTCGGCCGTGTGCGCGTGTTGCAGGAGCCGGCGCAGGGCGCGAACGGCATCATGCGGGCGGCTCTGATCTTCGTAGTTGATCGACGCCTGTCGCAGCGCTTCGAAGCCGGATTTATCGATCGGATATTCGTCCGCGATCGCCAGCAGATCGTCCGCACTCGGCTTGCCGCCGGCCATCACCGCCGCCAGCTTCGCGGCGGCCTTGGATTCGTAGGCCGTATAGATCGTGGTGTTGCGCTTCAGCAATTCGATGATCGCCGCCTCCGCTTCGGCCGCAGCGGTGGATGCGCCGCTCGCGCCGGTCACTGGCACTGGCCGCCATGTGGGATGGGAGAGGATGTCCTGATAGAGCGTTGTCGCGTTGGCCAGATCTTCATTGCGGGCCAGGAACTGCGCGTGCGCGATCGAATAGCGCACATGCTGCTGCGGCGAATCGGCCGCGTCGCGGGCTCGCTCGAATAACTGGCGAATCAGTTCCGACGACCCCGCATCATTTCGCTGCAACTTCACGGCAAACGTGCTGGTGATCTCAAACAGATGATCCCGCGTCGGCCCGCGCGCCAGCGACTGCCGGCCGCCCATGTGAGTCATCGCTTTGTCCAGCCAGTCAATCGCCTCCGTCTGCTTGCCGCCGACAATCAATAGCTCGGCGTAGCGTAAATACGATTCCACGTCTTCCGGATTCTTCGCAATCACCGCATCCAGCTTGGCCGTTGCCACCGATAGATCGGCATACACCGTGACATGTTCCGGCCCGGCCACCACTAAATGATCCTGCGTAGCGATCACATTGCCCGGTGATTCTTCGGTTTCGTCCCACACGCCCTTAACGGGGTAGATGTTGTCGATCTGGAAGGAATCATCGAGCCTGATCTGATACAGATTGGCGCCCGTCGGCACGATGATGTGCTTCGACGTCACCAATGGCCGGCCGCGAATGGCGTCGTTGTCTTCCTGCTCGCTGGGGCCGAAGGCGCTCAAACGCCGGTAGCGGCAATTGTTGTCGATCAGATTTTTCTTCGGATCGTAGGTCTTCCAGGGAACGACATACACCGTCGAGCGATTGGCGAGAATCAGTTGATCGTTGACGACCCCGATAAGCATGTCCACGGCATCAGCCGCGCTACGACCTTCGAGCATGCGCGGAATGCGGCGGATTTCTTCTCCAGAAGCGGCGTCGTAAACGAGAATATTCGGCCCATCCGGCGTGAGGATGAAGAGCCGTCCATCGCTGACGATCGGCGGGTTCTGGGCGTATGGCTTGCCGCGCGTCGGCAATTGCTGAACGATCTGCCCCATATTCCGGCGGCCATTCAGGAGCATTCCTTCGCCGCGGCGTGGATAAAGGTTCAACCACAGCGGGCTTCCGTCGGCCGCGTTCAGGCATGCCATCGCGCCGAGATTGGATTGCACATACAACCGCCCGTCAGAATAAGACAAACCTGGCGGCGAATAATCGGAGACGGGCATGCCGTCAAAATCGATCGTGGCGGCGTTGGCGACGGATGCGATGTAGCTTGACCACTGGAATGACCCATCGCTCAGCTTCAGAGAGACAGCGTGGCATTCGTCGAATTGGCCGCCGCGCGTGGCGCGAAGGAGAATGTAAACCGATCCATCCACCACCAGCGGCGAACCGCAGAAGGTGCCTTCCTTGATGTTCGCTTGTTCCTGCGGCGTCTGCAGTTTGCCGGGCGTGGTCGACCAGAGCCGCTTGCCGCTGGAGCGATCGAGACAGACGACCTGCGGCCCGCCCTGCATCGCAACGCCCATCATGCTCGCGGCATTAAAGTCATTCTGCCCGAGCAGCGCCAGCACGCGCTGCGGCGTGACAGTGATGCCGAGTTGTTTGCCCTGAGGTGTCGGCACGATGTCGTTGATCGCAAACATCCCGCGCTTATCGCCAGGATAAGTCTGCAGCCAGCCCGCCAGCGGCAGACCGGAATTAAGATTGATCGCATAGACGCGTGCGTTGTCCTGGAAGAACAGTTCGCCGTGGTCGATCGCAGGCATGATGCCGGTGAGATTGCCGAGCTTGCGCGAGTTGGCGAGCTGCTTTTCGTAGTTGGAGCGGAGATTGAACTGCTGAAGCTTGAGCTTGGGTGGTGGTGCGACGTCGATGGTGAACACGCGTGCGCCACCGGTGCTCACCTGATCGGGAACCGCCGACGCGTCCGGCGTGCCGAATTGCATCGTCCAGGAATCTGCGGGATAGCGCTTTGCCAACGCCGGCGGTTCGGCGAGCACTGATGTCAGCGCGTCGGCGAGCACGACATCCTTACCGCGCACTGTGCCGGTGGCGGCAGGGAAACGCTGTTTCAGTTCGTCTACGCGCGTCTTAGCTTCAACGATATTGCCCGACAACTGCTCCGCGATGGCGGTCTGAAACAGCACGGCCGGTCGTTCGACGACTAGCGAAGGGTGGAATGAAAGCAGCCGTTGCCCGGTCCAGGCGGCCGACGCGAAATCGCCCGATTCCAGTTCCGCCGCGAGCAGTTTGAGCCCGACCGATTTCCCCGTATCGGTGTGGAAATATTGCCAGAAGACGCGGTTCATGGCGTCGCGGTCGTCGCCGGCTTTGGCGAGCAGGTCTTTGGCGGCGTCTTCGTAGCGCGCGCGATAAACCTTCAATCCCTCTTCCGGCCACTTCGCGAGCTTCTCCTGGACCACGAGTGCGACGCTGGCGTACTGGATCGGATCGCCTTTATCGGAATTGCGCGTGGGGACGACACGATCGGGATATTTGTCGATGATTTCCTGGTAAACGTTGGCCGACTTGTCCCATTCTTTTAGGCGCTCCATGCGCTCGGCGAGTGCGAGCTTTTCGGAGGCGACGCCGGAATCGCGGACATAGACGGAATCGGCCGCATTATTCTTGCTGGTGGATTCTGCCTGGATCTGAACCAGTTCCGCCGAGACGAAGACGGCACCGCCGAGAATGGAGCCAACTACACTCGCCAGCAGCAGTCTCGGACAACGCATGAACACATCCGGTTGGAGTATCAGGATTCTTATTCCGGCGGACGCAGATACTTTATCCAAAGCGGGGCCAGTCGTTCCACCTCAACTTGCGGAATCGCCGACTTATTCGACCAGATCGCCAGTTCCAGCGCCTTGTGCGCCGGACATGATGCCAGCCGCTTGGGATCGGCGGCGATCAGCTCGACGGCCTTTTTCAGCAGCGCGACGGCATGATCCGTCGCGGTCTGCAGATTGCCGATGATCTCGGCCAGCAGCGCCTGGGCGTCGGATTTACTGCCATCGTCGGCCGGCTTGGGGTGCGGTCGCCAGCTATCGTAATCCGTCACCAGGGCGACCAGCGCGTAGGCGATTTCGGCCTCTTTCGCGAGTTTCGCCTCCGGCATGGCTGTCATGCCGATCAGATCGCCGCCCCAGACGCGGTGCATCAGGCTCTCGGCCCGCGAGGAAAACGCCGGCCCTTCCATGCAGACATAGCAGCCGCCATCGTGCACCCTGGCATCCCCGTGAGCACTCTTGAGGATTTGACGCAGAACCGGGCAAAAAGGTTCGGCAAACTCAACATGGACGGCCGCTTCGTCAAAAAACGTGCCCGGGCGGCGGGTTTTGTCGATCACCTGGTCGGGAATCACCAAGTCGCGCGGCGCGTATTCCTCGCGCAGTGAGCCCACGGCCCCCGTAGCGAGAATGTGCGTGATGCCCAGCTTTTTGAGCGCGAAGATATTGGCCCGGTAGGGGACGCAGGTGGGATTTAGCAGATGGCCCGGCCCGTGTCGCGAGAGGTAGAAGACTGGCAGGCCAGACCACTCGGTTTCGATGATCGGCGCCGACGGCGCGCCAAACGGCGTATCGATAACGTGGATCACCCCGCGCGTCTGCTTCTCCAACGCCGCCCCAAGCCCGCTGCCGCCGATCAAGCCAATCCGGATGTCACTCATGGTGATATTGGTTTTGGGTGAGATGGAGACTTTCCAGCACATTGGGATCCTAAGCTTAGAATTCCACGTGGACAAGTTGTCG
>JADMIO010983834.1_pt1 | contig 69180 bp, 63 predicted proteins | sample 8958161 | NCBI WGS metagenome assembly JADMIO01 (sample SAMN16585339, study PRJNA669376) | soil metagenome | isolation source: Crop rotation soil | place: USA: Cullars Rotation, Alabama | collected 2011 | reverse complement strand
CCGACGACCGCCGGGACCCTGGCCCTGGCCCTGGGGGCGCGCCATGGCGAGGACGGGGTGCGGGCGATCGACCGGGCCCTGGTGCTCTGCGCCGATCACGAGCTCAACGTCTCCACCTTCGCCGCGCGCGTGGCCGCCTCCACGGAGGCCGACGTCTACGCCTGCGTGTCGGCGGCCCTCGCGGCGCTCTCCGGCGCGCAGCACGGCGCGATGAGCGATCGCGTGGAGGCCCTCCTGCACGAGACGCGGCGGCCGGAGCGGGCGGGCGCCGCGCTCCGGGAGCGCGCCCGCCGCGGCGAGGCCATCCCCGGCTGCGGCCACACCCTCTACCCGGAGGGCGATCCCCGCACCCCGCCGCTGCTCGCCGCGGCGCGGGCGCTCGCCCCCAGGGAGGGCGCGGTCCGCACCCTGCTGGCCCTCGGCGAGGCCATGCGCGCCGGGGGATACGGGGCCCCGGCGCTGGACCTGGGGCTGGTCGCCCTCTCGGCCGCGCTCGGGCTGCCGCCGGGATCGGCGGTGGTCATCATGGCGCTGGGGCGGACGGCGGGCTGGATCGCCCACGTCCTCGAGCAGTACCAGGCCAGCTACCTGCTCCGTCCGCGGGCCCGCTACGTGGGGCGCTGAGCACGTCGGGCCCCGCTACGGTCGACCGAAGCCGGCGCCGAGCTCCTGCGCCCCCTCGCGCTTGATTCCCGCCATGATCGCCGGGAAGTCCGCCTGGGTGATGGTCCTGCCCTTCTGCACCGGGATCGGGAAGTGATCCGGCAGCCAGTCCTTGAAGGTGAGCTCGATCTTCACCAGGTCCTCGAAGCGCACGTCGCCGATCCCCTCCGGGATGTCCAGCTCCAGCGGTGCGGGCGCGTGGGCGCACATGCGCTGCATCGCCTCGCGGGCCGGCCCCTGGAGGGGCGCCTGGGTGACGAGCCAGGGGGACAGGGGCGGGGTGACGTTGACGTTGCGGTGGGTGACCAGGGTGTTGTCCGGCAGCGCCTTGCTGGAGTCCCACCACAGGTGGTCGACGGCGTCCATGGCCTCGCGGCCCTGCTCCCGGGACACCGCCGAGAGGCGCAGCAGGGCCGCCTGGATCCACGCGTCCATGGAGCGATCGTACTCGTCCCGGGAGTGCGCCCCCTGGCTCCTGATGATCCCCCCGGCGATGCGCGCGCCCAGCGCGTTGGAGTAGAGGTCCTCCAGGGAGAACGCGGAGAGCTTCTCGGAGAACCCCTTGACCTCCTCCCACCCGTACCAGGTGGCGATCTCGTGCCAGATGGAGAGGCGGAACTGGATCCACTCCGCCAGCGCCGTGACCACGCGCCAGCGGCCGTATCGCGCGAGGAAGCCCCTGGGCAGGGCCTTGACGTACACGCGCCGCTCCGCCCCCTCCGGCGGCAGGTCGATGATGGCGTCCCCAGGCAGCGAGCGGGCCAGGCGCATGCTGAGGAAGAGCGTCATGTCGGCGTTGTCGCGGATGTGGGCGACGTCGATGAAGCCGCCCCTGCAGCTGTAGATGAGGCCGTTGTGCTCCACCACCACGCCGCGGCCGGCCCCCTGGATCGTCAGGGTGCCGTTGTCGTACTCGTGGTGGCCCAGGTCCGGGATGCTGACCATGTTGCCCTTCTCGAAGCCCGGGACCCGCGCGGCGCCCAGCTTGAGCTTCAGGTCCTTGCCGAAGGGGCAGCAGGGCCGGACGCTCTTGGGCGGATCGAAGACCGGCACCGAGGCCGGGTCGAAGCGGTCCTCCGCCCGCTCGTCGATCGGATCGCCCAGGGCGGCGCCCACCTCGCGGTTGGACACCAGCACCCCGGGCCCCGCCTGCCAGTTCGGCCCTCTGCAGCCGGCGCCGAGCACGGAGAGCGATCCCAGCAGGCCGAGCAGGCCCAGCGCCACGTGAAAGCGATGCGTCATCAGTACCTCGGCCACACCATGAGCACGGGAGCGGGCAGGCGCCAGCCCCGATCAGGCGGATCGGCGCTACGCCCTGATGTCGTCGCTCCAGGGCCTCCTCATCCCCAGGCACCCACCGCGGGCCCCGACGTATGATATGGAGGGCGGCATGATCACGACACGCAGAGCAGGGATCCTCCTGGCCGCGGCGCTGCTGGCCGGCGGTCGCGCGGACGGGGCGCCGGGCGCAGCTACCGCACCGGGAGCGCTCCAGGCAGGCCCCTTCGCCGTGCTGGCCAGGCCAGGCGCGCGCTGGGAGTACACGCTCGTGACGGGCACGAAGCCCGGGGCGCTGAAGCCGCAGAAGGGCGCGCCGCGCATCGCGCTCCAGGTCACCCAGGTGAAGGGTGGGCCGATCACCTTCGTCCGCCTGGAGGCCAGCTCGACCGAGAGCGGGGTGCCGCTGCAGCGCGTGATCGAGGGCGCGGGAGGGTTCAAGGACGAGGTAGAGGAGATCCTCCGGCCGATGCACCTGGCCATCGACCAGGACGGGCTCCACCAGCTCGGCGCCGAGACCGAGTGGCCGCCCGGCGAGGGCGATCTCGCCCAGGCAGGGGACGAGCCGGGCCCGCTCACCTTCCCGGCGAGGCTCAGGGCCGGGGACGCCGGCAGCGCCAAGGCCGGCGATGAGCTCTTCCTGTCATCGAGGCTGCGGCGGGAGACGGTCACGCTGAACGGCCGGCCGCTGGTCGTGTGGACGCAGGACTGGGAGTACGAGTCCCGCGACGGGGAGACCCACAAGACGACGGGCACCAGCCGCACCCAGGCCGCGTTCGCGCCGGAGCTGGGGCCGACCCTCCTGTGCACCGCGCCCATCCTCTCCAGGAAGATCGCCTGCCTGCGCATCGCCCCCGGCGCAGCGACGCCGGCCCAGCCGCCCGCGCCCGGCGCACAGGGGGACGACACCGCGCTCATCGGCGTGCTGACCAGGCAGCTCACCCCGGGCTGCGAGCGCGGCAAGGACGTCTGGCGCGAGCCCTCGCACCACGAGATCGGCTTCGTCAGGGTCCTGCTGCCCGCCGGCGTGGACGCCCGCGCGCTGCTGGGCAGGGTGGTGCTGGCCCGCGGCAGGACCGCGGACGAGAACGTCCCGCCTCGCCGCGCGTTCGACAACGGCGGCCTGTGCTCGGTCCAGCAGATGCGCAGCGACTGGGTCGTCAGCAAGGACGGCGTCCGCCTCTACACCGAGCGCGACGGGGCCCTGGCGCGCATGGGGGTGTTCGCCGCGGCCGCCGTCCAGGCCGTCGAGCCGCCCGTGATCGTGCGCCCCCCTGCCCCGCCCTCCAGCGCACCCGCCCCCGCGGATCGCCTGACCGTCCGCTTCAGGAACCCCCTCGCACGGCCCCTGCAGGACCTGCGCATCGAGGGGCACTACGAGGGCTGCTCCGGCAAGCCCGGGGCCACCGCCGACACGGTGGCCGCGGGCGCGGTGGCCGCGGGCGCGCTCGCGGAGGTCACCCTGCCACGGCTGCAGGGGGACAAGACGGGCACCGAGCGCGCCTACCGGCTGGCCTCCCTGCGCCTGTCCACCTCGACGCCGGGCGTGGTCTTCGACCTGGACTACCCGGTGCCCCGCGAGGCCAGCGAGTGCCCAAGGCGGTAGCCCCTCGCGGACCGCGCCGCGCTTCTGCTATTGCCCGGGTGGGACAAATGGGCGATGGTGTGCGGCACATGATCCCGCTCCTACGCCGCCTCGTCCCCCGCTGGGCCGCCATCGCCGAGCTGCACGCCCTCGGGGCGGCGACCCGGGGCGAGCTGCCGCTCGAGTGCGCCCCGCTGCGCGCCAGACCGCCCCGCCCCGCGCCCGCCCGGCCCAGGGCCCAGGGGGCACCGCCCCCCGCCGCGGCGCCGGTCCCCGATCCGGTCGCGCGCCTGGAGCGCCTCTTCCTCGCCGCGGCGGAGCTGCCGAACCACATCGCCAACACCCCGGTGTGGGTGCCCGCGCCCAGGGCGGACGAGGCCGCCCGCGCCGCCCGTGAGCGCTGGCAGGCAGGCCGCCCGCTCTCCTCCCTGGACGGCGTGCCGGTCGCGGTCCAGGAGGACATCGCCGCCCTGCACCTGCCCCGGCGCATGGGCGCCCGCTACCTGCCCGCGGTGCTCGCGCAAGCCGACGCCGCCGTGGTCGCGCGCCTGCGCCGGGCCGGGGCCGTCATCGCCTTCCAGACGGCCATGACCGAGTGGGGCGTGAGCCCTCTCGGGGTCAGCGCCCAGCAGGTGCTGCCGCAGAACCCCCACGCCCCGGCGCACGCCGCGGGCGGGGCCGCGACCGGGGCCGCGGTGGCCGTGGCCACGGGGCTGGTCCCGCTGGCCCTCGGCACGGACGGCAAGGGCGGCGTGCGCGTGCCGGCCGCCCTCTGCGGGGTGTGGGGCCTGAAGCCCACCCTGGGCCGGCTCCCGGCGACGGGGGCGGCGCCGTCCGGCACCATGCTCCACCTGGGCTGCCTGGGCGCCACGGTCGCGGACCTGGCCGGCTTCCTGGCGATCGCCGCCGGCCCGGACGAGGGGGACCCGGCGAGCGCGTGGGCGCCTGCGGACGCCGCGCCGCCCGGCCCGGCCGCCGCGCGCCCCCCCGACCCTCAAGGCATCCGCCGCCTGCGCATCGGCGTGCCGGATGCCCTCTGGCAGCGCTGCGAGCCCCAGGTGGCGGAGCGCTGCACGCGGGCCCTGGACCGCCTGGCCGCGGACGGCGCCGAGCGGGTGAAGGTCGACCTGCCCCTGTGCGCCCACGCCCCGGCGCTCGCCGAGGTCCTCTTCGGCCTGGAAGTGCTGGCCCACGTGCGCGCGCTGGCGCTGCACCCGGGCAGGATGGGCGCCGACGTGCGCGCCGCCCTGGAGACGTGGGGCGCGGCGCCCGGGGACGCCTACCTAGACGCGGCGCGGGTGCGGGCCACGCTGCGGGAGGAGGTGCGGGCGGCCTTCCGGGACCCGGGGCTCGACCTGCTCGCGCTCCCCACCACCGCCTGCGCCGCCCCGGTCCTGAGCACGACCCGGGCCACGGTGGACCGGCGCGGGGCCCTCGAGCCGGAGCTGGCGGAGGGGCTCCTGCGCTTCACCGCCCTCGGCAGCCTTACCGGCCTGCCGGCCCTGTCCGCGCCGGTCGCGCCCACGGACGGCGGCCTGCCCGTGGGCCTGCAGCTCATCGGCGACGCCTGGGACGAGGACACCGTGCTGGCCGCGGCGGCGCACCTGGAGCGCTGCGGGGCGGCCGGGGTGCGCCAGCCCGCCTGCCGCGCCGTGCTATCCTGAGCGCCATGTCGTCGCTGCTCCCGCGGGTCCTGGTCCGTGATCGCCTGGCGGCCCTGCTGCGCGCAGCGCCCCCCGTGCGCGGCAAGGGCAGGCTGGGGCAGGCGCTCTGCCTGGCCCTCACCGACCTGTCCGCGGAGGCGGAGTGCCTGGTCGACTTCCACATGCGCGACGGCACCAGGATGTGCGTGGACCTGCGCAGCGGCATGGAGCGGAGCGCGTTCTGGAGCGGCGAGTACGACACCCCCATCCTGCGGCGCCTGGCGACCTGCCTGCGCCCGGGCAGCGTGGTCCTGGACGTGGGGGCCAACATCGGTTTCTACGCCCTCTTCCTGGGCCGGCGGCTCCAGCAGCTCGGCGGGGGGCGCCTGCTGGCGCTGGAGCCGGTGCCGCAGAACTTCGCCCGCCTCTCGCGCGTGGTGGCGGACAACGATCTCGGCGACGTGGTGAGGCCCCTCATGCTGGCGCTCGGGGCGGAGGCGGGCACCATCTCCCTGCAGGTCGAGGCCGGGGAAGCGCAGACCGGCAACGCCATGATCTCCTCCGCCCACGACCCGGGCCCTCACGAGGCGCGGGGCGCGCAGGTGAGCGCGCGCATCGTGCCGCTGGACACGCTGGCGCGGGACGAGGGCCTCTCCGGCTGCGACCTCGTCAAGATTGACATCGAGGGCGCCGAGCACCTCTTCTTCCAGGGCGGGCGCGACTTCCTCGGCAGGCACCGCCCGGTCATCTACGGCGAGTTCAGCCCGCACTTCATGAAGCGCTTCGGCCACTCGCTCCTCGACGTGGCGGAGCTGGCGCTGCCCTGGGGCTACCGCTTCTATCGCCAGGTCGGCCACGATCGCTTCCAGGCGATGGACCCTCCGGAGCCCAACGTCGAGAACCTGCTCATGGCCCACCGTGACACCGCGCCGGAGGTCCTGCGCGGGCTTGGGGTGCTGGGCGCCTGCTGAGATCCCCCTTCCGGGGTCACTCGATCGCGGAGGCGGAGCGGGCGCGCTGGCGCAGCAGGAACTTCTGGATCTTGCCGGTCGAGGTCCGCGGCAGCGGGCCGAACACCACGGCGCGCGGCGCCTTGAAGTGGGCCATGGCAGCGCGGCAGTGCTGGATGATCTCCTCCTCGGTCACCACCACGCCCTCCCTGAGCTCCACGAAGGCGCAGGGCGTCTCGCCCCACCTGGGATCGGGCTGGGCGACCACGGCCGCGGCGACGACCGCGGGGTGGCGGTAGAGCGCCTCCTCGACCTCCAGCGAGGAGATGTTCTCGCCGCCCGAGATGATGATGTCCTTTGAGCGGTCCCGGATCTTGACGTAGCCGTCCGGCTGCATGACGCCCAGGTCGCCGGTGTGGAACCACCCGCCCGCGAAGGCCTCGGCCGTGGCCCGCGGGTTCTTCAGGTAGCCCTTCATGACCAGGTTGCCGCGGAACATGACCTCGCCCATGGTCTCCCCGTCCCAGGGGACCTCGGTCATGGTCTCCGGGTCCATGACCGTCATGGCCTCCTGCGTGGGGTAGCGCACGCCCTGCCGGCCGTTGCGCTCGGTGCGCTCCGCGATGCCGAGATCGGCCCAGGCCTCGTGCTTGCTGCACACGGCCGCCGGGCCGTAGGTCTCGGTGAGGCCGTAGACGTGAGTGATGTGGAAGCCGATGCGCTCCATGCCCTCGATGACCGCCGCGGGCGGGGCCGCCCCGGCCACCAGGGCCTCCACGCGGTGGTGGATGCCCTGGCGCAGCTCCGCCGGGGCGTGGATGAGCATGCCGTGCACGACCGGCGCGCCGCAGTAGTGCGTGACGCGGTGGACGCGGATGGCCTCGAAGATGAGGCGGGGGTCCACCCTGCGCAGGCACACGTTGGTGCCGGCGCCGAGCGCCATGGTCCAGGGGAAGCACCAGCCGTTGCAGTGGAACATGGGCAGCGTCCACAGGTAGACGGCGCCCTGCGGCATGCCCCAGCTCAGCATGTTGCCGATCGCGTTCAGGTAGGCGCCGCGGTGGTGGAAGACCACGCCCTTGGGGTCGCCGGTGGTGCCGGAGGTGTAGTTGAGGGCGATGGCCTGCCACTCGTCCGCCGGGCCCTGCCACGGGAAGGCGGGATCGCCCTCGCCGAGGAGCGCGTCGTAGTCCAGCTCACCGAGGAGCTTGCCGCCGGCGTACTCTGGATCGTCGATGTCGATGACCAGCGGCCGCCTGGCGACCAGGTCCAGCGCCTTCTCGATGGTGCCGGAGAACTCGCGATCAGTGAGGAGCGCCTTGGCCTCGCCGTGCTGCAGCATGAAGGCGATGGACGCGGGGTCCAGGCGGGTGTTCAGGGTGTTGATGACGGCGCCGATCATGGGCACGCCGAAGTGGGCCTCGTACATCTCCGGGGTGTTGGCGGCCATCAGCGCCACGGTGTCGCCCGGGCCGAGGCCGCGCCCCCGCAGGGCCGAGGCCAGGCGGCGGCAGCGGGCGTAGGTCTCGGCCCAGGTGTGGCGCCGCGCGCCGTGGATCACCGCCGCGCGGTCGGGGTAGACGTGCGCGGCCCGCGAAAGGAAGGTCGTCGGCGTCAGCGGGGTGTAGTTGGCCTCGTTGCGTTCGAGATCGAGCTCGTAGGGGCTCTTGGGGCGCGCCGTCATGTCGGCATCCTCTCACGCCTCCAGGGCGTAGCCGTCCTCTTCGTAGATGCGGGTGAAGAGGTCGGCGTACTTGACCTCGACCTCCCTGCGCCGCAGCTTCATGGTCGGCGTGACCTCGCCGTGCTCCTGGCTGAAGTCGCGGTCGAGGATGCGCAGGCGCCGCACCTGCTCCACGTGGCCCAGCTTGGCGTTGCCCCGGCGCACGGCGTCGAGGATCCTGCGCTCGAAGTCGGGCTGCCGCACCACCCGGGCCATGGCCTCGTTCAGGGCCTCGCTGCGCCCGGCGGGGTTGTCCATGAGCTCCCGTGTGCGCTCCCCGAGCTCCGCGGCGCCCAGCAGGCCCCGCGCCGCGCCCCACTCCAGCGTCTCCAGGGGGCTGGGGGCCACCAGGGCGGCGACGTAGGCCCGCCGGTCGCCGTGGGCGTGCACGTGGCTGATGAGCGGGTCCTCGCCCTTGATGGCCTTCTCGATGTTGGCCGGGGTCAGGTTCTTGCCGCCCGCGGTGATGATGAGGTGCTTCTTGCGGTCGGTGATGTAGAGGAAGCCGTCCTCGTCGATGCGGCCGATGTCCCCGGTGTGCAGCCAGCCGTCCACCACGGTCTCGGCGCTGGCGCGCTCGTCCTTGAAGTAGCCGGAGAAGACCCATGGCCCACGCAGGAGCACCTCGCCGTCCGGGGCGATGCGCTGCTCGATGGGCGGGATGGGCCGGCCCACGCTCCCCAGGCGCACCGCGCCGGGGCGGTTGATGTGCGTGACCACCGTGGCCTCGGTCATGCCGAAGGCCTCGTAGATCGGCAGCCCCGCGGCCCAGAAGAACTCCAGGATCTCGGGCGCGATGGGCGCGGCCCCGGTGACGAAGTGGCGCACGCGGCCCCCGAAGGCGGCGCGGACCCGGCGGAAGACCAGCCGGTCCGCCAGGAGCTGCTGCAGCGCCAGGCCCGCGGGCACCCCCTGCCCGCCGAGCTGCGCCCGCACGCGCCGCCGCCCCACGCGGTCCGCCCACGAGAAGAGCCGCCGCACCGCCGCGGGCTTGCGCGCGAGCTCGCCGTGGAGCTTGGCGTAGGCCTTCTCGAAGATGCGGGGCACCGAGCCGAAGAGCGTGGGCCGCACCTCGCCGAGCTCCCCGAGCACCGCGCCGACGCTGGAGGCGTAGGCGGTGGCGACGCCGGTGCTGATGCGGCCGTAGAAGCCGAGGACGCGCTCCGCGGCGTGCGCCATGGGCAGGAAGTTCAGCGAGATGTCGCTCTGGTAGAGCGGGATGACGTCGGTCTGCGCGCCCAGCAGCGAGAGGATGTGGCGGTGGCTGATCATCGCCCCCTTGGGCGGCCCGGTGGTGCCCGAGGTGTAGATGAGGATGGCTACGTCGTCGGGGTCGATGGCGCTCAGGCGCTCGTCGCGCTGCGCCTCCGGCAATGCCTCCTGCCGGAAGCGCGCCGGCGGCATGATGCGCGGGTCGCGGGGGGCGAAGGCCTCCGCCAGCGCGTCCTCCCAGGGCACGACGGCCAGGACCTTGCCGAGGCCCTGCACGGCGGCGAGCACGCGCTCCAGCTCCACCTGCTCGGCGACGAAGATGACCCGCGCGTCGCTGTGGTCGATGAGGTAGCGGAGCTGCTCCGCCGTCTGCCTGGGGTAGATGCCCAGGCTCACCAGCCCGGCGAGCTGGGCGCCCATGTCGTAGCAGGCCCAGGGCGCCTGCGTGGGGCCCAGGATCGCCACGCGCTCGCCCCGGCGCAGGCCCAGCGAGAGGAGCCCCTTCGCCACCCGCGCCGCCCGATCGTAGAACTGGGCCCAGGAGGTGCCGACCCAGCGCCCCTCGCGCTTCTCGTAGATCGCCGGCAGCGCGCCGCTGCGCTCGACCCGGCGGCGGAAGAGATCGCCCAGGGTGCGCGCCTCCCGGGCCAGGTGCACGACGGGAGCATGGGGGCCGGTCGGGAGCATGGGGTTCCTCCGGGCGCCACGCTAGCGCAGCTCCCCTCTCGGATTCAAGGGCGGGCGGCAGCACCGCCGGCCTTGCCAGGCGGCGCCCGGCCCGGACATGATGCCCGCCAGCCATGGCCTGCACGGAGTACGAAGCCTACTACGAGATCATCCGCGCCATTCCCCGCGGGCGGGTGATGACCTACGGGGACGTGGCCCGCTGCGCCGGGCGCGCGGCCTTCGCCCGCAGGGTCGGCTACGCCCTCTCCTCCCTCTCGGACCCCTCGGTGCCCTGGTGGCGCGTCGTCAACGGCAGGGGCGAGATCAGCGCGCGCCGCTGCGAGGGCGGGCCGGACGACTGGCAGCGGGCGCTGCTCAGGAAGGAGGGCGTGCGCTTCGACGGCGCCGGGCGCATCGACCTCGATCGCTACCGCCACGACCCATTCCTGCCGCCGCCGCCGCGCCGGCGCCCGGCCCGTCCGGCGCGCTAGCGCTCGGGGACCGGGACGCCGGTCGACGCCGGGTCGAGGAGGCTGCCCAGGTTGTTCACCACCGCGTCCCTGGTGCCGAGCTGCCCGGTCTGCCCGCCCAGCCAGTTCCACTCGATGAACCTCACGATGGACGAGTGCTCCAGCGGCGCGTGCGAGACGTGGTTCCTGCGGGCGAAGGGGCCGATGGCCAGGAAGGGCAGGCGCGTGCCGTAGGGCTGCCCGTCCACGCCGCTCGGGGGCGGCGGCGGGACGTGGTCGAAGTAGCCGCCGCCCTCGTCGTAGGCCAGGAGGATGAGCGTGCTCTGCGCGTAGCGGGAGCCAAGGAGCTGGCCCACGAGCGCGGTCACGAAGGCGGTCCCGGCGCGGAGGTCGGTGCCGAGGCCGGGGTGCTCGGAGCGGTAGCCGATGGGCTTCACGAAGCTCACCGCGGGCAGGGCCCCGCCCTCCAGGTCCTCGGTCAGCCGCGCGAGGTCCCGCATGTAGACGGGGTCGTCGCGGAAGGCCGGGTAGTACTGGAAGGGGACGTCGCCGGGGTCGAAGACGCAGGGGTAGATGCGCAGCGAGGCGGCGCACTCGTCCGGCGGGTCGGGACAGCGGCCCTGCCGGTCGGCGTCGATCATGGCCTGGTAGCCCTCCGCGTAGAAGGCCCAGGGCACCCCGCGGGCGGCGAGGAGGTCGCCGATGGTCGGGTCCGTGTAGGCCATGGTCCGCGACGGGGTGATGGTGCAGCGCGCGCCGATCGAGGCGGGGACGTAGTCGTTGTCGGGGAAGACGAAGCGGGCGCGGGCCAGGTACATGTCGTTCGCCGAGGAGGCGCCGACCGTGGGCTGGAAGTAGTGATCCGCGAGCGCGTGCGCCCCGGCCAGGTCCCAGTAGGGCTGGGCTACCTCCCGTGGCGCCAGGGCGAAGTTGCGCGGGCTGCCGCAGATGGCGCTCGAGACGAAGCGGTCCATCCTGCCGCCGTTGATCTCGTCGATCTCGCAGCGCTGGTCATGGCTGGGGGTGTAGCCGGCGTTCTCCTGGTCGGTGAGCGCGGTCGGCGGGGCGCCGGTGCCCGGGTCCCGGTCCGGCGCGGCCTCGCAGCACGCGGGGCCGGTGGTGCAGGCGGGGTCCGTGCCCGGCGCGGCGGTGCAGTAGCGGCCGAAGTAGTTGTCGAAGGTGTGGTTCTCCTGGACGATGACGACCAGGTGCCTGATCGCTGAGGCGGTGGGCGCGGCGCCCTCGTCCGGCGAGCCGGCGCAGGCGCTAAGGGCCCAGGGCAGGGCGAGGAGGGCGCGGAGCGGGCGCGTCATGGGGGGACTATAACCACGCCGGGGCCCGCGCCGAGGCGGAAAGCACGCGCCGGGGGGTAGCGAGCCCCGCCGCCGATGTGGTACACAGGGCCATTCCTTGACCGCAGGGGACAAGAGCGATGGTCCAGAGCGTGATTCCCCGTCCATCGGCCCGTGAAGCGCAGCCGCCCCGGCAGATCGTGCCGAGCGCGGTGCTGGCGGTGCTGATCTTCATCATCGCGGAGGTGATGTTCTTCACCGGCCTCGTCACCGCCTTCATCATCGCCCGCAGCGCCGCCGGCAGGGGCGCCTGGCCGCCGCCGGGGCAGCCGCGCCTCCCCATCGCCTCCACGGCGCTGAACACCGCGGCCCTGCTGGCGAGCGCCGGCCTGCTCCTCCTGTCCGGCCGGGCCCTGGGCGCGCGCCCGCGCGCGGCCCTGCGCTGGCTCGCCGGGACGCTCGCCCTGGGCACCATCTTCGTCCTCGCCCAGGGCCGGGAGTGGGTGGCCATGCTGCGCCAGGGGCTGACGCTGACCACCAGCACCTACGGCGGCTTCTTCTACCTCATCGTCGGCTGCCACGGGCTCCACGTCATCGCCGCGCTGGCCGCCCTGGCGTGGGCCTACCTGCTCCTCCAGGGCGGGCGCCTGCGCCGCGAGACCTTCGTGGCGGTCAGCCTGTTCTGGTACTTCGTGGCCGGGATCTGGCCGATCCTCTACTATGAGATCTACCTCTAGGACCCGCACCGACATGGAACCGACGTTGATCCGCCGCGCCTCTGCCCTGCTCCTGGGCAGCGCCCTGTCCTGGCCGGCGCTCTCCCTGGCCTGCCCGGTGTGCTTCAACAGCCGGGACGAGAACCGGCTGGCCTTCTTCTGGACCGCGATGGTGCTCTCGGTCCTGCCCCTGGGCCTGATCGGCGGCGCCCTGTTCTGGGTCTGGCGGCGCGCCCACGCCGCGGACGCGGGCCCCCCGGTGGATCCCTCCGCGAGCTGACGCGCCCCCCCGGGGATCACTCACTCCCCGTGGTGGCCGCCCTCCGGGTGGGCCAGGGCGCGCTCCACCTCCGCCTTGGCGGCCACGTTCTTCCAGTTCTGCCCCTCGTGCTTCATCACGTCCGCGGACACCCCGAAGAAGAAGAGCGTGACCAGGCCGACCATGGTCAGCAGCAGGTAGCTGACGTAGCGACGCTCGATGTTCAGGTGCATGAAGTTCTTGGCCACCAGGTAGGCCTTCACGATGGCGATGCCGAAGGCGGCGATCAGCGTGAGGAGCTTCACGCCGAGCATGGGGCCGCACACGCTGACCACCAGCAGCGCGACGAGGATCGCCCAGACCCGGACGTAGTTGGGATGCGTGTGCGCGCTCATGTTCGTCCTTCCGGCCTGCTTCCCGCCCTACTTCGCGATGTAGAGCAGCGGGAACAGGAAGATCCACACGATGTCGACGAAGTGCCAGTAGATGCCGATGAGCTCCACCCGCTGCAGCTCGCGCCCCTTCTTCGCGTCGGCGGCGATGATCAGCATGATGATCATGCCCGCGATGACGTGCAGGGCGTGCAGCCCGGCCGCGGTGTAGTAGAACGACCAGAAGCCGTTGGCGAAGAGGGTGAAGCCCTCCCTGATCTCGTGGGTCCACTCGAACGCCTTCACCGTGAGGAAGGTGGCGCCGCCGAGCGCCGTCAGGCGCAGCAGGCGCGCCGCCTTCGGCCCGTTGCCCGCCTCGGCGGCCTGGTGCGCCAGCACCGCGCTGAGGCTGGAGCTGAGCAGCACCAGGGTGTTGAAGGCCCCGGCTGCCGTGTTGGTGTGGGAGGCGTACTCGCCCCACTCCGGGTGGCCCAGGCGGTGCATGATGTAGGAGGCGAGCAGGCCCCCGAAGATCACGATCTCCGAGGCGACCACCCACCAGATGGCCAGCCTGCCGGTGGGGATGCCAGTCGCGCTGCGCGTGGTGGCGATGGGCTTTTGCATCTGGGTCCGGTCTCCTACGTTCTCACGCCGGGGCGTCCTGGGGCCAGTAGTCCTCCGTCCGCCCCTCCACGCTGTACTCGTAGGGGCCGCGGTGGACGCTGGGCATCTCCGCGAAGTTGCCGTGCGGCGGCGGCGAGGCCGCGGTCCACTCCAGGGTGTTCGCGCGCCAGGGGTTCTCCTCCGCCTTCCGCCCGCTCCCAAGGCTCTTTATGAAGTTGTAGAAGAACACGAGCTGGAACGCCAGCATCACCAGCAGGGAGACCGTGGCCAGGACGCGCAGGTCCTGCCGCCAGGAGTGGGCCAGGTCGGTGAAGTGGTTGTAGTTGTAGATGCGCCGGTGGTCGCCGCCGGCGCCCAGGACGAAGAGCGGGATGAAGATCAGGTTGAAGGGGATGATGGTGCCCCAGAAGTGGATCTTGCCCAGGCGGTCGTCCAGCATGCGCCCGAACATCTTGGGGAACCAGTAGGTGATGCCGGCGAAGGTGCCGATGATGGCGATCGGGAAGAAGGTGTAGTGGAAGTGGGCCAGCACGAAGTAGGTGTCGTGGAAGTAGATGTCCGCGCCGCTGGAGCCAAGGAAGATGCCGGTGACGCCGCCGATGAGGAACTCCGCCAGGAAGGAGAGCGCCCAGAGCATCGGCGTCGAGAGCTGGATGGAGCCGCCGTAGAGCGTGGCGATGTAGACGAAGCACATCTCCGCCACCGGGATGGAGATGATGAGCGTGGTGATGGTGAAGATGTTGCCCATGCGCGGGTCGATGCCGGCGATGAACTGGTGGTGGGCCCACACGAAGAAGCCGATCGCGCCCGTGGCGATCGCGGTGTAGAGCACGACCTTGTAGGCGAAGAGCTTCTTGCGCGAAAAGACGGTGATGATCTCGGCGACGATGCCCATGGCCGGCAGGAGCACGACGTAGACCTCCGGGTGGCCGAAGAACCAGAAGAGGTGTTGCCAGAGCAGCGGATCGCCGCCGCGCGCCGGGTCGTAGAAGCCGGTGCCCAGGACCTGGTCGAAGAGCAGGAGGACCGCGCCCGCGATGAGCGGCCCCACCGACGCCATGAAGAGGATGCTGGCGATGACGATGAACCAGATCACCATCGGGATGCGGAAGGCGGTCATCCCCGGCGCCCGGGAGTTCATCACGGTGGTGACGAAGTTGATGCCGCCCAGGAGGAAGGCGACGAACTCCAGGGCCACGGCCAGCAGCCACATGCTGGCCCCGATCGGTGACAGGTTGTAGGCGCTCTTGGCGGAGAGCGGCGGGTAGGCGGTCCAGGCCCCGCCGAACGAGCCGCCGGGGACGAAGAACGAGAGGATGAGGATCACCGCGCTCAGCAGGAAGATCTGGTACGAGAGCCGGTTCACCCGCGGGAAGACCATGTCGTCGCAGCCGATCATCAGCGGGATCAGGTAGTTGCCGAACGCCGCGATGAGCACCGGCATGGCCACCCAGAAGATCATGATGGCCCCGTGGTTGGTGATCATCATGTTGTACTCGCCGGGCGAGACGGTGCCGAAGCCGGGGACGTGGGCGCCGGGGAAGGCGAGCTGCATGCGGAAGACGTAGGCGAAGAAGCCGCCGATGATCGCCATGGCCATGCCCGTGAACATGTACTGCATGGCGATCATCTTGTGATCCGTGGACCACAGGTACTTCCTGAAGAAGCTCTCCTCGCCGTGGTGGCCGCCGGCGTGGGGGTCGCCGCCGTGGGGGTCGCTCGCGTGGGCGATTGCGGAAGCCATCGCTGGTTCTCCTCCTAGAGGTGGGCCTGGGCGGACTTCTGCCGCAGCCACGCCGTGTGCTGCTCCGGCGTCTCGATGACGATCCTGGCGGCCATGATGCCGTGGCCGATGCCGCAGATCTCGGCGCACTGGATGTCGTAGGTGCCGGTCTTCACGGGCTTGAACCAGCCGGAGATCTCGCGCCCGGGGACCGCGTCCTGCTTGAGGCGGAAGACCGGCACGGAGAAGCTGTGCAGGACGTCGCGCGAGGTGAGCCGGTAGTGGTACACGCTGCCCATCTGCACGTGCAGCTCATCGACGGTGGTCACGTCGTCCGCCGTGTCCAGCTTGCCGTCCAGGCCCGGGTCCACGAAGGTCCAGGCCCACTGCTGGGAGATGACGCGCACGGTCAGGTCCGCGGGGGGCAGGGTCTGCTTGACGTGCATCCACACCCGGATGGCGCCGACGATGATGAACACGTCGCACACGAGCACCAGCAGGTGCGGGACGTTGATGAACCGCTTGTGGCGCTTCTCCTCGCCGCTCACGTAGAGCGCGCGGCGGCCGTCACCCTCGCGGCGGCGGTACTTGAAGATCAGCCAGAAGAAGACCCCCTCGGCGACGAAGAACCAGAAGCCGACCAGCACCGCGATGAGCAGGATCAGCCCGTCGATGTCGCCGGCGTAGCTGGAGGCCCGCGGGATCATGAGATCGATCATGAGAGCTCCCTGCTCATAGCACGTAGAGGAACACCACCCCGGCGAACACGGCGACGCCGAGGATGGTCAGCATGAAGAGGTTGCGGGCCAGCGCCTCGGCGGGGCCGGTCTCGGGGGGCAGTCGTGGCTCGGCAGATGCCATCGCGCGTCCTCCGGCTCACAGGGCCAGGATCGTGGTGATGTAGGCGACGACGTCCTTCATGTCCTGCTCGTTGAGCAGGGTGGCGGCCATGGGCCGCATCTGCGCGCCGGTGGTGTCGCCGGGGACGGCGCCGCGGATGCCCTCCTTGAACTTCTTGAGCTGGGACAGGAGGTACCAGTCGCCCGTGTAGCGCAGGTCGGGGCTGCCGGTGTCCCTGCGGCCCCACCCGTGCTCGGTGTGGCAGGCGATGCAGGGCTGGTAGAGGCGCCAGCCGTGGGCGGCGTCGCCGCCGGTGAGGACGGGGGCGGCGTGGGACTGGGGCAGCGCCTCCACCTCCTTGGCCACGCTCCTTATGTCCTGATCGCCGGGCAGGGTGCGCGCCATGGGGCGCATCTTGAGGCCCGCCTCGTCCAGCGGGTGCGCGCCGCGCTGGCCATCGCGGAACTTGCGCAGCTGGGCCTCGACGTACCAGGCCGGCAGCCCGGCGATGGCGGGGGCACCCACCGCGCGGTTGCCGGAGCCGTCGGGGCCGTGGCAGGGGGCGCAGTTGTTGTAGCGCTCCTGGTGGGCCATGGCGTGGCCGGCCTCGCAGCCGGCGAGGCCGAAGAGGCCGGCGAGGGCGGGCAGGAGCAGCGTGAGCGGGGCGATGTGTCGTCTGTCCATGCGAATGATCACTCGATCGTCCTGCGGGCACCGGGAGGGCGTGCCGGTGCCAGGGACCGTGGCGCGGCTGATCGGGCCACGGCGCTACACAGGCCTCATAACAGGCGGGCCCAGCGGACGCAAGTGGGGACTGTCGATTTCCATGATTGTTAATGGAGCGGCGGGGAAAAGTTCCCTTAGGGGACGATCTCATCGGCGATGGAATCGATAACCGGATGGAAACACTGCGTTTCCATATGGAAACAGGTGAGCGAGAGAATCTTGTTTCCATATGGAAACAATCAATCAAAAGCTCCCGTATGGGAATACCCCCAGCGAGGGAATGTGGCGCTTGGCGTCATACGCGAAGGGAGGGACATCAAGCTGGTCGTCAGGGATACGGGGCAGGGCATCGATCCGGGGTTCCTGCCGCACGTCTTTGAGATGTTCCAGCAGGCGGACGCACGCACCACCAGGCAGCACGGCGGGATGGGCATTGGGATGGCCCTGGTCCGGCAACTGGTCGAGCTGCACGGGGGGGGGACGGATCGAGGTGGCCTCCGGGGGCGTGGGCCAGGGGGCGTGCTTCACGGTCTGGCTCCCGGTCGAGGGCCCCGCCCCTCAATTCGCGAGTGAGGATGATATTCTAGTCGAATGCGAAGATGCGATGCTCGTGCGGATCGATGCCAGGAGCATCGGCTGCCCATCGTGCGACTATTATCAATACCTGCCTCGGCTGCCCACGTGCAAGTAGTCGCCGTGCTCGTCCACCTCGCCACCATCACCGCCCACGCGGGTCCGCCGCAACGCCAGTGCAGCCAACACTACGACTGCCCCAAGCATGACGCAGCCTGGGGCAGGGAGGTAGTTGCCGCCTGTCAGCGCGGCTGCGATGGCACCAGCGCCGACAACTGCGACGCACTCGCGGTGATCTACGCGCTTGGCTCCTGCGGGGTGTCCAGGGACGAGAAGAAGGCCGGCACACTTGTCGAGAGAGGTTGCGCTATCACCGAAAAGGGGAGCGAGAACTGCACATACGCTGGCGACTTCTTTCGCGCGGCCAAGAACGGACCTGGCGTGGTCGCCTCCAGCCCCGACTATGTACGCGCCCGCAATGCTTACGAGCACGGCTGCCAGACTGCTGACAATGCAAGCTGCATGATGCTCGGACGCATGCTGCGCGATGGCATCGGCGGTCCCGTCGATGGAGTGCGCGCTGTCCAACTTCTCAGCAAGGCCTGCAATGAACGTTATCCCGAGCAGAGCGAGGCTTGCCTGGATGCCGCCAAGATGTACGAGACGGGGGCTGCTGGCATCCCCAAGAACCTCAAGGAAGCGCGCGCCCACCGCAGCTACTTCAAGAAGATTCGCAGCAACATTCCCTGATTGTTCTATGCCGATCTCGATCCTGTTCTGTGGGGTTGCAGCTCACAGCAGGCCCTGGCTCTTCCACAGCGTCACCCAGGCCCCCGCGCCGCCCTGTCCGCCGAGGTAGCTCCTGTGGTCGGCCACCTGCAAGGCCGCGGTGAGCGCCAGGTCCAGGAAGCTCCCCCGCCATCCCGTGAGCACGCCGATCGTCTCCATGTCGGGCACGAGCTGCCTTCCCCCAGCGCAGATCCGGCGCACCGGGGCGTGATGCCCGGCTCCCTCCTCTCCAGGTTGCCGACTGCTCTTGCTCACTGGCCCACCTCCGCGATGAGGCGAAGGTTATGTATTACATGAAATGAATACTTGTAACGACTACAAATTTCGGTTACTTCAATAGGCAACAACTTGGCAGGACGAGGTGGTAGAGGTTGCCCCTGGCATGCCCTTCGTCCCCAAGCACCTGGACAAGAAGCGCTCTTCGATCATCCCGCCGGTGCGGGTCACCGAAGAGGAGCGTCGTGTCGCGGAGTGGCTGACGGAGCGGCTGGAGAAGGAGGACGGCGTGAACTACGCCATCGCGGACATGGTCCGCGTGGCGATCGGCACGCTGCTGGAGAAGGAGCTCGCCAGGGCGGAGGCGGCTGGCGAGGCGGTGCCCGAGTGGGTCAAGGAGATGGCGCCGTCGAAATCCTGATCGGACCACCTTCCGGGTGGTCCCGTGCGGGCGCCGGGGCCGCCGGCCGGATGGCTCGATCGAGGGCTACTGGCGCGGGGTCTTGCGGCGGCCCGGGGTCAGGGTCTGGGTGCCCGCTCCTGCTCCTGGTACGGGTTGATGCGGGGCCCTACGCGGATCTTGATGTAGAGAGACGCAGGCCCGCGGGCGCCGCGCACCCCGGTCTTCTCGGTGAAGTCCAGCGCCCAGGGCAGGCCGATCCCCGCCTCGATTGCCGCAGCTGAGCCCTGCGCACAGGTCATACGCCGGAGCGAGGGTGTCCGGCACGGGCCGGGTGAAGTCGATTCAAGTCATTGAAATCATTGACTCTTCTCGGTCTTTACGAATTCAGGATAAGTCATTGAAATTATTTGATAAACGGACATTCTTAGAATTAACTCATTGAAATCAGTCTGCATTTCGGCAGGGGCGCCCTGGGCCCATCCACGCCGGTCCTCACGGGTCCATGCTTTTCTTTTCGCCCTTTTTTCGCCCGCGGGCTGGACATCGCCGCTTGGTGCTTAGAACCAGGGCATGCGTACTTCGAATAGAACCAGAGCCCCCAGGTCCTCCGCCCGGCGTGCGGCTGCTCCCGCGCGCAAGCCCTCCAGCCCCTCCTGGCACGCGAACAACCTGCGCTTCTGCCGGACGTTCCTCTCCAGGGGGCAGAAGCACACCCTGGACATCCTGACGGTCCGCCGGGTCCTGGCGCAGGAGCTGCGCAGGCAGGGCTGGCTGCTGGATGGGCTGGACGGCTTCGATACCTGGTGCCGCATCAACATGGGCTTCGGCGAGGAGCAGGCCAGGCGTTACATGGCCCTGGACTTCACCGTGGGGGAGGTGCGGGGCAAGGTGTTTCACCTGAGCGGCCTGGAGGTGATCCAGCGCGCGGGGCCCTACCGTGCGCTGATGCTCAGGCACGGGACGTCCAGGTCCGAGGCGCTGCTGCAGCGCGCACGCGACGCGGCGCTCGCGTGCGAGACGGAGGAGGAGGGTGCCGCGGCGATCGTGGCCATCCTGGGAGAGACCCTTTCGGGTCAGGCCCCTGCGAGGGAGGGCGCCGAGAGGAAGGAGGGGGCGCCGCGGAGCCTGGCTGGGTGCCGTGCGCTGATAGGCAGGGGGCTGGCGCAGGTGGTCAACAACGTCGAGAAGGGGGAGGCGCGGCTGGACGAGGGGGAGACGCTGTCCGAGGAGCAGGTGGACGAGCTGGCGGCGGAGTACCAGGAGGCCGTGGAGGTGATGGGACGCTTTCTGGCCCGGCTGGGTGCCGGCCCGGATACGGACCCGGACGATCTCGGCCCGGCGCCGGAGGCCGACGCGGGGAGCAGACCGACCGGGAGGGCCGCGACCGGGGCGACCGTGTCCCCGGCGGGGCCCGCTGCCGTGACCGGGGCGACCGTGTCCCCGGCGGGGCCCGCTGCCGCGACCGGGACGACCGTGTCCTTGGCGGGGCCTGACGCCGAGAACGGGACGGCCGTGGCCCCGCAGACCGCGGCCTCGGCGAGACCTGCCGCCGTGACCGGGACGACCGCAGCCCCGGAAACCGAGGCGACCGCGACCCCGGAGATCGGGACGACCGCGACCCCCGAGACCGGGACGACTGCCGCCCCCGAGACCGAGGCGACCGCGCCCCCCGAGACCGCGCCGACCGCGGCCCCCGAGACCCCGGCGACGCCCGGGCCAGCCGCTCCCCCACCCGAGGAGCCCTGGCACGTCGCCGTCGTGCGCGCCGTCCTCGCCGTCCTCCTCCAGCCCGAGCGCTCCCAGCTCGCCGACCTGCTCCTCATGGCCCTGTCGGGCCGCCCCCCGGACGACCTCATCGCCTTCCTCCGCGGCCTCGATGCTCGCCTCGCCCCGGCGCCCCAGCTGGTCCGCGACCACCTGGCCTTCTGGCTCCGGAGCATCGCCCACCCCGACCTGGAGGTGCGCTGGCGCTTCCTCTTCCCCTTCTTCGCCACCGCCCAGCTCGGCGACTTCCGCCGCGACCTGCACGCCCTGCGCACCGTCGCGCTGCCCCCCGAGCCCCTGCAGACCCTGCAGGCGGCGCTGGACGCCGTGGCGCTGGACCCCAGCGAGCCGCCGCTGCACATCCCTCCGGGCACCTGCATCGAGGGGCAGCAGCTGGCCCTGGGCGAGCACCTGCTCCGGCGCGCCATGAAGTTCTGGCGCCAGCACCTGGAGGCCGGCGAGGGCCAGGTCAACGTGCTGGCCCTGCACAAGCTCTTCGGCGAGGCCCTGGACCTGGGCTGGGACGTGGACACCCTCCTGCGGGTGCTGCTCCGCCTCCATCCCGGCACCACGTAGGGGCCCGTCCCGGGCCCGCGCCCCATGCCGGTGCCCGGCGCGGCTCAGAACGTCGATCGCGTCCGTCCTCCGTGCAGGCAGCGCAGCGGGCGCACCCGGGCCCGGCACCACCTGCCCCGCAGCCCCGGGTCGCTGGCCTCCGACATCCCGAACACCATCTCCCCGGGCGCAAGGTCCTGCACGTGCTCCGCCCGCACCCCCCGCAGCGGCGAGTACCTCTCCACGATGTGCTCCAGCACCCGCGGGTTGCGCAGCCGCCCCACCGCCACCATCCCCGCCAGCCCGAAGAGCTCATCGGTCACGTGCATCAGGTCCTGCCCCAAAAGCCCCAGGGTCGAGCCCAGGTGCCGCACCATGCGCCCCGCCCTCGTGAAGGCCCGCCACGCCAGCCGGTCCTCGTCAAACAGGTTGACCTCGTCCACCACGATGAAGCGCTGGAAGGCCCCGTGCTCGGGGCTGGGCAGCATCAGCCCGTTGAGCATCCCCACCACCAGCGGCAGCACGTCCCGCCGCCCCATGTGCGGCCCGCCCAGGTACACCACCGTGGCCGTGCCGGGCTCGAACATCTGCCACATGCCCGGCCCCTCGGGCGGGCTGGCGATCTGCGCCAGGAGCGAGAGCCGGGCGTGGGCGGAGCGCCGCTGGGACACGGTGATGTCGTCGGCATCGTCGATGAAGTCGTGCCAGGGGCCGATGTCCAGGTCGTCCCCCTGCTTCTGGGCGTCCTCCAGCATGCGCAGCACGTAGCGCGCCCCGGTGTCGGCGCCCAGGGCCGCCTCCAGGGCCGGCTGGCCCAGCTGCCCCAGGTGCACCTTGAGGGGCATCACGCTCAGGCCCAGCTCCTTATAGGGCAACAGGCGCCCTGCCAGGCCCGCCATCAGGTGCCTGGGGACCACGAGGTTGATGTGCTGGATGGCAGCGGGGCCGATGCCCAGGCGCTCCTTGAGCAGGTCCAGCTCGGCCTGCGAGGGGTTTGTGCGCAGGCCGTCCAGGAGCTGGGGCAGGCGGTCGTGCTCCTCGACGTGGAAGAAGGCATAGGAGGTGGGCGGCAGGGTTGCGGAGGTCAGGGGCTCCTGGGCGCGCAGGCAGGCCTCGCCCAGCACGGTGGACAGCACGGTCTTGCCGAAGCCCTGCGCGGCGGCCCCGAGGAAGAGCAGGCCGGCGTCCCTGGACAGGGACAGGGGGCGGTTGGGGTCGTCGTCGATCCAGCCGATGAGGGAGTGGGCCTCGGGACGGGAGGTGGCGTGGATGAAGGTGGTGGCCTGGAGGAAGCGCTCGATGAAGTCAGCGCGGCGTGCGCGCTGGTCGGCGACCTGGGCGATGTAGCGGTTGGCGGAGGCGTAGACGTGGTCCAGGTCCCTGACCAGGCGCTGGCACAGGGGGATGAGCTGCTGGGCGAGGGGGATGAAGGAGGCCGTGAGGGGGCCGGGGATGTCGCGGACGCACTCGCAGAAGGGGGGACCGAGGCCGACCTGGTGGGCCAGGGGCTGGAGCAGGACCTTGGCGTCGCGGAAGAGCAGGGCGCCAAGGGCCATGCGCAGGTCGTGCGGGGAGTCGGCGGCGCCGGGCTCGAAGACGAACTCATCGGGTACGAGGGTCATGGAGGGGTGTCTAAGCAGGGCGCCGCGCGTGTCAACTCGCGGGACCCGGGGCCGTGGACCAGGGCGCGGGCTCAGCCCCCCGCCTCGAAGAGGGTGAGAATGATGTAGAAGAAGTTGTGCCCCAGTTCCAGGGGCCGGCGGATCACGGTGACGGACTTCGGTGCGCAGCGCCCCGCTGGGCATCGACATCTCGCCTGCGTGACGTCATCCGGGCAGGCCCCCCGAGGTACCACTGACCACCGGCAGCGTGACGCCTGCATCGAATCCGAGTCCGCTGCCTCTTGACTCCCGCTCCACGACAGGTGCTATACGGTCCGCGATGAAGAAGCTGGAGAAGGACACGACTTTCGACAACTGGCAGGAGAGGCCACGCATCGACTACCTGGGACAGGGCGAGGGCGAGGGGCGCTGGCGGTTCAAGGTGTGCCTGGCCTCCCTGGACATCATGGTCGCGGAGTCGTCCGTGCTGGCCCGGATTCCGGCGCACCGCAAGCACCTGTGCCCGACGTGCCGCACGATCGAGATCGACGGCCAGCCCTACGTCTGCGAGTACGAGGCGGTGATGCGGATCTTCTTGACCGGACAGCCCCGGGAGTTGGAGCAGCTGCGGGAGGACTTGCGGCTTGCGCGGCAAGAGGGCCTGGTCGTGTTCTTCCGGGAGATCGTTCCGATCATGGCTGAGACTCAGGCCATGGAGGACCGGACGATGGAGCTGTTCGCGCGGGCACACCGCGGGTCGGCACCCAACTGAGACGGAGCATGGACATGCTCGGGCAATGGGACATCAAAGAGTGCTTCCGCCATGTCGGGAGCGACGAATACAAGTGGCGACTGCGGGTTCGTCGTATCACCATGGAGGCGGCGGTGTCGCTGCGTCAGGTGGAGCAGCAGGTGCCGAAGCCCAAGATGGCCATGGTGCTCCAGGGGATGCGCGAAAACGCCATCCAGATCGGGGACGAGCAGTGGGTCCCGGACCACTTCGTGATGCTCTTCCTCCTCCTGGAGGTCGAGGGGAAGGGGATCACCGAGCTGCAGCGGGCCGTCACCACCGCCCGGACCCGGGCGCTCCAGGAGATGCGGGCATCCTGCGAGGACAACCGGCGGCACGCGCAGGAGCTCCTGCAAGAAGTCGAAGACCGGCTGGCGCAGGCAGTCCGGAGGCCGGGCACAGGCAAGCGACGGAGGTAGCCGGCCCTCAGCTTCATGTCCGGGCCGCCGGGGCGGCGGCCCCCTGCCCTTCTTCATACGACACCACCTAGCCGAAGAGGCTGAGCAGATCCACGATGATCGCGCCCACGGTGACCGCGACCTCCAGCGCGTCCGAGCTGTCGCTGGAGGAGGGGGGCTGCGGGCGGGCGGGCCGCGGCGCGGGATCGCGCCGGGGCGCCTGCCGCTCCGGCGGCTTCCGGGGCGGCGCCTTCTGCGGCTGCTCCCTGCGCGGCTGCTCCTGCCGCGGTGCCTGGCCCGCCGGGGCCGGGCGCGCGGGCTGCTGCGCCTGCCCTCGCTGCTGCGCCTCCCCCCGCTGCTGCGCCGCTCCCTGCCCCTGCTGCTGCGCCGGCCGCCGCCCCTCCACGGCCAGCCCCTGCATGGCCTGCGCGATCTTGCGCAGCTCGTCGCGATCGTACCAGGCGCCGTGGTCCGGGCAGCGGTCGATCTCCACGCCGGACACCTTGCCGCGGATGAGGATCTCCGCGCACACAGGGCAGTCGATGGTGCGGTCCTGGTCCGGGCGGCGCGTGGCGCCCCCGGAGGCGGCGTCGGCCACGGCCAGCGCCGCCGGCTCCGGGGGGAGCCTGAGGACGCCGCTGCCGGCCCCGCGGACGGCGGCGTCCGCCACCTCCCGCGCCCAGGCGCACAGCGCCTCGCTCACGCGGGCCGCCCCGTGCGGGTCCAGCCACAGGCCGCCGCACGAGGCGCAGGCGCTCAGCACCACGTCCTGCGCCTGCTCTTCCTTGAGGGTGTCACCGCAGCGCGGGCAGGGCAGGCTCATGCCCTGATGCTAGCACGCGAGCGCAGGGGATGCTCACGCCACGACGGAGAGGATGCTCCGGCCCTACCCCACCAGGGCGGCGGCGCACTTGTCCTTGATGAAGCGCCTGATCTGGTCCAGGGAGGCCTCGCTGGAGACGGTGTCCGCCCGGTGCTGGGCCAGGTCGGCCCGCAGCTCGCGCAGGAAGAGGGCCCGGCTCTCCTCATCATCGAGGATGCGGTCGGCGCTGCGGTTGCGCACGTGCAGGTCGGGCAGGCGGACGACGTAGGCCACCAGGAGCGCGAAGCTGCCGCCCAGGAACTCCTTGATGGCATCGGCCTCCTCGGCCAGGCGCCGCACCTTGAGCTCATCGTCGATGTTCATCTCGCCCAGCCCGGACTTCAGGGCCAGCATGGCCCCCACGCGCAGGACGAAGGCATCGTCCACGGCCCCGATCTCGGCGATGTGATCCGGGATGAGATCGAAGCGGCGCGGCAGGTAGTCCAGGCTGCCGACGAGGAGCCGCTGCGCGGGCCGGGGCACCCCCTGGGCGAACGCGGCCTCCTGGAGCCCCCTGGCGTCCCCGGGGAGGTTGGCGATCCACTGGTTGAACGTCTGCAGCAGCGTCTGTGTGTCCAGCATGGCCCCCTATCCTACTACAACAAGGCGGCGACGCGCCCCCGCCTTGCAAGGCGGGGTGATGGGTGATCCGTCGCACAGATGCGCTCCCGGATCTCCGCCTTCGGTGGCACGACAGGTGCATGGTCGGCAGCATCACAACCCCGCCCATTCCTGAAGGAGCACTTCATGCGCGACGAGGAGCACTTGACTGGGGCAGATGCCGAGATCACCGCGCAAGATCCGGTCGGGAGCAGGCAAGCCTTGCTCACCTCCCTGGCAGATATTGCCAGGAAGCAACCTTTGCGCGGCCCCCCTGTGGGAGACCCGGTAACCTCAGCTTGCACGAGCGCCCGCGGGCGCCCGCGGGCGCTCGCGGACGGGCATGAGGAGCTCCGTCATGAGGGGTCCCGAGGACCAAGGAGCCTGGGCACGGATCCGCACGATCTGCAGGCGGAGATCTTCGATGCCGTACACCAGGTCGAATCGGTGCCGGCGTACCACCTGCGCACCATCGAGATCATCGGGCGCTGCGTGTCCCACGACAGCGCCATCCTCTGCTCCGGGCCGACCGTCCGCTACCAGACCACGCTGGTGAACGTGCAGGGGCCGTACATGGACCTGTACATGGCGGACCCGGTCCGCTTCGCGCCCGACCTGCGCAAGGCCGAGCTGGCGCTCGCGACCAACGGCGGCCCCTTCGTCGACACCGAGATCTATGACGCGCGGGAGCGCGACCGGCTGCCCTTCTTCGCCGAGGTCGCGCGCCCGCAGGGCGTCTCAAGCTTCCTGGTGGCGCAGGTGCGCTTCCGGAGACAGGTGTGCTGCGTCCTCACCCTCCTGCGGTATGGGCGCTGCTCCAGCTTCAATGAGGAGGACTGCCGGCGGCTGCGCGCGCTGCTTCCATCGCTGGGCCTGGCCTACGCGGCGCTGAAGGCGGGGACCGAGGAGCGGCGCGGCCACGCGGCCGGCGACCTGACGCCCCGGGAGACGGAGATCTCGGGCCTGGTTCACCGCGGCCTCACTACACCGCAGATCGCCTCGGTGCTCGGGACCTCGGCCAACACGGTGCGCAAGCAGCTCGTGCACCTCTACGACAAGCTCGACCTCGCCAGCCGCGCCGAGCTGGCGGCGTGGTTCGAGCGCCATCGCGGAGATGTCGTCCCGGCGCAGGCCGCGCTGCAGTTCTTCAGGATCGGGGGCGAGGACTGAGTCACCGGCGCGCCGGGAAGGTCCGCGCATGGTCCATCTGGACCATGTCAGGCGCGCTCCCGCTGGTCGTAGCATCAAGGCCCAGGCGGGGCCCGGTCCAGGCGGCCGCGCATCGCCCGCCTTCAGGCCCAGCGGCGCCCCGCGGGACCTCAACGAGAAAAGGAGAAACATCATGAAGCCCGCATCAAGACGAAGGACCCGGCACCTCGGAATCGCCGCGATCCTCTCCCTGTGCGGCGGCTGCCAGCGCGCGGTGCCGGCAGCCGCGACGCACGAGATCACGTCGCCGCCCCCATCGAAGTACACCGAGTTCGAGTCCGGCGCCGTGCGCCCGCTGGCGCTGTCCGCGGACAGGCGGTGGCTCTACGCGACCAACACCCCGGACGGGCGCCTGGAGATCCTGCAGCCCTCGCAAGGCGGGCTCAAGCGCATCTCCTCGGTGACCGTGGGGCTGGAGCCGGTCGCCGTCGCGGCGCGCCCCTCCTCGACGGAGGTGTGGGTGGTGAACCACGTCTCCGACAGCGTGTCGGTGGTCGACGTGGGCGATCCCCAACACCCGCGCGTGACGCGCACGCTGCACGTGGGTGACGAGCCGCGGGACATCGTGTTCGCCGGCCCCGGCTTCAGCCAGGCCTACATCACGACCGCGCACCGGGGGCAGAACACCGGCCGCGATCCGCAGCTCACCACGCCCGGCGTCGGCCGCGCGGACGTCTGGGTCTTCAACGCCAACAGCCTCGGCGACTCGTCGCTCGCGGGCACGCCCCTCGCCGTCCTCTCGTTCTTCACCGATACGCCGCGCGCGCTGGTCGCGACGCCGGACGGCTCGCGCGTCTACGTCGCCGGGTTCCAGACGGGGAACCGCACGACGACCGTCAACGCGCTGATCGTGAACGCCCCCGGCGCCCCCGGCGCGCCGCCGCCGCTGACGAACTACGCGGGCGTCCCGGCACCCCCGAGCGGTCTCATCGTGCAGAAGGACCTGGCGAGTGGGCACTGGGTCGACGAGCGCGGCCCGACCGTCCCGTGGGACAGCGCGGTCAAGTTCAACCTGCCGGACAAGGACGTGTTCGCCATCAACGCGCTCGCCAACCCGCCGGCCGCGCTCGATGGCACCGTCGGACCCTTCGCGAACGTGGGGACGATCCTGTTCAACCTCGCCATAAACCCGGTGAGCGGAAAGGTGTACGCCTCGAACCTCGAGTCGTTCAACCTGACGCGCTTCGAGGGGCCGGGCACCTTCGCCGGCCACCGCGGCGTGCAGGGGCACCTGGCCGAGAGCCGCATCACCGTCATCAACCCGTCGAGCGGTGCGGTCACTCCCCGGCACCTGAACAAGCACATCGACTACTCGCAGTGCTGCGCGCCCCTGCCCAACGCCGAGAACGCGAAGAGCCTGGCGTTCCCGACGGGGATGGTGGTCTCGCATGACGGGCAGACGCTCTGGGTGGCCGCGCTCGGATCGAGCAAGGTGGGCGTCTACAGCACGGCCGCGCTGGAGGCGAACACGTTCACGCCGAGCCTGGCGAACCAGATCCCCGTCACCGGTGGCGGGCCGTCCGGGCTCGTCCTCGACGAGTCCCGCGGGCAGCTCTACGTCTTCACCCGCTTCGACGACGCGATCTCCGTCGTCGACACGGGATCGAAGCGCGAGGTCGCCCACGTGGCGATGTTCAACCCGGAGCCGACCTCGATCGTCGCCGGCCGCCGCTTCCTCTACGACGCCGCGCTCACCTCGTCACACGGCGACAGCGCCTGCGCGAGCTGCCACGTCTTCGGCGACTTCGACTCGCTGGCCTGGGACCTCGGCAACCCGGACGGCGACCCGCTCGACAACCTCAACCCGACGGACAACGACATCGCGCTGCTCACGGCCATCTTCGGCCTGCCGACGTCGTTCCACCCGATGAAGGGCCCGATGACGACGCAGTCGCTGCGCGGCATGGCCAACCACGGCCCGATGCACTGGCGCGGCGATCGGACGGGGAGCCTCGAGGCGCCGAACGCGCAGCCGGACTCGGGCGCCTTCGACGAGAACGCGGGCTTCCACCACTTCAACCCGGCGTTCGTGTCCCTCATCGGCCGCAGCGCGCAGCTGGCCCCGGCGGACATGGACGCGTTCACGAGCTTCATCCTCCAGGTCGCCTACCCCCCGAACCCGATCCGCAACCTCGACAACTCCGACACGCCCGACCAGGCGGCGGCGCGCGCGTTCTACTTCAGCTCCGTGTCCACGGCCGTGCCTACCGGGACGCAGGCCGGCTCGACGTGCGTGAGCTGCCACGGGCTCAACCCGACAGCGAACGCCGAGTACGGCGTGCAATTCCCCGGGCTCTTCGGCAGCGACGGGCGAAGCACCTTCGTCTTCGAGCCGCAGATCCTCAAGAACCCGCACCTGCGGAACCAGTACCAGAAGGTCGGCATGTTCGGGAACCCGTCGATCCCGAGCCTCGTGCTCCCCGGCAACAACGACTTCCAGGGCGACCAGGTCCGCGGCTTCGGGTTCCTGCATGACGGCTCGGTCGACACCGACTTCCGCTTCCTCTCGACGACGCTCTTCGTGACGTCGCCGATCAACCCCGGCGGCTTCCCGGTCTCGGCGGCCGGCGACGTCATGCGCCGCCAGATGGAGTCGCTCATGCTGGCGTTCGACTCGAACTTCGCGCCGATCGTGGGCCAGCAGGTCACGCTGAGCCGGCAGAACGCGACCATCGCGAACGCGCGCGTCGATCTCCTCGAGGCGCGCGCCGACGCGGGCGAGTGCGACCTGATCGCGAAGGGAGCGCCTGGCGGCGCGGTGTACGTCGGGCACGGCAGCTGGCGCATCGACCACCAGGCCGCCCCGGCCATCGGGGACGCGGTGCTGCGCGCCGCCGCCCTCGTCAGCGCGGCGACCTTCACGTGCACGCCTCCCGGCTCCGGGCTCCGCATGGGCGTCGACCGCGACCTCGACGGCGTGTGGGATGGCGACGAGCCACACTGACATGGCTGCTCAGCGCTCGGCTGGCACGGCGGAGGCGGATCTTTGAGCACCTGCTCCGGCACCCCTTGAGCATGGATGGCCCGTCGCCTCCCCCAGGCTCGTGCACAATCTCTCCACCTCCGCTGGCATCCGGCCCACCGGACAGCGTCGCCTAATGAAAATCATGGGAAGGGGGCGCGGGGATCGCCTGATCGAGCGTGGCGAACCGCCGCCCCTTCACGTTGATCACGCCGTCCTCGTTCTGCAGGGGGCCCTCGACGATGAGCACCGGCGCGGTGACGAGGAGGGCCCGGTGTGCGGCGAATACCCGCGGCGTGACGATCACATCGACGCGGCCCGCTTCATCTTCCAGGGTGATGAAGACGTACCCCTTGGCGGTCTCGGGGCGCTGGCGGGTAGTGACCACCCCGGCGACCTTGACCCAGGCGCCCGCGCGCTGCGCGGCGAGCTCAGCGGTCTTCACCGCCCCGGCGCGGCGCAGCCCCTCCCGCCACAGGGCGATCGGGTGCGGGCCCACCGTGAGCCCGGTCCCGTGGTAGTCGGCGCGGGTGCGCTCTCCGAGGTCCATGTCCTCGAGCGGGGAGACGTCGGCCGGGTCCTGGGCACCATCGAAGAGAGGGCCGCTGGTCTCGAACGCGCTCACCTGCCAGAGCGCACTCCGCCGGCTCGGGTGGCCCTCCAGGGTGGCGAACGCGCCGATCTCTGCCAGCGTCGCGAGCTCCTCCGCGCGCAGCTGCGGGCATCGGTGCCTGAGATCTCCCAGCGAGCTGAAGGGCGCCTGGGCCCGCGCTGCCAAAAGCGCCTCGCCAGCCTGCCTGCGCAGGACGCGGACGTAGCGAAGCCCCAGGCGGAAGGTCCTGGAGGGGCGCCCCTCTCCCTCGATGGTGCAGGACCAGGCGGAGCGCGTGACGTCCACGGGCAGGACGCGTACGCCGTGGCGCTTGGCGTCCTGGACCAGGCTGGAGGGGTGGTAGAAGCCCATCGGCTGCGCGTTGCACAGGGAGGTATAGAAGACCGCCGGGTGGTGGACCCGCAGGTAGGCCGATGCATAGGCCAGGATGGCGAAGCTGATCGCATGGCTCTCCGGGAAGCCGTACGCCGCGAACGACAGGATGACCCGCAGGATCTCCTCGGCGGCCTTGCCAGTGATGCCTCGGTGCTCCATCCCGCGCACGATCTGCTCCCGCAGGGACGCCATCCTGGCCTCGCTGCGCTTGTGCGTCATGGCCCGCCGCAGCTCCTCGGCCTCCCCACCGCTGAAGCCGGCGGCGACCATGGAGATCCGCAGGAGCTGCTCCTGAAAGAGCGGCACACCGAGCGTCCGCTCCAGGATGGGCTCAAGCGACGGGTGGGGATAGGTGATATCCTCGGTCTCGGCACGGCGCCGCAGGTAGGGGTGCATCAGGTCCCCCGTGATGGGTCCCGGGCGAATGAGGGCGATCTGGACAACGAGATCATAGAAGCAGCTCGGCTTCATCTTGGGGAGCACGGCCATCTGGGCCCGGCTCTCGATCTGAAAGAGGCCGACGGTGTCGGCGCGCTGGATCATCTCGTAGGTCGACCGGTCATCCTCGGGCAGCGCCGCGATGTCGAACTTCACGCCGTCGTGCTGGGGGCAGAGACGGACCGCCTCCTCCAGCGCCCTCATCATGCCGAGGCCCAGGAGGTCGATCTTGATGATGCCCATATCGGCGCAGTCGTCCTTGTCCCACTGGACGATCACGCGGCCGGGCATGGTCGCGGGCTGGAGCGGGACCACCTCATCGAGCCGCCCGGCGGCGATGACCATCCCGCCAGGGTGCTGGCTGAGGTGCCGGGGCAGGTCCTGGATCTCCCCGCAGAGACGTACGAGCTGCCGCACGCGGGGCTCGCGCGGATCGAGGCCCGCCTCCCGCGCTCCCTGTGCGAGCGTCTCTGTCATCTCCCCGTCGCCCCACTGGCTGAGCAGCGCGGCGAGCTTCGCGAGCTGCCCGGGCAGGAAGCCGAGCGCCTTGCCGACATCGCGGATGGCGCTCCTGCCGCGGTAGGAGATCACGTTGGCGGTCATCGCCGCGCCGTGCCGCCCGTACTTCGCGTAGACGTGCTGGATCACCTCCTCGCGCCGATCGCCGGCGGGCAGATCGAGATCGATGTCCGGCCACTCGCCCCTCTGTTCGGACAGGAACCTCTCGAAGAGCAGCTCGTGCTTCACCGGATCGCAGGCGGTGATGCCGAGCGCGTAGCAGACCGCGCTGTTGGCCGCGCTGCCGCGCCCCTGCACCAGGATCCCGCGTTTCTTGCAGAACTGGATGAGCTCCCAGACGATCAGGAAGTAGCCTTCGAGCCCCAGCTTGCAGATCAGATGAAGCTCGCGCTCGATCTGCGTACGTGCCTGCGGCGTGAAGGGATGGAAGCGCTCCGGCGCCGCCTCCCAGACGAGGTGCCGCAGGTAGCCCGACGGCGTCTCTCCGGTAGGGAGCGGGTAGTCGGGGAAGCGATAGCCCCGCTTGTCCAGGGTGAAGCCGCAGCGCTTGGCGACGAGCTGGGTGTTCTCCACGGCCTCGGGCAAGTCCGGCAGGAGCGCCGCCATGGCCGCGGGGCTCTTCAGGTGCCGCTCGGCGTTACGGAGCAGGCGCGTCCCCGCCTCGTCGACCGTGATCCCCTGCCGGACACAGGTGAGCACGTCCAGGAGATCGGCGCGGTCTGGATTCGCCAGGCGCACGTCGTTGGTGAGGACCAGCGGCAGGCGGTGGCGGCGAGCGAGCGGCACGAGGGCGGCGTTGCGTCTGTCCTCCGCCTCCTCCATGTGGACCTGCAGCTCCACTGCGAGGTGCTCGGCGCCGAAGATCGAGAGCAGCCGGTCCAGCGCATCGGCCGCCCCGGCCCCGTCCCCCCGGTCAAGCGCCGCGCCGATCCTCCCCTCGCCGCCCCCGGTGAGCGCGTGGAGCCCCGCGGCGTGGACCTCCAGCTCATCCCAGCCCAGGCCAGCCCGAGGCCCTCGCATCTTGCTCGCGGTGATCAGCCGGCAGAGGCTCCGGTAGCCCGCCTGGCTCTCGCAGAGGAGGAGCAGCGGATGTCCCTCGATCGTCGCCTCGGCGCCGATGATGGCCCGGATGCCTGCCCGCCCGGCAGCCTTGTGGAAGCGGGGCGCGCCCGATACTCCGCCGATGTCGGTGAGGGCGAGCGCCGTATAGCCCAGCTCCCGCGCCCGCGCCACGAGGTCCTCGGGCAACGAGGCCGCCGCCAAGAAGGAGAAGGCGCTCCTGCAGCGCAGCTCGACGTAGGGGCTAGTGGTAGCGCGCATCCAGGAACCAACGGTTCGTGCTCAGATCCTGGAAGAGCCGGTAGAGCGCCCCGGTCTCCAATTCGATGTCGTAGTAGTCCCGCAGCACAGGTGAGCCGAAGCCCACCCGCACGCGGTAGGGCCCCCCGATCGTCACGACGCGGCCGGCGATGGCATCTGCGCGCACGAAGACCGGCGTCCCCTCGCGGAGCGAGGTCTCCGCAGCCTGCGGCGGACGCAGGATGTGGGTCGTCAGACCAGCGCCGGGGTGAGGTGGTGGTGCGTCAGGAGGCGGGGGATACGCCTCAGGGAACGCCACGAGGTGGACCTGGCCAGGCAGGTACGAGTCCAGCACCGCGGGCGCCCCGACCCGCCCCTCTCCACACAGCACGTGCAGACGCGCCAGGGTCGTGCTGAGCCGCTCCGGCGACGGGCCTGCGGGCGCCAGCAGGGAGAGCTGGGTCGGACGCAGGGGGGCAGGCGTCGTGAGCACCGCGATCTTGCGCACCGGGGCTGGCGGCGGCTGCGCCGCGAGCGAGATCCGGGCGAGCTGAAGGAGCGTCGCCACCTCCCGCGTCGGGGAAGCGATGGCGATGGCCCGCTCGTCATGACCACGTGACTCTAGCGTCAGGCGGAGGGTGTACTTGCCGCAGGCGAGGCTCCGCAGCGCGAGGCGCGCGACCAGGCGATCGAGCAGGCCACGCAGGACGAAGGAGAGCGGCTCCAGGTTGTCGAGGCTCTCGTCCAGGTCCAGCACCTCGCTCAGGGTCTCCTCGGGGGCGGTCGGCGACAGCGGCCTCGTGTCCTCTGCGCACGCCAGGCGGTGCAGCGCCACACCGGCCGGACCGAGCCGCGAGGCGAGCTGCGCCCGTGGCAGCGCGGCCAGCTCACCCGCAGTGCGGATGCCCCAGCGGTTGAGCACCTCGACCTGGCCGAGATCGGGCAGGAGCGCGAGCAGTGGCAGCGGCGCCAGGTAGGCCCTGTCCTCGCCGGGCGGCACGATGGTCGCCCCCGCCCGGGAGCGCGCCAGGACCCGGGCGGTGGCGGCGTGCGCGGCGATGGCCAGCTGGGCGTCGAGCCCCAGCTTTCCGGACTGTGCGAGGAGCGCCGCGCCGAGCTCCCGCTCGGAGGGGAAGAGCGGTCCCAGGTCGCCGATCTCCAGGAGGACGCCGCCTCCTCTGCGCTCGACGAGCGGTGAGAAGGCCAGGGCGAGGTCGTGGAGCGCATCCTCGGCGGAGCGGATGAGCGCCGGCGCGATCGCTCGCACGACCAGTCCCGGGCACGCGGACTGTGCCTGGACCGCCGTCATGCCTGGCCACACTCCGATCGCCGCCGGCGTGGCGCAGAGCACCACCCCTCGGGGACCGGCCTCCTGGGTCACCGCGACCGCGCCGCCGTACAGCTCCGGCTCCGCGCGCAGGAGCGACTGGAGCGGCAGCGCCGGGACGTAGAGGCAGGCGATGCGCGAGGACCCCACGAGCGTCTACCTCAGGAGCTCGATCGGATGGTCCGCGCCCTCGGCCCCCAGGCGGCTGCGCACCACGCGGATCCGCACCGCCTGGCCGCGCAGCACCGCCCGCCCGCCCGGGGCCCGCTGCCAGGCTGCGCCGGCCGGCTCGATCGCCAGGGAGGCGACGGCCACGCTACCTGCCAGCGCCCGATCGCCGATGACCAGCAGGGAGGTCCCGGCCCTCTCGCAGCGCTGTTTCAGGCGGAGCCAGGCGTGATCCATCCTCCGCGGCGGCTCCACGCCGCACAGGTAGACCACCACGACCCCGAAGCCGTCGTCCTGCACGAGGAGATCGGCGACGCGGATGGCATCGGGGGCGCTCCGAGGGCGGACCCAGAGCAGCCGCCGGAGATCTACACCGCGCCTCTGTGCCTCAGCCGGGTCCAGGGCGTCTGCGGCATCCACGAAGGCGGCGAGGAGCCCTTGCCGGGTCGCCCCGGCGAGCGCCCCGAGCGATAGCGCCATGCGTCCCGCCTCGCCGACGACCTCGACGAGCTTGCCCCGGGGCAGCCCACCCTGGAGCACCACGTCGACCGGGGCCATGCCGGTTACGATGGCCCCTCGCAGGAGACCGCCGGTCTTCGGGGCGGTGTGCTGGAGGAGCTGCCGAAGCTCAGCGACGACTTGCTGAGGAGAGCGATCTGGATCGCGCTGCGGAGAACTGAACAGACGCGCCATGATCCCAGGTTATCTGTTCATGCGTTCAGTCACAACATGACGCTAGATGACCCTGAAGAACTGGCCGGAACCATTGCCAAAGTCTCAGCGGATGCGGGCGGGACCTTGCCCAACGGCTGGACATCGGGGCGACTAGGATCGCGGCCGCTATCCTGGGGGACGGGCCTCTATCGGTCCGGCAGGACCTCGAACCGGGGGTAGGGAGGACGACGATAGAGCTTCCAGCGTCCGGCGTCCTTGACGCGCACGACCTCGCCCTCGTGGCCCTTGAAGAGACGGCGAAGAGCACTCGCTCGCCGGGCCGGGGGTCCGGGCCAGCGCGTCAAAGCCGGCGCAGTAGCGGTCCGCCCGCCACCAGTGCACGCTCATGTCGATAGCGAAGCCGAGGCCGGCCCCAGCCACGGGCTGCGTCCGAGCTGCCGCGCCAGCACGATGAGCCCGAGCGGCAGGCCCATGACGTAGGCGGATATGAGCAGCCGATTCGCGATGTCCAGGCCGAGCAGGTAGGAGAGCACGTGGAGGGTGCCGTACTGCGAGGTCCTGCGACGCCCGAGGCGTGGTGGCTGCCACTCCGGTCAGCAGCTCGGCCTCGGCGGGCGTGTGCGGGACCAATCCACCCTACCCGCCGGACGCGCTGCTCTCCGGGGACCTGCCGCTGTCGGAGGACGCGTCGTCCTGTGCGGGAAAGAGCGCGAGCAGCCACGCCGCTGGAGGTTGCGCGCTGATCTCCACCCGCTGGATGGGGCCCTGCCTGTGAAGGGGCAGGAGCACCTCCTCGCAGAGCCGGCGGAGCCACGCGTAGGCCGTGTAGTTGGTCTGCGCCAGCGGCCCCTGGATGCCCGGCCTAGTGATGACGAGGGCCCCGTGCTCCTCGACGGCCCGAGCGCGGGGCTCAAGGCCGGGGAGCCGTCCTGGCAGGCCCGGCGGCGCGGGGTCGGCCAGCGTCACCCGCACAACGAGCGTGCCCAGGGAGCGCGGCGGCGTAGACAGGGCCTCGGTGTAGCCGTCGAGGCGGAAGGGCAGCGCGCGGAGGCGGGCCTCGTCCCGCGTCAACCCGCGCCTGGCGGCGGCGCGGCCGATCAGCCAGGCGCAGAGCCCCAGCAGCCCGAACCCCGTCGTGTTCTTGACGCCGGCGGCGGCGGCCTGCTCGGCGTTGTCCACGGTCTCGGTGCGGCGCTCGAGGGCGGCCAGCCTCTCCTCTGCCTGCCTGTCGACCTGCTGCGCCCGGGCGCTCGCGGCCTTCACCCTTTTTTCGAGCTCGCCCAGGGCCCTGCCGGCGTCCTCCAGCCGGGCCTCCTGCTGCGCCGGCTCCTCGGCGCTGTCATCACCCTCGTCGTCTTCAGCGTCATCGGCGGGGGCCTCGGCGGCGGCCTGTAGGGCGGCGAGGACGTCGCCGCCCTCATCGCGGGCGTGGGCCGCCACGGCGCCCGCGCCCGCCGGGCTACCGTCCTTCACGGCGCCGGCGGCGGTGGCTGCCATGGGGAGGCCGACATCAGTGGGGCCCGGCGCGCCAGCGTCCTTTGCGGGGTAGGCCTCATCGGGCCGCGGGCCCTCCGCGTCGGGCTCTCTGCGCCCCGCCTCCGCGCCGGCCTGCTCGCTCCCCGGCGCTGCGCTGCGCTCCCCGGCGCCCTCTTCGCCGGGGGCGTCCTCCTGCGCCTCACCTTGCTCGGCGAGGGCCACCGCGGCGAGGGCCCCGGCGAGGCCCCTTCCACGCGGGGCCCTGCCGTGCCGCCTGTGCCCACCCCGTCGGTGCTTCCCGGCCTTCCCGGTGTCCTCCGGCGGCGCCGCGACCGCCCCGGACGGGGCCTCCGGGGCCCCGGCGAGGCCACGCAGCTCGCCGGCCATGCGCCTCGCCTCGGAGACATAGGCCGCCGACTCGAGCGCCTGGGTGAGCAGCGCCGAGGTCGCGTCCTCCACGCTGTCCGCGTCCTCGAGCCCGCGGCGCGTGGCACCGGCGAGCTCTCCGGCGATCGCAGCGCTCCGGTCCGACCGCTCCGCCATCGCCAGGGCGCGGCGCTCGAGCGCTATGGCGATGCGCCCCGGGGACTGCCCCCTGGCGAGCGACCCGACCACCTCGACCCGCATCGCCGACCGGCTGGCAATCTCCGCGGTCCGATGGTGGGCCTGCTCTGCCTCCTTGCACGCTCTCTGTGCGTCCGCCAGGTGGACGACGGCGCCGAGCTTCAGCGTGGCCGCACCGGCCCCCCGGGACGCGGTCCCCGCCCTCGCGGCGGCCCCGGCGGCCACGCGGACCCACTCCCGCGCCGCCTGCCGCTCCTTGTCGCTCTCCTCCAGCAGCTTCTCGATGGCGGGCAGGAGGCGCGGGTGACGCCGCCGGACCTCTGCGCGGGCCTGCAGGACGGCCCTCCGGGACCCGTCCATGCCGGCGAGCGAGCGCCCCGCCTCCCGCGTCTCCTGCCGCGCCCTGTCAGACCACTCCGCCGCCTTGCGGGCCGCCTCCCTGGGACCGAGGTAGTGATCGAGCAGCTCGGCGCTCGCCCCGCCTACCCCGGCCGCCCCCGAGAGGCGCAGGAAGCCGGCGAGGAGCGAGGGGGCCGCCAGCACCCCGAGCAGCGTCGTGCTGCGCTCCCGCATCGACACCCGCAGCGCCCCCTCCCAGGCGCGCTGCCAGCGCCGGTAGAGCTGCACCCAGCGCGCGAGGGAAGGGGGCAATGGATCGGCGGACGGTCGCTGCTCGGTCACGGTCAACCTCGGTGAGCGGTCGGGACCTGGCGATGGAGGCCCCACGCACCGCGTCCGGTCTCATCGTAGCCCCGCACATAGGACGAACACCATGCATTTATGCCGTAAGGTTCGATGCAGAGCAATCACTAGTAGAAAACCGGTCAATGCCCGCTGCATTCCGCCATGGCCTGGTTTGAGACGATCTGCGAGGTGTACGATGCAACGATCTAGAATAGGACTGCTTCTGACCTTCTCCCTGATCGCCTGTACCGGGGAGAACATCGACTTCGGCAAGGACGGCACCGGCACCGAGGGGGCCGACATGAGCATGGGCCCCGCCTGCCCGGACAGCGACAAGGACGGCTACACCACCTGCGCCGGAGACTGCGACGACAACGACCCGGCCGTCCACCCGGGCGCGACGGAGATCTGCGGCGACAACAGGGACAACACCTGCGACGGCAAGGCGGACGAGGGCTGCGGCGGGCTGGGCAGCTACGTGTCCGGCACCGGCAGCGACAACAACCCCGGCACCCAGGCGCAGCCCGTGGCCACCATCGGCAAGGGCATCGCCAACGCCCTGAAGATCGGCAACGGCCAGGCGGTCTACGTCGCCGCCGGGCACTACCCGGAGAAGATCAAGCTGGTCGAGGGCGTGGACCTCCTGGGCGGTCACCAGTGCAGCCTCTCCTTCTGCACCTGGGCGCGCGACCCGCGCAGCACGGACGGCCAGTACGACACCGCCCTGCTCAGCCCGGACGCCGAGGGGGTGCTGGCGGACAAGACGATCACGCGCAGGACGCACCTGGACGGCTTCCGCATCATGGGCAGGGCCGGGACGGCCACCACGGCGGCGTTCAGCCTGGACGGCGGCACGCCCACCATCACCAACAACCGCATCTACGGCGGCAACATCACCTCCGGCACCGGGGTCAGCACCAGCGCCGTCCGCATCTACGCCAGCAGCGACCAGCAGGGGGCGCTCATCGCGGGCAACGAGATCCACGGCGGCACGTCCACGGACGCCACCATGGGCATCCTGATCCAGGGGCGCTCGGGCGGCGCGGCGGCGCCCGTCACGGTCGTCATCAGCAAGAACGTCATCCTGGGCGGCACCGGCAGGAGCGCCTCGGGCATCACCGCGTGGTCCTCCGCCGCCGCGACCCTGATCCAGGGCAACGACATCTCCTCTGGATCGGCCAGCACCGACGGTGGGAGCGCGTGGGGGATCGTGAGCGGGTCGAGCATGACCATCGACGCCAACCACATCAACGCCGACCCGGCCCAGGTCGGCACCTGCACCTCGGCCTCGATCTTCTGCGGCGGCATCAACAGCGTGAGCTCCTCCGCCGTCATCACCAACAACGTGGTGCTGGGGCTGAGCAGCCCGCGCAGCGCCGCCATCTACCTGCAGGAGGCCGAGATCGCCGGGGGGATGGTGGTGTTCAACGGCAACTACGCGGACGGCGCCGGCATCGCCATGGGGGACGGGGCGGTGAGCGCGGCCATGGTCACCCACATCGGCACGTGCATGACCTGCGGCTTCCGCGGCGTCATGGGCAAGACACGCAACAACATCCTCTCCGGCGGCAAGAGCCGCAACCGCTTCGGGGTGCTGGAGGACGCCGTGGCGGGCAGGACCAACCGCCCGGAGGCGCTGGAGAACAACCTCTTCTACTTCCCGCCCGCCGCCGCGGCGCGGAACGACGTGATCTACCGCTCGTGGGACGGGAGCAAGAGCACGGACCTGACCACCATCGCGGCGGTCAACCAGCTCACCAAGCCGGCGGCGGCCAAGAACCTGAGCGGCGACCCGATGGTGGACGGCAGCTACCACCTCAAGGCCGGCTCGCCCTGCATCGACAAGGGCACTGCCACCGAGGCGCCGACCGCGGACATGGACGGCGAGGCGCGCCCCCGCGGCGCCGCCATCGATATCGGCCCGGACGAGGCCATGTAGCCTCCATCCAGCGGGCGGCCATGTAGCGGGATACGCCATGGCCTCCTGCTCGGGACTTCCGCTCCTACTCCTGGAGCTTGTGCACATCGCCCGATCCGGCCGTACAGTCCCGGCCCATGGTGAGCCCCACCCGCCCAGATGACAGCGCCCAGGCCGCGGCCCCCGCCCCCGCGGATGCCCTCGAGCAGCGCCGCGCGCAGATGTTCCCCACCCTCGACGAGAGGCAGATCGCCCGCCTCGCCTCCTTCGGCCGGCGCCGGGCCGTCGCGCAGGGCGAGATCCTCTTCGAGCCCGGGGACCGCGATGTCCCCTTCTTCGTGATCCTGTCCGGGGCCCTGGAGATCGTGCACCCGAACTGCGCCACCGAGGACCTCATCACGGTCCACGAGAGCGGCGGGTTCACCGGTGAGATCAGCATGATCTCCGGCCACGTGAGCCTGGTGCGCGGCCGCATGCGCGCGCCCGGCGAGATCCTCCAGCTGCACCACGACATGCTGCGGACGCTCGTACAGACCGACGCGGAGCTCAGCGAGCTCTTCATGCGCGCCTTCATCCTGCGCCGCATGGGCCTCATCGCGCACCAGTTCGGCGACGTGGTGCTGGTCGGCTCGCGCCACGACGCGGGCACGCTGCGCCTCCGCGAGTTCCTGACGCGGAACGCCCACCCCTACAGCAGCCTCGACGTCGAGACCGATCCGCGCATCGAGGCGCTCTTCGAGCGCTTCCACGTCGGCGTGAACGACGTGCCGATCGTCATCTGTCGCGGCGAGCAGGTGCTGAAGAATCCGACGAACCAGGAGCTCGCCGCCTGCCTCGGCTTCACGCCGCACATGGACGAGCACAAGGTGCGCGACCTGGTCATCGTCGGCGCGGGCCCGGCGGGCCTCGCGGCGGCGGTGTACGCGGCCTCCGAGGGCCTCGACGTGCTGGTGATCGAGTCGGAGTCCCCGGGCGGCCAGGCCGGCTCGAGCTCCAAGATCGAGAACTACCTCGGCTTCCCGACGGGCATCTCCGGCGAGGCGCTGGCCTCCCGGGCGATCACGCAGGCGCACAAGTTCGGCGTCGAGGTGGCCATCGCGCGAACCGCGACGCGGCTGCAATGCGAGGGCCGGCCCTACCGCGTCGAGCTCGATGGCGGGGTCAGCGTGACCACGCGTGCCGTGGTCATCGCCACCGGCGCCCGCTACCGCCGGCTGCCGCTGCCAGAGCTCCCCCGCTTCGAGGGCGCGGGCGTCTACTACGGCGCGACCCATGTGGAGGCGCAGCTCTGCCGCGACGAGGATGTGGTGATCGTGGGCGGCGGCAACTCGGCTGGCCAGGCGGCGGTGTTCCTGTCGCGCACGGTGCGTCGTGTGCACATCATCGTGCGCGCCGGCGGCCTGGGCGAGAGCATGTCGCGCTACTTGATCCGGCGCATCGAGGAGAGCCCCGCCATCACGCTGCACACGCAGACGCGGATCGAGGCCCTGGAGGGCGGCCGCCACCTTGAGCGGGTACGCTGGCGAGACGCGCGGAAGGGCGGCCCCGAGACGCTGCTGATCCAGCACCTCTTCCTGATGACCGGCGCCGCGCCGAACACGCAATGGCTCGATGGTTGCCTGGTCCTCGATGACAAGGGCTTCGTCAAGACCGGCGCCGACCTGGGCCCGGAGGAGCTCCTGTCGGCGAAGTGGCCGCTCTCGCGCCCGCCGCAGCTCCTCGAGACGAGCCTCCCCGGCGTGTACGCCGTCGGTGACGTGCGCTCCGCGAGCGTGAAGCGGGTGGCCTCGGCAGTGGGCGAGGGCTCCATCTGCGTGCAGCTCATCCACAGGTTCCTGGCCTCGTAGCAGTCCACAGGTCCCCCGGCCGGCTCAGGGTGTTGACGAAGCGACGGCGCCAAGTCGTCTTGACAGACCCTGCCACTCGTTGTTAAACTACAAAACCTGGGAACAAGGTGGGGCCTTCGTTAGGGGACGAGCGAGAAAAAGGCAGCCAGAGGCCGCCGGAGACATGGCGGGCCTCGTGATGGTAGCAGCCCGGGCTCCCGTCGCGCGCTTGGGTGCCGTCGCGATCGAACGGCCTTGTGGTCATCGTCTGCGTCCGCCTCGGGCGCGCAGCCCTGATCGTCGTCGCGGACCTCCCGAGCGCGGGGCGGATTGAAAAGGAGGAAGCGCGATGGATCCACAGCATCCCACCCCAGAGACCACGGACACGCGGCCTACGAGCATGCAGCCCACTGGCACCCAGACCCACGTGCACGAGCTGACGTCCAGCACGAAGCTGGCGGAGATGGGCGAAGATCGGCACAACCACCGCTTCGCGACCGTGACCAGCGAGGTGATCCCCTCAGGGACCAGCCACGTGCACACCTTCCTAGTCAACACCGACTTCCTCGACCATCACCACGAGGTCGGGGGCATGACAGGGCCCGCCATCTCGGTCGGCGGCGGCAAGCACGTCCACTTCGTCACGGGGACCACGACGCTCGATGATGGCCACGTCCACCAGTTCGCGTTCGCCACGCTCATCGATGCGCCCCTCGTGTAGAAGGAGAAGATAGCCGCGGCCTCGCCACGCGGAGGCACGGGTGGGGCCCTCCCCGGGGCCCCATCCGTACCATCGCTCGCGCATGGGCGGAGCACGGGCGGCCGGCGCTGCTGGTGGATACCTGTCGAGATCTTGACACCCGGTGGTCGGGTCCTGACACCCGTGGTCGCCATCACCCTCGGATCCGCCAGCTTCATCGTGTGGCCCGCTGATTGCACTGGCCCCATCCCAGTCGGTCGCCACAGCGGCCCCGGCTGATGTGTCATCCTGGGAACAAATGCGGGGAGGCGCCATGCGCCGACAGCTTCTCAGCGCGCTCTCGATCCTTGTGGCAGCCTGCCTCGCGCAGCCATCGGCCCGGGCTGCCGATGACGACGAGGCGGACGACTCACCGGAGGCCCCCCAGGCGACCATCGTGCAGATCGAGCAGGACGTGGCCTATGTCGATCTCGGCGAGTCGAGCGGCATCCACCCGGGCGGGGTACTCCGGGTGCTGCGCACGATCAAGGCGAGGCACCCGGTCACCGGCAAGGAGCTCACCGATCACTTCCCCATCGGCAGGATGACCATCGAGCAGGTGAGCGGCGTGCTCTCCTTCGGGCGGCTCGAGCGGCGCATCACCGGCGTGGTCAAGGTGGGTGACATGGTGGGCACCATGCCCCGCCCGGCGCCGGCCAGGGCGGCGGACGCGGGCAGGGCGAGGCCGCAGGCAACGCCACAGCAGGCGGCAGATCCGGAAGCCGCCGCGCTGAGCCGCGTCTTCGAGCGGACCCTGGGGCGCCAGCCGGGACAGCGGATCGAGATCCTCAGCGAGTACCTGTCCACGCACCAGGCCTCTCCCTACGCCGCCGCGCTGGCCGGCGAGATCACGATCTACCGCCGCTGGGAGGCGGCGCTCAGGCGCCCGGCGCAGCAGGAGGGGCCGGACGCCGCCCGCGCACAGAGGGAGGCGCAGGCCGCGGCCGAGAAGCAGCGCAGGCTCGGGCGCCTGGAGATCGGCGCCGCGCTGCCGACGCAGGTGACCGCCGGCGATCCGATCGAGCTGGCGATCACCACGCGCGATCCCTCCGCGGTCCAGGCGGCCTTCGCTTACGTCCGCCACCCGAGCGAGAACTCCTACGAGCGCGTCGCGCTGAGGGCGGACGGCGACGGCTACTTCCGCGCCCCGCTGTCCCCGGCGATCGTCACGCCGCCCTCGTTCGAGATCTTTCTGGAGGTGGTCGGCGCCGACGGCGAGCGCGTCACCTCCGGCAGCCCGCTGGCCCCCTACGAGATCACGGTCGAGCCCTCCGCCGCCCCGCCGCGGACCGGCCCGCGCGGGCGCTCCGAGATCCACGGCTTCTTCGAGTACGTGGACTTCAACCGCTTCAAGGGGAACGACTACTACCTGGTCGCGGAGGGCGACTTCACCTACCGCCTGCGAGGCTGGCTCGCCGGCGTGAGCAGCGGCTTCGGCGTGCTCTACGGGCGCGGCGGCAGGAACGACGACCTGCAGCAGCTCAAGGACCCGTCCATGTGCGCCGGGGGCGGGGCGTCCTCCGCGGCCTGCGGCCAGCAGGTCGGCTTCAACTACGGCTACTTCGAGACCGAGCTCCGCTTCGGCAAGTGGGTCAGCATGGCCCCGCGCATCATGGTCGGGCAGACCGTGATGGGCCCCGGGGCCGGCGGTGAGCTGAAGCTGCGCATCGGGCAGGTCACGGGGACCAACCTGCAGATGGCGGCCTCCTACTTCCAGAGCTTCGGCGCGCTGGGCTCCCTGCACCTGGAGTGGAACGTGGTGCGGGGCTGGCCGATGGGCGCCGCGGTGATCGTCACGAACCAGCCCGCGCAGGGCGACGTCGGCGTGCGCATCATCTACCAGATCGCGTACCGGGCACGCCCATGGCTGCAGCCGGCGCTCCGCATCGGCGTCGCGGCGCGCAACATCGAACAGATCGGGCTGAGCCTCGGCTTCGGCCTAATCACGGCCTGGTGAGGTGACCATGCGCGCGACGAATCGACCCTCGTCTGTCGCCGCGGCGCAGCGGGTCGCCTTCGGGCTCCTGCTGGCCGTGGCGGCCTCTGCCCCCGCGGCGGCGCACGCGCAGGCCGAGCCCCCGGCGCCGCAGGTCGTGCGGGTCCGCCACGTGCCGGTCATTTGGGCCCTGGCCGACCAGCCGCTGGTCATCTCCGCGAACGTGGAGGCCTCGCACCTGGCGCGCGAGATCGCGCTCTACGTGCGCCCGGCCGGCACCGCCCGCTTCGAGCGGGTCCTCTTCCGCCGCATGACCACGGACGCCGTCCTCTTCAGCGCCACCCTGCCGCCGGAGCGCATGGCCCCCGGCGTCATCGAGTACTACATCGCCTCGCGCGACGTCGCTCAGGCGCCCGGCGAGGGCGAGCGGCTCCACTTCGCCTCGCCCGGCGGCCCGCACCCGATCGTCGTCATCGGGGACGCGGAGACCCGTCGCCGCCGCCAGCTCCTGGCGCAGCACCACGGCAACCGCTCCCGCTTCCAGTCCCACGTCGAGTACGTGAACTTCGGCGCGCGCTCGAACCGGGACGGCAGCTCGGTCAGCGACTCCTACTGGCGGGCCGACCTGGACTACACCTACCGCATGCTCGGCTGGGTCTACTCGATCCGCCTCGGCGCCGGGCTCCTGCTCGGGCAGACCTACATCAGCCGGAGTGGGACGCTGCTGCAGATCCCCGATGAGGCGCGCTGCGCCGCCGCCGCCGCAATGCCGACCGACTGCCGCGTCGGCATGTACTATGGCTTCGCCGAGCTGCGCTTCCGCTTCGGGCGCCTGGTGCGCTTCGATGTGAGCCCGATCCTGGGCGTCGGCCCGCAGTCCTTCGAGGGCGGGGCCTCCGGACAGCTCATCGTCGGCTACGATCCCGGGACCCACGTCGCCGTCGGCGTCGAGGGCATCTCGGCCATCGGCGTGCGCGGCTGGCTGCGCCTGGCCTGGGACACCGTGCCCCGCGTGCCCATGGCGTTCACGATCGACGTGGAGAACTTCCCGAACAACGCCGACCTGGCCATGCGGCTGCTCATGAGCTTCTCGTACCGCTTCGGCCGTCACTTCTCTGCCGACCTGACCGCCGGCTACGCGACCCGCGGCTGGCAGATCGGCGGTCCCTCGGTCGGCGGCGGCCTCCTCCTCGAGTTCTAGGGCAGCCTGGCAGCGCCTCAATCTGAGGTTGACAAGACCGCGGTGGCTTCGGGATGCTCCGAACATGCGGACGCTGCCCTGTGTCGTTGTCCTCCTCTGCCTGGCCGCGGGGGGCTGTACCAAGACGGTCTACATCCCGACCCGGGAGCTGGTGCACCTGGACGGCTACGACATCCACAACGAGCGCTCGGTGGACATGGTGGTCGGCTACAGCACCAACCGCTACGGTACCACGCCGATCGTGGGGAACGTCCCGATCACGGACCGGCCCTACCGCATGCTGACCATGGAGGGGCAGCCGGTGGACTTCAACTCCCGAACGCCGCTGGTCCTGCGCATGACGGACGGCGGGCTGACCGGCGGACACTTCGAGCACATCGACGTGCGTGATGGGGCCTTCGCTGGCCGCACTCTGGGCGATCAGCAGGACTTCCGGGTACCGCTCACGGCCATCAGGCAGGGCGAGATGGAGGTCTACAGCAGGGGCCGGACCCTGGGCGTGCTCCTGGGCATCGCGGGCGGCGTCCTCCTGCTCACCACCGCCGTCACCGTCGGCGTCGTCGTCAGCTTGCACCACAACTGAGCGACCTCCCGGGCGGCCGTCGGCGCTGCGGGTCCGTCGCCCCGTGGCCCCGCTGCCCGGGCCGGTCCGGGATGGCTCAGCCCTTGCAGCAGAGCGTCCCGCCGGTCTGCGGGTCCGTGTGGCTGGCGTCCTGCAGCCGCACGCTGCAGCTCCAGCCGGAGACAGGGGTGCCGCAGGGCAGGGCCCGTGTCAGGCCCTGGCAGCCGTTGCGCAGCTCGCGGACGCCGGCCTCCCCTGTGCCGTTGAGTGTCCCGCAGCCGGGGATCACCCGGTTCTGCAGGCCTGCAGCGGGCGGGCAGCTCGCCGCGCCCGCGTCATCGATGGCGGCCTCGATCTGCGCCGCGAAGAAGCCGGCGAGCAACCCGCAGCGGCCGTCCCGGTCGAGGGGCGCCAGGATCGCGGCGTCGGAGGTGGAGCAGACGTGGAACCCGGTGTGGCAGAGGGAGCCTGCCTGCCCCGCTCCGAACTGGCCGCGGCAGGCGTAGACCTCGAGCGCCCCGTCTCGCCCGAGGATCATTCCAGGGCCGGCGCAGCCGGCGGCGGCCGCCGGGGCCAGGTCTGCAGGACGTGCCACCATGTCCGCGGGGCCTGCCGGCCTGGGCTCATCGCCGCGGGAGACGCACTGGCCGCCTGCGCAGATCAACGGGGAGGGGCAGGTGTCTGCAGGCTGGTCGCAGCGGAACTTGCCCGGTGTGGTGTCCACTGTGTAGCAGGAGCAGAGCAGCAGCAGGAGCGGCCCGAGGATGCGCATCAGAAGCTCCCTGAGAGAGTAAAGCCGAGGCCCCGCGGGGCCAGGGAGATCCGCTCCGCCCGCCCGCGGCGCTGCACGAGCAGCCAGGTCCCACCTGCGGCGAGCGCGGCGCCACCGATCACGTCGAGCGCGATGCCAGCGCTCCCCAGCCCCCGTCCGGTGGTATCCAGGCCCGCGTCATATCGATCGGACCCGTTGATCGAGGCGCCGATCCCGACCGAGGCGAAGCTGCAGGCAAGCCCCGCCAGCAGCACCACCCCGCCTGCTCCGAGCAGGGCCAGGGGCGCCCGCGGGCGCAGCGGAGGGGCCGGCGGCGCCCTCTTCGGGCTGCGGGCCTCCGCCTCCTGCCGCCGCCTGGCGGCCTCCTCGGTCTCGATCCGCTGGAGCGCCGCGGCGCGGCGCCTGAGCGTGACGCGCTCGAGCTCGATCTCGGTACGCTCCTTCGCGTCCGGGTGGGCCTGGAGGTACCGCTCGTAGTAGCGGATCGCCTCCAGCGGACGATCCAGCTCGGTGCTGACGAGGGCCAAGTTGTAGAGCAGGTCGGGCTCCCCGGTGAGCTGGTAGGCGTCCGCGAAGCGGGCGCGGGCGCTGCCCAGCCGGCCCTGCTGGAAGAGGGACACCCCCTCCTGGAAGAGACGCTTCGCCTCCTCATAGGCAGCTGGCGTGATGATCTTGCCCGCGCCGCGGGCCGGCCCACGGAAGCCCGTGGGTACCGGCTCCTCGGCCTGCGGGGCTGGGGCCGCCGGGGTCGGGGCGCCGGGCTCCGCGGTCTCCTCGCCCAGGGCCGTCCCCGAGATGAGCAGCACCGGGAGCATCCAGAGCAAGCGCTGAGCTCTCTCCATGAGAACATCTTATTCCCATCCGCGTTTTTCGGGAAGCGCGACCGGGCCCTGCGCTCACGCCGCCTGGGTCCGGCGCTGGCGCTTGACACGCTGGTCGGGCGTCCTTATTTTTCTCCTGCCATGGGGACTCCTGCAGCCGTCGGCGCGGCGCCGCGGCAGATGGGCGGGCTACGGCTGATCCTGGCGGCGTTCATCGCCGCTGGCGGGCTGGGCTGGGCGTTCTACGCGGCGCTGGGCCTCCTTGGGCAGCCGCCGCTGCCGTCGGGGGGACTGCTGTCCACCGCGCCCAGCGCCGCGCCGCCGGCAGGCTCGGCGCCCGACGGTATGGACGGCATGCGGCGCTGAGGTCTACCTGGCCGCGGTGTCCCGCTTCTTCCGGTGGTGCTCCTGCATGAGCCGCTGCACCTCGTCGAAGGCCCAGGCCGGGACCACGTTGCCGCGGATGTACTGGTAGACCTGCTGGATCATCCGGTCCCACTCCGGCCGGTCGGTGACCGCCACCACCTGGAGACCCAGGGACCTCATCTTGGCGATGGACTCATCCTCCATCTTCTGTGAGATCTCGCCGGTGCGGCGGCCCACGTCCCGGGCTACCTCTATCATCCTTGGACGCAGGCCCGCGGGGACGCGCTCCCACGCCCTCTTCTCGACCACCAGCGCCCCGGTCAGCGGCGACCACACCAGGTCGCTCATGTAGCGCGCACGGGTGTAGAGCCGGCCCGTCAGCGCGACGGTCGGCGGGTAGGGCACCGCGTCGATCATGCCGGTCTGGAGCGCGGGCAGGATGTCGGTGCTGCTCAGAACCACCGGGTGGAAGCCGCCCCGCTTCCACGCCTCAACGGCGGCCGGATCACCTGCCCAGGCGAAGAGCCTGGCCTTGCGCATCTCCGCCAGCGTGGGGCGGGGCCTGGTGGTAAAGAAGCGCGTGAAGCCGACGTCGCTCCAGTTCAGCACCACGAACCCCTTCCGGGCCAGGATCGGGTCCAGCCTGGGACCGAACTTCTCGATGAGGTAGTCCACCTCGCCAGGTGTGGTGGCCAGCAGCGGCAGGTCCATCGCAGAGGGCTCCGGCGTGATGTCGCGCAGCCCCACGGTGGACAGCGCCGCCGCCTGGAGCTCGCCGATGCGCATCTTCTTGATCATGTCTCCCTCGTCCCCGAGGGTCCCGCCGGCGAAGACGCGCAGCTTGACCTGGCCGCCACTCAGCTCGCTCCACCGCTGCGCCGTCTCCTTGAGTAGCACGTGCCAGGGGCTCCCCTCGGGGGCCAGGGTCCCCAGCTTGATGACGATCTCCTGCGCATGGACGGTCCCGCCAAGGAGCAGGCCGCAGGCCAGCGCGCACGCAACCAGCTTGTTCATGATGAGGCTCCTCCTCCGAGTCGGACGATCGAGCAGCTGATCGCTCCTCCTGCCCGTCTAGGTTTGGTCTTGAATCGTGGTTTTCAAGGCTTAACTTCCTGGCATGGCGAGCGCGTCGTCGGTGGTGGACTCGTCGTTGCGGAGGACGGGGCCGCCGCCCGCGACGCGTCTGGAGGCGGCGCTGGTGATGCTCATCGCCCTGGCCATGATCGCGCTGCCCGTCGTGGAGAGCCTGTCCCGGCGGCTGCTCGGCAGGGACCTCCCTGGGAGCCTCCAGTACGTGCAGCACCTCACGCTGTGGATAGGCTTCGTCGGGGCCCTGCTCGCCACCGCGGGCGGCAGGCACCTGGGCCTGGCCACGGCGAGCTTCCTGCCCCCGGGCTGGCTCCGCGCCGCCGCGGAGTGGGTGAGCACCCTGACCTTCGTGGCGGTGACGCTGCTGCTCGGCTACGCCAGCGCCCGCGTCGTGGGCGCCGATCGCCTGGGCAGCAAGGCGCGGCTGCCCGGGGGTATCCGGGTGTGGCAGAGCGAGCTGATCATGCCCCTCGGCTTCGTCCTCATGGCGGTGCGGGCCGCCTTTCGCCCGACCAGGCCGGCGGCCGGGCGCGCACTGCCCATCTCATGGCGGACGTGGGCCGCGCGCGGGCTGGTGATCCTGCTGGCCGCCGCCGCCCTGGCGCTGGGGCTCGTCCTCGACCGGACGGAGGCGCTGCGCGGGACGCTCGCCCAGCTGGCGGTGCTGCACGGCCCGCTGCGCTGGGCGGGGGTCTTGTGGATGCTCGGCGCGTTCCTCCTGGGCGCGCCGGTGTTCGTGGCCATGGCGGGGCTGGCGATGGTGCTCTTCTTCAACGCAGGCACTCCCATCGCCGCGGTGCCGGTCGAGACCTTCCGCCTGACCCAGAACCCCTCGCTGCCCGCCATCCCGCTGCTGACCATCGCCGGCTACGTGCTGGCGTCGGGTGACGCCTCGCGACGCCTCCTGCGGGTGTTCCGCGGCATGCTCGGCTGGCTGCCAGGCGGGCTGGCGGTGATGGCAGTCTTCCTCTGCGCCTTCTTCACCACCCTCACCGGCGCCTCGGGGGTGACCATCCTGGCGCTCGGGGGGCTCATCTACCCCATGCTGGTCGCGGAGGGCTACCCCGAGCGCTTCGCGCTGGGCCTGGTGACCGCGTCGGGCAGCCTGGGCCTGCTCTTCCCGCCCAGCCTGCCGGTGATCCTCTACGGCGTGGCGGCCAGCGCCCCGGGCTCGGCGGTGGCGGTGGGCATCGACCAGCTCTTCATCGGCGGCCTGATCCCGGGCACGCTGATGGTCGTCCTGGTTTGCCTCTCCGCGGTCCACCTGGCGGTGCGCTGCAAGCTCCCACGCCAGCCCTTCCGCGGGCGCGAGGCGCTCCGTGCCCTGTGGGAGGCCAGGTGGGACCTGCTCCTGCCGGTGATCATCATCGGCGCCTTTGCCTCGGGCCTGGCCACCGTGGTGGAGGCGGCGGCGCTGGGGGCGGCCTACGCGGTGCTGGTGCAGATCTTCCTCTACCGGGACGTCCACCCGCTGCGGGACCTGCCCGGCGTGCTGACCGAGGCGGCGGCGCTGGTGGGGGCGGTGGTGGTCCTGCTGGGCGTGGCGATGGGCCTGACCGCCTGGCTGGTGCAGGCCGAGGCGCCGGTCCACTTAGTCGAGTGGGTGCAGCTCCACGTCCGCTCCAGGTGGATCTTCCTGCTATCGCTCAACCTGATCTTGCTGGTGCTGGGGAGCGTGCTGGAGATCTACTCTGCCATCGTAGTGCTGGTGCCGCTGCTGGCGCCGCTGGGGCCAGCGTACCAGATCAACCCGGTGCACCTGGGGGTGATCTTCCTGGCCAACCTGGAGCTGGGCTTCCTCTTGCCACCCATGGGGCTGAACCTCTTCCTCTCGGCGGCGCGCTTCCAGCGACCGCTGCCGGTACTCTACCGGGCGGCGCTGCCCTTCCTGGGCATCATGGGGGCCGGCGTGCTGCTCATCACCTACGTCGAGGGTGCGACCACGGTCCTGCTGCGGCTCCTCGGGAAGTGCGCCTGAGCATGACAAGGAGAACATGGAAATGGTAACGACGCCGGTGCCTTTTCGTGATCGCAGGGAGGCCGGCCGGCAGCTGGCCGCGCGGCTCTCTGCCTACGCCAATCGCCCGGACGTGCTGGTGCTCGCCCTGCCCCGCGGCGGCGTGCCTGTCGCGTACGAGGTAGCCCGCGCGCTCGGCGCGCCGCTGGATATCTTCGTCGTGCGCAAGCTGGGCGTCCCCGGCTACGAGGAGCTGGCGATGGGCGCCGTCGCGACGGGCGGGGTGCGCGTGCTCAACGACGAGGTCGTGCGCGGCCTGGGCATCCCAGACTACGTGATCGACGCGGTCGCGGCGCGGGAGCAGCTGGAGCTGGCGCGCCGCGAGCGCCTCTATCGGGGAGGACGCCTGCCCCCCGACGTGCGGGGGCGCACCGTCATCCTGGTGGATGACGGCCTGGCCACCGGGGCCACCATGCACGCCGCCGTCAGGGCGCTGCGCGCTCAGCAGCCCGCCCGCATCGTGGTGGCGATCCCGACCGCGTCGCCGCAGACCTGCGAGGAGCTGAAGGCGGAGGCCGACGACGTCATCTGCACCATCACGCCGGAGCCCTTCCAGGCGGTCGGCCGCTGGTACGAGGACTTCTCCCAGACGACGGACGAGGAGGTCCGCGACCTCCTGGCGCCGGTGCAGGACCCCGAGGAGAAGGCCGTCCGGACCCCGACCGACACCGCGCTCATGGCGGCGGTGCGCTGGAGCGCTCGCCCGCTCAAGGGGGAGGCCAGCGACTACGACCCACTCCTCGATGCGGCCGGCGACGCCCGCCTCGTGCTGCTCGGCGAGGCGTCCCACGGGACCCACGAGTTCTACCGTGAGCGCGCCCAGATCACGAAGCGGCTCATCCAGGAAAGGGACCTCCAGGCCGTGGCGGTCGAGGCCGACTGGCCCGACGCCTACCGCGTCAACCGCTACGTGCGCGGCATGAGCGAAGACGTCGATGCCAACGAGGCGCTCTCCGGCTTCCGGCGCTTCCCGACCTGGATGTGGCGCAACACCGACGCGGTCGAGTTCGTCGAGTGGCTGCGCGCGCACAACGACGGGCTCCCGCAGGGGGCCCCGAAGTGCGGCTTCTACGGCCTCGATCTCTACAGCCTCCACGCCTCGATGAAGGCCGTGCTCCACTTCTTGGAGAAGGTGGACCCGGAGGGGGCCAGGCGGGCCCGCGAGCGCTACGCCTGCTTCGACCACCTCGGCGAGGGCGGCCAGATCTACGGCTTCCTCACGGGCACTGGCCTGGCCAGGTCGTGCGAGGAGGAGGCCGTCAGCCAGCTCGTCGAGCTGCAGCGTCGGGCCATGGCGTACGCGCAGCACCAGGGCGGCTCGCCCGAGGACGAGGTCTTCTACTCCGAGCAGAACGCCCGCGTGGTGAAGAACGCCGAGGCGTACTACCGCTCGATGTTCCTACAGGAGGTGTCGTCGTGGAACCTGCGCGACCGCCACATGGCGGAGACACTCGACGCGCTGGCCGCGCACCTGGATCGGCAGGGCGGGCGCGCGAAGATCGCCGTCTGGGCGCACAACTCGCACCTGGGCGACGCGCGGGCCACGGAGATGGGCGAGCGCGGCGAGCTGAACCTCGGGCAGCTCGTGCGCGAGAAGTACGGACGCGAGGCCCTGCTGGTGGGTTTCACCACGCACCACGGCACCGTCACCGCCGCCTCGGAGTGGGACGCGCCGGCAGAGTGCAAGCGCGCCCGCCCGGCGCTCCCGGGCAGCTATGAGGCGCTCTTTCACGACACGGGGCTGGCCCGCTTCCTGCTCATCTTGCGTGAAGGTGACGAGCTGGCCAAGGGCCTGCGCGAGCCGCGGCTGGAGCGGGCGATCGGGGTGATCTACCGCCCCGAGACCGAGCGCATGAGCCACTACTTCCGCGCGCGCCTGCCGGACCAGTTCGACGCCGTGCTGCACTTCGACGAGACGCGGACGGTCGAGCCGCTCGAGCGCACCGCGGGGTGGGACGCAGGCGAGGTACCGGAGACGTTCCCCTTCGCGGTATAAGGAGGACCGAGCCATGGCACGAAAAGAGGAAGAACGCCTGGTCCGGGTCGCGATCGGGCAGGTGACGCTCGAAGGCAACCTGGCCCTGCCCGAGGGAGCACGCGGGATCGTGCTCTTCGCTCACGGCAGCGGGAGCAGCAGGCACAGCCCCCGCAACCGCCACGTGGCCCGGCTGCTCAACGAGGCGAGGCTCGCGACGCTGCTGATCGACCTGCTCACCGCGGACGAGGAGGCGATCGACCAGCTGACGGGGCGGCTGCGCTTCGACATCGGCCTGCTCGCAGAGCGCCTCGTCGGCGCCACGGACTGGCTCAAGCGGCAGCCGGACACGCGCCACCTCCGGATCGGCTACTTCGGCGCCAGCACCGGCGCCGGCGCCGCGCTGGTGGCGGCCGCCGAGCGCCCCGAGGCGGTGGACGCGGTGGTCTCGCGGGGCGGGCGTCCCGATCTGGCCGGGCAGGCGCTCGGGCGCGTCCGGGCGCCCACGCTGCTCATCGTCGGCGGTGACGATCCCGTGGTCATCGAGCTGAACCGGGAGGCGCTCGCGCACCTGCGCTGCGAGAAGCGGCTGGTGATCGTCCCGGGGGCCACGCACCTCTTCGAAGAGCGCGGCGCGCTGGACGAGGTAGCGCGGCTGGCGCGGGAGTGGTTCGAGCGGCATCTGACGCCGGCGGAGGAGACATCAGGAGCGTGATGAGCGCGCCCTGGCCAGGTCCAGGGCGACGTCCTCGATCATGTCCTCCTGCCCGCCCACGGTCTTGCGGCGGCCCATCTCCACCAGGATGTCACGCGAGGACACGCCGTAGCGAACGGCGGCGCGTCTGGCGAAGAGCAGGAACGACGAGTACACGCCGGCGAAGCCGAGGATGAGCGCGTCGCGGTCGATGCGCACTGGCTGGTCCATCATGGGCAGGACCAGGTCCTCGGCCACGTCCATGAGCTTGTAGAGGTCGGTGCCGTGCGCCGCGCCCATGCGCTCGAGCACCGCCACCAGCACCTCCAGCGGGGTGTTGCCCGCGCCAGCGCCGAGCCCGGCCGCCGAGGCGTCGATGCGCCTGGCGCCGGCGGCGATGGCCGCCAGGGAGTTGGCTACGCCCAGGCCCAGGTTGTGGTGCCCGTGGAAGCCGATCTCGGTCTCGGGCCGGAGCCCCGTGCGCAGGAGCGCGATGCGCACGCTCACCTCGTCCGGCAGCATGTGGCCGGCGGAGTCGGTGCAGTAGACGCAGTTGGCCCCGAACCCCTCCATGAGCCGCGCCTGCGCGAGGAGCACCTCCGGGGGGACCATGTGCGCCATCATGAGGAAGCCCACCGTGTCCAGGCCGAGGCGCCGCGCGACGCCGATGTGCTGCCCTGCGATGTCGCCCTCGGTGCAGTGGGTGGCCACCCGCAGCGTGCCGACGCCGCACTCCGCCGCCATGCGGATGTGATCGATGGTGCCGATGCCTGGCAGGAGCAGCGCCGACACCTTCGCGCGCCTCATCGCCGGCACCACGGCGCGCAGATACTCCTCGTCCGAGTGCCTGGAGAAGCCGTAGCTCACCGATGCCCCGCCCAGGCCGTCCCCGTGCGTGACCTCGATGAGGGGCACGCCCGCCTCGTCCAGGGCCGTGGCGACCGCCACCATCTCGGCGAGCGTGATCTGGTGGCGCTTCGGGTGCATGCCGTCGCGCAGGCTCATGTCGTGGAGGGTGACGGGCTTAGCGCGCAGGTCCATCGCGCATCTCCTCGGCGAACACCTCAGCGGTGCGCACCGCGGCGGCGGTCATGATGTCCAGGTTGCCCGCGTAGTCCGGGAGGTAATCTCCCAGCCCCCGCACCTCCACGTACACGCTCACGCGGCGGCCCTCGAAGACCGGGCCGTTCTTGAGGCGGTAGCCGGGGACGTAGCGCTGCACCTCGCGCAGCATCTCCAGGATCGAGGCGGTGATCGCTGCCTCCTCCGGCGGCCCCTCCGTCAGACAGTGGATGGTGTCGCGCATGACCAGGGGCGGCTCGGCGGGGTTGATGATGATGATGGCCTTGCCCTCGTGCGCCCCGCCCACCCGCTCCACCGCGCGCGCGGTCGTGCGGGTGAACTCGTCGATGTTCTGGCGGGTGCCGGGGCCGACCGAGCGAGACGCGACGGTGGCTACGATCTCCGCGTAGGCCACCTGCTGCACGCGGCTCACCGCGGCGACCATGGGCACTGTCGCCTGGGCGCCGCAGCTCACCATGTTGACGTCGCGAACCCCTATGCCCAGGTGCTCCCGCAGGTTCACCGGGGGGATGCAGGGGGGGCCGATGGCCGCCGGGGTGAGGTCGATGCAGAGCACGCCGCGGGCGCCGAGGAGGCGCGCGTTCTCCTCATGGGCGTGGGCCGAGGTGGCGTCGAAGGCGATGCGGACGCCGTCATCACCCAGGTGCGGCAGGAGACCGGCCACGCCCGCCGCGGTGGTCTTGATCCCTAGCCCCTGCGCGCGGCGCAGCCCCTCCGACCCCGGATCGATCCCCGCCATCCACACCGGCTCGATGAGGCGGCTACGCCTGGACTTGTAGAGCAGGTCCGTGCCGATGTTGCCGGAGCCGATGATGGCGGCCCTGATCCTGGGCTGGTCCCGGTCGGCCTGGCTCTCCATGCTCATCCTCCCTCACACGAAGCGCACCACGGCGCCGCCAATGCCCTCGATGGTCAGCCGCATGTGGTCGCCGGCCTGCACGGGCTCAAGCGGCACCAGGGAGCCCGAGAGCACGATTTCCCCGGCGCCGAGCGGCGTGCCATAGCCGCCCAGGGTGTTGGCCAGCCAGGCCACCGCAAGCGCCGGCGAGCCCAGGGCCGCCGCGCCCGCGCCGCTGCTCAGGAACGCGCCGTTCTTCTCCACCACCATGCGGCACCCCGCCAGGTCCACGCGCCCCGGGGCGACCGCGTCGCGCCCAAGTACGAAGAGCCCGGAGGAGGCGTTGTCCGCCACCGTGTCCTCAATGCGGATCTGCCAGTCCCGGATGCGCGAGTCCACGACCTCGAAGCAGGGCATCACGCACTCGGTGGCGGCGATGACCTCCGCGGGCGTGACGTCGGGGCCGCGCAGCTCGCGCCGCAGGAGGAAGGCGATCTCGCCCTCGGCGCGGGGCTGGATGAGCGCCGCGCTGATCGGCACCTCCGCGCCCTCGGCGCAGCGCATGCGGTCGGTCAGGTAGCCGAAGTCCGGCTGGTCCACGCCCAGCATGCGCTGCACCACCGGGCTGGTGACGCCGATCTTCTTGCCGATGACCCGCTCGCCCGCACCCAGCCGGCGCTCGAGCAGGCGCAGGGAGACGCGGTAGGCGTCGGCGATGGTGATGCCGGGCGCGCGCGCGGTCAGCGGGGCGACCGGCACCCTCTGGCGCAGCGCCTGGTAGAGCTCGTCCCCGAAGCGGACTAGCGCGTCCTCTGGGGATTCGGCGCTCATCGCGTGCGGGCCCACTCCACAAGGAAGTCCCCGCTCAGGCGGTTGAAGCGGGCGGCGTGCTCCACCATGACCCAGTGCCCGCACTGCGAGAGCAGCAGCACCTCCGCTCGCGGACACGAGGTCGCCAGGGTGAGGGCGCCTCCGAGGGGGCAGAACCTGTCGTTCGTGCCCCAGAAGCCGAGCACCGGGCAGCGCAGCCGGTGCAGCTCCGGCCCCAGGTGCGGCACCTGCAGGCTGGCGATGGCGCGCCTCGGCTGGGTCCGAGCGACGGCGAGGCGCTCGTCGACGATGTCATCGGCCAGCAGCGCCGGATCGTGGAGCTGCAAGGAGAGCACGTGGCGCAGGGCGTCGCGGGTGATGCCACCGGGCTGGAGCACCGCCTGCATCATGGCCTGGATGCCCTCCATCTGCATGTACGCCTCGCGCCCCGACAGGCCCCCGGGCGCCATCAGCACCAGGCGCTGCACGCGGTCCGGGTGGTCCAGGGCCAGCCGGATCGCCAGCGCGCCCCCGTGGGAGTTGCCGACGAGGGCGCAGGCCCCGATGCCGAGGGCGTCCAGGAAGCGCACCAGGCACCCGGCGAGGTAGTCCAGGGTGTAGTCCACGTCCGTCGGTTTGCTGGAGTAGCCGTAGCCGGGCGTGTCCGGCACGATCACGCGCAGGCCTCGGTCCGCGATGACGGGGTAGTTGCGCCGGAAGTTGGAGAAGCCGCTGGCCCCCGGCCCGCTGCCGTGCAGGAAGACGACCGGCGGCCCCTGCCCCTGCTCGTGGTAGTGGATGCGCAGGGCGCCGATGTCAGCGAACCTGCCCTCCGGGACCCTGCCCTCGCCCATGTCGTCCTCCTTCAGGGTCTCGCCTGCCGGTGCAGCAGCGCCGGCGGGTGGTGGCCCCACTCGCTGATGTGATCGTAGGTGGTCGACTCCCAGCGGGCATCGTCCACCTCCCTGCCGCCCCAGCCGAACTCGAAGTGGAAGCCCGAGGGGGTGCAGGCGTAGAACGAGAACATGCGATCGTTCGGATGTCGGCCGAGCGTCTGCATGATCTTCACCCCCGCGCGCAGGGCCCGGTCGAAGCAGAGGCCCACCTCGTCCATGGCGCGGGCCTCCAGCATGAAGTGGTGGATGCGCTGGCGCTGGAGATCGCCCAGGGCCCCGATCGCGATGGAGTGGTGCCTGGCGTTGGCGCGCACGAACACGATGTCCACCTTGAAGCCGTGGATCTCCGCCACGATCCTGTCGGAGAGCCGCAGGCCGAGGACCTGGCAGTAGAAGTCCAGACTCTCCCGCTGGCTGCGCGCCGACACCACCACGTGCCCCAGGCCCAGCCCGTCCGCCACGAAGCCGGCGCGCACCACCTGCGAGCGGAAGGGCGTCTCGGCGAGCGCCGGGCCGTAGAAGATCTCGATCGGGGTGCCCACTGGGTCCTGGGTCCTGATGAGGCCGCGAACCTGTCGAGCGGCCCGCTCCCCTGGGGCGCCCTCGCTCACCGCCACCCCGGCGCCGCGCAGCCGCGCCGTCATGGCGGACAGGGCCGCCTCGTCCGCCACCTGCAGGCCGAGCGCGCACAGGTCATCCGCGGGCCCGGGCTGCAGGAGGAAGCGCTGCCGGTGGCCGTCCATGCGCAGCGCCAGGCCCCCGTCCGGGCGGCCCGACACCTCCAGACCCAGGACGTCCGTCGCCAGCGCCTCCCAGGCGCCCAGGTCGCTGACCTCGAAGCAGAGATAGCCGAGCTGCATGACGCCGGTGGTGCCTGTCATCGGGCCCTTCCTTCAGATGAAGAAGTCCTGGTTCTTCAGCCCCAGCTGCACCCCCCCGAAGTTCCGCGCGGGCTTGTCCAGGCCGTTGGCGTAGTGCGCCCGGGCCGCGTGGATGTCCTGGAAGCAGCGCTGGATGGGGCTGCCCAGAAAGATCGCCCGGCCGCCGCTCGACGTGAAGAGGTCGTCGACCGCGCGCACGCACCTGCCGACCGCGGCCGCGGAGTCGTAGCGGAAGCGGACCCGGCGCTCGACCGGAATCTCCCTCTCGGCGCGGGCGAGCGTCATCATCTCGTCGAAGTTGCGGTGCAGCACCAGCCGCACCTCATCGATGGTCGCCGACGCCCGCGCGCACACCGCCTGGGTCGCGGGGTCCTCCGCCACCTTGCTGCCGTCGCCGGCCGCGACGCGCCGCCGCGCCACCTCGCGGTAGGCGTCGAGCGCCCCCTCCGCGATGCCGATGGCGGAGGTGGAGACCGAGCGCACGAAGACCTGGCCGAAGGGCAGGCGGTAGAGGGGGGCGGGGTTCACGGCGTTCCCCGGGCTCCTGCAGCGGAAGCCGTCGATGAGGCGGTGGGTGCGGTGCTCCGGCACGAAGGCGCCGTCCACCACGATGTCCTTGCTGCCCGTGCCCTTCAGGCCCGCCACGTGCCAGTTGTCGTGGATGCGGTAGTCGCCCCGCGGCAGGAGGAAGGTGCGCATGTCCGGCGGGCCCGCGGCGCCGTCCTGCGGCGTGAAGCCGCCCAGGAAGACCCAGGCGCAGTGGTCGCAGCCGCTGGAGAAGGACCACCTTCCGCTCACGCGGAAGCCGCCTGGGGCGCGCTCTATCTTGCCGGTGGGCGCGTAGGAGGAAGAGATCAGCGCATCCTGGTCGCCCCCCCAGACCTCCTCCTGCGCCTCCGCGGGGAAGAGGGCGAGCTGCCAGCTGTGCACGCCCAGGACGCCCAGGACCCAGGCGGTGGACGCGCAGGCGGCCGCGACCGCGATCTGGACCTCGAAGAAGGTCCCCGGGTCCACCTCGTGGCCGCCGAAGCGCGCCGGCTGGAGCATGCGGAGGAGGCCCGCCTGCCGGAGGTCCGCGATGGTCTCGTCGGGGATGCGGCGGAGCTCATCCGCCCGCGGGGCGCGCTCCCTGAGCACCGGCGCCAGCTCCCGTGCGCGCCGCACAAACTTCTCCGCGCTGCTCACTTCGTCCGGGCCCATGGTGACCTCCGGTCGGTGTGGGCGGATTGAAACACGTTCCATTTTCGATGTCCAGCGCATTGCCAGCGGATTGACAGCCGATCACGTCCGTGGTCCCTTCAGCCATGACCATCGCGTACGAACGGGTCCTGCTCGCCGAGGTCGGCTGGTCCGCGCCCCTGCGCCACGAGGTCCTGCCCGCGCCGCTGCCCGCGCCCGCGGGCGCGCAGGTCCTCGTGCAGGTGGAGGCGTGCGGCGTGTGCCACCGCGACCTCATCGACCGGGAGGGACGCTTCCCCTTCATCAAGCTCCCCGTGGTCCCCGGCCACGAGGCCGCCGGGCGGGTCGTCGCCGTCGGCCCCGCGGTGTCCGACTGGCACCCCGGCGACCGGGTCGGCACCCTGCACCGCGACGCCTGCGGCGAGTGCCCGGCCTGCCTGCGGGCCGAGCCCTCCTTCTGCGAACGCGCCGCCTTCGTGCTGGGCCTCCTGGCGGACGGGGGCTACACCAGCCACCTGCTCGCGCCGGAGTCCGCCCTCTACCAGCTGCCGGAGGACCTGCCCGCGGCCGAGGCCGCCGTCCTGCACTGCACCTTCGGCAGCGCGTACCGGGACCTGGTGACCCTGGGCGGCCTGCGCGCCGGGCAGCGGCTGCTGGTGACCGGCGCCAGCGGCGGCGTGGGCTCAGCCGCGGTGCAGCTCGGCGCGCGCCTGGGCGCGGAGGTCATCGCCGTGGTCCGCTCTGACGAGAAGGCGGCCTACGCCCGCTCCCTGGGCGCGGCGCACGTGGTGGTGGACAGCGCCGGCGCCTTCCACAAGGACCCCCTGGTGGGGTGGGTGGATCTCTGCCTGGACACTGTCGGGCAGCCCACCTTCCCCGCGGCCCTGCGCGCGCTGCGCATGGGCGGACGCCTGGTGACGGTGGGCAACATCGTCCCGGAGAAGGTCGCCCTCAACCTCGGCTACGTCATCACCCACGGACTCTCGATCATCGGCGGCAGCGGCGCCAGCCGCGGGGAGATGTCCTACCTCCTTGAGCTGCACGAGCGGGAGCCGCTCCGCGTCCCCATCGAGCGCACTCTGCCCCTCGCGCAGGCGGAGGAGGCCCAGCGCCTCGTGCGCGCGGGCGACCGCCGCGGCCGCATCGTGCTCGTGCCGGGCCTCAGCTGAACACCACCACGCTGCGCACCACCTCGCCGCTCTGCATGGCCTCGATGGCGCCGTTGATGTCGCCAAGGGGCAGCTCGCGGGAGACCAGCTCGTCGAGCTTGAGCCTGCCCTGGCGGTAGAGCGCCAGCAGCCGCGGCACGTCCCGCGACAGGATCGACGAGCCGTAGAGGGAGCCGAGGAGGGAGCGCTCCTCCAGCGGCATCATGCACGCCGGGACGCTCACGTCCTCGCCGAAGCCGGCCACGCCCACCACCACCGCCTTGCCGCCGCGCTTGGTCGAGAGGAAGGCCTGCCTGATGACCTCCGGCGAGCCGATCGCCTCGAAGGCGTAGTCCACGCCGATCCCGCCCGTGCGGGCGCGGATCTCCTCGGAGATCTCCGCGCACCCCCGCGGGTCCAGCGCCTCGGTCGCGCCCAGGCGCAGGGCCCACTCGCGCTTCCTTGGCGCCACGTCCACGGCGATGATGCGGGACGCCCCGGAGAGCACCGCGCCCTGCACCACGTTCAGGCCCACGCCGCCGCAGCCCAGCACCGCCACGGTCTGCCCCGGACGGACGCGGGCGGTGTTGAGCACCGCGCCCACGCCGGTCACCACGCCGCAGCCCAAGAGGCACGCCCGCGACAGCGGGATGTCGTCGTCGATCTTGATGGCCGCCGTGGCCTGCACCACCGTGCGCTCGGCGAAGGCGCCCACGCCGCTGAAGGAGGCGATCTCCTGGCCGTCCTTCTCGAAGCCCTTGTCGCGGCCCTCTATGGCGAGCTGGATCCCGGTGTCGCACAGGTGCGGCGTGCCGCCCAGGCAGTAGTGGCAGCGGCCGCACATCGGCACCCACGAGAGGAGCACGTGATCGCCGGGCCGCAGGTGCGTCACCCCACGGCCCACCTCCTCGACGACGCCCGCGCCCTCGTGGCCGAGGACTAGCGGCGGCGGGTAGGGCAGCGCGCCCCGCAGCACGGAGAGATCGGAGTGGCAGAGCCCGGCCGCGGCCATCCGCACGACGACCTCGGCATCCCCCGGCGCGGGCTCCCGCAGGCGCACGGTCTCGATGGTGAGCGGGGTGTTGTAGTCGTACATCACGGCGGCGAGGGCTTGTCGGCTCACGCGGACCTCCCGGGCGCCGGCCACATCCGCCCGGCGCCAGAGCAGCGGTTGTTGTGGACGGACAATAGAACAAGTTCTATTCTCCGCGAAAGGAAAATGAGCTTCGCCTTCAGCGAGGAGCAGGAGGCGCTGCGCCGGAGCGCGCGGCGCTTCCTCGACGACCACTCGTCATCCCGGCGGGTGCGGGCGGCCATGTCCACCGAGCTGGGACATGACCTCGAGGCGTGGCGGCGCATCGGCCGCGAGCTCTGCTGGCCGGCCCTGTGCATCCCGGAGGCGCTCGGGGGCGCGGGCGGCGGTCACGTGGAGCTGGTGGCGATCATGGAGGAGATGGGCCGGGCCCTGCTCTGCGCGCCCTTCTTCTCCACCCTGTGCCTGGGCGCGAGCGCGCTCCTGTGCGCCGGCACGGAGGAGCAGCAGCGGGCGCACCTCCCGGCGATCGCCCGGGGCGAGCGCACCGCCACCCTGGCCTGCGCCGCCGCGGGCGGCGGGTGGGAGCCAGCGGGCGTGCAGGCCATGGTCGGGCGCGAGGGCGCGGGCTTCTGCCTCTCCGGCGCCTTCGCCCAGGTCATCGATGGGCAGAGCGCGGACCTCCTGGTGGTCGCGGCGCGCGCGCCGGGCACGGCGGGCGCCGCTGGCATCAGCCTCTTTTTGGTCCCGGGCCCCGCGCAGGGCGTCAGCCGCGGCGCGCTGCCGACGCTGGACCGCACCCGCCGGCTGGCGGAGGTCACCCTGGACCAGGTCCACCTGCCCGCAGGCGCGCTCCTCGGCGAGGAAGGGGATGGGTGGCGGCACCTCGAGCGGGTGCTCGACCTGGCCTGCGTGGCCCTCTCGGCGGAGCAGGTGGGCGGGGCGCAGCGCTGCCTGGACATGGCCCTCGGGCACGCCCGCGAGAGGGTGCAGTTCGGCCGCCCCATCGGATCGTTCCAGGCGATCAGGCACCGCCTGGCGGACCTGCTCCTTGCGGTCGAGTCCGCCCGCTCCGCCGCCTACTACGCGGGCTGGGCGGCCGCCGAGGAGCCCGCGGAGCTGCCCCTGTGCGCACCGCTGGCGGCGGCCTGCTGCGCAGAGGCGTTCCTCCACTGCGCCGCGGAGTGCATCCAGCTCCACGGCGGCCTCGGCTTCACCTGGGAGCACGACGCCCACCTCTACTTCAGGCGGGCCCGGGCGAGCGCGGCGCTCCTCGGCGGACCGGCGTGGCAGCGGGAGCGCCTCGCGCAGAGGATCGGCCTGTGAACCTGCGCCCCTCGCCAGAGGACGAGGCGTTCCGCCTGCAGGTGCGCGCGTGGCTGGCGGACAACCTGGCAGGTGAGCTCACCGCGCTCCGCGGCCGAGGCTTCCCCGGGCCCGGTGATGGAGACGAGGACCTCGGGCTGCGCCGCGCCTGGGAGCGCCGTCTCGGGGAGGCGGGCTGGATCGGCCTCGGCTGGCCGCGGGCGGAGGGCGGCCGGGGCGCCTCGCTCACCGAGCAGGTCATCTTCAATGAAGAGTACGCCGCCGCGGACGCCCCCGCGCGGCTGAGCATGATCGGCGAGGGGCTGGTCGCGCCCACCCTCATCAAATACGGCACCCCGGCGCAGCGGCGCCGCTTCCTGCCCCCCATCGCCCGCGGCGAGGAGCTGTGGTGCCAGGGCTACTCGGAGCCCGGCGCCGGCTCCGACCTGGCGGCCGTGCAGACCCGGGCGGAGCTGCGCGGGGGCGAGTGGGTCATCACCGGACAGAAGGTGTGGACCTCGCTGGCGCACGTGGCGGACTGGTGCTTCGCCCTGTGCAGGACGGATCCCGCGGCGCCCAGGCACCGGGGGCTCTCGTACCTCCTGGTCCCCATGCGCCAGCCCGGCGTGGTGGTGCGCCCCATCGTGCAGCTCACCGGCACCGCCGAGTTCTGCGAGGTCTTCTTCGACGGCGCCCGCAGCGCGGCGGAGCACCTGGTCGGCGAGGCCGGCGGCGGCTGGCGCGTGGCCATGGGCACGCTGGCCTTCGAGCGCGGCACGGCCACGCTGGGGCAGCAGATCGCCTTCGGCCGCGAGCTGGACCTGGTCCTCGGCGTGGCCAGGAGGAGCGGCGCCGCCCGCGACCCGCTGCTCCGGCAGCGCCTGGTCCGCGCCTACAGCGGCCTGCGCATCCTGCGCTTCTGCGCGCTGCGCGTCCTCGGCCGCCTGGAGGACGGCGGCGAGCCCGGCCCGGAGGCGTCGATCATCAAGCTGGGCTGGTCCACCTGGCACCGGGAGCTCGGCGAGCTGGCGATGGACGTCCTCGGCGCCGCCGCGGAGATCGCCGCCAGCCCCGACGCCGCGGAGGAGGAGGAGCGGACCCGCGCCCGGCTCCAGCGGCTCTTCCTCTTCAGCAGGGCGGACACCATCTACGCCGGGTCCAGCGAGATCCAGCGCAACATCATCGCCGAGCGGGCCCTGCACCTGCCGGGCGATCCCGACAAGACGAGGTAGCATGAGCGCAGCGGCCCCTCCCTGTCCTCCCGGCCATGGGCTCCTTCAGGGCAAGATCGTGGTGGTGACGGCCGCCGCCGGCACCGGCATCGGCTTCGCAGCGGCGCGGCGCTGCGCGGAGGAGGGCGCCCTGGTCGTCCTCAGCGACATCCACGAGCGGCGCCTCCTGGAGGCCGCGGAGCGGCTCACGCCGATCCTGGGGCAGCGCCCGCCCGCGGTGCGCTGCGACGTGACCGTCGAGGAGGACGTGCAGCGCCTCTTCGACGCCGCCGTCACGAGCGCCGGGCGAGTCGACGTGCTCATCAACAACGCGGGCCTCGGCGGCACCGCCGCCCTCGTCGACATGGCGGACGCGGACTGGCACCGGGTGCTGGACACCACGCTCACCGGCACCTTCCGCTGCACCAGGGCCGCGCTGCGCCACATGCTGCCGCGGCGCAGCGGCGTCATCGTCAACAACGCCTCGGTGCTGGGCTGGCGCGCCCAGGCCGGCCAGGCGCACTACGCCGCGGCCAAGGCCGGGGTCATGGCGCTGACCCGCTGCGCGGCGATCGAGGCCGCGCCCGCGGGGGTGCGGGTGAACGCGGTGGCCCCGAGCCTGGCCATGCACCCCTTCCTGGCCAGGGTCACGACCGACGAGGTGCTGCGCACCCTCACGGCGCGCGAGGCGTTCGGGCGCGCCGCCGAGCCCTTCGAGGTGGCCAACGTGATGGTCTTCCTGGCCAGCGACTACGCCTCCTACATGACCGGCGAGGTCGTGGCGGTGAGCAGCCAGCACCCCTGACGCCGGCGCCGGCGGACTTCGAGCCGCCGCGGCTCAGCCGGTCCGCGGCCCCGCGGCCGTGAGGAAGGCCGGGCGCTCCCCGCCGCCGTGCACGAGCAGGCTCGACCCGCTCACATAGCGGGCCAGCGGCGACGCCAGGAAGAGGCAGGCGTCGGCCACGTCGGCGGGCTCGCCCAGCCGCCCCAGGGGCACCGTGGCCGCCACCCGCTCGACCCCGGCCTCGTCGCCGTAGTGGAGGCGGGCCTGCTCCGTGCGGATGAGTCCGGGGACGACCAGGTTCACCCGCACCCTGGGCGCCCACTCGACGGCCAGGGACTGGGTGAGGCTCCACAGGCCGGCCTTGGCCGCGCCGTAGGCCGCGGTGCCCGGCGAGGGGCGGGTGCCGCTCACGCTGCCGATGTTGATGATGGCGCCGCCCTCGGGCTGCGCCTGCATGAGGGCGTTGGCCGCCTGCGAAAAGTGCAGGGGCGCGATCAGGTTGAGCTGGATGATCGCCGCGGAGAAGCGCGGCGACGCCGTGGCCGCGTCCGCTGGCGGCGAGCCGCCGGCGTTGTTCACCAGCACGTCCAGGCGCCCGTGGCGCTCCCTGGTGAAGTCCAGCACGGCCCCGATCTCCGCCGGCTCGCGCACGTCCGCCGCGACGTGCGCCGCTTCCCGGCCCTCCGCCGCGGGGAGCGCCGCGGGCCGGCGCCTGCTGCAGATGACGACCTGCGCCCCCGCCTGGAGGAAGCGCTCGGCGATGCCGCGCCCGATCCCCTGCGAGCCGCCGGTGACGATGACGACCTTGCCGGACAGGTGTAGGGCCGCGTCCACGGGCTACGGATACCAGAAGCCCGCGCCGGGCGCCAGGGTCCGCGTCCCGGCGGGGCGCTCACCCGGGCGCCCCCTTGAAGTAGAATACGCCCGCGCAACATCCCAAGGAGGCATGGACGAGCCATGAAGACCGGAGACAGCACGCGCTTCCCTTCCGCCGCCGGCGAGGCCAGCGGCTACATCGTCAGGCCGGGCCGGGAGCGGCCCGGGGTGGTGATCATCCAGGAGTGGTGGGGCCTGGTGCCCCACATCAAGGACGTGGCCGGCCGCTTCGCCGCCCAGGGCTACGCCGCCCTGGCGCCGGACCTTTTTCACGGCAAGAGCACCGTCGATGAGGCGGAGGCCACGCACCTCATGCAGGGCCTCGACTGGGGGCGGGCGGCGCAGGAGATCGCCGGCGCGGTCGCGCACCTGCGCGAGGCGGAGGGCTGCACCCGCGTGGGCGTGGTCGGCTTCTGCATGGGCGGGGCGCTGACCGTCATCGCCGCGACCCAGGCCGGGGTGGACGCCTACGCCGCCTTCTACGGCTTCCCCCCGGGGGGCGCGGCCAACCTGGACCAGGTCACGGCGCCGGGCCTCATCTTCTTCGGCGAGGACGAGGGCTTCTTCTCGGTCCCGGACGCCCAGGCCTTCGCGGAGCGGCAGCGGGGCCGCGGCATCGACACGGAGGTGGTCGTCTACCCCGGCGCCGGGCACGCCTTCTTCAACAACGACCGGCCCGAGGTCTACAGGCGCGACGCGGCCAACGACGCCTGGCGCCGCGCCCTCTCCCTCTTCGGCAGGCACCTGCGCGGCTGAGGCCCCTTCGGCCCGGCGGCGCGCCGGCCGGCAGGTGGTATGCTGCCCGGCGCATGTACACGCCCGCGCTCTTCCAGGAGACCGACCCGGACCGCATCCACGACGTCCTGCGGCGCTACCCCTTCGCGACCGTGCTCACCAGCGAGGCCGGGGGCATCACCGGCAGCCACCTGCCGCTGCTCCTGGACCCCGGCGCGGGGCCGCGGGGCAGGCTGCGCGGGCACCTGGCCCGCGCCAACCGGCACTGGCAGCACTTCGACGGCGAGCGCGAGGTGCTGGCGATCTTCCACGGCCCCCACGCCTATGTCTCCCCCAGCTGGTACCGCGATCCGCAGAACGTGCCGACCTGGAACTACGTCGTGGTGCACGTCTACGGCACCGCCCGCGCCTACGACGACCCGGTGCGGCTGCGGGCGCTGCTCGCTGACCTCGTCGCCACCTTCGAGGCGCCGATGGCGCGGCCCTGGCGCCCGCCGCCGCCGGGCGACTTCATCGAGGAGCTCCTCCCCGCCATCGTCGGCTTCGACGTCGACATCACCCGCGTCGAGGCCAAGCTCAAGCTGAGCCAGAACCGCGAGCCCGCCGATCGCGCCGGCGCGGCCGCCGCCCTCGCCGCCGCGCCCGACGAGATGGGCCGGCAGGTGGCGGCGTGGATGTACGCCCTCGGGGCGCCGCCGCCGGAGGGCGATCGCGGCGCAGGCTGAGCGCCGCCTGTAGTATGGTGCGGGGCATGCGCCCGCACCGACCTCCTCCGCCCTCCCCTGCTGGCCCTTCGCGGCGGCGCTTCCTGAAGACGCTGCTCGGGGCGCTGGCGGCCGGCGCCGCCCTGCCGGGCTGTCGCGAGCCCTACCCCTACCCGATGGAGGTGCCCGGGTACGCGGGCCTGGCCAGCCTGCCCTTCTTCACGCTGGACGGCCAGGCCCGCCTGCGCCTCAGGATCGACGTCCCGCCCATCACCGACGTCCACGCCCACCTGGGCATCGCCATCTACGACGCGCCGGACCTGGACCTGGGCCGCGCGACGCCGCGCACCCAGTACCTCATGGACTGCGACGCGCAAGAGCCCCCGTGCACGGTCAAGCTGGACGTGTACCTGAACCAGATCGCCACGCCCGCCATGCTGGACCAGGCGGACAAGGAGATCCGCGACGCCGTCTTCTCCCTGGAGGGCAGCAAGGCGGCGGCCACGCACACCATCCCCAACCTCCTTGGCGAGATGGACGCCCTGCGCATCGAGCGCGCGGTGCTCCTGCCGATCGCCTCGGGCCTCTCCCACAACGACAGCATGACCGAGCGCTGGCGGGCGGCGGTCGTCTCCTCCGGCCACGCGGAGCGCTTCGTCTCCTTCTGCTCCGTGTACGCCAGGCACACAGACGCCGTCGATCGCCTGCGCGCCTACCACGCGATGGGCTACCGGGGCGTGAAGTTCCACCCCACCATGCAGCAGACGGCGCCGGACGATCCCGCCGCCATGACGGTGTTCGCGGAGTGCCGCCGCCTCGGGATGCCGGTCTTCCTGCACGCGGGGCGGGCCGGCATCGAGCCGGACTTCGTGCAGGGCTACGCCGAGATCGATCGCTACGTCCAGCCCATCTCCGACCTGCCCGACCAGCCCTTCGTCTTCGGCCACTCCGGCGCCCGCGACTTCGAGGAGGCCCTCGCGCTGGCCAGGGACCACGACAACGTGTGGATGGACACCCAGGGGCAGGGCGTGTCCGACCTGCGCCGCCTGCTCGACGAGCTGGGCCCGGAGCGGCTGGTCTTCGGCAGCGACTGGCCCTGGTACCCCCAGGCGGCCTCGCTGGCCAAGGTGCTCATCGTGACCGACGATGATCCTTCTGCGCGGGACCTCATCCTCTGCCACAACGCGAAGCGCCTGCTGGGCGCCTGAGCGTGCAAACCTTTCCAATGGTCCCCGTCCCGGCGGCGCGCTGATCGGGATGGAGGTACCTGTGAGCACGAACGACGAGGAGACCCGGCGCCGGGGCGGGATCGAGCTCCAGGATAAAGACCCTATCAGAGGGTCTGCGGCAGGTCCCCGTAGAGCATGGCCCACACGCGGTCCTTGTTCTCGCGCAGGAAGGACATGAGGTTCTGTCTGCCCCTGAGCTCGCGCTTCGCCCCGGCGTTCAGGAGGTCCTGCTTGCCGAGCAGGAATGTCTCCGCATCTGGCGTCATCACCGGCGTCCCGCCATTCGCGAGCGGGAACATCACGTTGAGGACCGGCTGCCCTCCCGGAAAGAACTGCATCATCTGGGCCGGGATGATCGGCGTCGCGTCGTCCGGGCGCGGCTGCCGCCACCAGACGGCCAGGGTGAGCTGGCGATTGTCGTGATCGACACGGTGCGCGAGGACACGGATCTGCTTCACGCACGCCTCGGTGAAAGGCTGGAGATACGCATCCCAGATCGTGCCAAAGATCGGGACGGCCTTCGCGAAGGGCATCGCGATGTCGATGCCCTCGATGGCGGTCGAGAGCGCGTCCAGGGATGCCTGCGTGCCGCTCGCTCCGCCGCCGCTGATCGCCCTGGAGAGGACACGGCCGGCGGTCGCGACGCCGCGAGCCGCCGACAGGCCTCTTGTCAGCATCTCGGAGCCGGCCTCGAACTTCTGCAGGATCCCCTGCACACGCGCCCCTTGAGCGAATCTTGGGGTGCTGATCATGGCGGGGATCACCGCATCGGCGTCGCGCAGCAGGGTGAGGGCGCCGCTTATTCTTTCCAGCACAGTGGGATCCGAAGCTTGGAATTCACGTGACTTGAAGTCGCGGCCGCACTGACCCTATAGTGAGTCGTATTAATTTAAATCATACCAACATGGTCAAATAAAACGAAAGGCTCAGTCGAAAGACTGGGCCTTTCGT
>JADMIO012500358.1_pt1 | contig 69183 bp, 70 predicted proteins | sample 8958161 | NCBI WGS metagenome assembly JADMIO01 (sample SAMN16585339, study PRJNA669376) | soil metagenome | isolation source: Crop rotation soil | place: USA: Cullars Rotation, Alabama | collected 2011 | reverse complement strand
ATCCAGATAATAAACTGAAATTTAACGGCGGAAGTGAATTGCAAACGAATGAATTCTCTGATGGAACCGGATTGGAATTATATGAAACGCCCTTCAGAGGATATGATCCTCAAATAGGAAGATTTGCACAAATAGATCCATTGGCGGAACTTGCTAATGACTGGAACCCGTTTTCATTTTCATTTAATAATCCGGTAAAATATAATGACCCATTAGGACTAACACCAAATATGTTCGATGGCCCCGAAAACATTACGGGGTGGGTTCAGCGTCCAAATGGCCAGGTATATTTTGACCCTAACATACACAAACAAGATGACCTGGATCCCAATTCAGGACTAGTATATGTAGGTGAGGAAATTTTAATTAAAAATAAAAACGGCGATATTTTAGGTCATGGTAATGATCAAGGAACAGTATCTTTTAATGTTAATTTGCAGAATGTTACGGTAACCAGTCATGAAAAGTCTCCTCAAAAAGGTTATGCATGGTATGAATTTTTTAATGATCATAATCCGGGGGGTGATTTCCTTTATGAGCTTAATAAGTGGAACCCCATAGCTCAACTTGCGAACGGTATATGGACATATGCGACAGGTCATGATAGCTATGGTGTACAGCAAACCAATAGTGAAGCAACGTTTCAAATTATAACCGCATTTCCAATTTTCAAACTGGGAAAAGTCGTAAACGTATTAGGATCAACTGGTCGAGTTGTTGCCTTAAACCTGACTGAACAATTAGCAATGCAAGAAATTATGTCTAACCCAAATGCCGGAAGAATTCTCAAAGATCGGTTGATGAACGATCAAATATGGCATCATTCAGAAGGCTGGGTTAAAATGGCCTACAACTCAGCTGGAGTTGAAATTCATTACGTTGCTCAATGGAAAAATGGTGTCATTCAGGCTGTTGATGACTTTAAGTTTAAATAATTAATATGAAAGTAATTTGTAGGCAAACAACATCTAAAGAATTTGATTTGCGTGAGGTAACAACTGTTTTATCTAACGATTTTGATTATAGTTACGGTGGTTATGGATTAGAATTAGGTAAGGAATATATTATAATGGGGATTGTATTGTATAACGATTCTAACTGCTTGTATTATTTGATAGATGTAAATGGTCGTCCAGATTGGTTTCCATCTTTACTTTTCGAAATCTCGAATAATTCTTTACCTTCTAACTGGTTTATGAAGCTAAATGGCAAGGTGAAAAACACTGACATTAACTGTATTTGGGGATTTGAAGAATTATGTAATGTTCAGGATTTTTACCATAATTTAATTGAAAGAGATGAAATCGCTATGAGAATATATTTTAGGCGCAAAATTGAAATGGAGAAAGAATGACACTGAAGTTAATGTTCCGACTTTGAGTGGATAATCCATAGAATCTGGTAATCCATTAAACTGTGCGAGCTTTTGTCGTCATATATTCCTTACAATCAACCCAAATTCTCCCAAGGCCATTAATGGCTATTAAATACCATTTAACCACCCGAATCCCCGCTCATCAAGATTTAAATATTTCCGGTAACAGAAACTCCTCATATTCGTTCTACGAAAGACTTCGTTCTAAACTATAAACCTAAAATCACTTAAGTATGAGGAAGCTATTTATGGCCATGACAGTTGCCGCGTTATTTGTGACGGCAGCGAATTCCCAGGATCATGAAAACCACGACAAAGACAGTAAGCCCCGGATTGAAGGCAGTGGCAATATTGTAACCAAAGAAGTTAATGTGAGTCCTTTTTCTCAATTGGATGTAAAAGGAGTTTTCAGTGTGCTACTTACCCAGGGAAATAAAGAAGGTGTGAAAATTGAAGCTGATGATAACCTGCAATCATTGTTTGAGGTAAAGAATGATGGATCCACGCTGGTTATCAGCATGAAAGAAAATTCGAATTTCAACAGCAAGAAGAAATTGAAAGTTTATGTGACTTTCAAAAAACTGAGCAGCATGAATCTGAAAACTGTTGGAGATATATCTTCTGAGGACAATCTCAATTTTGATGACCTGAAGATCTCTAATAAAAGTGTGGGATCAATTGATCTTAAAATGACAGCTCAGAGTATCGATGTTGATAATAAGAGCGTGGGAAGTGTAAAGCTGAATGGAAAAGCTGAGAATGCAATTATCAGGAATAAAGGAGTTGGAAGTGTGCAGGCTGCCAGCTTCATCGTTCAGAAAATGGATATCGATAATAGTGGAGTTGGTTCAGCAGAAGTGAATGCAGCAAAAGAGATAATAGTTAAAGATTCTTTCCTCGGAAAAGTGACCAATAAAGGTGCAGCACCTGTAAAAAAACTGAAGAAAGTTGCTATCTAAGATTCGAAAAGTATAGTTTGAAAAATAAGGGCCAACTCCACCGGAGTTGGCCCTACTCATTAATACTATTTGTATGGTTTGCGATTGTTATTTCTTTTGACCAAGAATACTCCAGTCTGTTTCTTCTGCTTTGATCGTATTCTTTAATCTTCCCAATCCTTCAATTTCCATTTCAACCACATCATTCGGGTGCAGCCATTGCTCCTGGTAATTGGGATCATTCAACTTCCCTGTTCCATTTAGCTCCAGGAAGCATCCTGTGCCTACTGTGCCGCTTCCAATTACTTCTCCGGGATAAAGTTCAACTCCGTAAGATGCCCTTTCAACAAGCTCTGCAAAGGTCCAGTCCATATCAGATAAATTGCCTTCACTCACCTGCTTACCATTCACCCAGCATTTCATGGGAAGGTTCCAGCTTTTACCTTTATGATTTTCCCTGGGTGCCACTTCAAACTCCTGCAGTTCATCAAGCGTTACCAGCCAGGGCCCTAATACTGTAGAGAAATCTTTGCCTTTTGCAGGACCGAGATTTAATTTCATTTCTTCCAGTTGAAGCGTTCTTGCACTCATATCATTCATGATCATGAGTCCGCCGATATATTCATCTGCATCAGCAGCCTTGATATTTCTTCCCTGTTTGCAGATAACGATAGATGCCTCCAGTTCAAAATCCAGTTTATCAAAATGATCGGGCATACAGTTAATATCTCCGGGTCCCTGGATGCTGTGGTGATTGGTAAAATAAAAAACAGGATACTGGTCAAATTCCGGGATCATTTCCACTTTACGATTTCTTCTGGCTGCAGCCACATGTTGCCTGAATGCATAACCATCCCTGCAGGAAGCTGGAAAGGGAACAGGTGCAAGCAATCCAAGATCGTTGATGGAAATTCCTCTGTTGCTGGTACGTGACCCTTCTTTCAGCATCAGTTCACCTGCAAGGGCAATGGGAAGTGTATCATCCCAATAGGTGAGGAACATATTCATGGTATTGGGGAGATCTGGATGCAGCACCTCCATATCGTACACCTTATCATGTACCAGCACGCCTAATTGCTCATGTCCTGCCTTTACGTAAGAAACTAGCTTCATTAACAGAATTTTAAGAGCTGCTAAGTTAGGGAAGAGCCCTGAGCCACGAGCAGTTAGAGCCCCTGACATGCTGTGGGCATCAAAGCTTTTTTTATCTTTGCGCCATGCACTTCGAAAAAATACATAATAAGGGTCAGGCCCGCTTATTTAAGAGCGACTACCTTGAAATGCTGACCAAAACGCACCCGCTTGTAATTTGGGGCATGTACCTGCCGGTCATTGCCTATATGTTATATTATAGTAATACCAGGCTGGACTATCCTTTATGGCGGGTAACCGCAACTTTTGTTGGCGGGATGTTCTTCTGGACATTTTTTGAATACATTGCTCACCGCTTTATTTTCCATTGGGTAAGCGATAATCCCAGGATCATGAAGTTCTCTTATACCCTTCATGGTAATCACCACCATTACCCACGCGATAAGCAGCGGCTCTTCATGCCTCCTGTTCCCAGTATTATCATAGCATCAGCCATCTTTGGATTAATGTACCTGTTGATGCGGCAGAATACTTTTATGTTCTTTCCCGGTTTTATTCTTGGCTACCTGATGTATGGCACTATGCATTATGCTATCCATGCATGGAACCCGCCTTTTAAATGGATGAAAGGATTATGGAGAAACCATCACCTGCATCATTATAAGAATGAACATAATGGATATGGAGTAAGCTCCACTATCTGGGACCATGTATTCGGAACCATGTTTGATCTTAAAAGGGAGAAAGAGGATAAGGAAAAGGTAAAAGAGTTGATGTTTGAGCGAAAGAAAAAATAGACTACCAGGCATCTTCTTCATTAATAGACTGATCCCGCCGCGTGTATTGCTGGCGGGATCTTATTTTTTGTTCCTGCCTTTCAATGATCAGTTCAGCAATAAGCGGCGCTGCATCCTGTCCATGATTATTATCAAGGGATGTTCTTATTTTATCTTCATTTATATCAAGCCGGTATAACAGGCTTACCAGTTTCTCTACATTGGAGTTGATCAGGCTGTTGATATGTGCAGTGAGAAACCGGAGCAGCTCATCTCTTCCCGATTGGGAAGGAATACTTAGTTGTAAGGATTCATTAATGCTGTTTACAAGATTGGTTTCTGCCATTTCAAAATTTCTCCATTACTCCAAGGCTAAATAAAGCGAAATCATATTTGGCCGGATCTTTTTTATCAAAGGTCCTGAGATAAGCTGTCAATTCAAGCGCTGCCTGCCAGTCGATCTGCTTTCTCTCCAGCAAATTAAACTTTTTAGCTACCCGTGCCACATGAAGGTCAATAGGGCAGATAAGCTGTGCCGGGGATATATCTTTCCAGATACCAAAATCAACACCGGCATTGTCTCTTCTAACCATCCAACGTAGGTACATATTCAATCGCTTGCAGGTTGATTTCTTTTCAGGGGTTGCAATATGCTTGCGGGTTCTGGGAGGCGCATCTTCCAGCGAGAAAAAATAAGTATGAAAATAGCGCAGCGCGTTTTCAATATCCTGATCCGATGGATCCATTCCTTTGGTAAAGGCTGATTCCAGGGAATCATTTTGCTGATAATGGTGTTTCAGGAATTCAACGAAATAGAGCAGGTCCGTAGCAGTAAATGTTCTATGCTTAAATTTTATCAGGGTTTTCAGGGATTCTTCCGGGGCCTTAGTAATAAAATCATGGGGAGAATTATCCATTAAGTTCATCAACTCCTTTGATTTTTGAATAATAATAGTACGATTACCCCAGGCAAACATGGCTGCAAAGAAACCGGCGATCTCTATGTCCTGCTTTTTGGTAAATAAATGAGGAACTGATATTGGATCATCAACAATAAAAAAAGGTTGATTATATTCATCAACCTTTTTATCTAGAAAGTCTTTTATGTTATTCATTTTCTATCCTCTCATCAGACGGGACTGCTGCCTCTGATAAGACGCAAGATAATTGCTATAATCGCAATAACAAGCAGAATGTGAATCAGGCCACCTGCAGAGAATACAAAAAATCCCAGCAACCAACCAATCAAAAGAATAACTGCAATTAGGTAAAGCATAGCTGATTAATTTAAAATTATTGAATGTCGTTTTAATGTGCTTCAACCTATACTTTGCAGATACAATGCCAAACGGTTCCTCAATGCATTTTGAGGCATTATCAGGCTACTAGAGCAGGTATTTGTGTAGAATTTTCTCTACGAAAGAATTATCCGATGGCTTTTTGAAGATCATTAATGAGATCGTCAGCGTCTTCAATTCCGATACTAAGCCTTATTAATGAATCAGAAAGCCCGTTTTTTATACGTTCCTCGCGGGGAATGGAAGCGTGTGTCATAGAAGCCGGGTGATTGATCAGTGATTCTACACCTCCCAGGCTTTCCGCAAGCGAAAACAATTTTGTACTGGAAAGTAATTTCATCGCCTTATCCATGCTTTCATCTTTCAGCGTAAAACTGATCATACCACCAAACCCTCTCATTTGCTTTTTGGCGATGGCGTGCCCGGGTGCCTCTTCAAAGCCCGGCCAGTACACCTTACCAACTTTGGGATGTGCCTTTAACCAATTCGCGATCTTTTCTCCATTTGCACAATGCGCCTGCATTCTTACATGAAGTGTTTTAATTCCGCGCAATACCAGGAAGCAATCCATTGGTCCGGGAACTGCACCGCAACTCTTTTGTATGAAATAGAGCTTCTCGCGAAGTGCGGCATCATTCATAACTAATGCACCCTGGATCACATCACTATGACCTCCCAAATATTTGGTGGAGGAATGCATTACTATATCGGCACCAAGGTCCAACGGGTTCTGAAGGTAGGGTGATGCAAACGTATTATCAACGCATAATAAAGCACCAGCTTTTCTGGATATAGTAGCAATGGCAGCGATATCTGCAATATTCATTAAAGGGTTGGTGGGTGTTTCTACCCAGATCAGTTTTGTTTTTGAGGTTACACTTTTACTAACCTGATCCGGATTAGAAAGATCAATATAAAGGAATTTGATCCCGAATTTTTCAAATATTTTGCTGAACAACCGGAAGGTGCCTCCATACATATCATTTCCTGCGATCACTTCATCCCCAGGTGCTAATAATTTGATCACTGCATCGGTGGCAGCAACTCCGCTGCTAAAGGCCAATCCGAATTTTCCATTCTCTATTACAGCCAGTGCTTCTTCTAAAGCTTTACGGGTTGGATTTTGGCTACGGGCATATTCAAATCCCTTATTCACTCCCGGTGCTTCCTGCACATAGGTTGAAGTCTGGTAGATAGGAGTCATAATTGCACCAGTGGAAGGATCGGGCTCTGTACCTGCATGTATAAACTTGGTAGCTATTTTCATACCTCAAAGATTAATGATTAAACTGGGTGCAAAGATAAGCGGATGATATCCTTTAAAGCTAACCGATTACCATTCATCAGTTATTAACTTCCTTTAACATAACCTTAAAGATGGTATTAATGAACAGTTAATCATGTTTCACGGTATCAAATCGGCCCTTCAATGGTTTTTTAATGCGGTTTAGCGGCATGTAACGTGGTTCTACGTTAAGCTAACGCAATACCACGTGTTACCAGTGGTCGATAATCGCTTGACTTGGAATACGCCGGAAAGTACTTTAGTCCAGCGTTTACTAAACTCTAAAAGTATAAACCATGAAAAAAGTAATTTATTTGGCCGCTTTTGCAATGTTATTTGGAATTGCAGCATCAGCCGCCCCAACGCCCAACGTAAGTGAGAAGGTCCTTAAAGCATTCAGCGAAACTTTTACTGCAGCTCAGGATGTAACCTGGCACGAATATGAGAGTTACTCTCAGGCAAATTTCCGCCAGGATGATGTGCAGGTAAGAGCACAATATGATGCCGATGGCAAACTTCTGAAAACAATCCGCTATTATTCCGAAAAACAATTACTGCCTAATATCGTTTCAAAACTGAAACAGAAATACAACGGTAAGGTAATTAGTGGAGTAACTGAAACTTCATCTGATGAGGATGTAAACTTTGTTATCAGTTTGAAAGATGATAAGAACTGGTACATTGTTAAATCAGATGTATACGGTAACCTTACACAGATCGAAAAATACAAAAGAGCTGATATCTGATAATATTTAATGATTACAGTGTTTAGTGAATCATCCTTGATCAATTGTCCTGCTGTCCGGCGGGACAATTTTCTTTTAGGGGGTATTGATTATTAAAGAATGGTGGCAGCCGACAAATATCGCCAGTCAAAGGGATTGGCCTGATGAGCACCTGTAGGTTCAACTGGTTTTGCAAGCACATTTCCCCTGAGTATTTTTTCCTGTACCAGCTTCCTTTTGGCTTCGTGGATCATTTCCTGCAAACGTGGATCCTGCATCCACGCCTGCTGAGGTGGTTCAAAGCCAATTTTGTCTTTCCGCCAGGTGATCATATCCGGCAACTTTTTATCCATGGATTTACGTAAGGCCCATTTGGTCCATCCCTCCCTGATCTTGAAGTTGGAGGGTAATGAAAATATGAATGATACCAGTTCATGGCTTAAGAATGGCAATCGTACTTCCCGGCCATGCGCCATTGAATTACGATCTGCATACCGAAGCAACTCTTCCAAACCATGCATGAATGTATTAAAGTATAATCGGCCATTCAATCCATCATGGGGTGGGGCGCTATAATATGCCTCCCTGCTTTGCAATCTCACAAAATCACGATGCAGATCTTCATGTCGTAATGCATTGACAAGGTATCGTCTCTCCAAAATAACCATTGCCAGGTCAGGGAAGAGAGATGCGATGATATTCTTTATTCCAAAGTTTTCCTGGACACCAAGGTTTTTGGCTGCTTCCAACTCACCACTTCTGTTTAATTTTCTTTTAAGGTAAAGTTCCTGCCAGTACCATTTATAGTATTTATGATAACCAGCAAGTGTTTCATCAGCACCCTGCCCGTCAAGCAAAACTGTAACATTGTTCTGTTTTGCCAGTTCAAAAACGCGGTATTGCGCTAATATACCGGCGGAACCGATGGGCTCTTCCTGGTGATAACAGAGTTTCTCCCAGTTGCTGATCAGGTCTTCTGCACTTACAGATGTTATATGATGTTTCAGGTGAAACTGATCTGTTACAGTTTTTGAAAAAGGAAGTTCATCTTTATCAAATCCCGGGAAGCTGGCTGTAAATGCGGCAAAGGAAGTTTGGGAAGATGATTGTGCTATTAAATAAGCAATTGAAGAACTATCCAGTCCACCACTAAGGCTGGTACCTACTGCTACATCACTACGCAATCTTCTTTTGACAGAAGTGGAAAGCAATTCATTGAATTGAGCTAATGCATCCTGGTCAGAAATGGCTGAGCTCTGCTTATTAGGGTCAATGTCCCAGTACTTTTCAATGGATAATTCACCCGTAGCAGGTGTAAAAAATAATCGTGAAGCTGCAGGCAGTTTATATACGTTCTCAAAGAAGGTTTCCTCAGGCCGTTCCGGATTGTTTACATAACCAATAGTAATAAAATTAAACAGCAGTTGAAGATTGGTTTTCTTTTCAATACCAGCAGCCCACAGCGCCTTCATTTCAGATGCAAACAGGAGCTGCCCCTTATCCTTATAATAAAAGAATGGTTTTTCTCCAAAGCGATCCCTTGCCGCAAATAATTCCTTTTCGGTTGAATCCCAGATGGCAAAGGAGAACATTCCATCGAAATATTCTACGCATTCATCTTCCCAATAATCATAAGCGGCTACTATTACTTCTGTATCTGATTGAGAAGAAAAGGCATAACCTTCTTTTTCCAGTTCCTTCCTTAGTTCAATATAATTATAGATCTCACCATTGTGAATGATGGTGTAGCGTTGCAAATAATGCATGGGTTGAGCGGCAGCAGGGCTGAGATCAATAACAGAGAGGCGACCGTGCCCAAGCAATGCAGATCCATCGGTATTGCTCCAGCAATGCTGACCATTGGGTGAACGATGGGATAATGTGGCGATCATCTTTCTTACCTGTTCGGTTTGAAAGACCGGTGAAGATTGAATTATGCCGGCTATTCCACACATATACGTGTAAAGATAATCCGGAAGAAGTTTTTATTATTAATCCATAAAGGAGCTAAACACAGCATAATCTGAATCAAAACCATGCTCATTAGGTGGAGGCACTCTTAATTCGTAGAATATGCGGCAATAGGTTCTCAGGCAGATTGGATCATCAAAAGGAACAAAAGTTGTCAGGCCATTTATATCGTTTCGCCAGAGTTGAGAAACCGTTGATACATTCCCTGTATTATCAGGATAACACTCAACAGTTGCTAAATAGGTGATTAAATAATTTCTGGTCATAGTCTTAATTGTAGCCAAAAAATTCAAGGGAGATAAGAAATTAACCCTAACTTGCAAGTAGACGAAATTGTGTAATATACGATCAAATGTACACTTTTGTATACATTTTGTACCTAATCTTTGCAAATCTGTCTCTAAGAAAAGTAATGACCGTATTGAAAATCAATGAGATAGGATTAAATTTAGGTACTTTGGCGATGGTTCAGGATAAAAGGTACAGTACTGTGAAATATCTGATTGATAGTGGTTATATCACCTCCTTTTCCCAAATATTTGAGAGTATTCCAATGTCCGTGGTTGCCAATGATACTGGCAGTAACTATGTAAGATTTAAACGACTGGCTGAAAATCCCACCCGCTTTAGATTGAAAGATCTGGTTATCCTGGCCAATCTTATAGGAATACCAGAAATGAAAATTATTTCTTTAATAATGGGGTCACCATCAAAAAATAAGCGGAAAAAGTAAGGTCAGAAAAATTACTAAAACTGTATCGGCAATTCAGCGGATACATTATCCCAGGACATCTCAAGGTTTGCACCCGTATCAGCTTTTTGGAACTGCATGGTGAAATATTCCTGGCTAGCATTGTTTGTAGTGATCGGAATTTCGAAACGTTGAACATCTTTTTTGGGGTCCTGCTCCAATCCCCATGAATCAATATTTGAATTCAGTATAATGGTCCAGGTTTCTGGATGCGGTATACAATAAAGGATATAACGACCCGGAGCAATTTTCTTTCCCTGGATAGTCGCTGATTTATAAAAGTCGATTTCAGTGGATTCATTGGCGCCCAGTCTCCAGGGCTCTTCATATTTTAAGAGATCATGGAAGAGATGACGTTTGGCCAAATGAGGGCGACTATAAATAACACGTGCGATAGGAGGAGTTGTAGTTCCATTTGCCATCTTGAGTTTTGGATAATCTACCGGGAAGTAGATCATATCCATTGGGGATTTGTCAATGGTGTTATTATAGGTATTCAAAGCAGCCAAAGATGAATCTATTGCCAGCGAATCATGTATCTGCTGTGCCGTGTTGTCAACTATTGGTGTTTTTTCTTTTTCCTTACAGGCCAGCGCAACAAAAACAATGAATAAGGGTAAGAGCGCAATCTTGGTTTTGTAATTCATACGGCAGGATTAGAAGATGATGGGCAGGGAAGCTTTTGTATTTTCCCAGGCCACAACCAGGCTCACTCCATCATTGGTTTTATTAAAGGTCATTGATAAGTATTCAACAGGATCAGTGATCTGCTCAACTGGCACTTCTGCTCTTGCAACATCTTTTGCTTCATCATATTTAAAAGCACCCCAGATATCATTATCCTTATTAACGATAAATGTCCAGGTTTTTTCATTTACGAGTGCATAGAGAGTATAACGTCCGGCTGCTATTTTTTTGCCTCCGATGGTAGCGGGTTTATATAATTCAATCTCAGTAGCCTCATTAGCTCCCAGCCTCCATACCTTTCCATAGGCTACCAATCCTCCAAAAACTGTTCTTCCTTCTTTCTTGGGCCTGCTATATATTACCCTTGCGGCGAGAGGGTCACTGGCCTTTCCCTGCATCTTTAAAAGGGGATAATTGACCGGGTAATAACATACATCAAGGGGTGATTTATCAATAGCGGGTAATGCGGACTGGGAATTCGCAACCACAGCAAAAATCAGCAGCAGGGCCGTTGCAAAAAAGGTCTTCTTCATTTTGGAATTTGTTGATTTTTTACAAAAATAATTGATTCAGGTCTTGGCTCAACGCCTTTCATAAATTGTTTGCCCTCAATATTTCATATTGTCCACGGGCAAAAGGCAGCAAGTCCTTCCAGAATTGACGATACCATTCGCTGAAAAGTTGGTAGTGCTGCTCAAATAACTGATAAGCGGTACCACTTTCTGTGAGGTACCTGGACCTCCGGACCACTCCCTCCAGGCTTTTCTCAGTTCCCCACATTGTATGGTAATTGAATAGCCAGTTCTGCGTTTTCATGTAGGGGAACATTTTGGCAAACCTTTCCGGCAGCCATTGAGTTTGACGGTCAATACTGGCATACACCTGTTGGGAAAAATCAAATAAAGAATCTTTTGTGAATTCATTGACATCCGTTGCCAGGAAATGATCATATAAGACATCTACAAATGCACCGCTGTACAACCGATAAGCTGGTCTCAGTATCTCTTTGGCTTCTTTGGTGACGGGATGTTCGTCAGTAAAAGTATCAATGGCCCGATGCAATGCAATACCCTTCTGGATGCCGGCAGGATAATCGTATTTCTTTTTTCCTTTGATGAAATCACTGATAAGATTTCCTACCAGGATTTCCGGATCACCGAATGACAGGTATGCATGTGCCAGGTAATTCAATGGTATTTATTTTCCAATGGACTGAAGTTAAGAAGAGTTTATCTCCAATAAGTCAGCCTCTTTACATAACGTATTTTTTTAACCAGTCGTTAATGATTTGAAGGGCTGCTGGGGAGAAAGTTTCTTCCAGTTCTCCATATTCCTGCAGGGTGCAGGTTTTGCAGGTCTGGAACAGGTGATTCAGACCGGGTAATTTTTGCGTGGTATAAGTTTTAGACCCGCTTTTCTTCAATGCTGATTCAATTGCCGCAAGATTGGAGTTGGCAATGACCTGGATATCCTTTTCTCCATTTAATGCAAGCACCTTGCATTTTAGTTGCCGGATATAAGGTTGTGGGTCAAATGATAGAAAATATTTAAACCATTTGCCTGAGAAGCCTTCTACCAGTACTGATGTTACATTGCGAATACTGGTCTCTGAATCAAATCCCAGCTCCTTACGGGTGCTGCTATCAATTGTAGGCAACCATTGTTTGAATTCTATACCAGCCTTTCGATATGCCTCTGAAGTATCTGCCGCGTAGATGATCTCTCTCATCAGTTTTTTATATAGTGGTATATAGGCATTGATGGAGGACTGACTGATACCTACAGATCGTAAAATGGCAGCATTCTGTTCTGCCATCAGGGAATCTATCTTAACACCGGGAGCAGCTAATAAAACAACAAAATCTATATCATTTCTTTTGGCAGCTACCATAGGTGCAATCATTCCTCCTTCGCTGTGACCTATTAATCCAGTCTTCTTCTTATCCACTTCTGGTCTTGATAAAAGATAATCCAGGCTTGTGTTTACATCTTTTGCAAAATCTTCCGAAGTAGCATCAGCAAATATTCCGGAGCTTTTTCCCACTCCGCGATCATCTACGCGTAATACCACTATTCCGTTTTTGGTAAGTGCATCTGCGAGTACGGCAAATACCCTGTGATCTGCCAGCTCTTCATCCCTGTTCTGTGGACCGCTTCCTGTTATCAACAACGCGGCAGGGAAGGGCCCTTTGCCATTTGGAATAGTAATGGTTGCACCATAATGAAGGGTTAATTCTGCATTATTATATTCTACATCCTCGCTTTTGTAAGGATAAGGAGGCTGCGGATTTTGTGGACGTTTGGGAGGAGCTGGCGCCTGAAAATTACTTCTCTTTAATAAAAGGGGGTAAGTGGTATTCTGTGTGAACTGCCCGTTGATCGATGAATCATCTATTAAGCGGCCAGAGAATATTGCATTCAATCCATGCATTTCAACTCTTACCACATCGCGCTCCTGTATGATCACTGTATCACACTTTAGGCCGTATGCATTCTGATCGGGACTGTCTGCAGTTGCTCTAATACTTCCTGATGGGGTTTGTTCAAAATGGAAAACAATGCGCAGTCCCGGCCCTATATTCAATTTTCCTTCCCATGCCCCAATTATTTTCTTCTCTACCTGAGTCATGCCCATCAGGGCGGTGAGGAAACAGAGAATGGTTAGCAATGATCTTTTCATTGTTGTTGTTTGTAAAGCCTGTAAGAATATATGCAGGGAATCAGAACAATAATAGTGCAAATTGTAAAAAATGCAATGATAGAAACGATCACCGGTGTAAATAAACAGATAACTGCGATCAGTAATCCTCCTGCAAAAAACAGTTTGCCTGCCAGCTGATGTGTTTTCCTCCAGTTGTCTTCATTCTCCAGCGTCCAGGGAAGACGAAGTCCTGCAAAATAATTTGGTTTAAATGTGTACATATAATTTCCGATAAAGGAAAACAGCAATCCTATTCCTGCGAAAATGAAATGCATGTTAAATTTTTTTACATGGTGTGTGCTTGTGTAGATGATCATACACAGTATTGCAGCTATAAACACACAGATGGCAAATCCTATTCTTTGCAGGCGGATCCTGTTTTCGACAGCTCCTCTTTTTGGGTCAATGCGGTAAATATTTTTAAGCAATAAATAAACCCCTGCATTAATAGCAGTGAGCACAAGCGTCATTATAACCAGTTGCTGTTTGCTGCCAAAATCGTCAGCAGTTCCTTCCAGGTTAAAATGGATAGCCACCTGTTCGGGCAGTTTGTTCCATACCAGGGCCAGATAGGCCAGTGGTGCGGCCAGAATAGGCCATACGAGGGTGTTTAGTGTCTTATTCATATCACTTCTTTTTAGTCTTGAATTGCATTACCCATTTCAGGATCTCGTCTACTACAGTGGTATTCAATGAGTAATAAATATATTGCCCATCCTTTTCGGCTTCCACCAGCTTAGCCTGTTTCAGCAGGTCAAGGTGGTGGGATATGCTGGGCCAGGACATATTGAACTGGTCAGCGATCTCTCCTGCCGTCATCTCCTTTTCCTTGAGCAATTCCAGGATTTCCCGCCTGGTAGGGTCATTCAGCGCCTTGAAAACAGCATTCATAATTACAATTGATCCATTAAATATTTAGACAAATATCTAAATACGCTTTAACAAATTGAAAACAATTTTCGGTGAATTGCATGATTTGGGGTGTGAACTGCATTAAAATGGCAATACATGGTTTTCGTAGGTTAATGGTTTTTAACAGTGTTTAACAACGCGTCCCATTAATCACAATTGACTTGCGTCTACGTGTAACACGAGATACATTTGTGTCGTCATATTCAACGAAAAAACTTTTAAACCTAAACCAATAAAATAATTGAAATGAAAAAGGTTCTCATGACACTGGCCATAGCAATAAGCAGTTTAGTTGCTTTCGCCGGGGAAGAAAATGTAAGTAAAGATGTAATTAGTTCTTTTAACAAAGAATTCAACGGAGCAAAAGAAGTTAGATGGACAACAGCTTCTGATTTCTACAAAGCTGATTTTATTCTGAACGACCAGTACATTACTGCGTTCTATAACAAGGACGGTGAATTCCTGGGAATGACCAGAAATATCAGCTCTTTAAATCTGCCGCTGAAACTTCAATCCAAAATTCGCAGTGAGTATAATGATTACTGGATCACTGACCTGTTTGAATTATCAGACAACGATGGTACGCATTATTATATCACTGTTGAAAATGCTGATTCAAAAGTTTCGTTGAAGTCAAGCGATAATACTGATTGGAATATTTTCAAGAAGATGTCGAAGATATAAAGGAATGGCCCCGGGTCCTAGCCGGGGTTTTGGTGTGTGGTAAAAAACAAACCCTGTTGCTTAGTGCACGGGGTTTTGTTTTTATTTAATGCGCCGAATCTGCTGAATCTCGTAATTTTGCCCCCTTCCCGCATTGTCTCACCTTATTGTGATCTGAAGGCGGTCTAAAAATTACAATAATGAATAAGGGACCTATCTCACAATTTATTCAACACCACTATCGTCACTTTAATGCAGCAGCCCTGATGGATGCAGCAAAAGGCTATGAAGTTCACCTGAACGAAGGCGGCAAAATGCTGATATCCCTGGCAGGTGCCATGAGCACAGCTGAATTAGGCATTTCCCTGGCAGAAATGATCCGGCAGGATAAAGTGCAGATCATTAGCTGCACTGGCGCCAACCTGGAAGAGGATGTGATGAACCTGGTGGCTCACTCCCATTACAAAAGAGTTCCAAATTATCGTGATTTGACTCCCCAGGAAGAATGGGATCTCCTGGAAAATCATTACAACAGGGTTACTGATACCTGCATTCCTGAAGAAGAGGCATTCCGACGCTTACAAAAGCACCTGGTAAAACAATGGAAGGATGCAGAAGCAAAGGGCGAGCGTTATTTCCCACATGAATTTCTTTATAAAACTGTATTAAGCGGCGAGCTTAAGCAGTATTATGAAATAGATCCTAAAGACAGCTGGATTGTAGCCGCTGCTGAAAAGAATATTCCAATCGTTGTTCCGGGATGGGAAGACAGTACAACCGGAAATATTTTTGCGAGCTATGTGATCAAAGGGGAATTGAAAGCCTCCACAGTAAAGAATGGAATTGAATATATGGTGTGGCTGGCAGACTGGTATCGCAAAAATTCAGAAGGTAAAGGCGTTGGTTTCTTCCAGATCGGTGGAGGTATTGCCGGTGATTTCCCTATCTGTGTGGTGCCAATGATGTACCAGGATCTGGAATGGCATGATGTTCCTTTCTGGAGTTATTTCTGCCAGATCAGTGATTCCACTACTTCCTTTGGTTCTTATTCTGGTGCTGTTCCCAATGAAAAGATCACCTGGGGTAAACTGGATATCAAAACGCCTAAGTTTATCGTAGAGAGTGATGCTACCATTGTAGCGCCATTGATCTTTGCGTGGATACTGGGTCAGTAATTCAACTTATAGAAATAAAAAAGTCCCAATTGATTGGTTAACCTTTCAATTGGGACTTTTTTATTTTATCTGATTAAAAGCCTTTTGGCACCTCTAATTTAATATCTCTTTTCAACATATCATTCCTGTTGGCCATTTCCCAGGCGGTATAGAACACCAGCTGTACTCGTTTAGCCATGAGTTTATAGTTGATCTTATCAGGAGTATCTGTTGGGCGGTGATAGTCTGCATGTACGCCATTAAAATAGAAAATAATGGGTACTCCTTTCTCTGCAAAATTGTAGTGATCACTACGGTAATAAAACCGGTTCTTATCATTCAGGTCATTATACTTCCTGTCCAGTTTTAATTTAAGACTCTTATTAACCTGGTTGGTAATGGGTGTTAGATCAGAGCTCAATTTATCATCACCGATAACATAGATATAGTTTGCGGAATCTTTGTCCTTTAAATATTCTTCTCCAATACGGCCCACCATATCAATGTTGAGATCTACTGATGTTTTATCAAGAGGATATACGGGATTATTGGCGTAATATTCAGAACCCCATAATCCTTTTTCTTCTCCACTTACGGTCATAAACACAATGCTTCTTCTTGGGCCTTTACCTTCTGCCTTCGCTTTTGCAAAAGCTTCAGCCAGTTCCAATATACTCACAGTTCCAGAGCCATCATCATCTGCGCCATAATAGATGGTAGTATCATTGCGAATGCCAAGATGATCATAGTGAGCAGTGAGGAATACATATTGATCTTTCAGGTCAGTGCCTTCCATGAATCCCAGCACATTGCTGCTCTCCAGTTTCTGTATTTTCTTTTCAAATTCAAGATGAACATTGGAGGCATACACTTTTGATGGTACCTGTTCTGTTTTATAATCCTGTTTTACATTCTCCCAGTCTGTATGACCCATAATATCTTCAGCTACCTTTTCTGAAACATACCATGTTGGCAGATATTGTGATGCCCTGTACAGTTCTCTGTACATGCTTCCGGTGGGGCGTGGAGTGCGTGGGAAATTACTGCTAACGATCAATACAGCAGCTGCACCTTTTCTTTGTGCATTCATGATCTTGCCAAATATGCCAGCTACTGGCGGACTTCCTTTGGGTTGGTAAGAAGATGGAAGGCCATCCATGATCAACACCAGTTTTCCTGCGGCATTTACATCTTTGTAATCATTGAAATTGCTATCTGCAAGGCCATGTCCTGCAAATACAACTTCTGAAAAATATTGTGAGGTATTATAATTGGTAAAAGAGTAGGGTTGATACTCTGTATTCACCTTGTATTCATTTCCATTGATCTCAAGAACGCTTTTAGTGACTTCATCCCTGTAAACGGGGAAGGTCATTTGGTAGCTGCCGTTATTTCCAGGTGTCAATCCGAGCGACTTAAAATAATTCTCGATATAGGCAGCAGCCTTTTTTTGCCCTGGCGTGGCAGTTTCTCTTCCTTCCATTTCCTTTCCGGCAACTGTATACAGGTTTTTCTGCAGGTCAGCAGCTGTAATGGTTTTGGCGTAAGTAGAAGGGTTATTCTTTTTTTGGGCGAGGAGTGCAACAGAGGGTACCAGCAGGAGAAGGGCAAATAGTTTCTTCATGCGCATGTGTTTAGTATAATCCCCAAACTTACCGGAAAATTATTTCGGATAAAGCCAGATTTGATGAATGGTTTAGAAAGTTGGGAAAATCCGCTAAATACAGGCAATCTTTTGTACGCGGTTACTATGTCTTCCGCCTTCAAACTCAGTGGTCATAAAGATCTGAACCATTCTCTCTGCGTCACCTTCACGAACAAATCTGGAAGGAATACAGATGATATTGGCATCATTGTGTTCCCGCACAAGTTTGGTGATCTCTTCGCCCCAGCAGATGGCGGCACGTATTTTCTGATGTTTGTTGGCTGTTATAGCAACACCATTTGCGGTGCCGCATAATAATATTCCAAAACAGGCCTCGCCGGATTCTACTGCTGATGCAACAGGGTGAGCGAAATCGGGATAGTCCACGGAATCTTTGCCATGAGTGCCGAGATCCAAAAAGGAAATTCCTTTGCCTTCCAGGAAAGAGATGAGTTCTTCTTTGTAATCAAATCCTGCATGATCACTTCCAATGGCAACAGGCTTGCTAAGATCAAAAGGGGAGTTCATACGTTTGGAGTGAATTTTATTCTTTTACAAAGGTAACTAACTCCATTCATTCATATCCTTATCCTGTCTTTTATTGATCCTGGATGCCACCATTATACTTGCTTCATATAACAGATAGAGTGGAATAGTGACAATAGTAAGGCTGAATGGATCGGTTGAAGGAGTGATAATAGCCGCAGCAATCAATATCAGCACAAAAGCGTGACGGCGGTATTTTCTAAGGAACCTTGAAGTAACAATACCAATCCTGGCCAGCACCATTACCAGTAATGGCATCTGGAAAAGGACCCCAATACCTACGGTAGTATAGATCAGGTTTTCGAGGTAATCTGAAAAGGTTGGTTTTATTTCAATCAAAGGGCTCAGCGAATAAGAGAAATAGAAATACACCATGAAAGGTGAAAGGATAAAATACCCAAAGGCAGTTCCTAAAAAGAATAGGAAGGAAACCCAGAAGATCACACCCCGGGTTTGTTTGAGCTCTTTTTGGGATAATGCGGGTCTTACAAAACGCCAGAATTCCCAGAATATATAGGGAAAGGCAACGATGAATCCACCCACAAAGGCAATGGTAAAGGAGGAAATGAACTGGCCGGTCATCTCAGTACTGATGAAGCTAACCTTCATTCCCTTCATACAAACACTATCACCCAGGCCAAGGGCATGGCTGGCCTTGCAAAACCAGTCATAAGCAATAAAATCATCATGAGCAGGGGCCAGGAGTACCTTGTCAACTATTTCCCGCACATAAATGAAGAATACGATGGCGCCGATGCATATGGCAATCACGGCGCGGATTAGGTGCCAGCGCAACTCTTCCAGGTGGTCAATAAAGGACATTTCCGATTCACCGGTCGGGCTCTTCTTGTTCCTCTTATTAAAAAAATCCATTAAAGCCATAGTAAAAAAGTGCCGCAAAGATAAGGCGGCGCAAGCTGCTATTTGAGTTTTTTCATTTTCACCATTTCAATCCTTGTATCGCTCACGCTTAGAACGTCAAACTCATAATCATCGATAATTATGCGTTCCTTTTGCTGGGGAATAGTTTCGTAAAAATTAATAATATATCCGGAAAGGGTTTCTGAATCATTTTCGGGGAAATCAAGCCCGTATTTCTCCTCCAGGTAGTCAAGTTCCAGTCGGCCGGAGAAAATGTATTCATTCTCTGATATCTGTTTTTCAACGAATTTCTCCCTGTCATATTCATCCTCAATTTCACCAAAGAGTTCTTCCAGTACGTCTTCCATGGTTACAATACCTGCTGTACCGCCAAATTCATCCACTACCCAGGCAATACTTTTCCTTTCACTGCTGAATTTACTAATCAGGTCGGCTGCGCTCATACTTTCCGGAACAGCTGGAATAGGCAGGAGAACAGATTTAATGGTGGCAGGTTTTCTGAAGAGGTCCAGTTGATGAACATATCCGCTGATATGATCGATATTATTCTCGTAGACGATCAGCTTACTTAGCTTGGTATCAATGAATTTTTTCTGGATGTCTTCAACGGATGCATTTATATCTATTCCCACAACTTCCTTTCGGGGAACAAGGCATTGCCTGATCTTTACTTTTGGAAATTCCTGTGCGTTTTCCAATAGTTGGGTGCTTCTTCCTACACGGTCGTCATCATTTGTCTGATGAAAAAGGTTCTTCAATTCTCCCCCGCTCAGCGCTTCTTTATGCTTGTCAACTTTTACATCCAGTACATATTTGAGCAGCCATTCTGCAAATTGAATGAATACATCCGCAATGGGAGAGAACATCTGGTAAAAGAAATCAGTTACCAGTGCAAGGCCATTTAAAAGTGTATTGCTTTTTGCACGGAAGATTGCACGGGGTATGAACTCAGCAAAGATGAGTACGATGAATGTGGCAATAGCTATTTCAACGAGTATATGCACAAGATCTGACCCAACCTGGAAATAGGTCCATACGGGTTTCATGACCGTACTGATCTGCAGGGATAGAAAAACAAGAAAGATGGTAAAACCAATTAAGGTAGTCCCTATAAAGCTGGCAGGGGCATCTATGAACTTAGCCAGCAGGTTGCCGGTTATGCCTCCCTGTTTCTTCCGGAGCTCGATATTCAGCCTGTTTGCGCTGTAATAGGCCATCTCAATGCCTGCAAAAAAGCCCATTAGCAGAAGTGTGAGAATGAACCAGGTTATCGTCTTCCACTCGATCATAACGGTAAAGATAATAAGAGTTTACAAGCCTTTAGTGCAGGAAGTTCCGTACAATCTGCTCAGCTTTTTGGCAGGCCTTGTCAAGATCGTCATTCACAATGCATTCGTCAAAATGGTCCTTGAATGACAGTTCAAAAGAAGCCTTGTTTACCCGTGTCTGGAGGGACTCGGCGGTTTCAGTACCTCTTGATTGTAATCGTTTTTTTAATACATCAACGGAAGGTGGTTCGATGAATATCGTTAAAGTGGTATCAGGGTATTGTTCTTTTACATGCAGGGCTCCTTTCACATCAATATCAAGTAGTGGAACCTGGTTATTGTCCCAGATCCTTTGCAATTCTGATTTAAGCGTACCATAGAATTTTCCTTCGTATACCATTTCCCATTCCACAAAATCACCCTGCTGTATCTTATGTTTAAAATCTTCAGGAGTTAAAAAGTAATAATCCCTTCCATGCTGCTCATAACTCCGCGTTTCCCTGGTTGCAGCAGAAACTGAAAAGGCCAGTTCCGGTAAAATATTCAACAGGTAACGTGTAATGGATGTTTTACCTGCACCGGAAGGGGCGGTGATAATAATTATTTTGTTCTGGTAACTCAACGTTCAGGATTTAAATATCATGTTCCGGTCAAATACGTTTAATCTCTGCTCCCAGTTTATTCAATCGATCGTCTATATACTGGTAACCGCGGTCTATCTGTTCTATATTTTGAATGATACTTCTGCCTTCAGCGCTCAACGCTGCTATTAGCAGTGACACACCAGCACGTATATCAGGGCTGCTCATTGTGATGCCTCTGAGTTTTTGTTCCCGCTCAAGACCGATTACAACAGCACGGTGTGGATCACATAGTATGATCTGTGCACCCATATCTATCAGCTTATCTACAAAGAAGAGCCTGCTTTCAAACATCTTTTGGTGAATAAGCACACTTCCTTTTGCCTGTATGGCTGTAACCAGTACAATGCTTAACAGGTCAGGTGTGAATCCCGGCCATGGATGATCATAAACAGTGAGTACACCACCATCAAGATATCGCTGCACCTCATACATGTCCTGGGAAGGAATATGAATATCATCGCCCTGAAAATTCATTTTGATACCAAGCTGCTGGAATTTTTCCGGTATAATTCCAAGATGTTCTATGCCGGCATTTCGAATAGTAATATCACTTTGCGTCATTGCAGCAAGTCCAATAAATGAACCCACCTCAATCATATCCGGTAACATCCGGTGTTCTGTGCCCTGGAGATAATCTACTCCTTCAATGGTCAGGCGATTGCTTCCTATGCCGGATATGTTAGCGCCCATTGAAGTAAGCATTCTGCACAATTGCTGGATATAAGGCTCACAGGCTGCATTATAAATAATGGTTGTTCCTTTTGCCATAACAGCAGCCATAACAATATTAGCTGTACCAGTAACAGAAGGCTCATCCAGTAACATGGTTGTGCCCATGAGATCTGGTGCCTGCAGGTGAAAGAACCCATCTTCAGAATGATAGTTGTAGGAGGCACCCAGTTTTTGAAACCCGATGATATGGGTATCCAGTCTTCTTCTGCCTATTTTATCACCACCTGGTTTTGGAATGAATGCTTTGCGGAAACGGGAAAGCATTGGTCCTGCAAGCATTACTGAACCACGTAATCTGCCGCTCTTCTTTTTGTAATCTTCACTGTGCAGGTAATCGATGTTTACATTATCTGCCTGGAAAATGCAGGTATCGCGTTTTGGACGCTCAACCTTTACATTCATTTCTATCAGTAATTCAATAAGAAGATTTACATCGAGAATATCAGGAATATTGGTGATTGTTATCTTTTCCGGAGTAAGCAATACAGCGCTGATGATCTGCAGGGCTTCATTCTTTGCTCCCTGCGGTGTTATATCGCCATAGAGTTTTTTGCCACCGTATACTTCAAAGGAATTCATAAGTGTTATTGGTCACGCCGTAGCGGATCGAAATTTAAAACGCGAAAATCGGAAGTAATTTTTAAATCCAATTTTCGCGTTTGCAAATTCAGCCTTGTCAGCTATATTATTAATTAATATCTTTTCTTTTTAAAGTTACCTCCGCCTCTGTTATCATTGCGTCTTCCGCCTCCGCCACCACCACCATTGTTGCGATGTTGGAATTTGCCTCCACGCTTTTGACCATAACCACCTCGACCATCCCTATCTCTATCCCTGTTATCCTGTGGACGGAATGCTTTTACATACGGAGTATTGGTGAAAGTTAATTGGCCGCTTGTGATGCCGCTAAGTTCACTTTGAATTGCATCATCATGTACTATTTCTTTATGCCAGTTATTATAAGCAAGCTTCATATAATAAGCGATAGCATTTGCAAAGCCAGCGCGCTTATCTGTATCCTCTTCTTTAAGCGCTTTCCTGATAACAATCTCGAGATTCTTTCCGAGATGTGAATGTTTTGGATAGCGTTTAGGGTAGGGTAATGGTTTGGGTCTCTCGCTCAGTGATTCACGTGTAGGAATGGGGTAAGGTGATTTAACTTCCAGTTTGAAGTCAGAGATCAGGAATAAATGGTCCCATAATTTATGTCTGAAATCTTCAACATTTTTGAGATGGGGATTCAGAAATCCCATTAATTCAATCACGGCAAAGGCATTACGTTGCCTTCTTTCGGGGTCTTCAATAGTGAGCAGGTGCTCAATCATTTTCTGCACGTGACGCCCGTATTCGCTCATCATTAGATGATTCCTGGTGGTATTATATTCCATGATAATAAGTAAGTCAACAAATGTATGAAACTCAGGCTGAAGAAGGAAATTGAAGCCCGGGTTCTTTGGCCAAAAGAGGTGCTGTAAAGTGATCAGGAATGGATTTTAAGGCAATTTTTATTCTTAAGTATCGGGGGAGACCCTTTGTGGAAACGGGCTTAGAAAAGAAAGGGGCCCCGAACCAAGGCCCCTTTTACAAGCCACCATCCTCTTCCACCTAAGAGGTCATTTAATAATAAGTTGATTGACGCAGGATTCGAGACTTTGTTTGTTGGTCAGTCTCAGCCAATAATTCCCGCCCTTCAAAACACCTAACTGCACATAAGAAGAACCACTTACCACAATAGCTTTATTCACAATAATTTGTCCCTGCGCGTTATAGATTTGGATTTCGTAATGTCCGGCAGAACTATTATCAAATTTAATACCAACAATGCCCTGAGAGGGGTTTGGATACAGAGAAAACTTGGGAGAACCGGAATTTTCCATATCCACATACTGAATATTACTATACCGGGCATATCCATTTGAATAAACCTGCTTGATCCTGAAGTACCAGGCACCATCTGCACCGTTGGTTGTATAAAGCATATTATATGCTTCGGTCATGGAATTTTTAGGCAATGAACCAATCTTAAAGAATTTTGCTCCATCTCTGCTCATCTCTGGTTCATAATGATAATTGGCATATGGATCATCCAATCCTGTCCATTTTAATTCTACTTTGTTATTGGCCAATTTATTTGCATTGAATGCATTGATATTTAATGGAAGTACAAATGCCGGACATGTACAGTATTCAAAATGAAAATTCACGAATGCAGATGTAAGTACCAGTGTACTACTGCTTCCTCCAGTGATAGAGGCGCTTGTAGACACATCAATATTATAATTATACGTGACACTATCAGTACCATAGAATTCAGCGATTGTGGCTGAATCTGTCAATGTGCGACATAATTGTGCTGTAAGAATTGTACTATCAGAAAATCCAAAGAAGTCTCCTCCAGAACCAGGAACTCCATCATAAGGAGCCAATCCATAAGGACCATAGGTTTGATTGGCATTATTTGACAAAGGAGTGACCAGGCCGGGTCCTTTCATTGTATCCTTTCTATTATAGGTGAAGGTTCCGGTTTGACCAGATGCTGCAAAGTTTTGCATAGCCAGTGTATCTACAACACCAGTGATAGTGATACAAAGCCTAACACAGGTAACCATTTCACTTGTTGGATTGAATTGAGGGAACTTTACATCTGTCAGCGTTACGCCTGCAGGGAATGCAATGGTTGTATCATATGCAGTTCCGCCCTGTGGCTGCCCACCAGGACATAATTGTGCAAAACCCTTCTGCGTATAGAAACAAAGGAGGATTATTACTGACAGCGAAACGGTAAAAAAACGGGGGTATATTTGTCTCATAGGCTACGACTTTAACTATCCAATAATGGATAACACTTACGGATCATTCTCTGCAATAAAGGTAGCCATCAATAGAGGCTGAATCAATTGTAATACTGCCCTGTTTTTCATTCAGTATTAACCGAATATCCACAGTAAATGCACCTGTTGTGATTTACATCAATTGCTGGAAAAATACTGGTTTCGCTGAGTAAAAGGCTGATGCTCTATAAGGCAAGTACAGGAAAATTACGAGGCCATGGCGGATCCTTCAATCACTGGATTTTGCGTTACTGCCAGCTCAGACTAACTACCTTTGCCCGCTGATGAAAATAGCTGTCAACACAAGATTCTTATTAAACGATTACCTGGAAGGATATGGGTATTTCATTTATGAAGTGCTCCGCCGGATGGTGAATGAACACCCGGAACATGAATTCCTTTTCATTTTCGACCGGCCATTTAATAAGCGATTTGTGTTTTCATCCAATGTAAAAGCAATTGTTGCGGGTCCGCCTGCGCGCCATCCCGTTTTATGGAAATGGTGGTATGATATCCAGATACCAAGATTGCTTAAGAAACATAAAGCAGATATTTTCTTATCCTGTGATGGATTTTGTTCGTTGACAACAAAGGTCCCACAATGCCTGGTGGTACATGATCTGTCCTTTATACATTATCCTTCCTTTATCAGGAGATCACATTTATTATTCTATAAACACTTTACACCAAAATTTCTGGAGAAAGCAAAATCGATAGCCACTGTATCTGCATTTTCAAAGAATGATATTGTGTCCCGGTATAAGGTTAAGGAAGAAAAGATCACTGTAGTATACAGTGCAGCAAAAGAAATATTTCATCCGGTTGATTTTAATACACAGGAACAAACCCGGAATAAATATTCCGGAGGGAAAAACTATTTTATATATGCAGGGGCTATTCATCCAAGAAAGAACCTGGTACAGTTATTAAAAGCATTTTCAGTATTCAAGAAAAGACAGAAGAGTGACTGGAAACTGGTGCTTGCCGGCAGGCTTGCCTGGAAATATGAACGCTTTAAAGAAAGCCTGAAGAGTTATAAATACAGGGATGATGTGGTGCTTACAGGATATATAGAGGAAAAGGAACTGGCAGATCTGATCGGGTCTGCGTATGCACTGGTATATCCATCTCTCTTTGAAGGATTCGGAGTTCCGGTGGTTGAAGCCATGCGTTGTCATATACCTGCAGTTACTTCCATTAATTCATCCATGCAGGAAATTGCCGGTGATGCAGCATTGTATGCCAACCCAACTGATCATGCTGATATTGCTGATAAGATGATGTTGTTGTATAAGGACGAATCGCTTAGGAACAGGCTGATCCAAAAAGGCATTGAACGGTCAAAAGAATTCAATTGGGATAATACGGCATCACTGCTGTGGGAGGCGTTGATGAAATCCCGATAGCTATCGGGATTAATTCGTAGTTGAAAGTAAATCCTATCCCGATAACTATTGGGAACTTATCTTTGCCACAATATTATTTTTATGGGTTTATCAAGTATTATTATTGATGTACATACAGATGAAAACAAGGTCCCTGATCTGATAACATGGAATGCAACCGATACAACCATTGAGAATGCGCAGAAGGCCAAGGCCATGATGCTTTCATTTTGGGACGGGGCAGAAAAAACAGCGCTCAGGATCGATCTCTGGACCAAGGACATGATGGTAGATGAAATGGCAGATTTCTTTTTTCAAACCATGATGACGATGGCGGATACTTATGGCCGGGCAACCAATGATAAAGATGCTGTGGAAGAAATGAAAAAGTTTTCACAGGATTTTTATAACAAATTCCGGGAAAAACAAATGAAAGAGAATAAGGCTATCTGATTAAATAATTATTAAGTTCTCCTTTAATTAATAGAATATGGGTCTCGAACAAAAAATCATGACTGAGCTAAAAGCTGCTATGCTTGCGAAAGATGAAAAAGCATTGCGCAGTCTCCGGGCAATTAAGGCCGCAATATTACTGGCAAAAACATCTGAAGGTGCAGGTGGTGAATTGAAAGAGGATGATGAGATCAAATTATTGCAGAAGCTTGTTAAGCAACGCAAAGATTCACTGGAGATATACCAGCAGCAAAATCGTGCAGACCTTGCAGTGAAAGAAGAAGAAGAAATTGCAGTGATTGAAAAATTCCTGCCTGCACAGCTTTCTCCTGAGGAATTGAAAGCTACTATCAGTAAGATCATTGCGGATACGGGTGCTTCATCACCTGCCGATATGGGTAAGGTGATGGGAGCAGCTACCAAACAACTGGCAGGTAAGGCAGATGGAAAAACCATTTCTGGCCTGGTGAAAGAACTATTGAGCGGTAAATAACAGCTTTTTCCATTTATACTTCTTCATGTTCATCGATATCCTCTTTCTCCTGCTAATGGTATGGGCTGTGATAAAAGGCTTCAAACGGGGATTGATAGTAAGTATATTCTCATTGCTTGCGATTATTGCCGGACTGGCTGCTGCCATTAAGGTTTCCGCACTGGTAGCGGTACAGCTGGGTAAAGTGGTGAACATATCAGACAGGTGGTTGCCAATAATATCTTTTGTGGTAGTATTCCTGGGAATAGTATTGATAGTGAGGTTAGGTGCTAACCTGATCCAGAAAACGGTAGAGATTGCCATGCTGGGCTGGGTGAACCGGTTGGGAGGCATCTTGCTTTATGTGATCCTGTTCACTGTTGTATACAGCATCTTTCTTTTTTATGCTATGCAGCTTCACCTTTTCAAAGAGGAGACTATCCAAAATTCAGTTACTTACGCCTGGATTGAGCCCTGGGGCCCCAAAGTGATCAACAGCCTGGGGAGGATTATTCCCTTTTTTAAAGATATGTTTAACGAGCTCCAACAATTTTTTGGAGGCGTAGCAGAAAAAATGCCCGCCAAACCAACTCCTCAGTAATAATTCTCGTTTTCATGGGCTTTGTTTTTTATTTTTATTGAAATCACCCTTTTTTGTAATAAGAAACAAGCAGGACAGCAGGTAAATGGCATTCCGTCTGCTATCTTTGCAATAGGGATCAACAGATTGGTTTAGTGGCTTAATAATGTGCTTTAAAACGATTATTTTAGCAAAAATAACAGTGCCGCGGAAACATGGAATACGAGATTAAACAGGATAACAAGTTCAAATGGATCGAAGAGGGCGAAGGAGAACCACTGGTATTGTTGCATGGCCTGTTTGGCGCGCTGAGTAATTTCCAGCCGTTAATCGAATACTTCAAACAGTACAACAAGGTAGTGGTACCGATGCTGCCCCTGCTCGATATGGACATACTGCACACCTCTGTGGGCGGGCTGGCCAAATTCGTCCATAAGTTCATAGAAACCCGCGGATACAAAAATGTTCACCTCTTAGGCAACTCTTTGGGGGGACATGTAGGATTAGTATATGTATTGAAAAACCAGCCGGATTGTATCAAATCAGTGATACTTACCGGAAGTTCTGGTCTTTTTGAGAATGGAATGGGTGATTCTTATCCCAAAAGAGGGGATTATGAATATATCCGAAAAAAAACTGAACTGACATTTTACGATCCCAATATGGCTACCAAGGAGTTGGTGGATGAAGTGTTTGGGATCACGAATAATCGTCTTAAGGTCATCAAGATCATCGCTCTTGCAAAAAGCGCCATAAGAAATAATTTAGGAGAAGAACTCAATCAAATCAAGTATCCTACGTTATTAATATGGGGGAACAATGACACCATCACTCCGCCATTCGTGGCCAGGGAATTTAATAAGCTGATCCCCAACAGTGAATTGTATTTTATCGATAAATGTGGTCATGCCCCGATGATGGAAGTACCCGATGAATTCAATGTCATCCTTCATAAATTTTTGAAAAAACTCAACGAGCCTGCAACAGTTGCGTGATCATTGAGGTCTAAGTAAAAAAATAAGGAGAGCCGCTATCCATGTTAACGGGAGAACTACAATCTCAGAACCTACCATACCTGCACTTATCAGACAAGGTTTCACAGGCCCTTCAACTGATGAATGATAACCAGGTAACACACCTTCCGGTTGTGGATGGTGAAAAGTTCGTAGGTATACTCAGCGAAGATGATCTCCTCCAGGCAGAAAATGATAACTCGGAACTTCGCACATTACAACAATCTTTTGGAACTACTTCAGTAAAAAGCACTGAGCATTTTTTGAAAGCCATCCAGGTGGCTGCAGAAAATTCACTTAGCGTGGTACCTGTTGTTGATGCAGATAATGATATTGCGGGAGCAGTTGCCTATAGTGACCTGCTGAAACATGCTTCAGAATTCATGAGCCTGAATGAACCAGGCGGTCTTATTGTGCTGGAAGTAGAAAGCAACCAGTATTCTTTCAATGAGATCAGCAAACTGGTTGAAACAAATGACGCACAGATCACCCAACTCAATACCTCCAATGATCCTGATACCGGCATGATGCAGGTAACCATCCGGATAAATAAAGCCGAAGTATCAGATATCGTGGCCACTTTCCAGCGCTACGAATACAATGTCAAATACTATTTCGGAGAAGAACTTTATGTTAATGAATTGAGGAACAACTATGACAACCTGATGAATTTCCTCAAGATCTAAACAGGTTTGGCACGCCTTTTTAACACAGATAACAAAATCGGTTATTTTAGATTATGTTGCAGGCCCCGGTATGCTGAGGGAAAAAAAATATTGTCTGTGGCTCTTGTTAGCGGTTGTCTCCTGCCAGTTACTGCAGGCTCAGGATGCTGCCATCTATATCCCTTCTTTACCAGACAGTACCATCATTGAATACCCTGTAGATACTACCAAACCAGGCGCCAACTATACCATCGGCAAGATCACTATCGAAGGAAATAAAAAGACAAAACCTGCAATTATTCTTCGCGAACTTCCTTTCAAACCAGGTGACGGCTATCCACTCAGTGAACTGGTTAAGAAATTTGAACAAGGTCGAAAACAATTAATGAACACGGCCCTGTTCCATGAAGCTATTATATCTCTTCAGAAATCTGAAGGCTACGTTGTTGATATCCTGGTGCAGGTGAAAGAAAGATGGTACATCTTCCCAATCCCTTATTTCAAACCTATTGACAGAAACCTTAATCAATGGATTGTTGAACAGAATGCAAGTCTCAAACGGGTGAATTATGGTGTGAAGCTTCTCTACAATAATGCTACTGGAAGAAATGATAAACTAAAACTCTGGCTGATCAATGGGTATACAAAACAGATATCCTTCAGCTACGACAGACTATATATTGATAAAAGACTGAAATGGGGTAATAATACCGGTTTCAGCATGGGTAAGAACAAGGAGATCAATTATAATTCCATTAATGATAAACAGGTTTTTTATAAGGATGATAGTTATATACGAAGGTTCTTCAACGTGTGGAGTGAGATGACTTATCGTAGAGCCATTAAAACCCGACATCGTTTTGGGATTGGTTATACAAGAGAAGATATAGCAGACACAGTTGCCAAATTAAACCCCGCTTATTTCCAGGCAGGACGTACAAGAATTGAATACCCTGAGCTTTATTATATCATGACCTATTACAACCTGGATTATATTCCCTATCCAACGCGGGGTTATGCTGCTGAGATCAATATTGGAAAAAAGGGGATCAATAAGGCTGTAAATGTTTGGCAGGTAGCTGTGAAAGCTTCAGGTAACTGGCCAACCGGACAGAAATCATTTTTCAGTCTTAATGGTTATGGAATTATTAAAGTCCCATTCAAGCAACCTTATTACAATCAGCGATTACTGGGTTATTCGGATGTGTTCCTGCAAGGATATGAATATTATGTGATTGACGGCACTGCAGGTGGATACCTGAAAGCATCACTTACCAGGAAGCTATTCAATTTTGATGTGCGGGTTCCGGGAACCAAAAAGCTGGCACCTTTCCGGATCCCTATCAATATTTACGGACGTATATACGGCAACACGGGATATATTTACAATCCCTATCCGGGTAATAATTACCTTTCCAACAAAATGCTGTATTCAACAGGTGTTGGAATTGATATCACCAGTGTTTATGACTTTACATTCAAACTGGAATGGTCATTTAACCAGTTAGGGCAAAACGGGTTATTTTTACACAGGAAGTCTATATTTTGAGGTAATCAAATTCAATGAAAGCAGCCATCTACAGCCGGGTAATGGAACAGGATCAGCAGGAGAACGTTCAATTGTTTTTTGATGAGTTGGCCAAACAAAAAATAAAACCACTGATCTATGAGCAGTTCTTTGATCAGATAAAGAACAATATTCGCCTACCGGATGACACAACTACTTTTTCCCTTTCAGAACATATAACACCAGAAATAGAATTTATCATCAGCCTTGGCGGTGATGGAACCCTGCTGGATACGATTACGCTTATAAGGGATAAACCAATCTCTATACTGGGTATCAATTTCGGACGACTGGGATTTCTGGCCAGCATTGGTCAGCATGAGATCAAAGAAGCCATCCAGGCTATTGCCAAAAGGACCTTTGTTACTGATAAAAGAACGATGATCCATTTGGATGCGGATCTCCCCCTGTTTGGAAGTGTTCCTTATGCGCTAAATGAATTTGCCATTCACAAAAGGGATACGGCTACCATGATCAAGATCCATACTTACCTGAATGGTGAGTTCCTGAATACTTACTGGGCAGATGGATTGATTGTGGCTACCCCAACTGGCTCAACCGGTTATTCCTTAAGCTGCGGCGGCCCGATCGTTTTCCCGGAGTCCGGCAGTTTTGTGATCACTCCTGTTGCTCCCCATAACCTGAATGCCCGGCCAATAGTGGTGCCGGACGACAATGTGATCTCTTTTGAGGTTGAGAGCCGCTATGATGAGATCATCTGCGCGCTTGACAGCAGAAGGGAGATTGTAGGCAAGAATGTATCCCTCGCCATCCGCAAGGAGAGCTTTGAAGTCAGCCTGTTACGCCTAAGCGAGAACAACTTTTTGCAGACCCTCCATAACAAGCTTACCTGGGGCCTTGACAAGCGCAATTAATCGGGTTTTTACGGTCTGTTTTTATATGGAAAACCCCATTTTTAACAGCCCCGGTAATAAGAAATTTGTTATTTTTCCGTTCTAACTAATTCCAACCTTTTATTCTGGATATGATGAGGAAATTGCTGGTAGTAGTATGTGTAGGTGCGCTTGTAGCGTGCATTCCTGCGCGTTCATTTGCGCAGGACGCCATCGTTCAGGAAGGCGAATTTGGCGTAGGTCTGGGTGCAGCCCATTATTTCGGCGACCTGAATACGCGTGCAAGATTGAACAGGCCTAAACCAGCAGCCACAATTTTCTTCCGGAAGAATTTCAGCAACTATATCTCTGCACGTATTGGAGCCAGCTATGCTAGGCTTGGCTATTCTGATAGATACAATACGCATAATGAATACATGTATCGCCGCAACCTGAGTTTTAATACCAATGTATGGGAACTCACGCTGCAGGGAGATTTCAATTTCTTCCGCTTTATGCCTGGCGAACCTGGATTCAATTACACCCCTTATATCACTTTCGGTATCGGAGCGTTCAGTTATGATCCCTTTGCCTATCTCAATGGAGAAAAGATCTTTTTAAGACCGCTGAACACAGAAGGTCAGGGAACAAGTCTTTATCCGGACAGGAAGCCTTATAGCGCCATGGCACTGAGCATTCCTTTTGGAGTAGGTATTAAATATTCCCTTAACGAAAAGATCAATGTAGGTTTTGAAATTCTGTATCGCTTTGCCCAGACAGATTACCTGGATGATGTAAGCACCACCTATGTGGATCCCATTGTATTCTGGGACCCCGCCTCCGGATTGCCTCAGCCTCCTGCCTATTTCCTTCATGACCGTTCCAATGAAATAGGTGAGCCCATCGGAATTCCCGGCAGGGCCAGGGGCAATAGCAAGCAAAAGGACCAGTTTGTGACCGCTATGTTCCATGTCACTTTCAACCTGCAATCTTACCGCTGCCCCACGGCCGATTAAGGCTGAATTTGGGCTGGCCGCATATGTTAAACACGGGCCTCCTGATACATGAATTCCTTACCTTTGCCCCCCTTAAGAACATGTCATCACTCTTAGACCAGATTGATAAGGACCGGCTGCCGCGGCACATTGCCATTATTATGGACGGGAATGGGCGTTGGGCCAAAGAGCAGGGACAGGACCGTCTCTATGGTCATTTCCATGGAGTGGAGAGTGTACGCAATATTGTTGAAGGCTGCGCAGAATTAGGCATCGGTTATCTCACGCTCTATGCTTTTTCTACGGAGAACTGGGACCGCCCTGAATACGAGGTGATCGGCCTGATGGAATTGCTGGTCAGCACTATCCGTAAGGAAGTGGAGAATCTTCACAAGAATAATATCAAGCTGCATGTGATCGGGGATATGGCCATGCTTCCGGAATATGCCAGGCAGGAATTGAATGAAGCCCTTGATTTTACCGCAAAGAATACGGGGCTTAACCTGGTCATGGCCCTGAGTTATAGCGGGCGCTGGGAATTGCTGAATGCCGTAAAAAATATAGCCTACGAGGTTAAGAAGGGCGGGATTGCAGTAGAGGAGATTGATCAAAGCACCCTGCAACGTTATCTCTGTACCAGTGAATTTCCTGACCCTGAGCTCATGATCCGTACCAGCGGTGAGTTCCGGATCAGCAACTTCCTTTTGTACCAGCTGGCCTACGCAGAATTATATTTCACAAATGTGCGCTGGCCTGATTTCCGTAAGAATAATTTGTACGAAGCTATATTGGATTACCAGGGCAGGGAAAGAAGGTTTGGAAAGACAGGACAACAGATAGCGGATGAAGTGGATACAAAGAAAGTACAATGAAATCCTTGACGGGCTTTTAACAAACAGTTTCATTATTAACAGTTAAATTGCCGGCGTAAGAAAGCTTGCGTCCGTTATAAAATACAGAATACAAACTAATTGCGTCCCGAACTCCGACCCCGGGAAACAATTGACCAGAACAATCAACCATGCAACGATTTTTACTTCGCATCAGTGTTTTTGTGATAATGGCTGTTTCATGTGCGCTATCTGTGCATGCTCAGGATACAACCAAACCTACCTCTGTTGATCCTGCATTAATTGGCTGGGACGATGCCAAAATACCCAAACAATATTTTATTAATGATGTAACCGTTACCGGTATACGTCACCTCGATACTGCAATCGTTAGCTCTATTTCAGGATTGAATCCTGGCGATAAGTTCACTCACCCGGGCGAAGATATTTTTGCAAAGGCTATTGCCAATCTCTGGCGTCAGAAACTGTTTTCCGGAATTCAGATCTATATAACAAAGGTTAACAATGACAGGGTAAGTGTTGAAATAGCTGTAGTGGAAAGACCACGTCTGGGTAATTTCAAATTCATTGGTATTAAGAAAACAGAGGCTGAAGAGTTGCAGGGAAAGATCGGACTGGCCAAACAGACCATTATCACTGAGAATATGCGAAGGAATATTGTTGAGGTTACTCAAAAGTATTTCCGTGATAAAGGATTCCAGTTCATAACAGTTAAGATCGATGAAAAGAATGATCCAACTTTTGTGAATAGTAATTCACTGACCATCTATGTTGACAAAGGAAAGAAAGTGCGTATCAACAGTGTTGGCATTTTCGGTAATGAGAATGTAGATGCGTTGAAGTTGAAGAAGCAAATGAAGGGTACGAAGGAAATGAGCCGGTTCACGCTTTTCCCAACATATGATACCGGAAAATTTGGTGCGCAAAAAGTGCCCAGTTTCCGTGAGTATATGAGGGATTTCGGATTCCTTTCTCCCAGCAAAACAAAGAGAGTACTTGATCCTTACTTCCGGTTCAAGCTATTCAGCTCTGCTAAATTTGATCCCAAGAAATTTGAAGAAGACAGAGATAAGATCATTCGTTATTATAACTCCCAGGGATATCGTGATGCACAAATACTTGATACTAATATTTATACTACCAAGAATGGTAACATGAATATTGATATTAAAGTGGATGAAGGAAGAAAATATTATTTCGGCAATATCGCCTTTAAAGGAAATGCCAAATACCCGGATTCATTATTGAACGTGGTACTGGGAATTCACAAAGGAGATGTATATAACCTGGATATCCTGAATAAACGTATCGGCAAGGAAATGAGCCAGGAAGGTGGTGATATCAGTGGTTACTATCAGGATGATGGATATCTATTCTTCCATGCTGAAGCTGTAGAAACTGCAGTATACAATGATACAATTGATCACGAGATACGTATAAGTGAAGGTCCCCAGGCTCGAATTAAGAACGTTACCATCTCTGGTAATGAAAGAACAAAGGATCACGTAATCCGCAGAGAGTTGAGAACAATACCTGGTGAACTGTTTAGTAGAAGTGACCTCATCCGTTCCCAGCGTGAGTTGGCCAACCTGAACTATTTCAACCAGGAAACTATCAACCCTGGTGTTGTACCGAATTCTGATGATGGAACAGTTGATATCAACTGGAAGCTGGAAGAAAAATCATCTGACCAGTTAGAGCTTTCTGCCGGTTGGGGTGGTGGTATTGGTTTAACAGGTACACTGGGTGTAACCTTCAATAATTTCTCAATTAAGAATATCTGGAGGAAGCAGGCATGGGATCCATTACCAACAGGTGATGGTCAGAAGCTGAGCATCCGGGTTCAATCTAACGGACGCGCCTTCCGTTCTTATAATTTCTCCTTTACTGAACCATGGTTAGGTGGTAAGAAGAGAAATTCATTGACACTTGCTTATAACAACAGTAAATATTCCAACGCATTTGATTACCTGACAGGAAGAATTGACAGGAAACGTTCAGACACGAACTTCCTTAAAGTAAACGGATTCTCTGTTTCACTGGGTAAGCAATTGAAATGGCCTGACGACTATTTCAACCTGGTATATACCCTGAGCTTTACGCAGTATAAGATGATGAACTACCCCATCTTCCAGGGTATCAATGATGGAACTTCTAATAACCTGAGCTTGCGTATTGCGTTGTCACGTTCATCTGTATTTGACCCGATCTTCCCAAGAAGCGGATCAAACTTTACAGCCAGTGTTCAGTTCACTCCGCCATACTCGAAATTCAATCCCGATCTTGTTGATTCGAAAAATCCATATAAGAACCCTGAATATCATAAATGGCGATTCAATGCGGAATGGTATGTCCCCATTGGAAAACCTCTGGGTGCTGAGAAGAACAGGCAGTTTGTGTTGAAGATGGCAGCGAAGTATGGATTTATGGGTAGATACAACAGGAAGCTTGAATATTCACCATTTGAGCGCTTCCAGTTGGGTGATGCCGGTTTGACCAATAACTATGGATTATTGGGATATGATATCATTGCACAGCGCGGATATCCGGTGTATGAAACTTCAGACCCCACACTGAACCCTGATCAGCAGAGTGCATCAAGGTTCTTTGTTCTCTTCAATAAATACCAGTTGGAATTAAGGTATCCCCTTGTTACCAATCCCGGATCAACTATTTATGGGTTGACTTTCTTTGAAGCAGCCAATGGATGGTATGATTACAAGGATTATAATCCATTCCGCCTCCGCCGTAGTGTGGGTGTGGGTATGCGATTCTTCCTGCCGATGTTTGGCTTGCTTGGATTTGATTATGGTATAGGCCTAGACCGGATCCAGCCAGGACAGGGATTGAAAAATGCATCCAAGTTTACATTCATGCTGGGCTTTGAGCCAGAATAAAAAGCATTCCTTAAATAAGAAAATTCTCAAACATGAAAAAGATACTGCTATTTGTTTTTGCAATGGTGACCATTGCAATTACCGCTGATGCGCAGAAGTATGCCATCATCGATACCCGTTACATTTTGGAAAAAATGACGGATTATACAAAGGCACAGAAACAGCTGGATGATATTGCAGCTGACTGGCAAAAGGATATTGATGCCAGGCAAACAGCCCTGGATAAAATGTATAAGGATTATGATGCAGAACAGGTTATGCTGCCGGATGACCTTAAGAAAAAGAGGGAAGACCAGCTGGTTGCCAAGGAAAAGGAGCTACGAAACCTGCAACGCCAACGCTTTGGTTTCGAGGGTGATCTGTTCAAAAAACGCCAGGAGCTGATCAAGCCAATACAGGACAGGGTTTATAATGCGGTACAGAAGCTTTCTACCACCCGTGGGTATGATTTTGTGCTGGATAAAAGTGAGGGAATTACCATTATCTTTGCCGACCCCAAACTGGACAAGAGTGAGGATGTGTTGAGAGAGCTGGGGATCAGGAATTAATGTTAAAGAAATCACAAGAGGCAACTTATTCTTTCAATAAGTAATCTTATTAGCTATAAATTCAGAGAATCTTTAAAACCTTTAAAATACTGCTTCGCAGAAGCAGACCTAAAAGAGAGATAAACGAAACAGAATTATGAAAAAATTGATAGCATTAGTAGCAGTGGTTTGTTTCCTGATTGCAGGAAATAATGCAAGTGCCCAGACAAAAATTGCTTACATCAGTGTTGACCAGGTTGTTCAGTATATGCCTGGTACTGCAAAGCTGGATACTTTACTGGCCAAATACAGAGCCGATTCAATTCAGCCGGAATACACCCGCCTGATCACCCAGTATCAGTGGAAGGACAGTATTTACAGGGATTCATTAAAGACTCCAAAAGCTGTTCGTGATGAAGTAGCTAAAGAATTACCAGGTTATATCTACCAGATCCAAAACTGGAACCAGATAGAACAGCAGGCGCTTGAAGCAAAACAAAATGAATTGCTGGGGCCGATCTATAAAGAAGTGTATGATGCTATCAAAGCTATAGCTAAAGAAAAAGGATATACGCATGTGATGACAAGGGAAGCATTTATTGTAATGCCGGATGGAGATAATCTCTTCCCGTTGGTAACAACCAGATTGAAATTGAAAGTGCCACCGCAGGGAGCAGCAGCTGCCGCGCCTCAGCGCTAATTAGAAATAATTGAATAATTTAAGCCCTGTATCACTTGAGGAAACAGGGCTATTTTTTTAAGCAACTAAACGAAACGTAATGAGAACAAAATTGATTGCTGCAATTATCTGTGCTGTTGTTCTGTTTGCCGGTAACCAGGTGAATGGACAGGCAGTAAAAGTTGGTGTATTTGATATTGACCTAATGGTGCAGGCGATGCCTGGTTACCGTACGGTTGACAGCCTTGTTCAGATCTATGAAAGAGATTCATTGGGAGTGGAGTATGAATATTACCAGAATGAATATGCGCGCCTGGACAGTACTTACAAGATAGACTCAGGTCTTGTTGCACAAGGTAAAAAAGCAAAGGCCTTACTGGACTTCACAACAGAAGAAAGAAAGAAAATGGCACTCAATATTGTTTACTGGCAGCAGATAGCCCAAAACAAATCAGGTCAGAAAAGAAGCCAGTTGGCAAACCCTTTGTTTGTGGTAGTAGCAGAAGCGTATAAAAAAGTACTGGCGAGAAAGAAATATAATGTTGTACTGAAGCCGCAGACCTATGAAGCCGGCTTTGCAATCGATAATATCTTTTTGGCTGTGGCGCGTGAATTAAAATTGAGTGGATTGCCGCAGGAACTTCTCTATCTTGGTGATGATCCTGATCCGGTAAAGCAGCCAGCCGCCGCTAAGCCAGCAACAGGAACCAAGCCGAAACCTTAATTATTTCGGCTTGCATTGAAAAATCCCAGCAATGCAAAAACCTATCGGCGTATTTGATTCCGGTTATGGTGGTCTTACAGTATTAAAAGAGATCGTCAATAAGTTACCCCAGTATGATTACGTTTATTTGGGGGACAATGCGCGGGCGCCCTATGGCAACCGTTCTTTTGATACTGTTTATCATTACACCCTTCAATGCGTGGAATGGTTTTTCAACCAGGGATGTTCACTGGTAATTCTTGCATGTAATACAGCATCAGCAAAAGCATTACGTACAATTCAGCAAAATGATCTGCCCCGTATTGCTCCCTCCAAGAGAGTTTTGGGAGTAATACGGCCTACATCCGAGATCATTGGTACTTTCTCTGAAACAAAAAGTGTGGGGATACTGGCTACTAATGGAACGGTATCATCCAACTCCTATCCCATAGAGATAGAAAAATTCTTTCCCGGCATTAAGGTTTACCAGGAAGCCTGCCCCATGTGGGTGCCACTGGTTGAGAATAATGAGCATGAAAGCCACGGCGCTGATTTCTTTGTAAAGAAGAACCTTCATAACATTTTTGAGAAAGGAGAACGAATTGATGTGCTCTTACTTGCCTGTACGCATTACCCGCTACTTAAAAGTAAAATAGAGCAACATATCCCGGTTGGGGTGAAGCTGCTTTCCCAGGGTGAGATCGTGGCTGATAGCCTGGAAGACTATTTAAAACGCCATCCCGAGATTGAAAGCCAGTGCAGCCGGAATGGCCAGCGGCAATTCTACACAACAGATTCTACGGAGGATTTTGATAGCCACGCCACGGTATTTTTTGGGGAGGCAGTTCAGGCCACGCATGTGGACCTGGAGGGATGAGTTTTATGCCTGCTTGTGATAGAGTATGCAAGGGTTATCTAACTGGTATATCCGTATTGTAGATGGACTGTAGTAAGATTGAAATCCCGAGGAGGCTCCGGCAATGTCCTGCCAGGGTTCTGGTCAAGTCCCGCCAGGTCTGTATAATGAGGTGATTTTCAGCGCGAATGAAATACGTTTTTTTGACTATTAAACTCGAGACCGGGATGTGTGGGGTTTAAGCGCCATAATCAGCGAAATGGGCACCTTCAGAACACAAATCACTAGGTAAAAAGGCTTGTTTCCCTTACCTTTGCCGTCCTTTCACAAACAACGGGTGTGGTGACCTGTTGGTGAAAAGAATCGAGGCTGTTCTCCCAGGCTCACAAAACTTAAAACAATGAAACGTACATTTCAACCACATCGCCGCCGCCGCAAAACCGTTCATGGTTTCCGCAAGCGTATGCAAACGGCTAATGGCCGCAAAGTGTTGGCAAGCCGCCGTGCGAAAGGCCGTAAGAAACTTTCAGTTTCCAGCGAATCAAAATTGAAATAATACTCACAAGATCCTTTAACAGGATTGAGTAATCAATATTATAGGCCCTTCCGCCTCGGCGGAAGGGCTTTTTCGTTTATTTGTACTTCTGTAGTATTAATGATGGCAAAGCAATTTGGGCTCGGAAAAGAACAACGGCTAAAAAGCCAAAAGATCATTGAAGAATTATTCAATGGAGGAAAAAGCTTTTCCAGTGGATCTATCAGGGTACATTATTTGTTTATTGAAAATGGACCTGTTCTGCAATTTGGTGCAGGGGCCAGCACAAGGAATTTTAAAAAATCAGTTGATCGAAATAAAATAAAGAGACGATTGCGTGAGGCATGGCGTTTGCAAAAGCCACCATTAAATGAATTGCTTTTGCAAAAAAATCATAAGCTGGCTGTTTTTTTTATCTATTCCGGGAAAGAAATGCCTGAATATAAACTTGTATTTGAATATACCACAAAGGCTATCAGCAAGCTGGAGAAAATAATTAATGCGGCCAGTTGAAAACAATTCTTCGCATATTGAGCCTTCCTTTTATTCTATTGATAAAATTCTATCAATTGGTCATATCTCCATGGATTGGTCCCAAATGCAGATTCACTCCTACCTGCTCGCATTACTCATTAGAGGCATTCAAAAAGCATGGAGTATTTAAAGGACTTTGGCTAACTATAAAACGTATAAGCAGATGCCACCCATGGGGTGGTAGTGGCTATGATCCTGTGCCATAAAGAAAGATGCCAGGTTGGACAAATAGCTCACGTGGTTTTAGTGAATGATAAGTATCACCAAAACCACGTGAGCACATTTATAGAATATGGCCCGTTGGGCCTTAGGCATCTTCCATGATTTTATTAAGCTACTGCTGATTTTTGTTTTACTGCTGCATCATATCTCTCACTCACTTTCTTCCAGTCGATAGCGTTCCATACTGCCTTCAGGTAATCAGGACGTTTGTTCTGATACTTCAGGTAATAGGCATGTTCCCAAACATCCACACCCAGTACTGGTGTTCCTTTCACTTCAGCAACATCCATTAAAGGGTTGTCCTGGTTTGGAGTAGAAGTTACTTCCAGCTTGCCGTCTTTAACGATCAGCCACGCCCAGCCAGAACCGAAACGGGTTGTACCAGCAGCATTGAATTTTTCCTGGAACGCTTCAAATGAACCAAATGCTTCATTGATTGCATCTCCGAGCTTACCAGAAGGTTTGCCACCCGCATTGGGCCCTAAAATCTCCCAGAAGAAACTATGGTTCCAGTGACCGCCGCCATTATTGCGAACTGCGGGTGAAATAGCGCCTGCCTTAGCAACCAGTTCTTCCAGTGATTTTCCTTCATTAGGGGTGCCTGCAATGGCTTTATTAAGATTGTCAACGTAAGCCTGGTGGTGCTTGCCATGATGGATCTCCATGGTCTGTTTGTCAATATGCGGTTCCAAAGCATCATGTGCATATGGTAACGCAGGTAAAGTGAATGCCATAACTATTTAGTTTAAGTAATTAAAAATGTTGTGGGTACCTGAAAGGACAACAAATTTATTGCCTTACTGTTGAATTCAGTATGAATTATTCCTGATTTCGAAAAGATTCAGAAAAGCCGGGGAAATACCCGATTATCTTTTTGTTTTGAAGAAGTCCCGCATGAGTTTAGCGCAATCATCTTTGAGTACGCCGCGGATCAATTCCGTACGGGGATGGAATGGCCAGTTGGCACCTGTGGTTTTCTTGTAACCATTCTTTTCATCATCAGCACCATATACCAGCTTACCCAGTTTACTCCAGTAAATGGCCCCTGAACACATCAGGCAGGGTTCAATGGTTACATACAGCGTTGCATCAGGGAGGTATTTGCTTCCGAGCATATTGAAGGCAGAAGTAAGGGCGATCATTTCTGCATGGGCCGTGGGATCATTTAATTTTTCAGTCATGTTGTGACCACGGGCAATTATCCGTTCATTGACCACTACAATAGCACCAATAGGAATTTCATCATCCTCCAGTGCTTTTTTGGCCTCTTTGATCGCCTGCATCATGAAGTATTCGTCCGTCATGGTACTCCGAAGTTAAGAAATTAATCTACTGCATATTTTATACCTGCTATCCTGCGTATCTCATCCAGTACTTCCATTAATTCCAGTGTGTTGGCGTGTGTCATAACAGGGCTTTCTGTTAATCCATCCCTGAGGCAATCCGTTACATGCTTTGCTTCATGCCAGTAACCAATTCCTTTGGTCTTTTTTAATTTAACCAGTTTGCCTTTATCACCCATCCCATAATGCAATTCCACTTTGGAGCTTTGATCATAGAAACGACTGGTGAGTTTGATATAAGCCTTTGTGCCGTTGATATGAACATCAGTAGGCAGATTGGTAGAGAAGGAACTGAATAGCTGCGCCAGGGCGCCCTTTTTATAAATGAAGGTTACTGAGCATTGCTCATCAATTCCTGCAGCGGAAGGTATCATGGTTGCATGTATCTCATCGGGCCTGCCAAGAATAGATATCACCATGAATGTATTGTAAATGCCAATATCTAATAAGGTTCCACCGCCCAGGGCCGGATCTGAAAGTCGTACCGGTGCATCATCTCTTAAACGAAAACCAAAATTTGTCAATACACTTTTAACTTCCCCGATCCTGTTCTTCTGTATCAACTCCTGCATTTTTTTATAATGCGGCAGGAATTTAGTCCATACGGCTTCCATCAGGAAAATCTTCTTTCCTTTTGCCAGGTTGATCATTTCCCTCGTTTGTCTGCTATTCATGGCAAATGGTTTTTCACACAAAACTGCTTTATTATGATTAAGACAAAGTAAGGTGTGCTCATAATGGTGAGAATGCGGAGTAGCAATGTAGATAACATCCACTTCATTATTATTTACAATCTCCTGGTAACTCCCATGTGCATGTGTGGCCTTGAAATCTTTTGCAAATTTCTTTGCATTATCCAGGCTGCGGGAAGCCACAGCAGTTAATGTTGCGCCCTTTACCCATTTAAGATCATCTGCGAATTTTCTGGCTATTCGGCCACAACCGATTATGCCCCAACGGACTTTTTGTTTTTTCATCTCAGGAAGATAGGAAATAATATGCTTTCGGGTTTTTGGCAAAGGGTGAAATGTCACCAAAAACCCGAAAGCATATTTTTATTTAATAAGCCCTTCGGGCTTTCTGCGGGAATCGATTTTCTTAAATTGTGGTTACATAATTTAAAGTCATGACCTGAGGCTTTGCCGAAAGCCATTTAACCTTATTAAGAAATAAAAAATAAATAAATGACCGGTCAGCTCAACGCATTGCGCCAGTATTTTGATTCAGGGAAGACCCGTACGGTCTCCTTTCGCAGGGATAGTCTGAAGAAACTAAAGGATTCAATTCTGCACTATGAGAAAGAACTCTACGATGCATTATATACTGATCTGAAGAAAAGCCCGGAAGAAAGCTGGGTAACTGAACTGGGTATTGTAGTGAATGGTGTGAAATCAGCTCTCCGTAATTTGAATAGCTGGATGAGCCCGGAACATGTTTCCACTAATCTTTTAAATCTTCCTTCTTCCAGCAAAATAATGAAGGAGCCTTTAGGAGTTGTGCTAATTATAGCTCCCTGGAACTATCCCTTTCAATTATTGATCAATCCACTTGTTGGCGCTATTGCAGCAGGCAATTGTGTTGTACTCAAGCCCAGTGAATTTGCTCCCGCTACTGAAGCAATTATGAAGAAGCTGATTGAGGATGTATTTCCCAAAGAATACATTTTGTATGTTGAAGGAGAAGGGCAAATTGTATTGCCAGCAATGATGAACAATTTCCGCTTTGATCATATCTTCTATACCGGAAGTACTGCAGTAGGCAAGATCATTTACAAAATGGCGGCAGAGCAGTTGGTACCCGTAACACTGGAGTTGGGTGGCAAGAGCCCCTGTGTGGTTGAATCTGATGCAGATATAAAAACAGCAGCCAGGAGAATCGCTGTTACCAAATTCAGTAATGCCGGGCAAATGTGTGTGGCGCCGGATTATGTGCTGGTGCATTCATCTAAAAAGGATGCCCTGGTTGATGCAATGAAGAAATCATTACTGCAGTTCTTCGGCGAAAAACCGGAGACCAGTTCCAGTTATGGAAAGATGATCAACGAAAAGCAATTCAACCGTGTTGTTTCCTATTTATCCAAAGGAAATGTGCTGCATGGCGGTAGATCAGACAAAAAGGAACTATTCATTGAACCCACGCTGCTCGATAATGTAAGTATGCAGGACCCGGTTATGAAAGATGAAATATTTGGTCCCGTACTTCCGGTTATCTCTTTCGACGAAAAGAAAGAGGCCATGAACATCATCAACCAGAATCCTGATCCTTTGGCCTTTTATATTTTTACTTCAAGTAGTAACAAAGAAAAGGACTGGCTGAATAGTGTTCCTTTTGGCGGAGGATGTGTTAACAATGCAAGCTGGCATTTTACCAACCATCATTTGCCATTTGGAGGAAGAGGATTCAGTGGGACAGGAAATTATCATGGCAAATTTTCCTTTGATGCATTCAGCCATCGAAAGGCTGTAATGAAAACACCAAACTGGTTTGATCCCAATATTAAGTACCCACCTTTCAAAGGAAAGCTTCAATTGTTCAAATGGGTGTTGAGATGAATTAACCGAACTTTGCAATATGAGTACTAGTTTGCGGCAAAGATTCCTGAAGCTGGTCTATCCAGTATTTATGTGGTTGAATAAATTGACTGGAAGAAATGCCAGGCATATTGAGAATATAAACAGGGCAAAACCGGTCAATTCATTTTATGATCTGAAGGCAACGGCAAATGACGGAACGGATATTGATTTCTCATCTTTTAAAGGAAAGAAGGTATTATTGGTGAACACAGCCAGCAATTGTGGCTACACAGGACAGTATGATCAGTTGGAACAATTGTACACGGAATACCGCGACAAACTGGTTGTGATTGGTTTCCCCGCCAACGATTTCAAAGGCCAGGAAAAGGGTACAGACGAGGAAATTGCTGCATTTTGTAAAACCAATTACGACATCAAATTCCCCATAACACAAAAGACGATTGTAGTCAAAAAGCAGGGCCAGCACCCCATATTTCAGTGGCTTTCTGATGCCTCCCGGAATGGTTGGTGCAACAAAGCCCCAAGCTGGAATTTTTCCAAATACCTGGTGACTGAACAGGGTGTGCTGTCAGATTACTTTGGATCCTCCATTTCCCCTTTGGATGAAGTTGTTCTAAAAGCCATCAACCCTCCCCTGTAAGTGGCGGTTTTTGCAGGAAGAAGGGTCAAAAACTAGATTTCAGTCAATTTCGCAAAACATATCCTGCAAACGGTTGCACTATAAAGCAATAGGACAACTATTTTGGAGTTATCCAATTATATCCAATAGAACCGAACCTTAACTGTCCTTGAAATGCCACTGCTGACCACCATTCTCAGCTTTATCGTTAACAACGGTAGCCACCCCACTTTAAAGTTGCGGCAGAGAAAGGCTATTATTCTCATTAATATCTTCTGGGTTATTTCGGTGATTGGCTGGTTCTTCTTTTTTATCGGGCTATATCCGAGTACACATTCCCATCATTCTAAATTTCTTGCAGTTTACCTGACCGTTACTGCCGGGTTCATTTTGACCGGTCTGTTGGTGAGATATAGGAAAAGGCATGCTGCCAAGATCGTTCTTTTGTCCTTTGCTTACGCTGGCGTGTTCTTCTTCGATAATTATACAGGAGCAAGCATGGGTGTGAGCACCTATTACATCATTTATCTGTTTATTGCTCTTAACCTTTTTTCTTACAGGAACAATGAGGGCTGGCTGAGTTTCTTCATACTATTGCCAGCTATACTGTTCATTGGTACAGCAATCCTTCAAACCTATTCTCCGATCCAGGCTGTAAAAGAGAATATGATGATCCCTTTCCGCACGTTCAATTATTTCCTTTCCTTTCTGCTGGTAAGTTGTTTTGGTCTTTACATTGTAAGATATAATAGTCGCAATGAAGACTGGCTGGAACAGTCTACCATCAACCTTCAAACACTAATTGATAATACCAAGGGAAGTATCTGGAGCATTACCAACAATTTTGAGATAATTGCCGCTAATGAGGTATACAAGCATGATATGAAAGAAATATTCGGGATCAATGTGCATCCCGGGTATGATATGAGTCCCATAATCAAGGGCATCAACTATCCACAGCAATGGCTTAAACAATATCGGCGTGCATTTGATGGTGAATCTTTTAATGAAGAATATCATTTTGAGGATAAGACCTTTGAACTGGTAGCTTCACCCATTCTTAATGTATCAGGGCAGGTGATTGGCGCTGCCTTTTATGCCAGGGATATCACCTATCGCAAAAAGGCAGAACAGGAACTGGTGACTGCCAAAACAAAAGCTGAAGAAGCATCCAAAGCAAAGGCGATCTTCCTCAGCAATATGAGCCATGAATTGAGAACTCCGCTCAATGGTATTATCGGTACCGCTCAGCTACTACAGGAAGAAAAGCATCTTACAGAACAAAAAGAGTCACTTACCATCCTTAATAACCTGAGTGAGCATATGCTTGGGTTGGTGAATGATGTGCTCGATTATAATAAGATCGAATCAGGAATGCTGGAACTGAGTCCGCATGTATTCAATATGGGTGATCTGTTAAAGAAGTTACATAGCACCTTCCGCCCATTCTTTGAAGACAAAGGATTAAGCTATACGCTGGATATGGATAAGCGGATAGAAACAGTAACTGTATTTGCAGATGATCTGCGATTGATGCAGGTTTTAAATAATCTTGTTTCCAATGCACTTAAGTTCACCCATAAAGGCGGTGTATCTGTATCCTGTGCCATCGTGGAACAAAATTTATCTACGGTAAGTCTGCTCTTCTGCGTGGTGGATACAGGAATTGGTATCGATAATGCAGCTTTTGAATCAATATTCGAGAGCTTTAGCCAGGGAGATAATGCCACCACCCGCAAATATGGTGGAACTGGTCTTGGACTTTCTATTTCAAGGAACCTCGTGAAACTGATGGGGGGTAGATTGAATCTTAATAGTCAAAAGGGCGCAGGCAGTAACTTCTTTTTCCAGATTGATCTCACCCTGTATAAACAGGAAGAATCAAGTGGTAAGATGACTAAATTCAAATGGAGGGATGATGATCTGGTGAACCTTCGGGTACTGGTTGCCGAGGACAATCCAATTAATATGATCGTAGCGCGCAAAACACTTGAAAAGAAAGGAATCATTGTTATTGAAGCTGTAAACGGCCAGATAGCCGTTGAAAAGATGATGCAGGAAGATTTTGACCTGGTGATGCTGGACCTGGAAATGCCTGTAATGGACGGCAAAACAGCTATAAAAGAATTAAAGAAGATAAATGACAATATTCCCGTGATCGCCTTTACAGCTGCCGTATATGAAAATATGCGGGAAGAATTAAAGGAATACGGTTTTACGGATTTCATGCATAAGCCCTTCAAGCCGGAAGACCTTTATAAGAAAATTGCAGAAGTTACACGTAACAGATAAGTTTAAATCTTCTACTTTCATCCTCCTATTTCGGTACTATTTCTGCTATCTATTACACAATTGATCTGTTATGCAATACAATGATATTATCGGCACTATTGGCGTGGGTTTGATCCTTCTCGCCTATTTTTTGAATACCGCAAAGATGCTGGAAAGGAATAAGAGGGCATTTTATGTGATGAATATTATTGGGGCGGCTCTTGCCTGTTATGCATCGTTCCTGATCGATTATTTTCCATTTGTTATACTGGAAGGTACCTGGACGTTGGTTTCTATCTATGGATTGATGAAAACCATGCGTCTGAAAATAACCTGATCAGATCACTCCCATTTTTTTCATCAGGAAAGAGGCGCTGAGCGTACTGCAAACCCCATCACCCAGTTTGTAATCAAATAACAGTTCATCATTGATGATCCGGGATTCAAAGCATTTATTGGCTATTGCCCCCGGGTATTCTTCTGACAGCCTGGAAACAGTGAGATCATGTGTGGCAATAATTCCAAAGGCATGGGCGGCCACAAGTTTGCGAATTAACCCAACGGTGCCATTGTGCTTATCATTACTGTTTGTTCCCCGCAATATTTCATCAAGGATCACAAAGGTCTTGTTGCCGGCTTCCAGTTCCTGGATGATCTGCTGAAGGCGTTTAAGCTCTGCATAAAAGAAGGATTCACTGTCTTGCAGTGAATCGCTTATTCGCATGCTTACATGCACATCAAAAGGATAAAGTTCGAACTGCTTTGCACAAACCACACTCCCTGCCCTGGCCAGCACCAGGTTAATACCCAGTGTGCGCAGGAATGTGCTTTTGCCGGACATATTTGAACCTGTCAGTACCACGAAAGGATGTTCATCAAAGGAAATGCTATTGGTTATTCGCTTTTTGGCGGATATTAAAGGGTGACCCATATCCAATGCCTTCAATCCTTCAGCTTCTTTTAACAATGGATAACAGAATGCGGGATTATTAAAAGAAAAAGAAGCAAGGCTGTTCAGCGCTTCTAATTCTCCCAATTGTTCCAGCCAGTTCATGATCTCCTTTCCGTTCTTTTCTTTCCATTTTTCCAGGCGGTACAGCACATGGATATGAAATAGAAATAAACCGTTCAATAAAATACTAACCACCAGGTTTATCACTGTTTCCAGTGAATTGAACAGGGAGGCTAATTTGCCAATGGAAGCAGATGCTGCAATATTGCCGGTCTTTAACTTTTCCTGCATGCTGCGTAATAAGGGAGCCTGGAAGTTTTGGGATTCAATCAATGCAATTTGCTTTGAGAATTGCTCCAACACTTTTGTAACTGAAGTGGATACCGAGAGATAGGAAGATATTTTGCGTGTAAAAGAAAATGCCACTGCCAGGTTAAGAATGAACAGGCCATAAAACAGGTTTAAAGCACTATCCTTTTCTGAATAGAAATAATAAGCCAGTACGGAAAGCGAGACTATTGGGAAGATCAATAGAACAAAATACAACGCCTTATTGCTGAATACAGATGAAGAATTGATCCATGCTTTTAATTGCTCCATTTCCCGGTCCTTTGTTTCCTGGATCATTCCATATGCCTGAACCTGCTGCCTGAATTCAAGCTTGCCGGTTAATTCCTTAATGGCTTCCTGCCGTGCAGTGATATTCTTTTTTTCCGGCTGTAAAAGAGATTGCGAGAGTGCTTCCTTTCCAAAAGAAGTGCTGGTGCGGTTCAGGTAGGGAAAAAGACCACCATCTCCAAAAAGATCCAGGTCATAAGAATAGGGGTGGTGAGCATCAGTATTTTCTTTTCCATTCTCAAACTCAGGATTTTTTCCTTCCATGAACTGGCCTTCCTTTTCATTGAGTCGAGAAAGGGCCTGGGTAAACCTGACCTTGTTCTTTAGCTTGTCGTACCACCTGAGAATAACCAGGAAACCAATAAAAAGGATCAGCGCAATAATGTTGAATGTATCTACACCTGAAATAAGTGCCTTATAGCCACAATAAAGTGCACCTGCAAATAATGAAAGTCGTATAAAGCTTAAGAAATTCAGTTGCTGTTGAAGTTCAACTGATCTTTTGGAATAGTCATTATGAAGAGAAGAATAGAGCTCGGCACTGCCCGAATGAGTGAAGCCTCCATTGTTTTGTACATTCATTTTTCTATGGCTATTTCAATGATAAGATTTAATCAATGGGGCATTTCTCGTGATAGTTCACGAGCTCAATTGGTGTTTTTTCCAATTCAAATCCTGAATAGACTTTTCCTACTTCATCCAGTACTGTATTTATCTCTTCCACAGTAGAAAGGGTCACCAGTTTATTGCGGTATTCTTTAATATTCGGAAGGCCTTTAAGGTAATTGGCATAATGGCGGCGCATTTCATTGATCCCAACGATCGGGCCCTTCCATTCCACGCTTTTCACCAGATGCTTGCGGGCGACATTTACTCTCTCTTCCACACTTGGACCAGGTAAATGCGTACCTGTTTGCATGAAATGTTTGATCTCATTGAATATCCAGGGATATCCAATTGCAGCGCGACCAATCATGATCCCATCCACACCATAACGATTCTTATACTCAACTGCTTTTTCCGGGGAATCAATATCGCCGTTACCAAAAATGGGAATAGTGATGCGCGGGTTTTCTTTTACTTTCCCGATCAGTGTCCAGTCTGCTTCACCTTTATACATCTGGGTACGTGTACGTCCATGAATAGCCAGGGCTTTTATACCAACATCCTGGAGACGTTCAGCTACCTCTTCAATATTCTTCATTTTATCATCCCATCCCAGCCTTGTTTTAACGGTAACGGGTAGTGAAGTGGATTTAACCACTGCGGAAGTGAGACGAATCATGAGGTCGATATCCTTCAATACGCCCGCACCAGCTCCGCGAAGGGCAACTTTTTTTACAGGGCATCCAAAATTGATATCAAGCAGATCGGGATTGGTTACCTCTACAATTTTTGCAGCGAGGGAAAGACTTTCTTCATCACCACCGAAAATCTGGATGCCTACAGGGCGCTCGTAGTCAAAAATGTCCAGTTTCTTCCGGCTTTTGATGGCATCACGGATAAGGCCTTCGCTTGAAATAAATTCTGTATACATCAAATCGGCCCCATTGTCTTTGCAAACTGCGCGGAAGGGTGGGTCACTGACGTCCTCCATAGGTGCCAGAAGCAAGGGGAATCCCGGAAGTGATATGTTACCAATTTTGACCATGCTGGTGATTGAAGACCACTGATTTAAGGGTAAATAGTGCGCCTAAAATAAATACGCTTACTGTACCCCTCATCTGCGCTCTGTCATCTATTTTTGAGCCTGCAAATTTACAGCTTAATTGGCGAACTACAGTTACGATAATAGCTCAAAGGGGATTTCCTATACAGCGGGTTTTTTCATGCTGATCGCTTTTGCGGTAGCGGGGCTTATCCTGGCCTCAGCCATTAGCGCTCCTATCTGGCAGTCAATGACGGGGTTAAAACTGACAGAAATGACGAAGAACATGAATAATCCGGCCTATGCTGATGTGATGAAGATCCTGCAGGTGATCACGGCTGTGGTAGGGTTTTTTCTTCCTGCTGTGGTTACGGCAGCCCTCATGAACCGGCGGCCCTTTCAACTTCTTGGTCTGGCAGAAGGTGCCAACCCTCAACAGGCGGGAGTAGTTATCCTGATCATTGGCGCTTCATTAGCAGTAGCTACCGGATTATCTTATATTAATGCAAATATCCCCATTCCTGAAACCTGGCGCATTGAATTCATGAAAATGGAGGATAATTATAACAAACAGGTAGAAGCCATAATCAGGCTTAAGGATACAAAGGATTATATCATAGCCCTGATAGTTATGGCGTTCCTGCCGGCAGTATGTGAGGAAACCATGTTCAGAGGCGGGCTTCAGAACTTTCTTTCGAGAGCTACCAATATGCCGTGGCTTTCTATCATCATTGTTAGTTTGATCTTCAGTGTGGTGCATCTTTCCTTTTATGGTTTTCTTTCCAGGATGTTCTTAGGCATTGTTCTCGGGTTTATATTTCAGTATTCAGGGAAATTATGGTTGAGCATACTGGCTCATTTTATCAATAATGCGTTGGCACTGACCGTGCTGTTTTTTTATATAAAGCAGGGCAGGTCCCTGCACGATGCAATGAAATCAGAAGGTACAAGTTTCTGGGGATTGATAGCGATCCCCGTTGTGATTGCATTGTTTGAGTTATTCAGAAGAGTATCTGGTAAACGCCAGACGGCTTAATAGATATCCATGGCATTTAACGTTCAAACTTTTAAGACAAGAGCATTGACAGCTATCCTTTTTGTGATAGTGATGCTGGTGGGATTGCTGTGGAATGAATGGAGCTTCCTGGTGCTTTTTTCAATAATACATTTTGGATGCTGGTGGGAGTATTTAAAGATTATGGAGAAGATCCATAATGTAAAGTATCATCCGTATGTGAAACTGGGATTTATGGCCCTGGGATATGGATTGATGCTTTGGTTTTGTGGACCTGTTTACCAAATAAACAACTATGGTTTAAAAGGGAATGTTTCTCTGCCTGTTACTATCGCTGGATTTGTGATGTTAATTTTTGGAATTTTTCAGCGGGGCAAAGTAGACTTAAAATCTTTTGGAGCGGCTGCGGCAGGGATACTTTATATTTCAGTTTGTTGGGGCGCACTTATTTCCCTTGAATCAACTACCAGAGCAGCTCCATACCCTTATCCCTATTCGTTTCCAATATTCCTTATACTTACTATGTGGATCAATGACACGATGGCCTATATTGTAGGATCATTAATTGGTAAAACCCCATTATCTAAAATATCGCCCAAAAAGACCTGGGAAGGGACGATAGGTGGAATTATTCTTGCAGTAATAATCATGGGATTGCTTGGTTCATCCTTTATACCAGAAATTAACACTGGTAGCTGGTATATAATAGCTGGCATTGCTGCGGTAGCTGGAACATTTGGTGATCTGCTTGAATCAAAACTCAAGCGTATGGCACAAATAAAAGACAGTGGGCAAATCATGCCAGGGCATGGAGGGTTTTTAGACAGATTTGATTCTCTGCTACTTGCTGTTCCAGTTATCTGGTTTTGTATGTTGGTTGGAATATAAATGTGTTTTATGAGGCATTTTCATTCACATTCTTACCTTTGCACCCTAAAGTAAAACGATGACAATTCACAAGGAAGGATACACAACGTTAGCGTGGAGTTTTATCATTTTCGCGGTAGTTAATCTGCTCTCCTTTTATCTCCTGAGCTTTGATGCGCCTGTACTCAGCGCAGTCATCTTTTTGGTAACACTCGGTTTACTTCTTTTCCTGATATCCTTTTTCCGTCTGCCTAAAAGACCTTTGACCATTAACGAGAACGCCATAGTGGCTCCAGCAGATGGTAAGGTGGTGGCTATTGAGGAAGTTCAGGCCGATGAATATTTTACTGATCGCCGCATACAGGTTTCCATATTCATGAGCCCTTTGAATGTACACGTAAACCGCAATCCTGTTAGCGGTGAAGTAGCTTATAGCCAGTATCACAAAGGCAAATACCTGGTGGCCTGGCATCCCAAATCTTCTACTGAAAATGAGCGTCATACGGTGGTGTATCGTAAAGGCAATAAGGAAGTACTCACCAAACAGATTGCAGGTGCACTGGCAAAGCGTATTGTGAATTACCTGCAGGCTGGCCAGGAAGTGAAACAGGCTGAAGAAATGGGCTTTATCAAGTTTGGTTCAAGAGTTGACCTGCTGCTTCCACTTGATGCAAGGATCAAGGTCAAGATCGGTGATAAACCTTTGGGTGGTGTTACCGTTGTTGCTGAATGGTAATTTTCTTCTCTAGAAAATTGTTTCCAGCTCCTTTAATGTATGTACAGTATATGTAGGTTGTTCCTCAATGCTGATACGCAAATGATTTACAAATACCTGGTCCATTCCTGCATTCTTTGCCCCCAGGATATCAACCTCAGGTGTGTCCCCAATCATAATGCTTTCATGCAATTGAGCACGTGTTTTTCTCAATGCATATTCAAATATCTCCTTATTGGGTTTTAGGCTATTGGAGCCTTCTGAAGTGATGACTTCTTTAAAGAAGCTGTCCAAACCTGAATGTTTCAGTTTGCTATGTTGAGTCTTTTCAAATCCATTGGTGATAAGATGCAGGGTATATCCTTTGCCTTCCAAATAAGTGAGTATCTCTTTTGTTCCGGGAAAAAGGATGGTGCGGGTTGGAAGCAGATCCAGGAATTGTACACTCATTGCACGTGATAATTCATCATCCGCTATTTTGAAATCAAGCAGGGAGAGCCACATTCTTTTCACGCGTAGTTCATCCTGTTTAATATACCCTTTGCGATAGCGTTCCCATAATTTTTCATTATGCGCCAGGTAATTCCTGTAGAACAGTTCAAAATCATTTATCCCCCTGGCTTCCAGCTGAAGGTTGCTATATAATACTTCCAGCGTGGCACGTGCATTGGCTTCAAAATCCCATAAGGTGTGGTCAAGATCAAAGAAGAGATGCCTGTACTTCATACCGCAAAATTACTTGCGCAAACTGGTATTGCATTGGACAGCAACGGTAATTCTGAAAAAAGGTATTACTTCGCGGATCAACAATCATTCCATGAACATCGTTATTACCGGCGCATCACGTGGATTGGGGAAAGCAATCGCTTCTACATTTGGAGATGACAAGCAGGGTCATACACTACTGCTTTGTTCCCAGAACAAAGAAAAATTGCAGCTGACAGGAAAGGAATTACAGGGAAGATTTCCCCGCACTACCATTCTGACCCATGCATGTGATCTTTCTGTTAAGGAACAGGTTAAAAAATTTGCTGAATGGGCAACAGAGAAGGACCGTAGAATTGATATACTGGTAAATAACGCTGGTACTTTTATACCGGGGAATGTGCATGATGAGGCGGAAGGGGTAATGGAGAAACAGATGGACGTAAACTTCTATAGCGCCTATCATTTAACCCGTTTGTTATTGCCCTCTATGATGAAACAGAAAAGCGGCCATATTTTCAATATCTGTTCAATTGCCTCTTTACAGGCTTACCCCAATGGCGGGGCTTACAGTATCAGCAAATTTGCCCTGGCAGGATTCTCCAAAAACCTGCGTCATGAAATGAAGCCTTATGGGATCAAGGTAACCGCCGTTTATGCGGGAGCAGCCTTTACAGACTCCTGGAAAGGAAGTGGAGTTGACCCCAGGAGGATCATGCAGGCCGATGATATCGCCAAACTGGTGTATGGAGCCTCCCAGTTATCACCCCAGGCCTGTGTTGAAGATATAGTGGTCAGGCCGCAGCTCGGCGACCTTTAAACCTTTTAAACTCATTCCCCGCCTGTCATACCTTTGCAACGGGCCTTTGGCCGTTGAGTTATATTTTTATCTCCCGGGGATGAAAAAAACAGTTCTCATATCATTACTGCTGATCCAGACCCTTTTAGCAAGTTCCCAGTTTGTTTTTCAAACTGAATTCCGACACGGTCCGGTTGTAGTTGGCGAATCATTTCGCATTCAATATCTGCTGGAGGACCGCAGCGATATTGAATTCTTTGCTCCTGATTTTGATGGCTTCCGGCTGGTTAGGCAACCAGAAGTTTACAGAGGGGAATCCTATGGCTCATGGGGAACAAAGAATGTCAGAAACATCATTTATACCCTGGAAGCACTTAAACCTGGAAAGTATATCATAGCCGGTGCACATGCGCGGGCAGGAGATCAGGCCAAAAAAGTTGAGGATTTACAGGTGGAAGTGATCAGTAAGGAAGACGCGGCCCTTAGAAATATCCGCGATCAGCAGCGTGAATCCAATAACGCAGCTTATTACCTTGCTCCTGGCGAAAATCCGCAAAAAAAGATCAGGGATAATCTTTTCCTGAAAGTCCAGGTTGATAAGAAAAATGTGTTTGTTGGAGAGCCAGTTACGGCAACATTTAAATTGTATTCAAGACTGGTGTCCCGGTCAGATATTGTAAAGAATCCAGGATTTTATGGTTTCACAGTTCAGGATGTGGTTGGCCTGGATGACAGACTATCAGCCAGTGAAACTATTAATGGAAATAAATTTGATGTTCATACTGTAAGAAAAGTTCAGTTGTATCCATTGCAGGAGGGTCAATTCACTATTGATCCGATGGAAGTGGTGACGAAAGTTGATTTTTCAAGAAGTATTGTCAATAAAAAAGCAGAGCAGAATATTAATGAAGGAGTTTATCCAGAGGCTGCTGCTCCCCCGGTACAGGGGATAGAAACCTTTGAATCCACCATGAGTTCTGCTGCTATCCCTATTACAGTAAAACCTCAGCCCGATAAAAACAAGCCTTCTGATTTCACGGGTGCTACCGGTAATTTTTCTATCTCATCGGCATTCAATAAAAGCGAACTCGCAAAGAACGAGCAGGGTCAGTTGATAATAACTGTAACAGGAAAAGGAAATTTCACCCAGTTGGATGCTCCTGTTATCAAATGGCCGGAAGGGTTAGAAGTTTTTGATGCTAAAGTCATTGATGAATTAGACCATAAAGTTTCTCCTATGAAAGGGAAACGAACATTTCACATACCCTTCCTGTCTTCCAGGCCGGGAACCTATACCATTCCATCAATTCGGTTTTCCTTTTTCGATCCGGATAGTAACAATTTCAAAACCGTTTTGACCCAGCCAACCCTTATTAGGGTTACTGCAAGTGAAAAACCAACTGAAAAGGCCATACAGAAAGGAGTTTTATTGAATAGCCGTGATTACACAGGAACCATTCTTGCAATCCTGCTTTTGGTGATGATAGCTGTGGGCGGGATGATATTATGGAGAAGAAAATTGCAGGAGTCAAGGGTTGAAAAATTTAAAGTAAATAAGGCTCCATCACCGCCAACGGTTGCTGAATTACTTAAGCCTGCTTATGAAAATATCAATTCTGGTAATAAAGAATTCTATACCGTATTTCGCCAAAGTATCTGGAATTTCTTCAGCATTTACTTTGGATTGAAAGGAAGCGGCATGAGTCGTTACAGTTTAATAACGGCTATGGATCAGAAGGCTGTTGATGGTACAACACAACAAACTATCCTTACAATACTGGAAGATTGTGAAACCGGGCTTTTTGCGGATGTGGATCTGCAGGGAGATAAAAATGCATTGCTTGAAAGTGCGGTCCAGGTACTGGAAAATATTCAAAAGATAGCTACCGGCAATCAGTCTTAATTATTCTGAATATTTATAACCTACTCCTCTTACTGAATGGAAATATTTGGGATTGCGACTATCCTCTTCAAAATATTTGCGGAAGTTAAGTATGAAGTTATCGATGGTCCTTGTAGTTGGATATACATTATAACCCCAAACAGATTGTAATATTTTTTCCCTTGGCACCACTTCATTTTTGTTTTCGATCAGCAGTTTAAGCAACATGGTTTCTTTCTTGCTTAACTGGATCTTGCCACTGGAACGGGTAGTAGCTTCCTGGGCCTTGAAATCAATAATATTATTACCGAATGTATAGCTATTGCCTACAGTTGATTTATCCTGTAGTTTTTTATTCTTGTCGATCAGTTTGTGAACGCGCAGAAGCAGCTCTTCCAGGTTGAAGGGTTTGGTGAGATAATCATCCGCTCCCTTTTTTAGTCCAAGTACCCTGTCTGCACTGCTATTTTTGGCGCTAAGTATAAGAATCGGGACTTCGTTATTGCTGATCCTGATATTTTCTGCCACGCTGATCCCGTCAATTTCGGGAAGCATCACATCAAGGATGATCAGGTCAAAATATTCTTTTTCGATGGTCTTTTGGGCGCTGGCTCCGTCAAACGCGGAGGTAACATCATAGCCTTCCAGTTCCAGGTTCAGCTTCAATGCTTCATGGAGATTCTCCTCGTCCTCCACTAATAATATCGATGTTTTTTTCGTCTCGCTCATATGATCCTGGTTATGAATAGAACCGAACCACAAAGGTACTCCCGGAAGGAGTATTGTTTGTCACCAGAATGTCGGCATTGTGATCTGCCGCTATCTTGCTGCAAAGATACAACCCCAGGCCGGTACCCTGGGTTTTGCGGGTAGCCTCGTTGCCAATGCGATAAAACTTCTGAAATATCTTTTTCTTTTCCTCGTCTGGTATTCCGGGACCGTTATCTGATATATACAACTGAACTGTTGTATTATCCATTTTCAGGGCAGCCTTTATTGGGCTTTCCCTGGGAGAATATTTGATGGCATTTTCTACCAGGTTATTGATGAGCATCTGTAATAAGAGAGGGTCTCCCTTAACATCTGTTCCTGGTTCAATTTCAGTAATAAAATTGCGATCTGTGAATCTTGTACGGAAATCCTTGATGCTTTCATCCAACAGTGTGGAGAGGTCCAGTTCTTCCCTGGAAATGGCATATCCTCCTCCTTCTAACTGGGATGAGATAAGTATATTATTGGTAAGAAAATTCAGTCTGCCTGTTTCTTCCAGCGTTGTATGAATCATTCTCTTTTGTTTTTGTGGATCCAGATTATATTTCTGAAGCGTTTCAAGGTTCAACTTTACAACGGAGATAGGTGTCTTTAATTCATGGGTCACCGCCATCATAAAATTCTGCTGTTGCTGTTGCAAATTGAACTGGCGCTGTACCGAGCGGTAAACAAAGAGAGCGCCTACAGCAAGTAGACCAAGAAATACGGTGCCTTCACCCACATATTTAGTGCGATTTCGTTTGAATACCTTTTCAATTTGCCGGTATTCTGTTGCATATAAACCAGGTGATATTGTACTATCAATAGTAGCATTTAGCTGAAGCACTTTGTAATCTTTCATCTGGTCATTCTGTCTTTCCAGCGAAATAAACCACCACACAAGTGCAGCTACAATATAAGTGAGCAGCATCCAGTAAATAAATGTTGCCCGGCCCAGCTTTTTTTTGGTTGAGTCAGCCATGACGCTACCTATTTTTCTTTTTCAAGCCTCAGGCCCACATTCAATACTTCCTGAAGAGGGTCTTCCCGCATTATCTGTTCAATGGTAAAGGTATAGGTACCTGCTTTTAATGGTTGCCTGGCGGCCAGGGTGCTTCGATGTTCATAAACATCATCCATACCCGTGCCGAGCCATCCTTTTTCATTGGTGGCCAGCAAAACATCCTGCTGGATCTTGATGGTAGAATCCATACCCGGACCTTTCACGTAGAGGTTAATGAAGATATTATTGAAATTGTATTTCTCAGTGTGCCTGAAAACAAGAAATACATTATAGGTGGTAGTTGTATCGGTAATATTGAATTCAAATGTAGGCCTGTAGGACGATTTCCATTCATGGCCGGGGATTGCTACACTTTTTTCAAATATATCAATAGTGGTACAGGAAAACAGTATTGAAGCCAGGAGGATAAAATAAGAAGTATAAACCAGCTTTTTCAATGAGGATTTTTTTTGCAAATGTAATTACTATCCTGATCCCGGTATTAATCGGGATTATAGTACGTTCAAAACCTGTTCTTTTGCCTTTTCCAGCTCATCCTTCATCAATACCACGCATTTCTGAATGGTGGAATCATAGGCTTTTGATCCTGTAGTGTTGATCTCGCGGCCGATCTCCTGCAGGATAAAGGACAATTTCTTGCCTTTGGAATCATCCGGATCTGTGAGCAGGGATATAAAGTAATCACAATGATTTTTCAGGCGTACCTGTTCTTCGCTGATATCTATTTTCTCTATATAATAGATAAGTTCCTGCTCCAGGCGATTACCATCATAGTTTTCCTTGCCAACATTTTCTTCTAGCAGTTTGGTGATCCCTTCTCTGATCTTTACCTGTCGAAGGGGTTCCAGTTTTATCACCTCCTGCTGTTGGTGAAGGATATTATTAATACGGGAAAGAAGGTCTTCTTCCAGGGATCTGCCCTCGTTTAGCCTGTGTTCATTCAGGTTATCGATGGCTTTGCCAATTACCTGTTGCAATTTGCGCCATTCTTCATCATTAAGGGTCTCACTGCTGGGTGTGATAACCTCAGGCAGCTTCACCAGGGTGCTAAGAATATGCGAAGCATCCAGGTTTAGTGCTGCAGATAACTCTGCCAGGGGCTTATAATAGGCTTTGGCAAGATCAGTATTGATAGTAATGGGCTTTGCAGTACCTGTTTCTTTGAGGCTGATGGTACAATCAATGCTTCCCCGGCCTAATTTTTCTGAAACCAGTCGCCTGATATCAAATTCAAAAGGCTTCAACAGGGCTGGAAGCTTTAATTGAAGTTCGAATTGTTTGCCGTTAAGTGATTTTACATCAACCAGGAAGGTCTTATCTCCAACATTGTCTTCGGCTCTTCCAAAACCGGTCATGGATTTGAGCATGAAAGGGTTATTTGATTTGTATAAAGGTATTTAATTATCGCTATGCTAGCATATTAGTCTGAATGATGCAATGTCCTGCTATTTTTTCTATTATAATGAAACCATTAATCTTAAAATAAACAGATCAGGAAAAGGATTCAGGCAGTTGCCTTTCGTTGGAACAGGTTTTATTAAACTAAAAATCCCCTCGAAACTTCGAAGGGATCAATATAAAGATGGGTTAGTAAGTACAGGGAAATGAATTTCCCATCACAATATTAAATATATTTTTTACTATCCAAAAAAATTTTTAAAAGAATTTTATTAACATTTTATCGGATGTTGTGGATAAGGCAACTCGATTTTCAATGCCCGGAAATAAATTTTATCATCATTATTCTCAACTAAACGATAAATAAACATAATACCGTTGTTTTCTTCATCCTTTGAAATCCTTGCCCAGCAAGGTTTTCAATCAATTCGATTTTTTTGCTTAATAATAACGTTAAACAAATTTCTTTTCATTGAATGATGGCAATAACAGCATTGGCGTTAAAGAAATCATAGAATATCAAGTAAAAAAAACTTTTAGCGAATATTCCCAAAAACTGGCTCAAACAGTAAAATACGGCGGAATTACCCGATCCGGGCATTGCTATTACCTTTGCGCAAAGAATAAAATATGCGTTTTGACCAACCAGTTCCTCTTACCCAGATAGCTAAACTCATCAATGCAGAGCTCATTGGAAATACAACTGCATCTGCAACGGGCATTAATGAGATTCATAAAGTAGAGACAGGGGATCTTGTATTTGTAGATCATCCTAAATACTATGATACATGTATAAATTCTGCTGCAAGCTTTATTATCATCAATAAGAAAACAGATTTCCCGGAAGGAAAGGCCTTATTGATCACTGAAGAACCATTTGAAGCCTATCAGACGATAGTCACTCACTTCAGACCCTTTGCCCCTTCCATGAAAATGATCAGCGATTCAGCAACCGTTGGGAAGAACTCAACCATTATGCCAGGCGCTTATATTGGTAATCATGTGCAGATAGGAAATAACTGTACAATATTTCCCAATGTTACCATACTGGATCATTGCATAATAGGTGATGATGTTATCATCCAGGCGGGTACTGTTATCGGTAGTGATGCATTCTATTACAATAAAAAGACTAATCGGCCAATTCACTACAGGAAAATGCTTAGTTGTGGAAGAGTAGTGATAGAAGATGGTGTTGAAATTGGAGCAGGCTGCACTATTGACCGTGGTGTTAGCGCAGATACCCTGATTGGTGCAGGTACCAAAATTGATAACCTGGTACATATTGGTCATGATACAGTTGTTGGTACAAATTGCCTGTTTGCCGGACAGGTAGGTATTGCGGGTGCTACCACTATTGAGGATAATGTTATCCTTTGGGGCCAGGTAGGAGTTAGCAAAACCCTTACAATTGGCAAAGGAGCCATCGTTAATGCGCAAAGTGGGGTAAAAGATTCATTGGAAGGTGGTAAAGCCTATTTTGGTTCACCTGTTGAAGAGGCTCGTCAAAAGGTGAAGGAACTGGTATGGATTAAACGTATCCCTGAACTATGGGAAAAGGTAATGGGTAAAAAGTAAATTCAGTTTAGGGTGTATAATCATAAGGTAACTGATCTCCCAGGTTCTTCCAACTCATATAGCCCTGGTTGATCCAGTCCTTCTGATCAAAATAATATCCGCTTTGCATGATCCCGATAGGTTGTAGTATTTCAATATAGGATACCTGCACGCCTACATTCATCGGCAATTTAAATTTTCTCAGGTAATCATCTTCCGGAACTGCCTTAAGATAGGCTACACTGATCTTACGGGGAAAATAAAGTGTAACATAATCAAGTGTATCGTTGGTGCTGTAATAATCTCCAGCCAGTGGTTTTGCTATCTGCTGGAACTGTGTATTATCATTTTCGTTCAGAATACTTACGGTAAATCCATCTTTGGACAGGGTGCTGTCAAATATTGAACGCATGAAATGCATTCGTGAACCGAGATAAGCTTTTTTCCTGGTTGTTTTCCAGGCAAGTTGCTGGGGAGCGCTGGCTTGCTTTTCACTAAAGAAGCAGGTGCCCCGGTATGAACTGATATCGTTCTTATAATAGTATACGAAGGAATCAAGCTGGTATCGCAGATCATATCCCAATGCGTCATTGCTTATCTGGATAGGTTCTGTTGCCAGTACTTTCAGTTTATCACTTCTGCGATAATAATAGAAATGAACAACATCCTTATTGATAATGGAACATTTTTTTGCAATGCTGGAACCGCCAATAAAATTGCTAATGAAGAAATCGCCATATTTTTCCCAACCATCGGCTACCTCATTGCTGCTTTGAATAACTACCTCGCCCATTGTTTTGTCTTCTTTCAACATCGCGATCTCGATCTGTTGATTTTTGTTATCAGTAACCTGAAGGGTTTGGACAGCATAGCCGGTATAACTGAAGATCAATTCAAATCCGGTGGACTTAAGTGTTAATGAAAATTCGCCACTTGCATTAGTAACTGTACCCTGCGTGGTGTTCTGCGCAAATACGCTGGCACCTGCCAAAGGTTCGCGGGAAACAGAGTCAACAATTTTACCGGAGATAGTTACCTGGGCCATTGCCGGGACGGTAATGGCCAATATGATGAGGGTTAGAAAAATAGATATTGGCTTCATAGAATAGTGTGTAACTGTTACGCTGTTACAAACGTAAAGATACATTTCATGTTGCTTTTGGTTGCAATTTCTGTGCCCCGGAGACCGCTTCAAGGTATTTTTCACAGGCTTTTTGAATACTTTCCTGCAGGGGAGTGAAAGAAAAACCCTCCAGGTCAGCTAGTATTTTAGCGTTCTCGAAGTAAGTTTTACTATGGGCAACACGGGCGCTCTCTTTGGTCAGCAGCGGCCTGTGCCCATTTAACAAAGATTTTAGTTTTTCCATTCTCCACGCTATGGCTATCAGGGCTGGCGTTGTTTGTTTATAAGGCTTCTTCTTCCGAAAACTGGTTGCCATTGTTTCCAGCAGTTGCTTAAAATACCAGTTATCTCCATTCACGATATAGCGCTTATCACTGATATTACTTTCCATTAGTAATACTGTTGCTTTTGCAACATCTTCAACATCCACAAATCCATTGATACCCGGACTATACCACTTGAATTCGTTATAAACACTTTTAAAGATGGCGCAACTGCTATTGTTCCAGTCGCCAAATCCCAATATGGTACTGGGATTTAAGATGACGGTATTTAAGCCTTCCCCGCTACCGCGCCATACTTCCAGCTCGGCCTTGTACTTGCTTTTCGCATAATGGGTATTGACCTTATTATCTTCCCATTTACGGTCTTCATCTACACTACCACCATTAGCTGTTCTGCCCAGCGCTGCTACTGAACTTATATAAACGAATCGGTTTACATTTTTTTCAAGAGCAATATTTACCACATTGGCGGTACCTTCCACATTAACCTGGTACATTTTTCTGCGGTCTGTTTTCAGGAAGGAAACGACTGCTGCAGCATGTATTACCTGGTCAACACCATCCATTGCTTCCTCCAGTGATAATACATCCAGTATATCACCGGTTATCCATTCAACCTTTTCAAATATTTCCTTTGGGATATAAGATGGTAAAACGGCGTTCTCGCGCCGGATGGCACGCACCCTGTATCCTTTTTCTACCAGGTGCTTAATTATATATGAGCCGAGAAAACCAGTTCCTCCTGTTACAAGAACCATATCTTTAATTTACCATCAATATTCATAGTAGCCTTTCCCCGATTTCTTTCCTAATTCTCCATTTTCCACTTTTTGTTGCTGAATGGGAGAAGGACGTAATCGTTCCGGCTTTCCCAGTTGATCATAAACAGAATTACTCACGGCAAAGTTTACATCATTGCCAATCAGATCCATCAATTTGAATGGCCCCATTTTGAATCCACTTGCTTCCAGTAAGCGGTCTGCCTGCGAGAATGATATCAACCCTTCTTCTGCAAGTCTTAATGATTCGATATAATAAGGCCTTGCTACCCTGTTCACAATAAATCCTGGTGAATCTTTACACATTACCGGGGTCTTTCCCATCAATTTAGCCAACTCATAGGTTGTTTGCACCGTGCTATCATTGGTCTGCTTCCCCCTTACTACCTCAACGAGTTTCATTAGGGGAGCAGGATTGAAAAAATGCATACCAATTACCCGTTCAGGATTTTTTACCGGCGCTGCAATGGCCGACACCGATAAAGAAGATGTATTAGTAGCAAATATGCATTCACTGTGGTTCAGTTCTGCCAGCTGATTGAAAATTGCTGATTTGATCTCCTGCTTTTCAATGATTGCCTCGATAAAGAAATCAGCAAGACAGGTTTGGAGATCACTGGTAAACTGTATGTTACCTGCTATTCTTTCCTTTTCTGCACTGGGGATCTTTCCTTTCTCTACCAGCCTGTTCAGGTCCTGGCTAATGCGTTCCTTCGCATTTTGGAGTACAGTAGCGTTCAGTTCATAAAGGAGGGTGTAAATTCCAGCTTGTGCAGCCACCTGGGCAATCCCACAGCCCATTGTACCGGCACCGCAAACGCATATGCTGTTAATAGTCATTGTTGGGTTGCAAAGATAAGAGTATCTTAAAGCAAAATTTTCCTCATGACTGAACCACAACCAACCACATCTCCAACGCCAATAACACCTGCTCCATCATCGGGTGTATTTGGAACAAAAATCCCTTCAACGGTAACCTTTGCAGTGGGCATACTATTGTTCTTTACACCTTTCATTGAGATAAGGTGTAATTCAATGACTATTCAATCTGTAAGTGGTGTGCAACTGGCAACAGGTTTTAAAGTTGATACAAACAAAGGAGCAGCGGGCTATTTTTCAGACCTCGGGAATGATGGAGAAAACAAGTCTGAACCAAAAGTAAATAAAGAGAAACCAAATATCTATGCTGCACTTGCACTGCTATTTGGGATTTTGGGACTGGTTGTTTCTGTTGTAAGATCGAAAGGGGCTGGTGTTGGTGGGTTGATACTGGGAATTATGACTGTAGCAGCATTGATCGGGTTGCTTATTGACGTGGGAAATAAGATCAAACTGGAACTGCCAAAGAATGACGCGCAACTGGATATTAGTATTGGGCTGACTTCCTGGTTTTATATAACCATAATTGTATTTGCCGCCGCCGCGTTCTTTAGTTATAAGCGACTAATGGCTGAAAAAACAGGATAAACCGGTGCTACACTGCACTGGTAAACTGCTTCAGGAAGCGGAGATCATTTTCGCTGAACAGGCGGATATCATTGATATCATATTTCAATAAAGCAGGTCTTTCTATGCCCATTCCAAATGCATAGCCTGAATATTTATTGGGATCAATATGGCAATTCTGTAAAACATTGGGATGTATCATGCCACAGCCCAGTATTTCTACCCAACCTGTTTTCTTGCAAATATTACAACCAACTCCTCCGCAAATAAAACAGCTTATGTCCATTTCAGCACTGGGTTCTGTAAATGGAAAATAAGAAGGACGGAAACGCACTTTTACATCCTTGCCGTACATTTCTTTCACAAAGAAATAAAGGGTTTGTTTCAGATCTGCAAAGGATACATTCTCGTCTATATAGATACCTTCTATCTGGTGAAAGAAGCAATGACTTCTTGCACTTACGGTTTCGTTGCGATATACACGGCCGGGGCAGATCACACGTATTGGCAATTTGCCTTTTTCCATTTCACGGATCTGTGTGTTGCTGGTATGGGTGCGTAATAGCCAGTCGGGGTTCTGGTGCACATAAAAAGTGTCCTGCATATCGCGGGCAGGGTGATGTGGCGGAAGGTTCAGTGCAGTGAAATTGTGCCAGTCGTCCTCAATCTCCGGACCTTCAGCAACAGAGAATCCCAGGCGATGAAAAATAGAGATCACCCTGTTCTTCATTAAAGTGATAGGGTGGCGGCTGCCCAGTGGCATTGGATCGCCCGGAAGCGTGAGGTCCAGACCAGAAGATGATTGTTGTTCATTACCAGCACCGGCCTTTAATTCCTCATATTTGCCCTCAACGAATAATTTAAATTCGTTCAATACCTGGCCAAATTCCTTTTTCCTATCATTGGGCACATTCTTCATCTCGCCCATGATATTCTTCACTATGCCCTTTGTTCCCAGGTATTTAATGCGGAATTCTTCCACAGATTTGGAATCTGTGGCACTAACTGCACCCGCCTCTTTTTTAATGTCTTCAATCTGCTGAACCAGTTGTTCCATAGTCTGCAAAGATAGGCTGGCAGAACGATTTAGAGGGTTCTCCTATCGTCTAAAATGTAAAACGAACGCTGAAATTGACTACCCTTCCGTCAATAGGGGCCCACAGCTGGTGAAAAACGGGATTGGTGAACGGAGGCTCTACTATAGATTCCTTTTTGGTTTGCCGGTAATCCAGCAGGTTCTCACAATTCAGTACAAAAGCTATGTGTCTGATATCGTAGCGCGCCATGGTTGCCATGAATAAATAGCCAGGTGTGCGTCTTCCATTATCCAGGAACTGGTTGCCGGTATAAGCTGCTTCAATCCCTGCCCTGAAATTATGAGCGAATTCATATCCTATCACCGTGGCAAACTTATTCTTTGCTATCAGGCTGAGGTTCCTGTTATCATATAAACTCCTGGCAGAAGTATAAATGTAGCCCAGGTAAATTTCGAGCGCATCATGCATTACCTGTACATAGGTTTCAAAACCTTTGGTGACGATTGGTTTTTCGGCATTGAAAAAATGGATATCATTATTAATAGTGATCTCATTGATCAGGGGTTTGCTGATTCGATTAATAAACAGGGTTTGGTTGATAGTAAGGTCCCAGCCGTTCACCTTCTGATGATAGTTGATATCCCAATTAGCGCCAGTTGAGCGTTCAGCCTTTACATTGTCCAGTGGAAGTAAATTGCCATAATCCCGCTCATCTATCTCGCTGCTGAATACAGTTGGAATTTTATAGCCCAGTCCGCCTCCAAGCCGGGAAGTAAAATACTGGCTGATCCGGTAAAGAAATGAAAGTCGTGGCAACACAAAATTGCCATACTGGTTATGATGATCTATCCTTAAGCCGGATTGAATGATGAATTTGGACGATGCCCGCAAATCGTTTTGTATAAATACTCCAACTGTATTTTGATCATAGTTATTCAATTGGGAGCTGTCGGGTTGTTTCTTATGAAATGTTTCTCCGGAGAGGTTAATTCCTGCAACCAGGTCATTTGATTTCCATTTCCTGAGCCAGGAAGCTTCTGAAAACCAGGAAAGTTGCCTGGCTTTCATACCAAACACATTGGTTTCAATATCCCTGTCGAACCAACTTCCTGTACCTTTTACTACAAACCGATCGGTAGTATTGATCTTATTTTCCCAATAGCCATCTACAGAATGGCGGGTAGATTCATTATTTACAAAATACTGATGAGCCAGACTACCCTGGTCTTTAAGTACCAGCATATCACCACCTTTTCTTTTTTCAAAAACACCATTATAGCCGAAATAGATCAGGTTTTTGTCGTTAGGGTATAAGAAGAGGGTAGGATGAACAAAAAAGCTTTTGGTATCCGGAAGGTCGCTAAAGCCGTCTTTATTTACATCAACTGGTCGCTGGTAATTCACTCCGGAGAAGAAAGTATATCCAGTTTTATTCTTTCGATTGGAGAGATAGATATTGGCATTGCTCTCTTTTAAGGTTGACTGATTAAGCAATATTGTTTTCTCAAAAACACCCTGCTTAGGTCGTTTGGAGATAAGGTTCACCATACCTGCAATGGCACCACCCCCGTATAATGTGGAGCTTGCACCTTTTACAATTTCGATTTGTTTGAGATCGAGTGGTGGGATCTGTAAAATGCTGAAGCTGCCGGAATAGCCACCAAATAAGGGCATGCCGTCTTTTAAAAGCTGTGTGTATTTGCCAGGCAGGCCCTGTACACGCATTTCTGAATTTCCAGTAGCTGCTGAAGTTTGTTGTATCTGGATACCTGCCACATCACCCAGCAGACTGGCAATATTACCAGGTTTAATACCCACTTCCTCGTTTACTTCTTCTGCACCTAAGACTTCCACTTTGGTAGGCAGATTTTCAATACCACTTTCTGTTCGGGAAGAAGAAACAATCACCTCCTCTTCAGTGGCTTCCTGGGGTTTATCGAGGGTAATAATGGCTGTTGTATCTGGCACAGGAAAAACATACCGAATTGTCTTGCCGGTATAACCCACCATGGTAAATCGAATCGTATGAGCGCCATTAGAAATATTCTGGAGAACGGCTGATCCGGTGGTATCGGTACTGGTACCCTGTTTTGTTTTCTCAACAAATACGGATGCACCCATTAGCGGTGCATGTGTTTCGCCGTCCTGCACAATACAACGAAAACTGGTCTGTGCAGTTGCGGTTATACCAATCAGAATAAAAGCCAGCAGGGTAGTGATTTTGTTTTTCATCCGGTGCAAATTACACATACTGTGATTAAGTTCTTGTTAACAGCACTTTCCCAAATCGTAGCAATCCAGTAGGTTTGTATTAAATAGCTATACATGTCAGATTTCCTCAACATCTCAGATTTCCTTTCTCCGGTGAATCGTGGTGAGCTTTCTTACGACCAGGGATATAAAGAAGGGCAGATTGGAAGGACCATCCAGGTTTATGAGGATGAATTTCCTGACCTTGACGAAGCTGATATTGTATTCGTAGGATGTGGTGAGCAACGGGGAAATGGAATGCATATGGCCTATAGCGCAGCTCCGGATGCAATACGCAGGCAATTCTATTCTCTTTATTTCTGGCACCAGGACCTGCGACTGGCTGATATCGGTAACCTCAAGAAAGGTGCAGAACTGGCCGATACCTATGCCGCACTTAAAACGGTGATCCAGGAATTGCTGGGTGAAAAGAAGACGGTGGTTATACTGGGTGGCTCACATGATCTTACCCTTGCACAATATTATGCGTATGAAGATGCCAAGAAAGTGATTGAAGCTACCTGTGCAGATGCATTGATAGATCTTAATCTTGATTCTGATTTCAGGTGTGATAACTTCCTGATGGAAATGCTGACAGGTGAGCCCAATTTCGTTCGTCATTATAATCATATCGGGTTCCAGAGTTATTATATACATCCACGGGTACTGGAAACAATGGACAGGTTGCGTTTCGATTGTTACCGTGTTGGCAATGTAAAGGAGAATATCGAGGAGATGGAACCGGTATTGCGCAACTCCAATTTATTCAGTTTTGATATTTCTGCGCTTGCTTATACTTATGCTCCTGCCAACCAGGGTTCTCCAAATGGACTGGATGGAGAAGAAGCCTGTACCATCATGCGTTATGCGGGTATGAGCGCCAATGTAAATACCATTGGCATTTATGGTTATGATGTAGACAAG
>JADMIO011153566.1_pt1 | contig 69187 bp, 59 predicted proteins | sample 8958161 | NCBI WGS metagenome assembly JADMIO01 (sample SAMN16585339, study PRJNA669376) | soil metagenome | isolation source: Crop rotation soil | place: USA: Cullars Rotation, Alabama | collected 2011 | reverse complement strand
GCCGCGACTTCAAGTCACGTGAATTCCAAGCTTCGGATCCCACTGTGCTGGAAAGCGTTTTCCCCGGTTCCAATTGCGATCGCGATATGTTCGATGCTTTGCAGAATGATCTCGACCAGGAAGTGATCATGTTGTGGCACAAAGACACCGACCTCAGCATGTTTACAACGGAAGATTGTGTTGTGTTGCCGGGTGGATTTTCGTACGGGGATTACCTGCGATGCGGCGCCATCGCACGATTCAGTCCCATGATGCAAAGCGTTATCCAGTTTGCAAACAATGGAGGGAATGTATTAGGTGTCTGTAACGGTTTCCAGATTTTATGTGAATCGCATTTACTGCCGGGCGTATTGCTGAGAAACGCAAACCAGCAGTTTGTCAGTAAGAACATTTATATACGCGGACAATCGGCAGAGGAAAATGTTTTGAAAATTCCTATTGCACATGGAGAAGGAAGGTATTTTGCGGATGAGAAAGTCCTCGATGAATTGGAAGCGAATGAGCAGGTGATTTACCGTTATTGTGATGCGAAGGGAAATATCACACCGGCATCCAATCCGAACGGTTCGATTAGAAATATCGCGGGCATCTGTAACAAGAATCGAAATGTATTTGGCATGATGCCTCATCCCGAAAGAGCTTGCTCTGAAGCGCTTGGCAATATTGATGGTAGAAAAGTGATCGAAACGTTGTTGCTGAATAAAAAACCTCAGTTTGTCGGCAGGCCCACGCAATTGGCCAACTTTTAGTTTTTATTAGCATCTGATATAAGAACTTTGACCGTAATTAAAGGTCAATCGATTTATGAAAAGAATTTTACTTTTTGTTTTAGGAGTTTGTCTGATGCAGTTCACCTTTGCACAGTCCAATAAGCAGGTACAATGGTCGTACAACGCGAAAAAAATCGCTGATAGAACATATGAAGTCCATATGACTGCCACCATTAATGGAGATTTCCATTTGTATGCCCAGGATGTAGGTGGCGATGGCCCTATTCCAACGTCATTTACTTTTACGAAAAATCCGTTGCTGCAATTAGATGGAAAAGTGAAAGAGGTGGGAAAGACAGTCAAAAAGTTTGAGAGTGTCTGGAATCATGATGTGAAATATTATGAAAAGAATGTTGACTTTGTGCAGGTCGTCAAATTGAAAGGAAATGCAAAGACAAATCTTTCGGGTAAAGTCGAATTCATGGTATGTAACGATCAGAAATGCCTGCCTCCTTCCGATGTTGAAATAAAGGTTAATATCGGGGGATAGTCGTTGATGCGACAAATTTTTTCGTACAAGATGAGTTCTTTGCAGAACTCTTTTTTATTTTTCGCCTAAGAAAAACCAGAGATGTTCCAACAGTTCATTGAATGGCCGGTTGGAACCATCTGGAACAACTGTCATGTGATGCGGATTGCCAAAACCTTCATCACATAAAGTATACATATTGTATGAAAATTATTTTACGCGCGTTATTTTTTTCGTTTGCCGTATTGACTTTTTCCTTCGGAAAGGCGCAGGATTCTTCAGCGTTTACCTGGACTGTCTCAAGCAAAAAAATCGGGGATCGCGTTTATGAACTTCACTTTAAAACCAAACCGGTAAATGGCTGGCAATTATTTGCGCCTAATCAACATATCAATGATGTTGCTTCTGCGGAAATTGTTTTTTCCGATACAACGATCAAAGCGGAAAACAAAATTGAAGAAAATGGAAAGGCCATTACTATTACCAGTAAGGTTTTTGATAATGCAAAATTTTCCGTGTATGAAGACGAGGTAGAGTGGACAGTTGCTGTTAAGATCCCCGGAAGCGTTCCGGCAAACTTATTGGGAACGCTCAGCTATAGCTACGGAAAGGGCGACGAATTTTACACAGGTTCTTACAGTTTCAATGTGCCATTGGAGGGCGGCCAGGCGTCGACCGCTAGAATAAAGATCAATAGTTTTGATTTACAGAATCCGGTCAACAATTGCGGCGATGACAGCACACAAGGAAAAGGACTGCTGAATATTTTTCTTCTTGGACTGATAGGCGGATTCATTGCGTTGCTGACACCATGCGTGTTTCCGTTAATTCCCCTGACAGTTTCTTTTTTTACAAAGCGTTCAACCAACCGGAAAAAAGGATTGGCGAATGCCATGTTCTATGGAGCCTGCATATTCCTGATCTATATTTTATTGAGCCTGCCTTTTCATTTGCTCGATCACACAGATCCCGAAATATTGAATAACATATCGACGAATGTCTGGCTCAATCTTACCTTCTTTGTAATATTTGTTGTATTTGCGATTTCGTTTTTTGGGTATTTCGAAATTTCGTTGCCGGGTGGCGTCGCCAATAAAGTCAATGAAAAATCAGGTGCCGGAAGCCTGCTTGGTATTTTCTTTATGGCGCTGACGCTGGCCATTGTTTCTTTTTCCTGTACCGGCCCCATTCTGGGATCGTTGCTGGCCGGCGCATTGACAAACAACGGTGGCGCTATACAGCTGACGTTTGGCATGGGCGGTTTCGGTTGTGGATTAGCGTTACCATTCGCATTATTTGCATTGTTCCCGGGCTGGCTTCAGTCATTACCAAAATCAGGCGGCTGGCTTACTTCCGTTAAGGTTGTGCTTGGTTTTTTAGAACTTGCAATGGCCGTCAAATTTTTGTCGAACGCCGACCTGGTTAAACAATGGGGATTTATCAGGCGGGAGTTATTTATAGGGTTTTGGATCGTGATCGGTATATTGATAGTTCTTTATCTCCTTGGAAAAATTCGTTTTCCGCATGACGAACCAATCAGAAAACTGAGTAAGACACGTACGTTTTTCATAGTGCTGTTTGCTGCGTTTACTATTTACCTGCTTCCGGGCGTGACCAATTCTTCCTCGGCAAATCTCACCATGATCAGTGGATTTCCGCCGCCGCTTTGCTATAGCGTGTATAAAAATCCGGTTAATTGTGAAAAAGGAGTGGAGCCCTTACGCAACTATGACGATGCCGTTGCGCTGGCGAAAAAAATGAATAAACCGGTATTGATCGATTTTACGGGATGGGCTTGTGTGAACTGCCGCCGCATGGAAGAAAATGTGTGGACCGATCCCACCGTAAACGATATGATGAAAAATGATTTTGTGGTCGTGTCATTGTATGTCGATGAAAGAAAGATTTTGCCCGCTGCACAGCAAATGACCTTCACCACAAAAGACAAAGCAGAAAAGAAAATAATTACAGTGGGCGACAAATGGGCAACTTTTCAGTCCGAAAATTTCAATGCGGTTTCTCAACCTCAATATGCGATCGTGAGTCCGGATGAATTGATACTGACAAAAACAAAAGCATATACGCCGAAACCCAAAGAATTCTCCGATTGGCTGCATTGCGGCCTGGATGCCTATAAAAAAGTAGCGAAGCGTTAGTCAGATTTTACGGGAAAACGTTTTTAGTTTTTAGCGAAGTTGAAAATATAGACTTTGTCATTCAGATATATCCTCAACTGACCGGCTTTGCCGTCCGATTTATTTCGAACAAGAACTAATATGCATTCGCTTCCTTCGAGATTTACAGCACTGTAAGTCCTGATATAATCATCTGCGGTTTCAACTTTTTTCAAAAGAGTCACCTCGTTATAGACCTGGGAGAGCGATGCGTTGGTCAGGAAAACATGAACAGAATATTTGTTGGTGTTCATGAGAACGGCCACCTTGGATTTTGTCCACGCGATGTCCGACATAATACCGCTACTGTCTATTTTGGAGATCCCAACCTCATCGCTTGTCAGAAAAAGCGTCTGGGAATGAGCAGCGCTGGCAAAAAGCAGACATCCCAGCAATACGAATCTGTTTCGTTGCCGCAGCGTCCATCGGGAAATTTTGTTAAAGGCGTCCATTCACTGCATCGACTATCCATTTGTTAATAGGTTTAAAAGAAAAGAAAAAAAATGTTTACCGGTTCAATCATTCGCGAAGAAATGAGCTGATCTAAAAGCTGGAACGTCCAATTTTTTGCATTCATCACAATTTTCACATTTCTCACATTTGTTTTTATTATATTACCCAATCGTCTTAGAATTCTTAAACCAGAAACATCATGGGAAAAACTTCGAAGTATTTACTCTTTTCAGTACTGTGCGCCATGTTCGTCACCGGGCTGCATGCTCAAACAAAACCGACGGTGCCGACCGCCGATACAACAAAAAAAACTACAAAGCCGGGTATTGCAGATAAAACAAAAAGTTCAAAAAAAGTTGCGGGACTTTTGACTTTATACCAGGATACAGCGACCGGAAGCGTCCAGCTGTATGTTCGCAAAGATCAACTCGGGAAAGAATTTATTTACCAGAGTTTTTCAATGGGCGGACCTGCGCAACTTTTTCTCAACCAGAATATGATTCGGGTAACATGGGTTTTCAAAATGCAAAAAGCTTTTGACCGGATCGAGTTTTCACAGGTCAATACCAATTTTTATTATGATCCGAACAACGCAGTCAGTAAAGCGGCGAATGTCGATGTGGGCGAAGCGGTCTTTTATTCGGATAAGATCGGTGCGGAAGATTCAACCGGATACCTGATCAATGCGGATGGACTTTTTCTGAGCGACAAACTGGATCCGATCAAACCTGCCGTGCCACCTACTATTCCTCCAACTGCGATCTTTAATTTGGGAACACTGAACACGTCGAAATCCAAATATGAAAAAATCCGGTCGTTTCCAAAAAATACGGATGTGGTCGTTGACCTGGCATTCGATAATCCTGTTCCGATGAATTTTGGAGGGAAGGATATAACGGACGCGCGTTACAACAGGATCCGTTTTCAACATTCTTTTTTAGAAATGCCGGAAAATGATTTTAAGCCGCGGCGTGATGATCCGCGCGTAGGATTCTTTACGCAAGAGATCGATGATCAAACGAGTCGCGGTACGCCGGCTTACCATGATATTATCAACCGGTGGAACTTAAAGAAAAAAGATCCTTCTGCTGCTCTCAGCGAACCGGTCGAGCCCATCGTGTGGTGGGTGGAGAATACAACTCCGGTGGAGTTACGACAGATCATCTTCGATGCTGGTCTTAAATGGAATGAAGCATTTGAAAAGGCGGGATTTAAAAACGCGATTGTGATGAAGATGATGCCGGATACCGCTACATGGGATCCTGCAGATGTCAGGTACAATGTTATTCGTTGGGTTTCTTCTAATCTCGGATTTGCGATTGGACCCAGCTTTGTCAATCCAAAGACAGGCCAGATTCTCGGCGCTGACATCACTGTTGATTACATGTTTGTGCCGATTTTGAACGCGGAAGACGATGTATTCGGGCATCTCACGGAAACAATGAATGATCCGGGAACACTGCAATCGCCAGTCAGCTTTCTTCCCAAACAACAAGTCCTGAAAAATTGCACGTTTGCCAGGGAATCCGCGGCGCAATATGCGGCTGCGCAAACGGCTCTTGAGCTGGATGGTGCCGGCCCGAATGAGATCAGCGAATTGCAACGCCAATTTTTTACCGAACTTATCCTGCATGAAATGGGACACACGTTAGGTTTGAATCATAATATGAAGGCGAGTACGATGTTAAGTCCGGCCGAATTAAAAGATAAGTCGATCACCGACGCGCTCGGCGTAATGGGTTCCGTGATGGATTACAGCGCACCAAACGTTGCGTTGGAGCCATCCAAACAGGCAGGGTACTATTCTACACGGCCGGGCCCCTACGACAAATGGGCTATTGAGTATGGATACACCGAATGTAATCCCGGCGAGGAAGAGACTGTACTAACGAAGATCCTTAGCCGAAGCAATGATCCGAAGCTTACTTTTGGAAACGATGCCGATATTGCCGGTATGGGAAGTGGTATCGATCCGCGCGTGCAGGTGTGGGATATGAGCAGTGATATGGCCGCCTATGCGGATGAAAGATATAAACTGGTAAACAAACTCGTTGGAAAGTTAAAGGACAAATATGTAAAACCTGGTCAGTCTTACGAGGAATTGACGGCACGTTATATCTTTTTGGTCCGGCAGCGGATCAATATGTCGATTGGCCTTAGCCGTTATATCGGAGGGATATATGTCGACAGAAGTTATCCTGAGCAAAAATCCACATTTAAACCCTTTACGCCGGTGCCGGTTGATTACCAGAAGAAAGCACTGAGTGTGTTGAGCCGAAATGCTTTTGCGCCGACCGCATTTAGCAATGACGCTTACCTGTTTCCTTTTTTGCAGAGACAGAGAAGAGGTTATAACTTTTTTGGATACACCGAAGATCCGAAGCCGCAAAACTTAGTGCTTGGCATGCAGATGAATGTTGTGAATTTTATTTTGCATCCCACGACCATGCAACGGATCAATACGTCGGGGCTTTATGGGAATACATATAGCATGGCTGATGTGTTGAGTGATCTGACTGGCGATATTTTTTCTGAAGATTTAAAAGGCAATGTGAATTTATACCGGCAAAATCTTCAAACGGAATATGTAAAAAAACTGGCAAGCATTGTTACGCTTCCGATCAGCACGTATGATAATCCATCCAAGGCGGCGGCGTATAACACGTTGAAAAAAATAAAAACGATGTTAGGAACTGCTATCTCGCCAAACGAACAAACGAGAGCGCACCGCGCGAATTTGATATTCACGATTGACAAAGCGCTCGTGGTGAAATAGTGCTGAGAAAAATAGTTGGAGAACGATATGAGTGATTCCGCGCAAGAATTGCGTGATGCCTTGTCGTTAACATCAACTCTTGACTATCGGATTTTCGAAGGAAGATATCAATATAAGCAATAAAAAAATCCAGGAACAAATCCTGGATTTTTGCATTTTTAACTTTCGGTTTGGCGTCTTGAGACATCTCTCTTGAATCGTAAACCTAATTTGGTGTCATTCTGTACCAGCCTTCCGACAGCAAGCAATGAAAATATCCGGATGGAGGGCCAGAATGACAAGATGGTAAAGGGCCCAGGTTGTAATTTCCTGAACCCTGATATCTTTTATTTTCTCGACAATTCTATTTTTGGTTTTCTTCAGGTACGAACGGAACTCAAATGTAAAAAAATCTTATAATGCTATCTTTTTTTCGGTCATCATTTTTCTAAGATTGATAAGTCCATAGCGCATACGTCCCAATGCGGTGTTGATACTGCAATTGGTCAATGAAGCGATTTCCTTAAAACTTAAATCTGCATAATGACGAAGAATGATCACTTCGCGTTGATCTTCCGGAAGCAAGTCAAGCATTTGACGAACGCGGTCATAACTTTGGCGCTTCATGATTTTTGTGTCGGCGCCTTCTTCTGTAAAATTGATCACTTCGAAAATATCACGGTCATCGCTGGTTTTAATAGCAGGCGTCCGTTTTACTTTGCGGAAATGATCCACGCATAAATTGTGTGCAATACGCATTGCCCAGGGAAGGAACTTTCCTTCTTCTGTATAACGACCTCCACGGATGGTGTCGATTATTTTAATAAGAACGTCCTGGAAAATGTCCTCGGCCAGATACTTGTCTTTAACGAGGAAAAGAATGGAAGTGTACAACTTGTCCTTATGACGAAGAATTAATGCTTCTAAAGCATGTAAATTGCCGTCCCGGAACAGGTGGATTAATTCATGATCGGTCTTTGTGCGTAGCGATTTCATAAAACTTCTACGGTTTTTAAAAGGTGATAGGATATATTTTGGATTTAAAAGATGGTTTGGCTTTTCTGTGTAGAAGTGATCAGTCTATAGGCGTTGTGTTTAGTTTTGTTGAGAATAGGTACAAATCACAGGCTATAAAGATATACAATTTTTGGAAAAAACAACATTTTGGGAAAATATTTTGTTGAATACATGTCTTTATCTATCCGGGCCGGTGTAAGACCATTTTAATTCCGTCAATTCCAATACTTTTGTTTTCTTCACTATGATAGTTTCAACGAAAGAAAAGCAGCAGTCAGATAAAAAAACTATTTCCGCTCAAAACGATTCAATCTTTATTAAAGGAGCGAGAGTTCACAATCTAAAAAATATCAATGTTGCGATCCCGCGCAACAAACTCGTGGTTGTTACCGGTGTTTCCGGTTCCGGGAAATCTTCATTAACGATCGACACGTTGTTTGCCGAAGGCCAACGCCGGTATGCTGAAAGTCTAAGTGCCTATGCCCGCCAGTTTATGGCAAGAATGAATAAGCCCGACGTCGATTATATAAAAGGCCTTTGTCCCGCTATTGCCATAGAACAAAAAGTGATCACACGTACGCCGCGCTCGACCGTTGGCAGCATGACTGAACTATACGATTATCTCCGTCTTTTATATGCAAGGACGGGAAAAACGTTTTCTCCCATTTCTGGAAAGGAAGTAAAAAAGGATGATGTGCAGGATGTGATCGATGCCGTTAGTAAACTGGCCCATGGCGACAAGGTCATGATGCTGGTTGCTTTTAAGCAGCACAGGAACCGCAAACCGGAAGAAGAATTAAATATCCTGATGCAAAAGGGCTTTTCGCGGTTATATATTAATAAGGAGATATTTCGAATAGAAGATTTGCTTGCGCTTGACCCGGCTGAATTAAAAAAGAAATTTAGCGCCCGCAATGCGCCCGAAGCATATGTCCTGATCGATCGTCTTATTGTGAAAGACTTTGATGAGGATGATAAACACCGGATGGCCGATTCAATCGGCACGGCGTTTTATGAGGGCGAAGGAGAGATGTATATCGAGATCAATGAAAAAAAATTAGAGCATTTCAGTAATAAGTTCGAAATGGACGGAATCCGGTTTGAAGAACCCGTTCCCAATCTCTTTTCGTTTAATAATCCTTTTGGCGCGTGTCCGACCTGTGAAGGGTTCGGCCAGGTGCTCGGTATTGATGCTGATCTTGTGATCCCTGACAAACGGTTAAGCGTATACGAAGGTGCCGTTGCTCCCTGGAAAGGAGAAAAACTGAGCTGGTGGAAAGATCAATTTGTCAAGGTCGCTAAGAAATTCAATTTCCCGATCCATAAACCAATTATTGATCTGACGAAAGAGCAATATGCGGAATTATGGGAAGGTAATGATGATGCGTACGGCATTAATGATTTTTTTGAAGATGTCGAGAAGCATCTTTATAAAGTGCAATACCGCGTGTTATTGTCGAGATACCGGGGAAAGACATTGTGCCCTGAATGCAAAGGTTACCGGTTAAGAAAAGAAGCGCTTTATGTGAAGGTAGGCGATAAACATATCGGTGAGCTTTGTGAAATGCCGGTCGTGAATCTGGTCGAATGGTTTTCGCAACTCCGTCTGAGCGCATACGATCAGCAGGTCGCAAAACGGATCCTGATTGAAATCAATAATCGCTTGCGCACTTTGATGGATGTGGGACTTGGTTATCTCACATTGAATCGTCTTGCCAATTCATTGAGTGGTGGTGAAAGCCAGCGCATCCAACTGACCAGGTCATTGGGAAGTAATCTTACCAATTCACTTTACATTCTGGATGAACCTTCCATTGGTTTGCATGCAAGAGATACGCAGCGATTGATTCGCGTGCTGAAACAACTAAGGGATCTCGGAAATACGGTTGTCGTTGTTGAACACGACGAAATGATGATGCGCGAAGCAGATCACATTATAGATATGGGCCCGCTGGCAAGCCATTTAGGAGGGGAAGTGGTGGCGTTTGGGAATTATGAAGAACTTATCAATAATCCCGACAGCCTCACCGGAAAATACTTGAAAGGAGAATTAAAAATAGAACCGCCGGCAACTATCCGTAAGTGGAACCGGTCACTGACCGTAGAGGGAGCGCGGCAAAATAATTTGCAAAATATCAAAGTGGAATTTCCGCTGAATGTATTGTGTGTGATCAGCGGCGTGAGCGGAAGTGGTAAAACAACACTGGTAAAACAAATTTTGTATCCGGCCCTTCAAAAGCTAAAAGGCGAATTTGCGGATAAGGTAGGATTGCATAAAACGATCAGCGGCGATATCGAATACATATCACAGATCGAAATGGTTGATCAAAATCCAATCGGTAAATCGTCCCGCAGCAATCCGGTCACTTATATCAAGGCGTACGATGAGATCAGGGATTTATTTGCGCGACAGCCATTGAGTAAGATGCGTGGCTTTCAACCAAAACATTTTTCGTTTAATGTGGATGGTGGAAGATGTGATACCTGCAAAGGAGAGGGAGAGCAAATTGTGGAAATGCAATTTCTGGCCGATGTTCACCTGACTTGTGAAGTATGCGGCGGAAAAAGATTCAAAGAGGAAGTGCTGGAAGTGACATACAAGAACAAAAATATTTTCGATGTACTCGAGATGAGTGTGGATGACTCGCTCGAATTTTTCAAAGAGGAAAAAGACATCATCCAAAAAATAAAACCGTTGAGTGATGTGGGACTTGGGTATGTGAAATTGGGACAATCATCAGACACACTTTCCGGAGGGGAGGCACAGCGCGTCAAGCTCGCTTCATTCCTGGGTAAAGGAAAAGCGCAGGGACATATTCTTTTTATATTCGATGAACCGACAACCGGCCTTCATTTTCATGACATCAAAAAACTGCTGAACTCATTTAATGCGCTCATCGAGCAGGGACATTCCATCATCGTCATTGAGCATAACACGGATGTCATTAAGTCTGCCGACTGGGTAATCGATCTGGGCCCTGAAGCAGGCGATGGCGGCGGAAATATCGTTTATGCCGGAGTGCCAAAGGGAATTAAGAAAGTGAAAGAAAGCTATACAGGAAAATTTATCTGATGAACAGGATGACCGTGGATATGTCAAACCTTTATCTGTCCGTTAGCTTACTTCGATTATCTCAGCCGGTCCAGGCTCTTCACTAATTTCTGGTCTTTATAAATTCCTCTTGCGGCCAATATGAGGAATATTGGAATGGCGAGCGAGAGTATTGCAGTGAGATCATATTTGCCTTCATTTGGGACAAACTTTTGAGTTTGCTGATAATATAAGAAGATATTTAGGAGAGAAATGATGATACCGAGTATGGCTATGCGCAATTGAAGCTTTCTGTTTTTGTATAAAAAAATGTCGATTAAAATTCCGCCGACAAGCAGGATTGTCAGGACCAATATCAAAATGTTGCCAGTTGCGGTTAATGACTCGAATAATTTTACCTGGTTATCTCCGATCTTGTTTCCGCTGTAAAAAGAATATTTCATTGTAAGAACACCACAGACTGCAGCGAGCAGTAACCAGATACTCTGAACGCGTTGTAACATATGGTTGAGTTAATAATGCAAGATATTGAATAGTTGGATAACCTATCGAGTCATCCTCTCCAAAGCAGCGAACGGATTCTTTTAAATATGTCTACGCCTGTACGCATGGGTGATCGACCTTAGTCATCCCTCTCCTCCAGGAGAGCGACCGAGGATGAGGTAAAAAAAAGTTGCCCCTTGTTAGGGCAACTTGTCAACCGGGACGGATCATTGTTTGCATAAACCACCCGGTTGTTGATGGGTCGAGGGGTTGTTAAGAATTGATGGAGGTTAGCGATAAATATCGTTCGGATTATCCTTTAGTGAATTCTTCCAGAATATCCATCTCGCCGTCTTTTGATACTCTCAGATTGACGATCGATTTTTCATCTTCCTGGTGAATGATGTATACAAGATTATCGGACGACTGCACTTCCTGCACCATTTTAATTGAATAATCGTAATAAATGCTTTTTACGATCGATCTGATGTCACGCGGAAGTTTTTTCTCTCCGTATGATTTCACGGTGTATTTCCAATGTCCTTTTGTATCATAGTAAACCCGGTTTGTAAAACCATCTACTTTGAAATTGGACACGAATCCATCCGGGATCTTGTACCAGACTTCATTCAGCCCCTGGCCGAACTTGGATGCAAAATCTTTAATTGCTTTTGCATTCACGGCACTGAGATCAGCTGCGGCTGCAGTGGAAAACGAATCGTCCAGAAAAGGAATCATCTGTATCGAACGGGCAAAAGTTTTTGTACCAGTGATGGCAATAACATTGTTGTTGCCTTGTGCACTTGATCGATACGTAAATGCGGTGACAGAAATATACAGTGCTGCCAGCGCGAGGAGCGTTTTTTTCATTTTTTAAGGTTTAATGGTTAATGAACTTGAAAACTTGCGAGCGGTTTTTTGCGCTGTCAATGTTTAATGTTTTCATTGGGTGATTCGGCTAAACTGCTTATTTATTTTTCGAATAGGAGTCGGATGTCGTTTATTCCGGAATGGTTTCATCATATTTGTCGCGGATTTGCTGAAGGGGTAAACAGGATTTTATTTTTTCGCTAAGTATTTTTCTTTATATTAGAACACAACAACAACATAGGATGGGAATTAGTAGCTCCTATAATATCTCAGACCAGGAAATCATCGAGCAACTCCGTAAGTCAGGTATTGATAGAATAAAAAGTGAAGAGCAGTTATTTAACCGGTTTGTTTATTTTATTCGTGAAGGAATGACTAAACAATCGCTTTCCGAAGACGACGCATTTGACGCATATTCCGACACCATTTTATCCGCCATAGAAAAAATTTCAAATGGAACTTTTGAGGGTCGTTCCTCTTTGAAAACGTACTTGTACCAGATTTTTCATAACAAATGCGTTGACCTGTTGCGCAAAAAAACGACTAATAAGCAAAGCGTGCATCGGGCGGAGTCAATATCAGATAAGTATGTGGAGATGTCCGATTCTGCCAAAACAATTGTCCAGCGATTGATGGAAAAATCAGATTGGGATCTGCTAAAAAAGAAATTGAATGAGTTGGAAGAGAAGTGCAGAAAATTATTAATGATGTGGGCCGATAGCTACGCTGATAAAGAAATCGCATTAGCGCTTGCGTACAAAAGTGCCGACGTTGTAAAGACGAGCAGGCTCCGCTGCCTTGATAAATTACGGCAGCTGTATAAAACGATCTAAAAAATAAAATGGAAACTCTGGATTACATTGATAGTTATTTTAAAGGTGAGCTTGATCCCTCCGATGTGGCAACGTTCGAGGGAAAAATTATCAATGATCCCGCTTTTGCAGAACAGGTCGCTACGTACCTGAGCATGTGGCAGGTTGTGAAAGAAGAGTCGGACGATGATAAAAAGAAAAGATTTCGTGAATTATATCGTGCGCATCAGGCAACGGCATCGAAAGGAGTAGTGAGGCGATTGTGGCCCAGCATTGCCGTCGCCGTACTTGTCGCCGGAGTTATTTTTGGACTATATGTATTTGTGAAACCTGTTTCCGGGCGACAATTAGCGGATAGGTATATACGTGAGCAACTACAATCCCTGCCAGTGAAGATGGGTTCGCAGGATAGCATGCAGGCGGCCATCAACCTGTATAACGAAGAAAAATTAACGGAGGCGCTCAAAGGATTTCAGCACATTTTACAAACCGATCCGTCCAATCTGCAGGCAACGCAAAATGCCGGCCTCACATCTTTACGTCTGCAACGATATGATGTGGCATTGGAATATTTTAAACGGATGGAATCACATACCGAACTCTATTCCAATTCAGCCTTACTATACCAGGCTATCACTCTAATGAAACGCAACGATCCGGGAGATTCCCAGAAAGCAAAACAGTTGCTGCAACAGATTGTGCATAATAATCTCGAAGGGAAAGAGATTGCAGCGAAGTGGCTAGAGAAGTTGTAATTCTATTATATCACCTTTAAAACAAATTTCGTATGAAGTGGAAAACCTGTTTCCCTAAATTCCATCTGCTATTTGCGATTTTGTTACCGCTAACACTAGTACAAGTTGGATGCAACAGTGATGCTCCAATGGGCACCGAAAGCAAGATGGCATCAACTTCTGCTCCGTCAAACAAAGACTGGATCAGAATGAAAGTTACTTTTAAGCGAGGAACAGACGCTGCAAGGCGCGATCTAACGATCCGGTCGATTGAGAAAACACTTATCGATTCAATCAATGCCTGGAAAGAAGGTTTATTACCGGATTATAAGCCCCGGATTACAGTAACACACGACATGTTCGGAGATAGCCTTGTTTATGATATTAAGGCAGGAGACGCCCCATTTGGTCCGCCTGCTGCAAAACCATACGCGGCCAGGTTACAAGCTTTAAAAGACACGATTGGCAATCCGACGTGCACTTGCAAAACGCTATGCGGCGTTTGTGTGATGTTTACCAGTGCGACGGCCGGGAAAGATACAATTCCTGTACCCGGACCAGGACCGAATCCGCTGAGTAATGTTGCGTCGATCAGTATGCCGGAATAGTCGGCTGGACTTCATTGAATAAATTGTAAATTCAATTGAAAGATTTGTTTCGGTAGCAATTATTTTTACCATGCGGATCTACTTAATTGTATTTATTTGTTTGATCGTCTTTAAATCATCATCCCTATTGGGCCAATGTCCTGATAGGGATTCTTTGCGAAATAGAATCGCTGAAATCAGGCGAGCTCCAATCGAAAATCAGGGGACATACCTGCCGGAAATGTTGAAGTATGTAAGCCGGATGAAAGACTGCATCTCAAAATCCGATTCCGATTACGTAACACTAGTGTTAATCGTGGGCGTTTTAAATTATCGGGTGGGAGATTACCCTCATGCCGTTCAATTTACCAAAGAAGGTTTGAACATGATGCGCAGCTTTGCCAACAAGTCGCCAACTGTTAAAAAAGACTTCATAAAATACTTCTACTTTCTCTCGATCTTTTACGATTCTTTGAAACTTACGAAACAAAAAAACGAAGCGATTGATAGTTGCATGGCGCATGAAATCGAGGCAAATGACGACTATCATTTTGCATCACTCGTTTTACAGGATAACGTTCGCGATTTATTCAATAAGGGTGATTACAATGTTTGCGTGGAGCGTGCCGCGCTTGGAGAATCATTGATTCACAAATTCTATAGGTATTATGATAGCATGGATCATATTATCTACTTCATCTACTATAAAGCGAATGCCTTGCGCGCACAAAGGAAATTTCGTGAAGAACAGGAATTTTTGGATCAAAAGAATCTGGAATTCGCTAAGACAAAAAACAAGGATTACATCGGAATTGTTTACAGTTTATTCGGACACATGTATGAAAGCCGTAACGATTATGAGAATGCAATCAAATATTACCAAAAGGCGTTTGATTTCGACAAACTTTCCCATAACAAATACATCAGTGCCGGCATGCTTAGTCAAATCGGAGTAATCTATGATGTGAACCTGCACCAAAGCGGCATTTCTTTAAAATATTTTAATAAGGCACTCACATACGCTAGGTATAATTCCGTAGCCAATGCCGCTGTCACGGACTCATTTTATATACTTGGAAACATCGCCAATGTGTACGCTGGTAAAAAAATGTTTGATTCTGCCTATCATTATTTTCAAATTGCCCTTGATAAAATAAAATCCGGCATTCACGAGTCGGATCTTATTGCTGACATTGACAATTATGTAAACGCAAACAATGCAGAAGCGGTTATCAAAGTCGTGCTTGATAAAGCAAACGCATTTTTAAACCAATACAACTATACAAAGAATGATATTTTGTTAGATAGTGCAATTTCAATTTACCGCGCGGCTGATGCGTTAGTGGATAAAATTAAGGAAGAGCAGTCGGATATTGAATCGAGGTTATTTTGGCAAACGGATACGCGTCGCCTGTACGAGCAGGCTATCGAAGTTTCTTACTTACAAAAAAATTATCGCAATGCGTTTTATTTTTTTGAGAAGAGCCGCGCTGTGCTGTTAAATGAACAGCTGCGTAAGCAAAACCGAATTTCGGATGATGATATTTTAAAACTGGCACATTTCAGAAAGAAAATCCGGTCGTTGGAGCGTGACCGTGATACCACATCGCAATCATCCTCTCATTATCTTGATCTTCAAAAAGAGTTGATCATTACCAATCAGGCATTGGAGCGACACGAACAAGACATCAAACAAAAAAATCCACTCTACTATCAAAGTTTCCTCGATACATCAATGGTCACACTTGATGATGTAAACAGGAATTTGCTAAAAGATCACCAGGCCATTCTGGAATTGTTCGAAGGAGATAGCGCTGTTTATTCGTTATTGATTACTCCACAAAAAATATATTTTCAGAAGGTTGATAAGGAAGATTTTGATTCAACCGTAAAGGAGTACAACAATTACATTTCGGATTTTTCGCGGATCAATCAAAGTTTCACGCGATACACAAAAATAGCAGCGCATTTATATCAGTTAATTTTTGCCGGTATCGAATTGCCAAAAGGACGAATTATTATTTCCCCGAGTGGTCATTATTTTCCTTTTGAATCGTTAATTATATCATCCAATCTTTCTCCAAATTATTTTTTGAATGAACATGCATTGAGTTACACCTACTCGGTGCGTTTTCTGATGAGCGAGTTTGCCAGGAACAGGTCGGACCGTGACAAATCGTTTCTCGGTTTTGCACCGGTTCAGTTCGAATCCCGTTTATCCCTTGCGACGTTGCAGGGCAGCGACGTATCGTTGCGGGAAATCGGCTCCAATTTTAATGATCCCAAAATGCTGATCGCCGGCCAAGCCACGAAAAATGAATTCTTGAATAATTATTCCAACTATAAAGTCATTCAACTGTACACCCATGCTGCTGACAGCAGCAGCACCGGTGAACCCGTGATTCATTTTGTTGACTCCTCACTATATCTTTCTGAATTGATCGCCGAAACGAAACCGCTTACAAAGCTTATTGTGCTTTCCGCCTGCGAAACGGGTAATGGAAAATTATACGAAGGTGAAGGTGTATTTAGTTTTAATCGAGGATTTGCGGCACTGGGAATTCCATCGTCGATCACCAATCTCTGGGCCGTTGACAACGTTGCAACATATCGCCTCACGGAACTTTTTTATCAGTATTTGTCGGAAGGGTTACCTGTCGACGTTGCATTGCAGAAAGCAAAACTGAAATTTATGGCCGCGTCCAGAACGAACAGTCTCCCTTATTATTGGGCGGCAACCATTGTTGCAGGTAAATCTGATTCATTGGGAAAGAAAAGAATAAGTCCCTGGATAGATGTTGCGATAGTGCTTTTTGTAATCATCGCGCTTACTTATTTCGGTGCAAAAAAGCGGAGGGACAAAAATTAGATTTTGTATACAGCGATTAAATTTTTAACTTTCATATACGATTTTGACCTGACACAACACTTCGCTTCAACCGTTCAGCCCTTTCAAAACTGCTTAATCAGTCGCCCGACGAAAAGATTTCACTTGATAAAAAAATCCTTTTATTTCAAACTTATTGGTATGAAAAAAAATTTTTACAAAATCGCGATGGTGGTGTTTGTCGCTGGTCTCTCTTTCACTTCGTGCAAAAAAGACAATATCGCGCCAACTGCAAAAAAACCAAATCCGACTAATTCCAAAACAAGTGGAGATATAGGAAGCTCGACACCGGCAACATCTTATCAGCAAACGGTTCCCCCTACAGGTTGCCCGGGACATAAGTAATGAGATATTGAATGAAGTGAATGTGATAATTTCTGACGTTATCGATCACCCGAATTTATCACATTTCCACTTTTGCTTTACAGTTCGGGATACAATGGAAACTGCAACATAAACTCGTTTACTTTTTTGCGGATGCAATCGAGTTCTGAATCCTGATCGGCATTGATCAATGCGTTATCGATATACTCGACGACGGTATTCATATGCTCTTCTTTCATAGCCCGGGTAGTGATCGCAGGAACGCCGACACGTATACCGGACGTGACGAAGGCGCTTTTATCATCGTATGGGACCATATTTTTATTTACGGTGATATCGGCTTTTCCCAAAACGGCTTCTGCTTTTTTTCCACTGATATTTTTGTTTCTGAGGTCGATTAACAACAAATGGTTGTCAGTTCCACCCGACACAATATTATAACCGCGGCTGGTGAATGCCTTTGCCATGGCCGCACCATTCCGGATGATTTGTTTTGCGTAACCAGTAAATTCATCGGTTAATATTTCTCCGAATGCGATTGCTTTGGATGCAATCACGTGTTCCAACGGACCGCCTTGTGTACCGGGGAATACAGCCATATCGAGGAGGTTGCTCATCGGGCGGATATTTCCTTTGACGTCTTTTAATCCAAATGGGTTATCAAAATCTTTTTTCATCAAAATAATTCCGCCGCGTGGACCGCGTAAGGTTTTGTGCGTGGTGGAGGTCACAAAATGGCAATGTTCAAACGGAGAGCTTAATAAATTTTTTGCGATGAGGCCTGCGGGATGCGCCATATCACACATAACAAATGCGCCCACTTCATCGGCGATTTTCCGAATACGCGGATAATCCCAGTCGCGGCTGTATGCTGACGCGCCGCAAATGATCAGCTTTGGTTTTTCTTTTCTTGCTACGGATTCCATCATTTCATAATCAACCAGTCCATCATCCTTCTTCACTCCATAAAAAACCGGATGATACAGTTTGCCCGAAAAATTAACGGGCGACCCATGAGTAAGATGTCCGCCCATGCTGAGGTCCAGCCCAAGAATTTTATCGCCGGGTTGCAGAATGGCCAGCATTACGGCATAGTTGGCCTGTGCTCCGCTATGCGGTTGTACGTTGGCATATTCGCAACTGAAAATTTGTTTCAGGCGATCAATCGCCAGTTGTTCGGTTTGGTCGACGATTTCACAACCGCCGTAATATCTTCTTCCCGGGTATCCTTCTGCGTATTTATTGGTCATCACATTCCCCATCGCCTGCATGACCTGCAATGAGGTGAAATTTTCTGAGGCGATCAATTCAATTCCGTGGCGCTGGCGCTCCAGCTCTTTTTGAATGAGATCGAAAACGATGGTGTCTTTTTGCATGGCGCAAAAATAGTTCAATCTGCAAAAGAAACAAGCGACTCAATTTTTGTAAATGATCCGTCTGCCAGGCCCGCAATGGCGTTGATTTTTTGAGCGAGTTCTTCCAAATCGATATCATCCCGGTTGGAAAAAATAACGATTTGATATGAGCGTGCAGGAATCAGAAAAGAGATCGCCCGGAAACCGCCGTTGGATCCGGTGTGATAAGCTTTTTTGTTTCCTTTTTCCGATATGAACCAGCCATAACCATATGAAAGCTTATTGGCGGTGTCGACCAAAAAATGGGGCGACTGTGCTTTTGTTATGAGGGCACGATTTAACGCGTTTCCTTTTCGCCATGCATCGCACCATTTTAAATAGTCGTCGATCGATGTATAAATGCCACCATCTCCTTCGGTGGAGAAAAAAATGGATTGATCGGAATCGAGTGACGCAAATTGCTTCGGGCCGGACCGTGAGGTTGTGTAACCGCGTGCGGAGCGATATATTGGCCGGCCAAATTTGAATACGGATGAGTGAGTCATGTTTAATGGGGTGAATATTTCCTTCCGGATGTAGTCGGCATAGGCAAGTCCGGTTACCTTTTCAATGATCAGCGCTAACAGGCAATAGGCCGTATTGCTATACCGGTAATGGCTACCCGAAATAAAATAAGAGCTGTCTATATTTTTTATGGCGATCAGCACATCCCTGTCGGTTGCGTGCTTAACCCGTGTGGTATCGGTAAATCCATAATGATCGATTATTCCAGAACTGTGTGTAAGCAATTGCCGGATCGTGATGAGGTTGCCGATATGCTGATTGAAATCGGGAAAAAATTTTATTAGTTTATCATCCAGGGAAAGGCGTTTTTCATTAGCCAGTTGCAGGATGCTGTATGCGGTGAACTGTTTGGTTAAGGAGCCGATATTAAAATTGGTGAGTGATTCTATTTTTGTTTTCGTATTGAGATTGGCAAGACCGTATCCTTTTTTAAAAATAATTTTATCATGGTCGCGAATGGCAATCATGGCGCCGGGTTCGTGAGAGGAATAGATGGTTCTACATAATGAATCCAGTCTCGCCGACATCGACTGGCAAAAGGCGCCATAAAAATAAAAAGCGGCGAAAATAATCAGTATTAATTTTTTCATATTAAAACTCTTCTGCTGAATAAATCCGTCTAAACAGTTAAATTAACAATGAAAACATAAAATTTACTACATTCACACGTTTTTTAGAGAGAAGAGGAAAGATAATTTGGTTAATGGCGGAGTCTGGTGTGGAATTATACGGAGAATGGCGTGCGCGATACAGGAGAATATGTGTTGGTCGATATGGAACAATCGATGCCCCGCTGGATTAGCGGCAGAGCGGCTTGAAAATAACCACCAATATTGATATTGAATTCCGCGCTCGACGAAATCCCAATATTATGAACAATGCCGGTCTTTCCTTACGTGACAAAAACTGATTATGAAAGCAATCATCCCTGTAGCGGGCGCTGGAACTAAATTACGGCCACATACTTATACTCAACCAAAGGCACTGATACCCTTAGCCGGTAAAACAATCTTAAGCATTATTGTCGATCAATTACATGAAGCGGGGATTAATGAATTTATTTTCATTGTGGGCTACCTGGGTGAAAAAATCCAGGATTATGTAGAAGATAAATATCCGCATCTTACTTCGCATTTCGTTTACCAGAATGACCGGTATGGGATTGGCCATGCGATATTGCTGACCAAAGAAATTGTTGGAAGTGATGAAATTTTTATTGTCCTCGGTGATACCATTTGCGAATTTGATGTGAGATCAGTTTTAGAGACTCCGCATTCGACGCTTGGTATCAAAAGGGTAGATGATCCAAGGAATTTTGGGGTCGCTGAAATCGATGAACACTCATTCATCAGCCGGGTAGTGGAAAAGCCACAGATACCAAAATCGAATATGGCGTTGGTTGGGATTTACCGGATACGGGAGACTTCTTTTTTATTCGACTGTCTGCAGAATAATATTCAAAACCAACTGACGAGTTACGGCGAATATAATTTAACGGATGCGATCGAATGCATGATCAAGCACGGTGTAAAATTTCATTCTTTCAAAGTGCAGAATTGGTTCGATTGCGGGAAGAAGGAGACGCTGCTCGAATCGAATGCCAAGCTGCTGAAAAAATTTGGAAGTAATATTGCGCCGGACCACCAGATGGAAAACACAATCATCATTCATCCGGTAAATATTGCATCAGGTTGTGATATCAAAAATTCGATCATTGGTCCGAATGTCGCCATCGGAGAAAAGACGAGCGTGAATTATTCGATCATAAAAGATTCTATTATTGGTTCTTTTGCCGATCTGTATGATATCGTGCTGACTCATTCATTAATTGGTAGTGATACCGAAGTGAAAGGCGAAAGCCGAAGCCTTAACATCGGTGATAATACGGAGATTGACCTGGGTGAAAGCTGAGGTGTGAAAGATGCGGTATGTCTTTTTCGAAATTTGAATGAGCAGTATACGAAGGCACGTTTGAATTTGTCCGCCGCGGATAACGCAGGGGATTTTTCCAGAGTTTAAAACTCTGGGAAAGTCCGATGAGGTTGACAACCTCCCATGACAGGTTGACAACCTCCCCGGCAAGGTCGACCACCTCAATTATTTTTACGAGCGTACACGATCACTCACGAAACTTTCATCGACCTCGTGTTGAACGAACCCAAAACTATTACGAGTAACCACAGGACTCTTCCAGAGTTTTAAACTCTGGAAGAGTTCCCCGATAGGTTGACAACCTCCCATGATAGGTTGACAACCTCCTGCCGAGGTTGACAACCTCAATTAACAACTTCATTACTTATCTAAGCATACACGATTACTCACTAAACTTTCATCGTCCTCGTGTTGAACGAACCCAAAACTATTACGAGTAACCACAGGACTCTTCCAGAGTTTTAAACTCTGGAAGAGTTCCCCGATAGGTTGACAACCTCCCATGATAGGTTGACAACCTCCTGCCGAGGTTGACAACCTCAATTAACAACTTCATTACTTATCTAAGCATACACGATTACTCACTAAACTTTCATCGTCCTCGTGTTGAACGAACCCAAAACTATTACGAGTAACCACAGGACTCTTCCAGAGTTTTAAACTCTGGAAGAGTCCCCGATAGGTTGACAACCTCCCATGAGAGGTTGACAACCTCCTATCAGATGTCGACCACCTCGCTTCACATAGTTTCCCCAATCCGGCGTTTTGCAACCTGTGCCAGGCAGCACCTGATCGCCTTTGACTGTCTACCCCATAACCGTAATCTTCCTAAGTAGTAACCCGGAGACGGTTAAAAACGTCATAAAAGAATATCGGATAATAGTACATAATATCGTTACTAATAGTAAATTTGAGCAGCAGATAGTTTTTTGAGAATCGTATATGTGGGATGAATGACAGAAAACCTTATCGATGCCATAATATACACGTACACTCTAAACGCTGTTTTATGAAAAAAAACAAACAGGTTATTCTCTTGCTGGCGACGGTCTTTTGTGCATTTAGCGCAAAGGCAATCGGAGGCAAGGCAGAACCCTGCCTGATCCAGGGACAAGTCATGGATGCCGTTACAAAAAAACCGGTGTCCGGCGTAGTGGTTTCAGCAACAGCGCCCGGGGTGAACAGTCCGAAAGAAGTCATCACCGATGCAGACGGTTTCTTCTATTTTACACAGGTGCCATCCACCAGTGCTTCACAAGTAAATCTTGCATTTGATAAAAAAGGTTACCAGGCATACAAACGCTCCTGCGTACTGGCAAAGGAAAAAACGCCGGTTAAAATAAACATCGAAGTACTTCCCGAAGATATTGACAAAGCATCCGAGGATTCGGAATATCCGTTATTGAGGATGTTTGATGTCCGTTGAGAAAATTGACCAATCATACAAATAAGAAAACGGGGCTGAGAACAGTCCCGTTTTTTTCTACTACACATGAGGCTTAATCTATATTGATGTTAAACCTGCCGCGTTTATAAATGAAGTGAATATTCCCGGTCATCGACTGTATCATAAACCTGCCTGACCACACATCAACATCACTTCAAGTTTCAACAACATATACTCATCAGCCTTTCTTATGAAAAGCGCTGGGCATTGACTTCTTTTACGGCCTTATCGACAGACCGGCGGATTTCGGATTCGATTTCATTAAAGTCAATATTTTCGAGGGCTTGTTGCACGGCACGCTCAATTTCTTCGTGTAAATTTTCGACGTCTATGCCGTTGAGCGATTGTTCCACCTGCTCGGTAATTGTTTCAGGATCGATTTGCGTGTGAAGTTCATCAATGTGCTCGTCCACTTCCTGCAATGCATTTTCGATTTGTTCATCGATACGATTCCAATCCACCCCTTCCATCTCTTCGTTTATTTCGTCAGCCATGTCTTCACTGTCGCATACCGGGTCGTCCCAATTGTTCACTTCAACCCGGATGGTGTTGTCGATTTTTTTGACCTGCTTATGCGTTGAAGATTTTGGAGCCGGAATGGTATCGCAATATTTGAAAGCCGGAGTGTTTGTTTTTTCGTGGCCTGACCAGGCGAGAGCGATGACGGCGAGCAGAACGGTGCCTGCAATCAGCGCACCTGATCTGTAATTCGGGTTAAACATGAGCAATTAATTTAAATCGGAAAAAATTACGATGTTCTTCGTATAAATATACGAGTTGGTTCGTAAAATATTATACGGCGTTGCAATTTTTTATTTTTTTTATGATTTCAACCGCATCCAAATAACGTCGGATATGTTTAATGGGTTTCAAATTATTTTTTGCGATCGGCTTCTCGGGAGCTAGCCTGCAGGCTGTGAACAGCGGCTTTTAACCCACGGACTTATTTTTTGATTTTCTGATTAAAAAGTATATTTACAGTAGACAGCTTAATTCTATATGAGAAAGCCATTCATGCTCATTATGGGTTTTGGATGCTTGATATCTTGCCATAAAAGTGAAGTCAGTCCTGCAAAAGGCTGGGTATGGTTCGGCACTGATAATCCTGCAGTTTATAATTATGTTCTGATCAACGCGAACCAGGTGGTGAACAAGGTTGACAGCAACGATTTTCATATTAACGTCAATGCTGCGTTCCTCGACAGCAGCAGCAATACTATTTCCGGTGTCGGTAATTTAATTGTAAATAATAAACCGATTAGCCGGAATGTTGACAGTACTTACAGTTTTGATTACGGAGAAGAAGCGACGCTGGATGAGGGCCTCGCTTTATATGGTATGAATGTTCCGATCAGCATCCGCGGCGTGTCCGACCTGGATACCGTTACCCGAACGGTTTATCTGCCGAAACGATTGGTCCATACATTTTCTGATTTCCCCGACCAGATCGATCTGTCACAAAACCTGAATTTGAAATGGGACATTGACGAAAATAATCATTGGGGCAAAGTGATTATCCAGGTTTATTATTATGAAACATTAAGTCACCACAGCGATTCCACTTTACCTGCGCATATCAACACGATAAGTTTTACAGTACCTGATAACGGTTCCCACACCATTGTATCAGACGATCTCAAAGCATTTCCTCCAAAATCTTATATCGGCATTTCCATTGCGCGGGGAACACAAAGCGAGTCCGTGTTGCCCATCTCCAAAAAAAGAGTTTATTATTTTTCAAATTCATCTGCGAGTACACCACCTGTGTTGGTGAGTGCGAACTAGTCTTTTTAAAAGAAACTAAACCTCGGAAATTTATTTTGATCTGATAGCGACTACTGGAAAATTTTTTACCAGATATGAATGCATAATCAATCGTAATCATCCTTTCCTAAAGTAAAGGATGGTGATAGCGATTAAGGAAAATTTTTTTACCAGATATGAATGCATAATCGATCGTTATCATCCTCTCCTAAAGTAAAGGATGGTGATAGCGACTACTGGAATTTTTTTACCAGATATGAATGCATGATCGACCTTAGTCATCCCTCTCCTTCAGGAGAGGGACCGAGGGTGAGGTCTACTTTCTCATCGCCCACTTCCACATCGTTTTCCACGTTGGTTTTTTACCATACATCAATATACCGGTACGATAAATTTTGCCCGCCATCCAGGTAGTGAACAGGAATCCAAGGACCAGCAATAGCATAGATAACCCCAGTTGCCACCAGGGAACCGTTGACGGAACACCGTAAGGGATACGGGCCATCATAACGATCGGCGAACTGAATGGGATCATACTTCCCCAGACAGCCAGCGGGCCTGCCGGGTCCTGCACCGCCATCGACATAATGATAAAAGAAAATATAATCGGCATAGTGATCGGAAGCATGAGTGATTGCGCTTCCTGCGGATCCTCATTCACTACGCTACCCACGGAAGCAAACAGCGAAGAATAAAAAAGATATCCGCCTAAAAAATAAAAAAGAAAACAAAAAACGATCAAGCCCCAGTTGGCCGTCGACAACGTGCTTTTGATTTCGAAAATTCTTTGCGCCCCTTCACTCACTCTGCCGGCAGAAGCATTACCCATATTATTTGCTTCCTGAATCTTTTGCATCTCAGTCAACGTTTCATGCGAAATAAAGGCCTGTGCACCGGTAACGAGTATGATGATTAACAATATCCACATCAGGAATTGTGTAAGTCCCACCGCACCGATGCCGGTTATTTTACCAAACATTAATTGAAATGGTTTAACAGAGCTTACGATCACTTCTGCAATCCGATTTGTTTTTTCTTCCATGACGCCACGCATCACAGCCGCGCCATATACGAAAGTCAGAATATATATCAACAAGCCGCTCGCATATCCAATACCGTAAGCAAGTCCCTGGCTGGATGCTTTTCCTTCCTTTCCATTGTCTTCATAACTTCTTACATCGGCGAGATCCGAATCATTACGGATAGAATCCAATTTGTTCCGGGTGATATTGGTCTTTTCATAGATCATATGATCCGTAATGGCATTGTTCACCCGGTTTTCAAGCTCGTTGCCATCATTCACGCCAAGTTGCTTTTTATATTTGAGACGAATGATTGCTTTTTGTCCTTCTTTGAGCGGCGGAACAATCAATACCGCCGTGCATCCTTTTTGCTCGTAGTTGGAGGTATCGATATCCGCTCCATATATAAAGGCAATAGAAGAATCCGATTTCAGGTAGTCTTTGAAATAATTGTTTGCATCCACCACGGCGATGCGATGGTTTGTTTTGCCTTTTATCCCGAGAAAAACAGTGCCTGCAATAAATAACACGATCACCAACGGGAATAAAAAAGTCGATAAAATAAACGTTCTGTTACGCACCCTGGTCAGATACTCTCTCTTGAAAATAAGCCAGATTTTATTCATAAATATTTTTATGCTGTTTGAGATTGAAATTGTCTTGACAATGGCGTTCCTTCCACCACCTTGATAAAAATTTCACTTAACGAAGGAAGCATTTCATTGAATGCGATGATCTCCAGCTGCTGGTTGATGAAATATTGCAGCACATCATTGGGCTTATATCCATTTCTGATTTTAATAACGAGGTTATCTTCTTCCTGGGCAATCACATCAAATATGTCGGTAGTCCCGATCTGTTGCATTTTGGAACATGCGACCCTGAAAAGATTTTCTTTGAATTGCTGCTTCACTCCCCGAACGCTTCCGTCCAAAACTTTTTGTCCTTTGTTGACAAGGATTATCTGATCGCATATTTCCTCCACCTGTTCCATGCGATGTGTACTGAATATAATGGTAGATCCGTTCTTTGCGAGTTTGTATATTTCGTCTTTAATAAGATTTGAATTGACGGGATCGAGACCACTGAAAGGTTCGTCGAGAATGATCAATTTGGGATCGTGCAATACGGTGGTGACGAACTGCAATTTTTGTCCCATTCCTTTACTCAGGTCTTCGATTTTTTTATTCCACCAGCTTTGCATTTCGAATTTGACGAACCACTGCTTTACTTTATCGAAGGCGTCCTGCTTGCTCAGTCCCTTGAGTTGCGCAAGATATACGGCCTGTTCGCCAATTTTCATCTTTTTATATAAGCCGCGTTCCTCGGGCATATAACCGATATTGACAACATCATTGATCGGATCAAATTTTTTTCCGTCGAAAAATATTTCACCATCATCCGGATAAAAAATACCCGTGATCATTCGTATCAATGTCGTTTTACCGGCACCATTCGGACCGAGCAATCCAAAGATGGTGCCTTTGCCGATCTCAAAGCTGATATCATCCACCGCCTTTTGCGTCGCGAAATATTTTTTCAGGTGCCTGACTTCGAGCATGCTCATGTGTTCTGTTTTATAAATGTCAAATATAAGTTGGCAAATGTGATAAATGTGATGAATGTGATAAATGTGATAAATGTGAGGAATGTGATAAATCTGCCGACTGTGACCCAGATAGTGAATGGCCATCCGGTACATCAATACATTGACCTACAGAATTCATCACATTCATCACATTTATCACATTCATCACATTTGCCTTAATTTCTCCACCAGCACACCTGCCACCCGCTCTCCGTCCATCGCGGCACTCACAATGCCACCGGCATAGCCGGCGCCTTCTCCGCAGGGATATAAACTTTTGATGACAGGGTGTTGTAAATTCAAACCCCTGGGAATGCGGACCGGCGAAGAAGTGCGGGATTCCGTGGCGACTACAATCGCCTCATTCGTATAATAACCTTTCATTTTTTTTCCAAATGCAACAAAGGCCTTGCGCAGGCTCTCGTAAACAAACGCGGGTAAAACGCTTTGTAATGCCGCTGAATGTACTCCCGGCAAATAAGAACATCCCGGAAGAGATGAAGACACTTTATCGTGAACAAAATCCGACATGCGCTGCGCAGGTGCAACAAACTTTCCTCCGCCGGCCAAAAATGCTTTTTGTTCGACCTGTTGCTGGAAATACAAACCTGCCAAGGGTCCATGCGTCGAAAATTGTTTTACATCCTTCTCTTCGATATTCACAACGATGCCCGAATTCGCGTAGGGATTATTCCGTTTCGAAGGTGACCAGCCGTTGACAACAAGTTCACCGGGCGAAGTGGATGCAGGAGCGATAATTCCGCCGGGACACATGCAAAAAGAAAATACGCCGTGATCATTCACCTGTTCGACGAGACTATAAGAAGCAGGCGGAAGTACATGCCCCGCGTCGCAATGATATTGAATTTGATCGATCAGCTGTTGCGGATGTTCAACGCGAACACCCAGCGCGAATGGTTTACATTCTATCAATATTTTTTTCTGATGAAGGAGATGAAAAATGTCCCTCGCCGAATGACCGGTTGCAAGTATCACCGCGTCGGCGTCAAACGAATTCCCATCGGCGGTTTTTACTCCTTTTATTTCGTTATCCTGTAAGATGAAGTCGACGACTTTTTTTTCGAACAATACCCTGGCGCCTGCTTCCGTGAGTTGCTGATACATCGAGGTAATGATGCGCGGCAGTTTATTCGTTCCTATATGCGGATGCGCTTCGTACAAAATATTTTCTTCGGCGCCAAACTGTACAAGAATATTTAGTATACGATCGATGTTGCCCCTTTTTGTGCTGCGCGTGTACAATTTACCATCACTATATGTACCCGCACCTCCTTCGCCAAAACAGTAATTGCTCTCAGGATTTATTTCTCCTTCTTTATTGAGCAGTGCAAGGTCTCTTCTTCGCGCGCGGACATTTTTTCCTCTCTCGAGAACGATGGGTTGAATACCATTTTCTGCCAGCTTCAATGCAGCAAATAATCCTGCGGGTCCGGCTCCGACTACAATTACCTTATGAGATGCATGTGAAACATCCCGCAAAACAATTTTTTGAATCGCTCTTTCAACAAACGGTTCGTTAATAAAAACCTGAAGCGTAAGATTGACTTTTGGTTGTTTGCTGCGCGCGTCGATGGATCGTTTTAAAATAGTAAATCCTGTAATTTCCCGAGGGGAACACCCTTCATTAGCCGCGATATACTCTTGAATGATATCGTCACTCGCCGCTTCGCGGGGAAGCAACTGTATCCGGATAGTTTTTTGCATCGCGTCAGGCAGTTAACCTAAAAACGTTTATTAATAAAATAAAAAATTGATTTTATAAAGTAAAATCTTTTCGACGAAGTTCTCAAAAAAGTGTAACCGTAGAATTAATTAGAAGGTAAATAATTGAAGTGATTGGTTACCATACTATAAAAACAAATCAACAACAAGGCCGAATATTTCTTCGAGAATCGGCTAAAAATTATTTTTAAAAAAAATTGCCGGAATGGTCAATAGTATCAAATAATGTGTACCTTCAATTACTTCTCAACGTTTCACTATGAAGAAAGATTTATCAATAACAACAAATTTTTTTTCTTTCTTCATTCAGCGTTCCGGCAAACCACAGCATTTGTTTTATTGTTCGAGTTTTTATAACTCCGATTTGTTCTGTATAAGTCCGGAATATTGTCGCGCAAGTATCGGAGTGAAACAACACTTGCATTAAGCTTAATAAAATAAAGGGCGAAGGAAATTGATGCGTGGATATTATATTATATTTTTTAAAAAATAAAGAGAAATTTTTCGTTGCGATGAAATTCCTGAAGAATAAAAAAATCACGGTATAAAAAAATTTTTTATTCAGTAAAAAATTTTGATATTCGTCCCCCTGCAAAACTTTTTAAAATTCTTCCTGTTGATAGACCAAGAGAAAATAAGATTTTTAACTCAGCCTAAAACTGCTTTTCCTGTAATGGCAAAAACTTTTGAAAAAGTCTGGATCAATTGCCTGGAAATAATAAAAGACATTGTGGAGTGGCAACATTATAAAACATGGTTTGAACCTATCCGTCCGGTTGAATTAAAAAATAACGTTCTTGTCATTCAGGTTCCGAGTCAATTTTTTTATGAGTATCTCGAAGAACATTATGTCAATTTATTGGCAAAGACTTTGCGGAGAATTTTAGGAAAAGAAGCGAGACTTGAGTACCGTATCATGGTTGATAGCGGTAACCAACAAAATAAACCTTTGACGATGGACGTACCTGCGCATAACTACAAAACGATCTCCAATAATGAAATGGATTTTCCGCTGATTATTAATAATCCCGTTAAAAATCCTTTCGTAATCCCGGGCCTGAAGAAAATGCAGATCGATGCACAACTCAATCCCGTTTATACTTTTGATTCATTTATTGAAGGCGACTGCAATCGGGTTGCTCGTCGTGCGGGCAAAACCGTAGCTGAAAGACCAGGCGCCAATTCTTTCAACCCGCTTGTTATTTATGGTGGCGTGGGTTTGGGAAAAACACATCTCGCACAAGCGATCGGCAATGAAGTAAAGAGAATGCATCATCATAAAGTGGTGTTGTACGTCAGTTCCGAAAAATTCATCAACCAGTTTATCGATCATAGCAGGAATAATGCGATCAACGATTTTATTCATTTCTATCAATTGGTAGATGTGCTCATCATCGACGACGTTCAGTTCTTCAACAGGGCCGAAAAATCTCAAGACGCATTCTTCGCCATCTTCAATCATCTTCATCAGTCAGGCAAGCAATTGGTGTTGACATCCGACAAGCCGCCAAAAGATCTGGAAGGCATGCAGGAAAGATTGCTGAGCCGTTTTCGTTGGGGACTAAGCGCCGATCTTCAGGTGCCCGATTACGAAACAAGAATCGAAATCCTCGAGAGAAAAATGAAAAACGACGGATTGGAAATGCCAAAGGAAGTGGTGAAATATCTTGCCTATAATATTAATAGTAATGTGCGTGAGTTAGAGGGCGCTTTAATATCACTTCTGGCACAATCTTCGCTGAATAAGAGGGAAATAGACTTAGAATTGGCGAAGAAAGTACTCCGTAATTTTGTGAAAACCAGCAGCAAGGAAATCACCATCGAAACAATACAACGCATGGTATGCGAGTATTTCGATTTACCCTATGACAAATTGCTGCAGAAGACCCGCAAACGAGAAATCGTGCAGGCCCGCCAAATCACTATGTACCTCGCTAAGGCTTTTACAAAAAATTCTCTCAAAACAATTGGTGAACATTTCGGAGGTCGTGACCACACGACAGTCATCCATTCATGCCAAACAGTAAAGGATTTAATGGACACCGACAGCCTCTTCCGCGAGAATGTAACGGAACTTCAACAGAAAGTCCAGCTCGCTGCGATGTGATCGCGTTACATCGATTCAAACATTTTCTCGAGGGAAAATATCGTATACGCGCGAAAATTTTTCGCATAATCCTGCGTAACCTGCTATCATATCATATTCATTAAAGAATAAAGAATATTCTTTAGGGGAATATCTCCATACAACGAAATTGCGCTTCACCCCCTTGCAGTCATTTTTCCTGAGCAATGTTATCATGGCTAAGAAAATATGAATACTATTGCAGAAACCTGCAGATCGGTACAATGAGGATCCGCGATTGCAACAAAATATTTAATCGCCTGTCTAATCCATCAAGTGAACAACCAAATGGGGAATAGTCTGCCCGATCAGTTGCTGGTCGAAAGCATATTGGACGGCAACGTCGATGCTTTCGGTGAAATAATAAGGAACACGGAAGGATTAGTTACTCAAATTGTTTGTCGCATGATCCGTAGCGTGGAAGATCGAAAAGACATTTCCCAGGATATCTACCTGAAAGCCTTTAACAGCCTGCGCAGTTTCAGGTTTCAATCCAAATTGTCAACCTGGATTGGACAGATTGCCTATAACACCTGTCTCAATTATCTCGAACGAAAAAAATTAATATTGCGCGGGAATTTTTTTGACGATGCGGACGAAAGGTCTTTTAAACAAACATCGGATGTTCCAAACTCTTCCATGGCAGAAACAGACGTTATGGTTTTCAGGAAGGAAATATCAGGGATCATCCGGTCGGCGATCGATGCACTGACGCCGGTTTACCAAACCATCATTGTTTTGTATCATCAGGAAGAACTAAGTTATGAGGAAATCGGCCAGATCATGAGGCTGCCGGGCGGAACGGTAAAAAGTTATTTGTTTCGCGCGAGAAAAGCGCTCAGGGAAAATTTACTATCTCAATATAAAAGGGAGGACTTATGAAGGGAACACACGTTTCGGAAATGGAGATTCAGCGATATGTGTTTGACAAAGATGATTGTCCAATACAAATTGCCGCACATATCGAAACTTGCGATAGCTGTTCGGCGCGGGCAGCAAATTACCAAATGATATTTTCCGAAATAAAACAATACCCAAAACCGGTTTTAGATTTTGATCTGGAAAAAATGGTGTTGGCGAAATTGCCAAAACCGGTTCCTGCTTTTTCATTTGTCATTTTTCTCGCATGTGCGTTAAGCATTCTCCTGATCGCCGGCCTGGGAGTATTCGCATATCTCCATAATGAAATCCTGGTCCGGTTATTCACGGGCATTTTGCCGATTGCGATATACCTGATCATGATAACGGCGGCGACCGTTATCATGCTTCAGTCGCTCGATATGTATAAAAAATATCAAAGAAAAATGCACGCTTTGAAATCCATGTAAAATTTTGCAACAAAAATCAGTCGCACCAGTCTAATTAAACAATAAAATAGAAAATGAAAAAAATATTGGTATTTGTACTATGCTCGACCGGAACTGTCGCTGCGAACGCACAATCCGACTACGAAATTTTTAACGATGGTGGATTTGCACGGGATCTCACCCATATCCTGGCAATGATTGCAGTTATCTTTATGTTGACGGCATTTATTCTCTCAATGATAAAACTGTTTCTTGAACACCGGATCAAGAACAGAGTGATAGATAAAGGTGTGGACGAAAATGTGGTATCACAGTTGTTGCAGCCGGACAGGAAATCGGTAGGAGATGTGGCGATGAAGTGGTTTGTCATTTTTACGGGCATTGGTGTGGGTCTGACCCTGATCAATGTTTTTCGTCCATTCGGAATTCATTCATTGGCGATCATGTCTTTTAGTGTGGCCGCCGGTTTTTTGGGATATTACTTTTATACCAGGCGAAATAATAACCTGTAATGACTTACAAAAATGCTTTTGTTATGAAAACGGTCGCACCTCTATGCGTAGCGCTCTTCATCATGATGACAGCCGGAAGATGCCGGCTTCACAGCGATTTCTTCGACGGACGGGATGGAAATGATATCAGGATGTCTGACGGCGATGTTCATGAGGAGATAAAATACGATGGGCAAATCCGGATCAACGACAATGAAACGTCTATCGATCATATTTCTCCGAACGGGTACATTTTGTTTATCCGGAATGACGAGAAACTTTTAATCGAAAGCAATGATCATGGAGAACTGACCTACGACCTGAACGATCGCGGGCGTACATCATCTCTTAATGACGAGGGGAAAAAAGTTCTTGCAACGCTCGTACGGGAAATGATAGCGTGCGGATTCGACGCCGAGGCGAGGGCCGAACGCATTTATAAAAAAGGCGGTAACGCCGCGCTGCTCGATGAAGTGGACCGTGTACGCGGGGACAATGTAAAGACGATCTTTATTAAGCGCATACTGGATACCGATAGTGTTTCCGAAAATGAATCAACCCGGATTTTACGGACCATTTCAAAAGGTATCGGGTCTGATTATGAAAAAGAAAAATTATTGAGCCAATTCGATGACCGGATATTAAAATTCCCCCAGGCCGCGGCCGAATACCTGAACGCTATCGAAAGCCTCGGCTCGGACTATTCAAAAGAAAACCTCATGACAGGGCTGATCAGCAAACAGTCGGTTTCTTTATTCCGTTTCAATCAATTCATGGATGTCATCAACCACCTTGGCTCAGATCATGCAAAAGAAAATCTTGTCAGGCAGCTTATAGAAAAAAATTTGGCAAACGACGATGCCTATGACGAGTTATTCAATACGATCAATCACCTCGGTTCGGATAACAGCAAGGCCGGCCTGTTGCATCTTTTGATCGATAAGAAAATAGCGGCGACGCAATTCGACAGAACAAATCAATCCATTTCTTCACTCGGCTCCGAAAACGATAAATCGCAATTATACAAACGGCTGATTGAAAGCAATGATTTGTCCGACGAGCAATGGCTTGTTATGCTTAACGCGGCGTCAAATTTTGGCAGCGATAACGCAAAAGCAGATCTGTTTGTCGAGATAGGCAAAAAGATGCCGGACAATCCGGCTATGAGATCGGCATACATGAACGCAGCAAAATCGATTGGGTCGGATGGGGAATATGGTCGCGTGATGAAGGCAATGCGTTAGTTGTTGAGTTCGTTGTTTTAAATTGAAGCATAAAAAAACCTTGTTGTTGTCAACAAGGTTTTTTTGTCGGGGCGGCAAGATTCGAACTTGCGACCTCCTGGTCCCAAACCAGGCGCGATAACCGGGCTACGCTACGCCCCGAAAATTCAATATGCACAGGAGAGAAGGAAATTGACCTGCGACGCAAAGCTCCTTCACAAACTGTAGAGAGGTTTTAATGAACAGGTGTGAGCTCATCCTCTCCGGCAAAAAAAATTTGCGGAGAGGGAGGGATTCGAACCCTCGGTACAAGTTTAAGCTCGTACAACGGTTTAGCAAACCGGCCCTTTCGGCCACTCAGGCACCTCTCCGTCCTGCCTTCTATTGGAAGGGTGGCAAAAATAGTACTATTTATCGTGCAGACAAAATGAGAAAAGTAAAGTTTTTCGGCTGGTCCATGCGACGAAATGCAGATTCCGTTTCAACGGTGGTTTCTTAATTCCAGGTTTTTTATCGCCAACCGTTGATGATGTTGTACATGATAAATTGTAAAAAACATCATTTCCCTCATGGTCAGTTTGCCCATCAATGGATGTGGTAAAATCAATTCGTCCAGATCTTCCTCGGAATATTGATCGATGCGATTGGAAAGTTTTTCTACCACAACACGAATTTTTTCGATGAGTTTATTTTTCATGTCAAAAGAAACGTTTGAAGGCAGGAACGGCCCGGTTGCTTTTGCCCCGCCGGATAGTTTTTGGATATACCTTTCCACCAGCTCTTCATACGATCTCGAATTTCTGTTTGCCCTTCCAATAATTACTTTCATAGCCGCCTTTGGAATTCGCATCGCAAATAATAAAGCTGCTACAGAGCGATAGATATGATCCAATTGCTGAGCCGCGTTCCATTTTTCCGCTGGAGCAAACAAAAATTCATGTTCATTCAACGCATCAATTGTAGCAATAAAATTTTCATGGCGGTCTTTTAATTGTTGTATGATAGCTGCCTTGTTCATTGGGCAATTTGTAATTTTCGATGCGTGAAGATCATGTAAACTGGAAAACGAAGATGTTTGCACGCATACAGTTGGATATTACTGACCGTATTCAACATATCAGGCAAGGTAAACTGTCATCGATCCTTCTCACAAATACCTCATGCCCCACCGGATTGAAGTCATTTCAAATTGGATCTCGCCGTTCGGTCTGTGTCCAACTTCTTCCCAACCTGCTTTTCGATAAAATTTTTCGGCGCGCGTATTGGGAGCTGTTCCCAACCATATTTTTTCTTGTGTCTGCAGGAAATACCAATCCAGCATAGCATCATGCAATTTTTTTCCGACTCCCCTTTTTTCATGTGAGGGCAATACAAACAAAGCCCAGACATTATTTTTTACAAGATCGACGATGGCAAACCCGGCAATTTCATTTTTTATTTCACACAACCACCCCTTGCCGCGGCTTGTTAAAAATTCAGCGTACTCATCTTCACTTATCATGGAAGGATCGGGCAAAATATTTTCTTGTACTGAAACCCTGATTTTATGCAGCGCCGTAATATCTTTTAGTTGTATCTCTCTGATCACTGTGTCATTCATGATTCACGATTTTCAATATTCCTGCAAGTTAAAACTGTTTCAGGTAACTGATCTTCGCAATGACATGTTCATCCATCTGCTTTCTTGATAATTGATCGTTAAAACTATTTTTATTATAAACGATATAGATATATGACAAGGGTTGATATTCCCATGAAAAACGAATATTATAATTCTCCGCGTTGTTGTCCGCATTTTTTTGATAGAAGCCGGTCAACTGTATCCTGGGATTCAGCGCTACCCGCGCTTCGATGCTGTACAGATCGACGGTTTTGTTTTCTTTTGCTTCACCAACTCCGATAAACCGATTCCTGTTGAACCGGCCAATCACTGAAAAATAAGGCACCGGCGCAAATTGCAGTTTCCAATCACCCGAATTCAATTTGCCATTGAAATACTGTCCCCACGTATAAAGTACATACAGATTTAAAATTTTCGACGGATCAGTGCTTGCCCAAATCTGCTGCTGCGTATAATTGTATTTACCAGGCTGGATGGTTACACCGAGGGGCTCAAAAGGCTCGATCAGATTTTGATAAACCGGGATGATTCCATATCCGAAATATGCGCCGCTTTGAAAATTAAGCCAAACCGGGTAGAGGATGATCGACCGTTCAATTTGTTTTCCGGTAGATGCCTGGTGATACATTTCGAGGCTGATGCTCGGCTCAAACGCGCGTAAAATCTTTTTCGCCGGAAGCGCCTTCCCACGATAGTAATAAAAAATGCCGGGGGTCGTGGCAACAACATCGCTGCGCGATACGAAACCTGTTTGCGCATCGAAGTCTTTGGTGACAAAAGATTCCGTCCACCAAACCTTCATCTGGTTTGTCGAGTAATAATATTGGGCGAATCCTGCAAGACCCTGCTTGCCTGTGTTCGTCGTTGCGGAATGTATCACCATCGTATTGAGTGAATGCGCTTCGGCGAGGCGAAAAAACCCGTCAATGGTGCTGACAATATTCGATCCGTTCGCATTATTCTTCACAACTTCCAATACACCAATTCGATTTTGCGTGCCGAAATTTTCGGAATAACGGCCGACAAAAAAATTAGTCGCCGGAACCGAATCGAACGGCGCCTGTTGCAGCGCGATGGCGCCAAAATTTCTTTTTGAAGATCTGTAAACGAGCCGTCCTCCGCCGCGGATCGCAATAGGAAGACCATTTTGATTTAATCCGATCTGCCTGCTAAAAAATGGTTGGATTCGCATGGCACCGCCCGACGCATCATCTGCTTGTGAAAGACCCACTCCAAACAGGGAAGCATTTTCTAAAAAAAATTGACGGCGTTCAGGAAAAAAAACCGAGAACCTCGTTACATTATTCACGCCCCGGTCGGCATCCACCTGGGCAAAATCGGTATTTGCGGTCAGATCGAGGACCGTATTTGTATTGATTGCCCATTTCAGATCTCCACCCAATTTTCCATTTGTTTGATATGATTTTACGGAAGAATCGGAAACATTGTAATGATCATATGATGCCAGCACGTACGGCTGAAAACGGACATTTGGTTTCGGTGGTGGCGGCTGCAAATTTTTTAAGACGCCTGCATAATTCATACGGACAGAACTGTACGCTCTTGGAAATTCGGAGAACGCAGTGATCTCATTGGTGAGCCTTCTGTTCCGATAAACGTTAAATCCCCAATTTTGAATCGTGTCAGACGTTTTTGGATATCGCAATGTTTGCCAGGGAATGGCAAATTCCGCGATCCAGCCGGAATCGGTTCGATTTGTGCGGACGCGCCAAAGTCCATCCCAGTCGATGTCATAATATAAATCATCGAACGATAAAAAATCCCGCTGCACACCGTACGCATTTGAAACAAGCGACATCGCATTTCTCTTGTCATTGAAACCATCAAACGCAAGAGAGATCAGGTCATGCGCCCTGAAATCAAAATCGCGTTTGAAGTCGGTTGCACGAATGGCCTTTTTTCCCATGGAGTCGTGAGCAAAAATGCCGAGGTACAGGTACTGTTGATTGTACAAAACTTTTATGTCCGTTTCAAAATGCGGGAGTTCACTTTGGTGTGGCTCAATTTGGATGAACCGCGATGAAGGTTTCGCCAGTTGCCACTCGGGCTCGTTTAATATGCCATCGATGTGCAACGAAGAAGAAATGCGAACAGCTTCAATTTCTTTTTTTATCGAATCGGGCCTGAACACTTCGCCATTTTGCGAAAAGGCCGCGCACGAACAAAGCATCAATAGCGCAAGTGGCGTTTTCACAAACGGTGACAGAATTTTTTTCAATGGTCAGTATTTATAATCGTGCCTGAGAAAAAATCGGATGCATAAGTTCTGATTTTTTTCATAAGGCGCGGGAATAATGTCTCTTTCCAAATGATTGATTCGTTGCAAAGGTTACCCATCTGATCGTATCAATGAATAGATCGCTGAGTCCAGGAATTTTCCGTCAAAATAATGGTTTTCGCGAAAATATGCTTCGCGTACAAAGTGGTTTTTCTCTAAAATTTTTATCGACGGTAAATTTTTCGGGTTCACATTCGCTTCAATAGAATGCAATCGCAATTTTTGAAATGCGAATTGAAGTGACACTTCCATCGCTTCCTGCATTATTCCTTTTCGGTGGAACCGGGGAGATAACATGTAACCAATTTCCGCCCGGAAATGTTCTTTGATGATACGCCAGAATCCGATCGTTCCGATCAAATGAGAATCGGTCTTCAAACAAATCGCCCAGGTAATGCCATCGTTATTGACAAGATCTTTTTCTATTTTTTGTATCAACGCTAAGGCATCCTGTTCGGTGGTTGCCATGGGCCGGTCTAAATACTGCATCGTTTGTTTATCCGAACGAAGAGCAAAAATTTCTTTTACGTCTTTTGCAACGATTTGCCGGAGTATTAACCGGTCGGTCGATAAAACCGGAAAGGGATTTAAACGTAGCGTCAGCATGGTTCAAAGTAGATGAAAATAAATTTAAGTTGTACAGTTTTTTTATCACCGGTCAGCCAGTGTCGGAGGCGGAACAATGCCACACATTCTCAAATACACAGCCATTTGTCCGTAATGTTCGTCAGCGTGCGTAAGTGCATAAAATGCAAGATCGAGCCTTGATAGTTTTCGTCCACGGAATTCGACGGTTTCGATCGCATTCTTCTCCGTGAGCGTCGCTATTACCTTGTGTCCAAGTGCAAACGATTCCTTTAAATATCTGATGATTTCCGCTTTTGTCTTGATGCTTTCAGGCCCGTTCACATCAGTAATGTCCTCACGTACATGCTCACCCGTTATCGGTGACCAGATTTCGATGTTGTCTGTTGCCAGATGTTTTATTTGCCCGGCAAACGTGCGCACTCCTTTAAAATCGCTTCCGGGTATATGCAGGCTTTCGGGCGTAAAATAAAACTTGTCTTCCGGCATGGCCTCTGCGCTGGTCACAATATATCTTTCGATATTGTTTAACAACCGTTCGATGTTAGCCGGAAAAGGCGCGGGCCGTTCGGTGTCGACAAGCCTGTCAGGATTTTTTTGAATAAAATTCGCATTTGCCATTATCGTTTGTTGCGATGCGATGAAGATCCAGGCAAACAATGTGACCTTTGAAAAAATTGCGACGACTTTCATGGTTTGAAGTTTAATGATTATTTATACAAGGCAATGACTTCTTTTAAAATGGAATTGATCTTCTTCATCGGCAAATCCTTGTTCGGATCGATCAATAAAATTTTCATCCTTGCTCGTTTCTCAACGATCAGGTCCGGGTGATCGATCTTTTTTCCCTCTACAATTCCAAGATATGGCTGATGCCACTTTTTATGTATCCACAAGTAACAAAACATTTTTCCATTATAGCAGAAAAAAGGCATTCCGTATTTCCATGCTTCGGTAATTTGCGCATCTTGTGTTAAAATATGCGCGCGTAAAAATTGGAGACAGCTTTTGACAGGCTCTTGCTGTTGAATAAAATAGTTATCGATCGGACGAAGCATTGGTGATACTTTAGTGAATCGCGCATTTTTCGTACATGTCAGGAAAGTGGCAAGGCCGCGATAGCCCATGTTTAGCACCTATCTTCCCGGGTATTGGGTTTTAAAATCCTTCGGTCTTTCCGCGACAAGCCGGTTGATAAAATCTTTTACCGGTTCCGAACTTTTTTGCCTGAGATATTGATCAAAAAAATGGATGGCAAGTTCACACACGATTTGATTTCTGCCATGGTCCAGATTACCCAATTTCGGATCGGCATTTTTTGCAGCCGTAATAAGCGACGAAAAATCTTCGTGCGTTCCGCCGTTAAATTGAAAAAAATATTTTTCTGTTGAACCGATATGGTCAGGAAATATATAAAACGAATCTGCCTTCGGATGCTCACTGCTGAGGTACATGTACGGAATTTTTACGTCTCCGGCGTTTGTCGGAGGAATCCGTAAGATTTGATTGAACTCGTTGTCCCACCCCGTATCAACTTTATAATGATGTATCTCTGTTCCGTCAAAAGAGAGCATGCATTTGAAGTCATTCGACAACATCGCCGCCTTGGCAATTGCAGATCCGCCGAGACTCCAGCTCAACAACCCAATTTTATCCGCATCTATAAATGGCAACTGCCGGATTGTATTTTTTGTATACAAAATATCGCGCACCTGTTCATTGAGATCGATGGCGGAGGACATATAACCGGGAAAAATACCGACGGAACTGACTGCTGCAATGACATAACCGGCTTTCGCAAGACTGTCAAACAAAATTTCATTTTCCCAACTGCTGCCATTCATTCCCGCGGCATAAATGATCAGCGGATATTTTCCCTTGGGAAATGGAATGTCCGGATATATTTCAGTCGGATAGGCGAGCAATTTGGAAGGACTGTCGAGATGTAAATATTCTGCAATACTTTTCGCAAGCATCTCACTTACTTTTTTACAGGAATCAAGCGTGTTGTTATAATTCATTCGTTGCTCATACATGTCCAACATATCACCATACGAAAGGGATTGCTTACCGGAATTGTCCGGCGAAGGATAAAAGAGATCGATTTTTACAGGACGATAATAGAAAGCCGCCTGGTCATTCGATGTGGTATCAAACTTCCGCGTCGAATCAAAGTTCTTATACACTTTTAATCCGGTAAAAAAATTTTTTGGTGCGTTGTTACAGCTTGCGAGAATGACAGCAATAATGAAGAAGCAGTGTAGATTTTTTTGCATGGTTGTTTTTTGCTGACGCAACTTATACAAACGGTACAAACCCGGATCATCATGTCCAAACCTTTGAATAATATTTAACAGATTCGTGTCGATTGGATGATTCGTTATGAAACTTAGAACAACCGCAAACACCGGCCGTCCCGCAAACACCCGCACTGTTTTTCGCCAAAAAAATTGTAATTTAACAGGCATCCAGTTGCTTGTTTTAATGAGTAAATTTTTCTCCCATAGAAAATGGTTGTTTGTTCTGCTTACGCTCATAATAATCGTATTGGTCTTTACATTCAGCACACATCAAAAAGCAATTGATTATAGCGCCGACGTTAAACCGATCTTAAACAAAAAATGCATCTCCTGTCATGGCGGCGTCAGAAGAAAGGGTGGTTTTAGCGTGTTGTTCCGTTCAGAGGCGCTGGCAAAAACCGAATCGGGAAAATTTGCGATTGTTCCCGGTGATCCTGATCATAGCGAGTTGGTGAAGCGCATTACTGCGAAGGATCCGGAGGACAGAATGCCTTACAAGCATCAACCCCTTTCAGATAATGAGATCAGCATTTTAAAACGCTGGATCAAAGAAGGCGCACATTGGGGCGATCACTGGGCCTATGTTCCCGTAAAACCGGTAGAAGTTCCAAAAATAAAAGGCGGGCTTTTTGGTCTGATGCCTGCAAAGACGGATTGGATGAAGAATGATATCGACTATTTTATTTACGATAAACTGCAGGAAGAAAATTTGCAGCCGTCACCGGAAGCCGACCGGGCGACGTTGTTACGTCGCGCGAGTTTGGATCTGACGGGAATGCCTGCACCGGAAAAATTAGCTAATGAGTTTCTGCATAGTAAAAATGAAAATGCATATGAAACGCTCGTTGACAGTTTACTGGCGTCCCCTCATTTTGGCGAACATTGGACCGCCATGTGGCTGGATATTGCGCGTTACGCTGACACCAAAGGATATGAAAGGGATGATGGCCGCGAAATCTGGCGCTATCGCGATTGGCTTATTCATGCGTTCAATAACGATCAGCCGTACGATCAATTTTTGACGGAACAAATTGCCGGCGACCTTCTGCCTGATCCTACGGACGCGCAATACATCGCAACCGCTTTTCATCGAAATACAATGACAAACGATGAAGGGGGCACGGACAATGAAGAGTTCAGAACGGCGGCTGTCCTTGACCGTGTAAATACAACCTGGGCCGGTTTAATGGGAACCACTTTTTCCTGCGTTCAATGTCATAGTCATCCATACGATCCTTTTAGACACGAAGAGTATTATAAATTCATGGCGTTTTTCAATAATACCCGCGATGAGGACACCTATGCTGATTATCCATTATTACGGCAATACACAACCGAAGACAGCATTAAGTTGAAATCACTGACGGATTGGATTGCAACAAACGTTTCAAAACAAAAATCAAAAGAAGTTTACCATTTTCTGAAAACCGGTCAGCCTGCTGTGAATTCATTGCTGGCCGATCAATTCACAAATAGTGAGCTGAGCGATACGAAATGGCTTATATTCCGTAATCACGCGGTAGCGAGACTCAAACATATCGATCTCGATCAAAAAAATTTCCTCATCTACCGTTATAATGGCTTTTTGAAAGGTGGAACCTGGACTATTCATCTCGATAGCCCGCAAGGACCGGTCCTCAAAACCGTTCGCGTCGAGCCCACGAAAGGTTGGAGCATAGCGAGTGTTGCATTCGAACCGGTAAAAGGCACACACGATTTGTATTTCACCTATTCCAATCCCAATCTTAGAAAACCTGCCGATAATGGTATGATGTTCGACTGGTTTTATTTTACCGAAGCGTTTCCGGGAAAAAATAAACCTGGATACGCAACAGCGGAAAAAACATTCTGGCAACTGTTGAAAACAGATATGCACACGACACCGATCATGATGGACAATCCCGGCGATATGTTCCGTCCGTCCTATGTGTTTGAAAGGGGAAACTGGCTGGTGCATGGGGATGAAGTCAAACCCGATGTTCCCCACGCTTTAAATCCTTTTCCTGCAGGCGCTCCGTATAACAGGCTTGGACTTGCCATGTGGATGACGGATAAAAAAAATCCGCTGACTTCCCGTACCCTTGTGAATCGCGCATGGGAACAACTATTCGGGAACGGTTTAGCGGAAACACTTGAAGACCTCGGCACACAGGGAATTGCTCCGACACATAAAGAGTTGCTCGATTATCTTTCCTGGAAACTGATGAACGACTATAAATGGAGTTTTAAAAAACTGCTCAAGGAAATCGTCATGTCGGCGACCTACCGGCAGGATTCAAAGGTTACGCCGGAGCTGCTCGAAAAAGATCCGTATAATAAATACTACGCGAGAGGCTCACGGGTACGGCTATCCGCAGAACAGGTGCGTGACCAGGCGCTTGTTATTGGTGGTTTAATGAGCGCAAAAATGTACGGTCCCAGTGTGATGCCTTATCAGCCGGATGGAATTTGGTTATCTCCCTGGAATGGGCAGGATTGGGTAGAAAGCAAAGGTGAAGATCAATATCGCAGGGCCGTGTATACTTATTGGAAACGCACAGCCCCTTATCCATCGATGATGACGTTTGATGGCGCTGCCAGGGAGGTGTGCACCGCGAGGCGTATCCGCACTAATACGCCGCTGCAGGCGTTGGTTACTTTAAATGATGAAGCATTTCTCGATGCAGCAAGACATTTTGCATATCGGATGCAAAAGGAGGGCGGAAGCGATGTTTCGAACTGTATCAGCAAGGGATATGAATTGGCAATGTATAAACCGATTACCCCGGCAAAACTGCAAGCGTTAAAAAAATTATACGACGACGCATATAGTAAATTAAAAAACGATAAGGACAAAACCTGCGAAATGATCGGGGTCATGGATGAACACAACAATTCCGAAACTGCAGCGCTTGTGGTTGTGGCCAATGCCATGCTTAATCTTGATGAATTGATCACAAAAAATTAGCGATGATGCAAACAACAGCAACGAAAAAAGACAGTCCCGGAGTATACATCCCGCCTCCGCTGATTTACGCAGCCTTGTTCCTGTTGTCGTTTCTGCTGCAGGAAATGGCGCCACTCGACCGGTCCTTTTTTTATTCCGCTATTGCGGCCAATATCAGCATCGTGTTGATTATTTGTTCGCTGATTTTTATCATTCCAGCGATCCTGCAGTTTGTCCGGTCAAAAAATAGTGTGGCCACCGTGAAACCTGCGAGCTCCTTACAGTTCCGTGGGATTTATGGGCTGACCCGGAATCCGATGTATTTTGGTCTTTTACTTTTATATGTGGGTATCGGCATCGTGAAAGGGAACTGGTGGACGATCATGCTGATTCCCGTGCTCATCGTTTTAGTTCATGTATTAGTTATAAAAAAAGAAGAAGCATATCTGGAAAGAGCTTTTGGACAGGATTATATAAATTACCGGAAACAGGTGAGGCGGTGGATTTGAAAGATGAGCAACGACAACAGCGAGTGAAATAAATATCCGTAACACGGGAACGGTCAAAACAAATTTGTGAACGCGGTTCGTGTTGCGCGTGACGCATATATAAATTATGACACAAAAAGAACTCCATAATCAACGCTTGTTAAATGAGGCAAAAGAAAGATCGCTGCATTTTTTGACGCGTCGTCATTTTCTGAAAGAGAGTGCAATGGGTTTTGGGGCGCTGGCTCTTGGCTCATTATTTGGCGGTTGTCATTTGGGCGCGTCTAACGGTGTCGCCAATACGCTTTTTGATCCGGCGCATCCACTTGCGCCCAAGTTGCCGATGTTCCCCGCTAAAGCGAAATCCATTATTTATCTCCATATGGCCGGTGCGCCATCGCAACTTGAATTGTTCGATTACAAACCTGACCTGATGAAGCTGAATGGCCAGGATTGTCCGCAGTCGCTGTTAGAAGGGAAACGGTTTGCATTTATCCGCGGTGTTCCAAAAATGTTGGGGCCACAAGCAAACTTTAAACAGTATGGTCAGTCGGGCGCATGGGTATCGGAACATCTTCCGCATTTTTCAACCATCGTCGATGAAGTGAGCTTTTTGAAAGCTATGACGACTGACCAGTTCAATCATGCACCTGCGCAACTGCTGGTGCATACCGGTTCGCCGCGACTGGGCCGGCCGAGTATGGGTTCGTGGGTGACATACGGATTAGGAACGGAGAACCAAAACCTTCCCGGGTTTGTGGTGCTGACGTCCGGAGGTAAATTTCCTGATGCAGGAAAAAGTGTTTGGGGAAGTGGATTTTTGCCAAGTGTTTACCAGGGCGTACAGTGCCGTTCAGAAGGCGATCCCGTTCTGTTTATAAAAGATCCGCAGGGGATGGACCGGGATCTTCGCAAGGCCTCGATCGATGCCATCAACGAAGTGAATAAACAGGAATATGCAGAATTTAAAGATCCTGAAATTTTATCGAGGATATCCCAGTATGAAATGGCTTATCGAATGCAAATATCTGTACCCGATGTCATGAATATCAATGATGAACCTGCGTACATTCATGACATGTATGGTACTCAGCCAAACAAAGCCTGTTTTGCGAATAATGTTTTGCTCGCACGAAAGCTCGTTGAAAAAGGTGTACGATTTGTGCAGTTGTTCGACTGGGGTTGGGATAGTCATGGCACCGATGCAAACCTTGCCATCGATGTTGGATTCATAAACAAATGCAGGCAGATAGATAAATCGATGACTGCACTGATCCTGGACTTAAAGCAACGCGGTTTGCTGGAGCAGACACTGGTAATATGGGGCGGTGAATTCGGCCGCACACCGATGCAGGAAAATCGCGAGGGTAAACAAAATATTTTTAAAGGTCGCGATCACCATATCGAAGCGTTTACGATTTGGATGGCCGGAGCAGGCATTAAAAAAGGATTTAGTTTCGGTGAAACCGATGAAATAGGATACAGCGCGATCAGTGGAAAAACGAGCTCTTATGATGTGCAGGCGACCATTCTTAATCAACTCGGATTCGACCACGAGAAATTCACTTATCAATTCCAGGGAAGACCATTCAGGTTGACAGATGTAGGTGGAAATGTGATCAGTGAAATATTGGCTTGAGGTTCGACGTAATAATCGAAATTTTGGACCGGAATAAACGCTGCGTTTACCGTTAAAAAACCTATTGAACTGCCACTCAAATGACTTACCTATGTGCCTATGCTCCTATGTGGTAAAAAAATCACGTGAGCTCGGTAATGACCAAGGAATATATTAACGACCTCTCGTATAAAATAATCGGATGTGCTATTGAAGTGCATAAACAAATCGGGCCTGGACTTATCGAAAGTGTTTACCAGAAATGTTTTGAAAGAGAGTTAGCAATCAGGTGCCTAAAATTCGAAACTCAACTTTGGGTTCCGTTAACTTACAAAGGAAGAAACCTCGATGTTTCTCTGCGTGCTGACGTTCTGGTTGAAGATCTTATTTTAGTTGAATTAAAAGCGATCGAAGGAATTTTGCCGGTGCATCAGGCACAAGTGTTGACCTATATGAAATTGATGCAGAAACCTAAAGGCGTTTTAATCAATTTTAACTGCACAAATATTTTCCGGAAGGGACAAAAAACTTTGGTGAATGATTTATATCTTGCTTTACCGGATGTATGAGTTTTTATTTTACACCAGGACAAAGATTTATTTAACCACATAGGAGCATAGGCACATAGTTTCTGTAATCGAAAATCAAAGCAATTCCGGAGGGACCAAAGACTTATTTTACCACATAGGAGCATAGGCACATAGTTTCATAACCGAAAATCAAAACAATTTGGATCGTAGAAATTTCTTAGAACTGACTGCTTCCTCAGCCACCACGCTGTTATTGTCTTCATTGGATACATTTGCGTCTGAACACAAACCCGATTTCCGCACAAATGCAAACTTTGAATTAAAAATACTCGCTACCAACTGGGGATTTCCGGGCTCATTGGATGAATATTGTTCCAAGGTAAAAAAAGAAGGTTATGACGGCATTGAGATCTGGTGGCCAACAGAAAAACAAGCGCAGGACGAGTTATTCACCACATTAAAGAAATACAATTTGGAAGTCGGCTTTTTATGCGGAGGGTCGGACTCCAATTATCAAAAACATTTCGCTCAGTTTACTGCTATGGTCGATGCAGCGGCAACGCAAACGATACAAAAACCTTTGTATCTGAATTGTCATTCAGGCCGCGATTATTTCAGCTACGATCAGAACAAAACCTTTATCGATCACACGATACAACTCGCAAAAAAAACAGGCACCATTATTTGCCATGAAACTCATCGCTCGAGAATATTATTTGCAGCGCCGGTCGGAAGGCAATACATAGATAAAATTCCGGAGTTGCGGGTTACTTTCGATGTTTCACATTGGTGTAATGTAAGCGAAAGTTTGTTGGCGGATCAACAGGAAACAATTGATCTTACATTGCCGCGTGTCGATCATATTCACGCGCGCATCGGTCATCCGGAAGGGCCGCAGGTCAATGATCCCCGGGCACCGGAATGGGACGATGCAGTGAGGGCGCATTTTGCATGGTGGGACAAAATCGTGGACATGAAAAAGAAAGCCGGTCAGCGTCTGACGATACTGACAGAATTCGGTCCGCCCAATTACATGCCCACATTGCCCTATACACGCTCGCCATTGGCGGATCAATGGGCGATCAATGTGCACATGTTGCAGTTGTTGCGCACACGGTATGGATCAGCATAAATACCGGTAGTTTTGCTTTCACGCAAAATATTTCATTCGTTCATTCAGTGTTCACCATTTCACCAGTGATGTTAATTTCGATTACAGAATTTATAGGTCGTCTTCACCCGTTGCTCGTTCATCTTCCTATTGGCATTTTATTGTTGGCTTCGTTGTTTCTTTGGCAATCGAGAAAAGATAAGTCAGAACATCTTCGACCAGTCATCAACGTTATATTGCTGCTGGGTATGATCAGCGCCGTTGTTACATGCATCACAGGGTATGTCTTATCTGCTTCGGGAGAATATGATGAGCAGATTGTCGGGCTTCATCAATGGATGGGCATCAGCGTTGCAGTCGTATCCATTCTTACCTATTACTTCTTCAAGAAAAACATTTTATATCGATGGCAGGGATTGGTGGCGGCACTGTTGCTATTGTTGTTGATTGTAACGGGTCACCTCGGCGGTTCATTGACTCATGGGTCGGACTATCTCACGCAGCCTCTTCAAAATTTAGGTGGTGATAGTGTTGCCGTTTTCAAAAGAAAGCCGATCCCGGATGTGCAGCAGGCGCTCGTATTTACGGATGTCATTCAACCCATCTTCCAGGAAAAATGTTATGGTTGTCATGGCGCTGCTAAACAAAAAGGAAAACTGAGGCTTGATCAGCCGGATGCGATCATGAAAGGTGGAAAAGACGGCGTGGTCATTGTCGCCGGAAAGCCTTCAGAAAGCGAAATGATGAAGCGGATTTTATTGCCAAGGGAAGACGAGCATCATATGGCGCCAAAAGAAAAACCACAGCTGACTTCTTCCGAAATTTCGCTGCTCGACTGGTGGATCGCTAACGGCGCCGATTTTACAAAAAAAGTAAAAGAACTTACTCAGCCGGAAAAAATAAAACCGGTATTATTGGCGCTTCAAAAAGAAGCAGTCGAACAAAAACAAATTACAGGTATTCCGGAAGCGCCTGTTGAAAAAGCCGATCAGTCGGCTATCGACACATTAAAAAAATTGGGCGTGGTGGTGCAGCCGGTTTCGCAGAACAGCAATTATCTTACCGCCAACTTCAGCATCAGCGGAATAAAGAATGATTCTGCTATTGCGCTGCTTCTCCCGCTGAAAAAACAAATCGTTTCCGTAAAATTGAGCGGAGTTCCGGTTACAGATTCATCGTTATCGGTCATTGTGCAATGTAGTAATATAAGCAGGCTCGAACTGGATCACACGCAGGTTACCGACAATGGACTGGGGAAACTGAAATCTTTGGATCAATTGATGTCTTTGAATCTTGTCGGCACCAGCGTGACAGCCGCAGGAATTATGAAATTGAAGGGAATGAAAAAATTGCAAAGTATTTATCTGTATCAATCTGCTGTTGATCGAAAGGACTGGCCTGCCCTCGCTAAAAATTTTCCGAATGTTTTGTTGGATTCCGGGAATTATGCCGTTCCCTTATTGGCGACTGACACCCTGTTAGTGAAGCCACCGAAACGGTAGTGGTCGCTTTTGAAATGATATCGAGATAGAGAACAATCGCACAGCAAATCCACCGCATATTAAAACAACCTCACAGGATCCAAAGGCAGATTTTTTTCAAAACTTATTTCCCTTTAAATACAGGTTTCCGTTTTTCCAGAAAAGCGCTCACGCCTTCCTTCATATCGTCGGTTCCGAAACATTCTCCAAATGCTTTTATTTCTAACGCATATCCATCGCCGTTAGGCTGGGCGGAAGCATTGGCGCATTCAATGCATTTTGCGACGGCCAGCGGAGCTTTTGTATTGATAACAGACAGAATAGATTTTGCTTTATCCAATAAGTCATTTTGAGAAACAACGGCATTTACGAGACCGAATTGAAGTGCGATGGAAGCATTCAACATATTTCCACTCATGAGCATTTCAAGCGCGCGTCCTTTTCCTATTAATTGCGTAAGTCGTTGTGTGCCTCCATAACCAGGTATCAGGCCTAAGTTAACTTCGGGTTGGCCAAATTGTGCATTCTCGCTGCAGATCCTGAAATGACAAGCCATCGCCAACTCGCAACCACCACCCAGCGCAAATCCATTGACGGCAGCTACAACCGGCTTCGGAGCATTTTCTATTTTAAAAAAAACGTCCTGCCCCGTTTTGGCAAGGGCCATTCCTTCCTGCTTTGATAAACCTGAAAAGCCGCTGATATCGGCGCCGGCAACAAACGCTTTGTTTCCGGATCCTGTAAGAATCGCCGATCTGATATCCGCGTTCGCATACACTTCATCTATTACGAGGCTGAGTTCATCGATCACCGTTTTGTTTAACGCATTGAGTTTATCGGGCCTGTTTATGGTAATAATATAAATGCCGGCGTCGAATTCAGTTAGCAATGTCTGGTACATGATACATTTTTTTCAAATTTAGATAAAGATGTTAATTAGGATAGCCGCTTTTTTTGGTTGATTTAAATTACATATATTGACCGCTCGTAAATTGTTATATCATCATGAGAAAATCGAAGAGTTTATTTTTTGTATTGATATCCGTCATCCTTGTTGAGTCCGGTTTTGCGCAGGATAAATATAAATGGCAAACAGTGACCAGTGGAGGATATTCCTATAAAACGGTCCCCGCCGACCCGATGAAATCCCGCTTTTATACTTTGAAAAACGGACTGACGGTTATCCTGACCGTAAATAAAAAAGAGCCCCGGATTGCTGCACTGATCCCGGTCAGGGCCGGAAGCAAAACCGATCCTGCCACCCACACCGGGCTCGCGCATTACCTGGAGCACATGATGTTCAAGGGAACGGATAAATATGGTAGTCTCGACTGGAACAAAGAGAAACCTCTCCTGGATTCGATCAATGCGTTGTATGAACAATACAATCACAGCACTGATTCCGCAACACGTGCCGCGATATATCGCAACATCGATAAAGTAAGCGGTGAAGCGGCAAAATTCGCCATCGCCAATGAGTATGACAAGATGATGTCGTCCATGGGCGGACAAAATACAAACGCATTTACCAGCGTGGAGGAGACTGTATATACGGAAGATATCCCATCAACATCCATTGATAAATTTTTGACATTACAGGCGGAACGTTTTCGCAGTCCCGTCTTCAGGATTTTCCATACCGAACTCGAGGCAGTGTATGAAGAGAAAAACAGGTCGCTTGATAACGACGCAAACAAAGTCGAAGAATCATTGATGGCGTCCTTGTTTCCTACGCATAATTACGGGCAACAAACTACGATCGGAACGATTGAGCATTTGAAAAATCCGTCGTTGCAGGAAATCAGGAAATATTATAATGCCAACTATGTTCCCAACAACATGGCCATTATCCTGGCCGGCGATTTTGATCCGGATTACGTGATCCGGAAAATCGATCAATTGTTTAGTTATATGCAACCCAAAACGGTGGTGGAATATAATCCCGCTCCGGAGAAGCCGATTACAGCGCCCGTTTTTAAAGAAGTGTTTGGCCCCGATGCCGAAAGTACCGGTATCGGCTTCCGCCTGCCCGGTGACCTCGATACGAGATCTTCTCTGATAGCCAACGCGCTTTTTAAAGTCCTGTACAATGGAAAAGCCGGTCTGCTTGATCTGAATCTTAATAAAAAACAACTTGTATTGAATGCATCGGGTTATCTCGATGACATGAAGGATTACTCTGTTCTTTATCTCACCGCAAGAAATAAATCTGACCAAACATTAGAGCAGGTGAAAGACCTTTTGCTTGAGCAAATCAATTTGATCAAACAGGGAAATTTTGATGAGTCGTTGATAAGGGCTACTGTCGACAATGCAAGACTTTCTTTTTTGGAAGGATTGAATAATAATTCTGACAGGGCATATCGTTTATTAAACCCATTCATCGTTTCAAAAAATGAAACATGGCCCGCAGAAGTCAGCGCACTGGATGATATGAACAAGCTGACTAAGAAAGATATTGTTGATTTTGCAAACAAGTGGCTGGGCGATAATTATGTTTGCGTTTATAAAAGAAAAGGCGAAGACAAATCTGTCGCGAAGGTCACCAAACCTCCCATCACGCCGGTAGAAGTAAATCGCGAGGCGCAATCTGATTTCCTGATCAAAGTAAACGCGATGCCCGCGACGCCGGTTAGTCCACAGTGGCTCGACTATACAAAAGATTTCCAGAGAAGGCAACTTGGCAATTCGGAATTATTGTATGTGAAGAACAAGGACAATGAAATATTCCGCCTCCGCTATCGATTCGAGATGGGAACGTACAACAGCAAAATATTATCCATCGCTTCCCAGTATCTCCAGTTTTTGGGAACGGATAAATTGACCGCAGAAGATGTCAGTAAACAATTTTATGATCTCGCCTGCAATTTCAGCATCGATGCATCAGCCGAATACACCACCATCAATTTAACCGGCTTACAAAAAAATATGGAAAAGGCAGCGAGCCTTTTTGAAGATATTATTTCCCATTGCAAACCTGATGAAAAAGCCTTAGCATCTTTAAAAGCGCGGATTTTGAAAACAAGAGCGAACAACAAATTAAATAAGCGCGCTATTTTATCAGGACTTCGTTTTTATGCGATGTATGGCGAAAAAAATCCATTCAATAACCAACTCAGTAATGACGAATTGAATGCGTTGAAAGCAGAAGATCTCGTGAGTTTTTTACATGGACTGCTGCAGTATAAACATGTTGTCATTTATTATGGCCCGCCTTCATTGCAAGATGCAGTAGCTGCGGTTGACAAAGTGCATCATTTGCCATCGAACTTTGTTCCTTATCCAAAAGGAAATGAATTTGTCAAAATTCAACAGACACAGAACAAAGTTCTATTTGCAAATTATGATATGGTGCAGGCAGAAATTTCCTGGGTGAGAAATACTTCGGAGTTCGATCCTTCCAAAGAAACGATTGTGGAAGTGTTCAACGAATATTATGGAGGAGGAATGGGTTCCGTAGTTTTTCAAACGCTGCGCGAGTCAAAAGCCCTGGCATATGGAACATTTGCTTTTTACCAGGAGCCGTCAAAAAAAGATGATAAGTATTCAATGATCGGCTATATCGGTTGCCAGGCTGATAAAATGAATGAAGCGATAGCGGGGATGAATGAATTGCTGAACACGATGCCCGAGTCTCAAAAATTGTTGCAAACCAGTAAAGCAAGCATCAAGAACAGCATCGAAACGGAAAGATTTACGGAAGACGCAGTGATCAATCAATATTTGATGGACAAACGAAAAGGGCTCGACAGGGATATCCGCAAAGAAGTATATGAAAATTTTCAAAAAGTCGACTTTGCAAACTTGCAGCAATTCGCTAAGGAAAATATTTCTGACAAACCATACACATATTGTATCGTTGCGTCCGAAAAGAAAATCAACATGAATGACCTGGCCAAATATGGAGAAGTGAAAAAGCTAAGTCTGGAAGAGATATTTGGGTATTAACGGATGGCAATTGCATACTAAAAATTTCTGTGCTCCTGCACCCATTCCCTGATATATTTTGTGATGTCGGAAGTGGCCGCGCCCGGCGCAAATAATTTTCCGACACCCATTTTATGGAGTTGCTGCATATCATCGTCGGGAATAATTCCACCGCCGGTGAGCAATACATCATCCATTTCTTTTTCTTTCATCAATTGGATAACTTTTGGAAACACCGTCATATGCGCTCCGCTTAAGATGCTAATGCCGATCGCGTCTACATCTTCCTGCAATGCGGCGTTGACAACCATCTCCGGCGTCTGACGCAAACCGGTATAGATGACTTCCATGCCGGCATCCCGCAACGATGTCGCAATAATTTTTGCGCCGCGATCATGTCCATCCAATCCAACTTTTGCAACTAATACCCTGATCGGGCGATTCAGTTCTTTACCCATGCAGATCTGTTGAGTACTCAAATGTAAGTTTCTTTGGTAAATTGCATTAAATATTCAAGATCATGTTTGACGCATTGATGGAAAGCCTGAAGAAGTTTATCACGATAACAGATGAGGAGATCGAATTGCTCAAATCAAAACTTGAAGTCCGGAAAGTCAGAAAAAAACAATGGCTCGTGACACCGGGCGAATATTGTCGCGCTGAACATTTCATCACAACAGGTGTTTTTCGTGCTTATTGCGTCGATGACAGCGGTCATGAACATATCACCAAATTATCGATGGAAGGTTGGTGGATCACGGACGTTAATAGTTTTATTTCCGGAGAGCCTGCTACCCAATATGTCGAAGCATTGGAGGACGGCGAAGTGGTTATATTCAAAAAAGACGTATTGGACGATTTGTATGAACAAATCCCGCAGCTAAATAAATATTTCCGGTTGTTATACCAACTGGCATTATGTAATAACCAACAACGGATTTTTAGAACGATCAGCAACACAGCTGATAAACATTATTTTCATTTTATCTCACAATTCCCAACTATTGAGCAACGCGTGCCACAATATATGATTGCGTCGTATCTCGGGATCACACCCGAATTTCTCAGTAAAATAAAAGCGAAAGTAAAGAATAATCAATTGTCCAAAAGTTTTTCTGCATTCACTGAGCGATAGCGTCTGGATCATTTCTTAAACTAGTTCAATCATCTTTCTTAATCTTGTTTATTGGAATGGGGGTAGAAGCGAGCCTAGTTTTGCGTAAAATTTTACGCATGCAGATTCTTCCAACAAAAGTCTTACGGATTGATTCGAGTTACCGGATCAATAATTCTTATAGCCGCCTGTTAACATCCAGGTTGATCGATCAGCTCTGCAAATTATTCCCGGAGATGATTGTCACAGAAAGAAATATTTCCAATGAGCTTCCCTTTCTTTCTGAAACGATGATCGAGGCCATGTTTATTCCGGAAGACAAACGGACGCCGCATCAAAAGCAGATATTATCTCTGTCGGATACCATGATCGACGAATTAAAACAAACAGATATTCTTGTCCTGGGTTTGCCTGTTTATAATTTCAGCATAGCGGCCAACCTCAAAGCATATATCGATCTTGTCACCCGTGCAGGAATGACCTTTCAGTACACCGAAAAAGGCGCAAAAGGTCTGATCAAAAATGTCAGGGCGTACGTGGTGATGACATCGGGCGGCACCGCCATGCACAGCGATATGGATTTTGTATCAGGGTATATCAGGTTTATTTTGTCCTTTATCGGGATTACCGATGTTCATTTGATCAACGCCACACAACTGAGAACAAAAGGCGCGGAGGAGATCATTTCAAAAGCCATGGCGGATATCGAACTCATTGTTGCAACGGATTAGCAGGGTTTTCATCCTATGTTACTCGCTGTTGAATCAATTTTATCCGCGATGGCGATTGCAATTACGCGATTGATTCTATCTTAGTGGGCAATTCATGTTTATGCGCCACATTTTCTTTGCCAGCATAATATTATCCATAACGGCCTGTACAAACTCTTCCATCGAAAAAGAAAAAGAGTTGCAGGCACTGCTTGACAATAAAGAATATTTTAAACTTCGGGACCGGTTAATGCTGGACGGTGACCGGATCGCTGAAGCAAAAAAAATGTATTTCCGCGCATATGTCAGGAATGCATTTAATGACAACAAAAAATCAAATGATGACGTCGAGGCGATATTAACAAAATATGCATCCACTGTTTCCGACTCAGCAAAAATAGATTTGCTCGAAACCCAGGCTGATAATTATTTCAAAACGTTTGACTACGCAAAAGCTGCCGCAACAGACAGTGAACTTATAAAAAATTATTCAACGCGGCTCGATACAGCGAGACTGGCAGATATAAAAAACGATTTCGCGATTCGAAGCGGTTTACGCGGTACGCCGCCGCAGGAGGTTCATATCAACGCTGATGATACCATTTACTGGACGAAAGATAAAATCGGTTTAATGGAAATTCCGGTCGTCAGCGGCGACTCAGCCTACAGCAGCATTTTCGACACTCGCGCAAACATTTCATCCATTACAAAAACGTACGCAGCTAAACTGCATCTAAAAGTGTTGGATGATAGTTTTGATGTCGGCAGCGGAATGACCGGCATCACTTTTAAATCGCGGTTAGGCATCGCAGATAGTATTTACATTGGACATGTTTTGATAAGAAATGTCGTTTTCCAGGTAATGCCCGATGAAGTTTTATATTTCGAACCGATACAATTCCGGATTAATATCATCATTGGCTATCCGGTTATCCAGCAGTTAAAGGAAATACAGGTTTACCAGGATGGTAAAATGGTTATTCCCAAAAAGCCGACACCAACAGATTTGCACAATCTGGCGATGGACGGACTCAGCCCGATCCTCGCGGTAAGGACCGGCAACGATACCCTTGGATTTCATTTTGATTCAGGCGCAACAAGTAGCGATTTTTACAGCACGTATTTTGCAAAATATAAACAGGATATTACGAGCCGCGGAAAATTAAAAAAAGTGCAAACAGGCGGTGCCGGCGGTAGTCTGGTCATGGAAGTATATTCGCTTGACAGCCTGCAACTGAATATCGCCAATAAGACGATCACTTTAAAAGATGTAGTGGTACACAGTGAACCGATCGGCAAACACTGGAAAGAAAAATTTTATGGCAACCTGGGACAGGATGTGATTACGCCGTTCAAGGTGATGATCCTGAATTTCGATGATATGTACATCGATTTTAAGTAATCATATCGCCGATAGAAACGCAGTAATGCGGTTTGATGTTTCTACTGCGCCAAGTATGGCAGCAATTTCAAAAACCGGCGGTCCTTTTTTTTCTCCGACCAGCATAATTCTGAAAGGTAACTGCAATTCACCGGCTTTAATATTTTTTCCCGCTGCCAGTTCCTTGAAAGTATTTTCGATTGACATCGCGTTCCAATCATCCAGCGATGAAAGTTTTGCGGAAAAGTCAGAAAAGAATCTCGCTTTCTCTTCGCTCCATTTTGGCTTAACAGCATTTACATCCCAGCTCACCGGCGCTTCAAAAAAGAATTTTGCCTGGTCATAAAAATCAGTCAGCAATGTGCAGCGGTCTTTTACCGCCTGAATCACCCGGACCAACTGAGCGTCATCATTTATCGCGATGCGTTTCTCCTCAAAAATATTTTTTACCTGCTCTTTGAAACTGATCGCTTCATCTCTTTTGATCCACTCGTGGTTGAACCATTTTGCTTTTTCATAATCGAATTTTGCACCGGATTTGTGAACTCTTTCGATCGAAAATTTTTCCACCAGTTCCTCGATTGAAAATATTTCCTGCGCACTGCCATCATTCCATCCCATCATCGCAAGCATATTGACGAATGCTTCCGGCAAAAATCCTCTTTCCTTAAAACCACTGATTGTTTCACCCGTTTTTGGATCTTTCCAATCCATCGCAAAAACAGGAAACCCGAGGCGATCGCCGTCACGTTTGCTCAATTTGCCATTGCCATCCGGTTTTAAAATGAGCGGCAGGTGCGCCCAGGCCGGCATATTCTCCTCTCCAAATAAATATCGCCACAATAAAATATGAACAGGTGCACTGGGCAACCATTCTTCTCCCCGAAAAGCATGCGTGATCTTCATCAGGTGATCATCAACAACGACCGCGAGGTGATAAGTCGGCATGCCATCTGCCTTCAACAAAACTTTGTCGTCGATGGTGCCGGTGTTGAAACTGACTTCACCACGTATCATATCGTGCAGCGTGACTGTTTCCTGTTCGGGCATTTTAATACGAATCACGTGCGGCACATTTCCCGCGAGCAGGCGTTCCGTTTCTTCTAATGTCATGCTAAGCGAATTACGCATTTGCATGCGTATCCGGTGATCATACTGCGGAGAAGGATTTTCCGTGCTTTTGTATGTATCACGCATCGTTTCCAATTCTTCCGGAAGTTCGAAGGCATAATACGCCTTACCGGCTTTCACCAGTTGCTCGGCATATTCGCGGTATATTTCTTTTCTTTCGCTTTGACGATACGGCGCATAAGGGCCACCGTGAACCGGGCTTTCATCGGGTTCAAGTCCACACCAGCTTAGAGTTTTGAAAATATATTCCTCGGCGCCGGGCACAAAGCGCGCCTGGTCTGTATCTTCGATCCGGACGATAAAATCACCATGACGCTGACGGGCAAACAAATAATTAAAAAGAACGGTGCGGACACCGCCCAGGTGAAGTCCCCCGGTTGGACTTGGCGCGAATCTGACTCTCGTTTTTTTCTCCATGGCCTGCAAAGATATGAAGAGACGGGGCACGAAAAATAGATAATGAGTTCGATTGGGGGACAAACATACTCTCAGCTCCAAATAAACGTTGATAAACTATAAAGTTTGTTATACATTCATTCGTGAAATTCTTATTTACTTTTCTCCTGCTTTTTATCAGCGCTGCTGTATGTGCACAGATCACATATGAAACGGTATATGTGGATTATGACAGTGCGTGGCAATACAAAAATCTCAAAATTGTTCCGGTCAGATCAAAAAAGGGCGGCGATGGTCAGTATCCCGGGATAGTTTCGTTGAGCCAGGCCATCAAACTTGGACTTGCAACCGTAAGCGAACGCGGCACGGCATCCACCGAAAACGTGCACTTATTACGTATCAACAATCATTCAGATAAATCCGTTTACATTTCTTCAGGCGAAGTGATTGCAGGAGGAAGACAGGACCGCATGATTGCGAGAGACACGATCCTCGCACCTTCTGAAAAAGATCAGTACGTTCCCGTGATGTGCGTGGAAGAAGGACGATGGAGTGATAAAGAAAAAAAATTTGTCTATAGCAATTTTGCAAATCCGCATTTGCGCAAAGTGCTTGATCAAAATAAAAACCAGGTGCTTATCTGGAAGGAGATCAACAATCAACTCGATGTTGGCGGCGTGAAAAGTAAAACGCTCGCATATCTTTCAAAAAATATCGACAAAAAATTAGCTCCGCTGATTGACGAATATTACAATTTCTTTCTTGAAAAATTTCGCAAAACGGACAGTACGGTTGTAGGGTTTGTTGCCATATCCGGTGGCCGCGTTATCGGTTCGGATATTTTCGCTTCAAAAAATTTATTTTATAGTCAACTCGAACCATTGCTGAGAGGCTATACGGATGACGTGATCACATTTGGCGCGCCGATCACCTATCCCGACAAATCTCTTCACGACTATATGGATGAGCTTTTAAGAAATGAAAAAAGCCAGGAAAACTTTGTACAAGACAACGGGAAAATATTCCGGTTAGGTGGAGAAGTGATACATGTGAATACGTTTTGAAAAACATCGCAACGACCATAAGATGAAACGCCCCATCATCGCTTGAACAATCAACACGCTTTACGAATAAAACAAAAAGAAGTCCCACATTTTGTAATTTGCCGTATGTTCTATTTTATCAAGACTCCCTGGATACTGAAGAAATTTTATTCCGGCTGCACATGGAACATGGAGCGTGATAAAAAAATTATTTATCTCACGTTTGATGACGGACCTCATCCCCTGGCAACGCCATTTATTCTTGACGAATTAAAAAAATACAATGCAAAAGGCACATTCTTTTGCATTGGAAAAAATGTAGTTGAACAACACGATTTGTACAGACGCATTTTAACGGAAGGACATCGTGTGGGAAATCATACGCACACGCATGTAAACGGATGGAAAACGCCTGATCGATTATATATCGAAGACATTCACAAGGCCGCGAGTTATATCGATACAAATCTTTTCAGACCGCCCTATGGAAGGATCAGTCGTTTCCAGATAAATAATTTGAAATCGGCATTCAACTACAACGTGGTGATGTGGGATGTGTTAAGCGCGGACTTCGATCAATCTATTTCCGGAGACAAATGCGCACTCAATGTCATCTTGAATGCACGCGCAGGATCAATCGTAATTTTTCACGATAGTAAAAAAGCATTTGACAGAATGAGTATCGCTTTGCCAAAAGTGCTCCGGCATTTTCACGAACAAGGCTATGTTTTTGATGCGATCCATTAAGTGAAGATGCTTAGATGAACCTGGAAAAATTCTTTACAAAAATCGTGTCGAAAAAATCGTTTGCGGAAAAAACACAATAAAAAATTTTTGACGGAGATGAAAATGATGAGATAAGATTTGTCGTGTAGATTGGCTATTAATGAATTGGGCCGGGGTAGACACCCTGGCCCGTTTTTAATCCGTACCCTATGAAAACTGATTTAAAGGTAGAACAATTTTTGATTTGTGCAAAGTAATTTACGAGGTGACACAATACCGTGGCCTGATCTATAAGTTTTTACTTATTTAAAACCCTGTTCCATTTGGTGAACCATCATCGTAAGAAATTATTTGACGGCCATTCCAAAAGCGATTTTCCGGCATCGGATTTCTTAGAACGATTAGTCATTTATTGCCGAATTTTGCCACCGTTTTTAAACATTCAAGCGTATGAGTTTTGTTGATACCCATTGCCATTTATACATTGAAGATTTTGCGGAAGATATCGAATCGATTATACAAAGGGCGGAAAATGAGGGAGTTAAAAAATTTTACCTTCCGGCCATCGACAGTTCCAGCACCCATGCGTTGCTTGCTTTGGAGAAGCGGTTTCCGGGAAAATGTTTTGCGATGGCCGGACTTCATCCTTGTTCGGTCAAGGCAAATTTCAAGGATGAACTTAAATTGGTTGAGCAGTCTTTGACGGCGAGGAAATTTGTGGCTATCGGAGAGATCGGATTGGATTTTTATTGGGATAGAAATTTTGACAAAGAGCAGTACGAGGCCGTGAACCTGCAGATAGAGTGGGCGGCGCACTATAACCTGCCCATCGTTATCCACTCGCGCGAATCGATTGCGCAAACTATTGAAGTGGTGAGATCGCATCAACGCGGCCAGCTCAGAGGAATTTTTCACTGTTTCACCGAAGACTATGAATCAGCCAGACAGATCATGGATCTCGGTTTTTTTATGGGAGTGGGAGGCGTGGTGACATTTAAGAACTCGAAACTTCCGACGGTCATTGAAAAAACGGGACTAAGCCATATAGTGTTGGAAACCGATGCGCCTTATCTGACACCGGCACCGTTCCGCGGTAAACGAAATGAAAGCAGTTATATCAAATACATTGCAGAAAAGCTGGCGGACATTATGCATATCAGTAAAGACGAAGTGGGCGCCATCACAACCGCCAACGCCGAAAAAATATTCGGCAGCTAAACACTGATACAGTATTTTTGCCACCCGCAAAAAAATGCGATTCATCCGGAGAGATGTCCGAGTGGTTGAAGGAGCACGCCTGGAAAGTGTGTATACTCGAAAGGGTATCGCGGGTTCGAATCCCGCTCTCTCCGCTGATTTAGTTTTCAGATCGGTTCAAATTACATCCTTTTGCGCCGTTGCGATCCTTAGCGGCTTGGCGAGAGACAAATATTCCACCACGTACAGGACTGATTTATTTACGCGTTTTTCATCTATCGACTTATTGCCGCTACGTGGCAATTGATAACGCATCTAATGGGGAACAACTACCGGGATTTGAATCACAAACTCAGCGCCTTCTCCCGATTTCGTTTCCACTTTTATTTCACCGCCATGCGCTTTGATGATATCATAGCTTAATGATAATCCCAAACCAGTTCCCTCGCCGGTCGGTTTTGTCGTGTAGAATGGTTGAAATATTTTTTCTTTGATCATGTCAGGGATCCCGTTTCCGTTATCGCGAATCCTGATTTCAACTTTATGGCCAATCTTTGTTGTTTTAACCCAGACCGTCGGCACAAAATTTTCCTTCCGTGTTTTATCGGACGTGGCGTCGAGCAGCTTTTCGGTTTCTTGTTTTTCCTTTTCGAAAACGGCATAAAAGGCATTATTGTAAAGATTAATCAATACCCGCCCGATCTCCTGTGGCGCAATATTGATATAACCTATTGTTTTGTCGAAGTCGGTCTTCAGCGATGCATTGAACGAACTATATTTTGCGCGAATACCGTGATAGGCCAGCCTTAAATATTCGTCCGCCAACAGGTTCAAATCTGTCGGCTCTTTTTTGCCTGTGCCTGACCTGGAGTGCTGAAGCATATTTTTCACAATCGCATCTGCGCGTTTACCGTGATGATTTATTTTTTCTTCATTTGCTTTTATATTGTTTGCTATGGCAATGACTTCTTCCCGATTTCCCTGGAGAGCTTCGGTTTTCAGGTCATCAATCAATTCTGCGTTCACCTCTGAAAAATTATTTACAAAGTTCAGCGGGTTTTGTATTTCATGCGCAATGCCTGCTGTCAATTCTCCCAGCGATGCCATTTTTTCGGATTGGATAAGTTGCGATTGTGTGGATCGCAATTCGGACAAAGTACTTTCTACCTTTTCTTTTTCCAGCTGCAACAAACGATTTGCTTTCCGTTTATTTCTAAATCCGCGAAATGCGACAACGGTTAAAATAAAAGTAAGTATCAAACCAATTATCAATCCGGTTTGTCTTGCCCTTGCAATCGCGTTTTTCTTTTGTTGTTCGTCTTGTAATTTTTGTTGACTTTTTTGAAACTCGTAATTCAAAGTAAGTTCAGTTGCTTTTTTTATATTTTCTCTGCCGAGGATCGAATCAGAAATACTCGTTTTTATTTTATAGGCTGATAGAGCCTTGGCAAAGTTGCCCGTCTTTTCATAACAGTCCGAAAGATTGGCATACGATCTTCCTACCTCCGCGTTGTATATGTCCGATTGAGCGATGGAATGAAACGCTTTTTCAAAATAAGGGATTGCCTGGTCGTATTTTTTTTGCATATGCAAGATGGCGCCCATCGATCCATTAGCCTGGAATATGTTATAAGACTGCCTGGACGAATCTGCCACAATCAATCCACGTTGAGCCAATTTTGTCGCTTCTTCAAATTTGCCTTCATCTGCAAGTGCCAACGCAGCCCTGGTTAAACTCGATGACGCTATTCCCCAATCCCCAATTGCTTCTCCCAATAACACGGCTTTCATGGCCGCGTCATATTGCTTTCGTGAATCATTCAAATCGCCATACAAGGAAGCTAAGTTGGCATAACTGTAGGCAAGGACGTTTTTAAGATCTAATTTTTCTGCAACAACAATCACACGATTATAGGTTTCCTCTGCGCGTTTTGATTCGCCCAGACTGGTATAGGTGATTGCAATATTTAATTCGACATATGCTTTGCCTTCGAGGTCCTTTAGTTCATCAACGATCGTCAAAGCCTCCTGGTAATTTGTTAGTGCCTTGGCATAATTTGATTCCTGTTGAAAGCCTATGGCATTGTTTTGAAGCGCTGTACTAAGCGCACTTTTATCATGGTGAAGACGGGCAATTTCTATCGATTTGTTATAAAACATATGTGAGCTGTCAAACTGGTTTTGCATAGCATACATGACGCCGTATTGGTTATACATTTTCGCAAGTATTGTTGAATCCTGGGCGTGTAAAAGAATGTTTTTTGCGATGTCGAGATTTTCTTTTGCTAAACTAAACTGTCCGGTAAAGCAAAAGTCACCGGCGAGTCGGACCCTTGCTGCGGCTTCGCCTTGTTTATATTTAATTTGTTTGGCTTCGTTAATTATCGAGTCCGCAAAAAGAATTGCCAAATCAAGTTTGCCGTTGCTCAATATTCTTAACTTCTCATTCTTTAAATTGATTCGTTGCGTATCGGAAGTACTATTGTTGATAAGCTTGTTGATACTGTCGATTGCTGTTATTTGGGCATGGACATGCCCTACCGACAATAAGAATATAGTGCTGAGTATAAAATATTTCATCGTGTGACTTTCGTTTTGGTTTGCCGGGTTAAGAAGAAAAGTTGATGATAAGTTCTGCTCCTATCATCCTTTGATTCCTTTTCTTTAATGACTTATATTGTTGTCTGGCTAAGCCTGTCGTAAATTGGTTTCAGAAGTTAATGAGAAGTAAACACACGATGCCTGAGGAAAATATTATTGCTTCTCTACGGATTAAAATCGTACAATTCATTTAATTCCCCACTGACTAAGTCCGACAAATTTCGCCAGAGTTTCCTCACCGGGGGACATAAGCAAACAAGATAACCGGGATATTAAAATATTACCGATTAAAAGTAAAACCTTTTTGCGAAGATTGATGAGAAGACCTTTCAGTGAGGTGCTTCTTAAGGGAATCCTCCGGCTGGCTATTAAATCCGGAATATCTTCCATTTCATTTACTTCTTAAGCCAATTTTTTTTATTTTTACCGTCCTGGAACACCACAAAAGAAAATGACATTGGCGCGGCAAAGTATCCCGGCTGGCATATAAAACTTGAGACAGTTCCCGTGATATGGATATTGCGCACTATCCCCCTTCGAGAAAGTCCTATTAGGAACACTGAAACCAATACTCTTGAATTCCCACGAAATCCGGGATCGATGATATCGTCGCCTTGCACGTTGATTGAAACATTTCCGTGCAACCGGGCGCAGGAGTCCGTTATTACTGTCATTTTATTTTTAGAACTGCTGATATGGTCAACAAGGAAAAGATCTCAAAATGGTTTACCAAGGGAAAAATCATTTTTGCTACTATTGCTGCTATCATTACATTTTCGATTACGCTGTATAATCAATTCAAAAGCACAAAAAAAACGGAGATATCGGGCTTTGTATCTTCTGCAAAAGAATCCGTGATACCAGTGGATGCTGTTGTGAAAATTATCAGTCCTGTACAAAGTCAGACCGAAACCGACGCGCAGGGAAAGTTCAGATTTAAAATTGAAAACCTGCAGAGCGACACTTTCCTGCTTCTCGTCCAGAATAAGAAAACAAACACCGAGATTAAACAAAATGAATGGGTGGACGCTTCCAATGGCAGAAAAGATATCATGGTGCTTTTTAATCCGAGCGTCAATGATGGCAGAATTTATTATCAGCTTGGGAAAAGTAATGCGAACAGCCCGGCCATGCGGGCGCCCGAAATTATCAATTCATTCAAGAAAGCGTTTCATATCAGGAAAAGACATTAAACCATTTTGTGAGAAGTCAGGATGATGCCAGCCATCAACGCAATGCCTCACGCGGCGTCTCTTGAAAAAATTTTGAAATCACACATTATTACCTAATTTCGATTCAGACTTTTGCATTACGATACAAACTTTCGCTTATAGTCTGCGCTATTTAATTTTCACGACACAACCTGCTATTCCAACTTGCGTAACACGACCAAATTAAAACAGATCCTGCTTAAGTATAATCTCGATCTGTCGATGGAGGAAGAGGATTTGATGAAAATGACGCTGGTTGACAAAACATCCGGTCGCATGCATTCATTCGAACATGCATCGTACAGCCAGCTTATCGGCAAGGCATACAGTTTTATGTTGAAAGAACTGAGAAAAGATCTGAATAGCATGAACAGAAACGTACGTTCCGCCGGTTTTGGTAAATAGTCGGCAATTCTCCCGGATAACATCGTGTCTTATTAAAAAGACACATTAAACGTCGAAGCGTATATGTCAAAAGCAATTTTTATTTTTTTGGCCTTTCTTTATCTGTCTGCTAACGGTCTTGCACAACCGACGAAGCACGTGGTGCTGGTATCGATCGATGGGTTCAGGCCTGAATTTTACCTGGACAAAAGCTGGCCAGCGCCCAACCTTCAATGGCTGATGCAACATGGCGTGTTTGCGCATCATATGAAATCGGTTTTTCCGAGCTATACGTACCCGAGTCATACTGCCATGCTAACGGGCGCCCTGCCTGCACGCAGCGGGATCTTTTTCAACCAGCCAAAAGGAAGTAAGGGCGAATGGAATTGGTTTACCAGTGCTATCAAAGCCCCGACGCTTTGGCAACAATTGAAGAAAAATAATATGACCACGGCCACGGTTGAATGGCCGGTCAGCGTTGATTCATCGATCACGTTCAATATTCCTGAAATATGGGACAATGCGCATCCTGAAGACCGCATTACCGAAACCAGAAAATATGCCACGCCCGGTCTGATCGATGAAGTAGAAAAATATGCCACGGGCAAATTGGACAGCAATAATATGAATGAAGGGTATTTTAGTCTCGATGAAAACGCCGGGCGCATTGCCGGCTATATTCTAAAAACAAAAAGACCCTCCTTACTCGCCGTGCATTTTGCATGTGTCGATGGAATGCAGCATGGCTACGGCCGCGACGGCGATTCCGTGCGGCTCGCCGTTGCAGTCGCCGACCGGGCGATCGGTAACATCATCGAATCAATCGTACAAGCCGGTCTGGAAGACAGTACAACGATATTGGTTGTCGGTGATCATGGATTTTCAGATGTCAAAACGGTGTTCCGTCCTAACATGCTCCTAACAGGAATGCCTGCACGCTTTTTTACCTCCGGAGGTTCCGCCTTTTTATATACCAGCGCAAAAGACCATAATGAAATTTCTTCTATCATTTCCGCGTTCACCAAAAAAATCGATTCCCTTCCGGTCGACAGGAGAAAGTTGTTCCGCATCGTAGAACGTGATGAGCTCGATCGCGTGGGCGCGGACTCTGCTGCAATACTTGCACTGGCTGCCGTTCCCGGCACCGTATTCAGCGCGTCTGTTGTTTCCTCAAAGCCTGTAAATAACGGGCCGGGAACCAGTATCCAGCGTGATATTTCCAACCAGCTTTTTTATCCCGGTTCGGGTGGCCATCACGGTTATGATCCCGATTTGCCGGAAATGTATACAGGATTTATCGCCTTTGGTGCAGGCGTCAACAACGGGAAAAACATCGGGTCGCTGACGGTTACGGATATCGCACCGCTTATCGCCAAATTATTAGGGATTGATTTTCCGACACCGGATGGAAAACTTGTCCCCGGTATCCTTCGTGAGCAGTAAATAACATCCGGATCAAAAGCCGCAGGTCGCGCTTTTAAACACAGTCAATCCAAATTTAAAAATCCGAAAAATATTTTCCCGTCAAAATCTAAATTGTCCTCACCCGGATATTTTTAAACATCACCTTTTGCCCATGATGCTGGATCATAATGTGGCCATTGGTTTGTTTGCCATACTTAGGATTATTTTTGAATTTGCTCTCTGCAAGTAATTTATTCATCTCCGGCGATCCATTTTCGTATTCAACAATTTTTTTCCCATTCAGCCAATGCTCCACGTGATTGCCTTTCACAATTAATTTTGCCGTATTATATTCTCCAATTGGCTTCAACGTTTTATTTGTGGGAATGATCAGATCGTATAACGAACCGGCGGAACGTATAGGCGCTTTGTCATTGAAATTGATATCATCCAGGATCTGCATTTCGAAATTATCCAGCCAGTTTGGACTATTTCCGTTTCCTGATTCATGTGTGAGATTTTCCTGCACGTGATAAAAGATGCCGCTATTACCAGCCGGCGTCACAGCCCATTCGAGCTCAAGTTCGAAATCCTTGTATTCATCTTTTGTCACCAGATCAATATTAGGCACGCCTGTTTGTGCAACGAGTGCGCCGTTTTCAACTTTCCATGCCTGGTCAGGAAAAGAATTCATACCATAGCCTCTGAGCTTGTCAGTCGAATGTCCATCAAATAAAACGATCCAATTGCCTTGCGCCATACCAGTAAACGGAAGGCTGCTAAATAACACCATGCAGTAGAGAATTACTTTTTTCATAAAGAAAAAATTGTTTGGTTAAAAATAAATGACCGGGATGTTTTCGTAAGGCAGACGAGGCGTGGCAATCAAAATAATGAGGGAGTTTACGTACTCCTTAACCAACCAACGATCAGTAGACCGGCTACAGCAGGAGATCATTGGTAACTAAAGATAATGATTTCCATGAAAGGTAAATCGGGATTTTAGAAAGGGTTTCCTATTGAATATTTTATATTCAGCTGTTGCATAGTTTGAATCGCGCCCGAGGTGAATGCGACAAATGATACATCTCCATATTTATCGCGCGTCGAATGCATCGAAATCGACCCGATGACAGGCTTTTTTAATTTCCCTTTGCAAACGGTGGATTTCATCTTACCACCGGTCGAAAAAAAATCGTATTAATAGGAGAAAATTTTTTTGAATGATTAATTTTGTACGCTAATCAACTCTCCTTGTACAATCTTCATGGTGACATATTAAGCAGATCAGGACAAACCCGGCAATTTCGTGTCGGCGGATCGCTTATTACGACTTACACTTGCAGAACGCGAAATAAATTTGGCGATAACTGGAGCCAGTACAATTATATCGCTTACGTTACAAAAGGGAAAAAGATATGGCATTCGAATGGCAGTTCTTTCGAGTTGAAAGCGGGCGATTGCGTGTTCGTGCGGAAGGGCGCCTATATTGTTGAGCACTTTTTTGAATCAAGATTTTGTTTTATCGTTTTTTTTATGCCAGACGAATTTATTTGCGAGGTGCTGAAAAATAAACCGACGCCATTGCAAAAACCCGGACAAAAATATGATCCGATCATACCCATCGAGAACAATGCATTTGTCGACTTCTTTTTTCAATCGATGATGCCGCATTTTGATGCATTCAATGAGCCGGACCCTTCTTTGTTGGAACTGAAATTTAAAGAACTCGTTCTTACCATTGCTAACAACCCCGCTAATCACGCGTTGTTATCTTATTTCGCTTCACTGTTGCAACGGCCTCGTTCTGTTTCATTGCAAACTGTGATGGAAGATAATTTTTCTTACAATCTTAAACTCGAAGAGTTCGCTAAGTTGAGCGCCCGCAGTTTATCCGCTTTTAAAAGAGATTTCAAAAAGATATATAATGTGCCTCCGGGAAAATGGTTACTGGAAAAGAGATTAAACCACGGATGGCATTTACTCGCGAACGTTGGCAGAACCGTTGCTGAAGCAGCATTTGAAAGTGGATTCGAAAATCCGTCTCATTTCAGTCGTGCTTTTCGCACACGCTTTGGACATTCTCCGCTATCAGTCAAACAACAAATGGCTGTTTGAACTTCTCAGTCAATTCTCTGGACTGCACAGTAACGTCCGGGAAGAATCTCACTCATAATTTTGCGCTCTCAATTATTAAACATTATCCCGATGAGCACAAAATCAATTCAAGGAAAGTTATGGAGTGTGGCTCCTACATATTGGTCGCAACACTTTGAACCCTGGTTTTTACCAATGTATTCGAAAGTTCTTGAACAATTAAAATTGACAGAAGACCATTTGTTGCTGGATGCAGGTTGTGGTTCCGGACTTTTTAGTCACATGGCCATTAATACCGGAGCGGAAGTTATTGGCATCGACGCGGCGCCCGGATTGTTGGAAGTTGCAAAAAACAGAAATCCTCAAAATAATTTTTTGGAGGAAGATCTCGAGGCGTTGCCTTTTACAGATAATCGATTCGATGTAGTCACAGCGTTCAATTCATTGCAATACGCAGGAAGTTTTCAGAATGCATTGGCTGAAGCAAAGCGTGTGTTGAAACCCGGTGGACGATTAGTGATCGGCATTTGGGATAAACCTGAAATGAGTGATGCGACCTATGTGCTGAAATCAATCGGAACATTATTGCCACCGCCGCCACCCGGCACACCCGGACCTTTTGCACTTTCTGAAAATGGAAAGATGGAAACGGTTCTTGATGAAGCCGGATTGAAGTTGACTTACAAAACGCGCGTGGCTTGTCCGTTTCTTTATAGAAGTGTTACTGATGGAATAAAAAGTTTCATCGGAACCGGGCCCGCAGCAGCCGCAATGAATAGCAACAGCAGGCAAACAGTCGAAGCAATTATCACAAGGGCTTTGGAGCCGTTCCGTTTGCCGGACGATTTTCACTTCCTTCAAAACAGCTTCCTTGTTTTTATCGCGGAGAAATAATTTTTAGATCTTTCCAGCACATTGGGATCCTAAGCTTAGAATTCCACGTGGACAAGTTGTCGCG
>JADMIO011434953.1_pt1 | contig 69188 bp, 73 predicted proteins | sample 8958161 | NCBI WGS metagenome assembly JADMIO01 (sample SAMN16585339, study PRJNA669376) | soil metagenome | isolation source: Crop rotation soil | place: USA: Cullars Rotation, Alabama | collected 2011 | reverse complement strand
CGCGACAACTTGTCCACGTGGAATTCTAAGCTTAGGATCCCAATGTGCTGGAAAGCGTTGGCGGTCTGCGCGCGATGACAGCTTGCGCCGGCGCCGCCGCGCCGGGAGTCACGCCGATGATCGACCAATCCGTGCTCGTTGTGCCCAGGGTCATGGTAATTTCGGCGCCGTCGCATGACCGCCCTTCGCAGCCCAGCATCACGTAACCCGGGAGGTCTTCGGATTCGCCGACATCTGCGTAATCCGCTTCGGCGTCGTTCATGCGCACGTGTTCAGCGTGAGCCGACTCCGGAATGCGCACGTAAATGCGATAGGCGCCGTTACTGCGCAGCCGTGCGTGCAGCTCGCGGCCATTCGCGGTTGGCGTGATGGTAAGGCTTTCGAGCGCCGGCGCTGCAATGGGCTGTGCTTGAGCGGCCGCGGACCAGTAGGGCGCAACGTCGCCCGGCAACATGATCTCGGGCGCGAAGTGCAGCGCACCCCTAATCTCGTGCGGCAGAGCACGATGCGCGGAGCCGGCAAGGATGTGCGCATCGTTCGTGTTGGTGTTGTAGAAATAGCTGATGTTGAGCGGCAGCGGACGATCTGGTGTGGCGCTCGGCGTGACTACCGCAGCCGCGATGGCGACTAATGCTGTCCCGGCGAGAATCAGTGACGGCGCTCGCCAATTCGACCCAGCTTGCAAACGCGCGATTGCTCCGAGCCACGGGAGCGTGGCGAGCGCGAACAATAGTGTGTTGGCCGCCGGAAACTGAAAGCCAAGCGCCAGTTCGTTCAGCGCCAGCATCGGCGCCCAGATGATCAGGGCAACAATGGCGCCAAGGATTGCGCCGATCGGTTGTGCGGGCTTCCACGCGAACGCCGCGATAACGCCGAGCGCGTAGAGCGCGGCGGGAATAGCGTACAGAATGGACATACCCGGCAGCGCCAGCGAAAGCAGCGCGCCAAGGGCGGCGAACGTAAACTGGCCGCTGGCCTCCGTTTGCGTCGCCGTGGCGGCGCGGCCGAGCGTCATCTGTGCGAGAAAGAGGCCCAAAAACCCGAGAGCCACACACCAAGCGCGCGTGATTTCGGGGTGCGTCCACCAGTAAAATTCATCAGGCCTCAGCACCAGCGCGAAGGCGCCCCACGCCACGCCGCCAACAAGCGCCGCAAAAAGAAGACCCACAAGTGGCGTGGCTAAAGCACGCCATCGCCCTTCAGCGCCGCTGCGCCAGAACGCCACGAACGCGATCATTGCTCCGAGCGCCAGCAGCGCCAGCGACAACCAAGCGGGGATGGCGATGAAGAACCGCTGCAAAATATCGGTGTAGACGAGGTCTTGGTCTTCGCCGCGATCGGCACGCGTCGCCCAATCGCGGATCACGGTGAGCGCTTGGTCGCCCATATGCTGGACGCTCCGCAGATCTTGCGACGCGAAAGAATCCTGCGGCGTGTGATAGTTCTCAACCCCTTCCAGCAGCGCGATATTGACGACATCGATGCCTGGGCGCTTCAGCACAGTGACGTCCGTAGAGTTCGGCAGCAGGCTGTAAATGTTGGCGCTGATCGAATTGGCGGACGGGCGCGCCACATGGGCGTACGTCCGCAGCGCGTCGGCGTTTGGTGAGTTGGTTTCAAAGAAGACGGCCGGCCCGCGCGTGCCGCGCGCCTCAAGCTCGATCAACGCCTGCACGTCATTCATCAGCGGATCGGATTGCTGGAAGGCATAGGCGCCGAGCAACGCTTGTTCTTCACCGTCGCTCAGCAGGAATATGATGCGGCGATGCAGCGGGGTGTGGGCGAGTTCGCGCGCGACTTCGAGCAGCACCGACATGCCGATCCCATCGTCCGTGACGCCAGGACCGGCCGGAACGCTGTCATAGTGGCCAGCGGCGAGCACCGCGGGGCCATGGTCAGGGCCCACGCTGAAGATCACGTTGCGGACGCGGCCGCAATCGATCAACGGAAAGCGCGGTTGCGGCCGGCAAGCGAAAGCCTCGTGAACCTCGGGATGAAACCCAAGCGCCGTGATTTCGCGCAGAAGATTGGCGCGGACTACATCTTCGGCCGCGGTGTCGACCGGATGCGAGACCACCGGATTGATGATCGCGCGCAACCGCGCCTGTGCGGCGCGGGCGTCGAAGCCTGGGGCGCCTACGGCACGGAGCCCGGCCGGTTCAACGGCGGCGCCCGCCGTCATAAGCACCAAAAACAGTACGGCGAGCAGCGCCAGCGTCTTGAACATGTGATGGTCCCCGCCGAGTTCGCCCGAATGTCCTATCTTAAGCGTAGCCGCAAGCGGCGCGTGAGGGCTTACGTGCCGTCAAACGTGTCGAGGAGGCGACGCAGATATTCGCGCTCGGCTTCGGGGCGGTTGGGATCGTCAGCGCGGCGGCGGATTTCATCGAACAATTCGCGCGCTCGCATTTCGCCCGCCAGATTACCGTTGAGACGCATGTTCGGGTTCGAGGGATCGCCGCCGCCCGTGTTGGTGGCGCGGCCCAGCGGATCGCGGCCGCTACTATCCGTACCGCTATTGCTTCCGGACTGATCGCCCTGTTCGCCGTCGTGCATCTGCTGGGAGAGCTGTGACGCTCCGCGCCGCAGGCGATCGAGCGCGGTGTCTTGGGCCGTTTCAGCGCCGCGGAGATCGCCAGCGCGCAGAGCTTGCTCGGACTGCTGCATAGCGCGTCCCGCGGCATCGAGGTCCGGATTGGGCGCCGAGCCCGCGTCGTCGGCCGAACGTTGCGCTTGGCTGAGACCTTGCTGAATGCGCGACTGACGGTCGGCCAGGTTCTGGCCGCCTTGACCGCCCTGTTGGTTGCCGCCGCCACCGCCGGCTTCAGACTGCGGCTGTTGGCCCTGTTGATGCTGCTGTTGGCCCTGTTGGTTTTGCTGACCCTGCTGGCTCTGTTGTTGTTGCGTGTCGTCGCGCAGCGCGCGCTGTGCGCCCATCGCCTGCGAGAGCTGATCCATGCTCTGCTGCATTTGCTGTTGTCGCGTGCCTTGGCCTTGGCTGCCTTGACCTTGTTGTTCTCGCTGGGTGAGGCGGACATCGAGGTTGGCGAGAATATTGTTTAGCTGCTGGAGCAGCGCCTGGGCTTCCGCGTTATGCCCTTGCTCCGAGAGCTGCTGCACCTGGCGCATCATTTCTTCGATGTCGCGTTGACTGATTTGCGCTTGATCTTGGGTGTCGTCGGCATTCTCGCGCTGGCCGTTGCGCATGGCCTGCTGCACGAGAGCTTGCATATAGCGCTGCGTGGCGTCACGCAGCGCCTGCATCAGCTGCTGGATGCGCTGCTGCGGGGCGTTTTGAGCCAATGCTTCATTGAGCGCCCGTTGCGCTTCTTCGAGCGCCCGGCGTGCGTCAGCGGCGCCTCCGTATTCAGCGCGTAATGCGGTGCGCCAGAGTATGTCCGCCGCGACTTCGGTCTCGCCGATATTGCGGGCCGTATCCAATTCGGAGCGCGCCATCCTGAACCCGAAATAGACGGCGAGGTCGCGGAAGTAGCCGTCTTGAGGCTCCATCATCAGTGCGTCGAGCAAGCGCGCGGCGCGGCGCACGCCATCGGGCGCGCGTTCGAGCGGCGGGTTGCGGCTGTCGTCGCGGATTTCGATGCGCTCGTTGCCGAGCAGAATGTCGCCCGCTGGAATGGTGCGGCGCGGCTCGTTTGGCGTGGGACGGTAGGCACGGCGATCCGTGAGAATGTGGCGGCGGATTTCGACAGCGGCGCGTGCGAGCGGTTGCAGGAAAACTTTCTCGGGTAGGGTTACGCGCATCGGCTGGCTGGCGCCTTCTTGACCGAGCGCGTCGACGGCGACGATCTGCGCCTCAACCTCCATGCCCGCGTACGGATGCGCGGCGACGTCAATCTGGCTTTCACCGTCCGCTTCGCGCGGATCACCGGCAGGCGCTTCAAGTTCAGTGTCGACGGGATCGGCGTGCACGAGGCCCGGGGGTGGGCTGACGGGGCGCACCCGCAACAACAACCGACGCACGCCGAAATCATCGGCGACGCGCCAACCAATGGATGCGCGTTCGTTGGGCAGGAGTTCGACCGGCTGCGTGAATGCTGACGTGGGTGCGGCGTCCGGCGTCGGTGTGATGTGCCAGGACGCGCGCGTGTGGAAACGCACGACCTTCAGCTGGCCGGCCCCCGGCAGAGCCAGATGCGCCTCCCAGGCCCCGTCAGCCGCGCGAGTGAACGGCGCCGTGCGCCGCCCTCCGACACCTTCGAACACCAAGCGCGGCGCGCCTGTCGGGCCTGTGAGGCGGACCGTGGCCTCCACCGATGGTGGCGTGACGATGGTTTGATTGAGCCGATCACTTAGCGAGACCGGCGCGCCATGTGTGTACTCGGCCGGCGTGACCCACGCTTCGATTGACATCGGGCCATCGCCAAGCAATGGGCCGGGATCTGGGATGAAGGCGTTGGCCAAGCGGTCGCTAGCACTTGGGCCAGCGATGACGAACCCGCCGATCAGCGCAGCCAACACAACGTAACGCAGCTTGTAGCGATCAACGTCATCGAGCTTCGGCCGTGGCGGACCGGCGCGCGCGTGCTCGGCGCGCTCCAGCGCTCGTTCGCGCTCGCGGCGCCACAGCGCCATCGAGAAGACGTCGTACTGAGCGGGCTGATCGCGCAGGGCATCGAAGGCGCCAGCGTCTAGCCGCGAGTCCAAGGCGAGGCGCGCACGTGCTTCTGCTTCTGTTGGCGCCCGCCACGCGCGCTTGGCGCGCCAGCCAAGCCAAACGAAGAGCGCCGACGCCGCCGTCGCCGTGAGCGTTTGCGCAAGCAAGGGCAGCACTCCGTGCGCGCCGGAAAGCGCAATCACGGCCCACGCGCCGATTGCGAGGAGCAGCATCAGCCCCGCGCGGAGACCGCGCTCGAACATCAGACGCCGGCGGGCGCGCTGTGTCTCGCGGGCGAGTTGGTCGAGGGCGTCTTGAAGTTTCATGCCGCTGAGGTCGAGCCTAGCAGGGCCGATCTGGCCAAACCATGACGCTCCCGCAGGCGGCCGCCGTGTTTCGTCGCGGGGTTTCGCCTAACCTGCGGGTAATGCACCTAGCGCGGGGCTGTTGGGCTTTGCGGCGCTGGGGTCGAGGGTTGTTGCGGCGCACCCGTCGACGTCTGCCCACAGCGATGGTCGAGATCGCGCGGGTGCGCCGGATGATCGGCGTTGTAAGCGCGTTGGCGCGCGCAATCGTGCTCGATCGCACTTTGCGCGTTCCAAAGCGGATCAGGCCGCTCCAGGCCGCTCTTGATGCCGCACGACGAAACCAGCGCGAGGGCGGCGAAGCCTAGAAAGAGGCGGATCATTCGAAGTTCTCCTTCCAGCGCGCGATTTGTTCGCGCACCCGCTCTGGCGCGGTTCCGCCATAGCTATCCCGGCTCTCGACGGATTTTTCAACCGTTAGCGCGGCACGCGCCGCCTCTGTAATGCGCGGTTCGACCGCTTGTAATTCGCTTAACGGGAGATGCGCCAATTCTGTCACGCCGGTCTCCTCAGCGCGGCGCACAATGCGCCCGGTGAGTTCGTGGGCTTCGCGGAACGGCGTTTTGAGATCGCGCACCAGCCAATCGGCGAGATCGGTGGCTGTGGAATAGCCCCGCGCTGCCGCTTCGCGCATGGCTTCACGGTTGAAGCGCATGGTTTCGATCATGCCGATCATCGCCGTGACCGAAAGCGCGAAGGCGTCTATCGCGTTGAAGGTCAGTGCCTTGTCGTCTTGCAAATCCTTGGCGTAGGCGAGCGGCAGTTTTTGCACGATGGCCGTGAGCGCAGCGAAATCACCGGCGATGCGCGCCGCCTTGGCCCGGATGAGTTCGGCGGCATCGGGATTGCGCTTTTGTGGCATGATCGAGGAGCCTGTGGACCACGCATCGCTGAGTTTGGCGAATGCGAACTGTGGGCTGGTCCACAGAACGATCTCTTCAGCCAGACGGGAAAGATGCGTGGCCGCGATGGCAAGGTTGGCCAACGCCGCCAGCGCGAAATCACGCGAGCCGACAGCGTCAAGCGAATTGCTGGCCGGTGCGTGAAAGCCGAGTGCATCGGCCGTCATGTCACGATTGATCTTGAACGATGTCCCCGCCAGCGCCGCCGAACCGAGCGGGCACTCCCAAGCCGCCTCGAGCGCTGCGCCGATAATGCGCACCCGATCGCGCTCGAACATATTCACGTAAGCGAGTAGATGATGGCCGAGCGTGATCGGCTGCGCGGTCTGCAGGTGCGTGAAGCCCGGCATGATCCAATCGCTGTGCTCGTCGGCGCGCGCCACCAGCGCCTTCTGCAAGGCGCGTAAGCCGTCGGCCGCCTCACGCGAGGCGCGCATGGTCCAGAGCTTGAAGTCGGTGGCGACCTGATCGTTACGCGAGCGCGCCGTGTGCAGGCGTTTGCCGGCCTCGCCGATGCGCTCGGTCAGCCGCGCTTCAATGTTGAGATGGATGTCTTCCAACTCCGCGGAGAAGGGAAACGTACCCGCGATGATCTCCGCGGCGATTTTGTCCAGTCCTGACTGTATCGCGGCGTTGTCTTCCCTCGTAATGATCCCTTGCGCCGCCAACATGTCGGCGTGGGCCTTCGAGCCTTCGATGTCTTCACGCCAAAGGCGTTTGTCGACGTCGATCGAGGCGTTGATGGCTTGCATGGCGTCGTCAGGCGTGCTCGCAAAGCGCCCGCCCCACATCTTTTGGCCACCCGGCGAAGAGGAAGACTTGGACACCGATACTCCATCCGCTCCGGCGCGCAGAAACTGGTATCTTTGGGCTGCGATGGCGATGCTCGCCTTTGCCGGGATCGCTATCCTTTACGTGCTTTTCGCAGCGGGTTCAAAGCCCGCCGAGACAGCTGGCATGACTCGATTCGCGACGGGCGCCATGCACCGTTTGACGGTGATGCCGGATCCACCGCCCATGCCGCAGCGAGCGATCCAGGATGCGCAAGGCCGCATCACCAATCTGCACGCCTTCTCCGGGCAAGTGGTGGTGGTCAACCTCTGGGCGACGTGGTGTGCGCCCTGCATGGAAGAGATGCCGACGCTCGGCGCGCTTCAACGCCGCTTCGGAGACCGCGTCCGCGTCATCCCGGTGAATGTCGACGACACCGCACACCTGGAGCAGGCCAAGCAAGAATTGGCGCGTCTCACACAAGGGACGCTGCCGCTCTACAATGACAACTCGCGCGGCATTCTGTTCGACGTCAACGCGCCGGGCATGCCGGTGACGATCATCTATGATCGTCGCGGCCATGAAGTGGCGCGCCTTGTCGGCGGCGCCGATTGGTCCGGGGATGCGGCGGCGCGTGTGATTGAAGCGGTGCTAGCGGGGACCGCGACATGATCCCGGTCATTGAAACTGAGCGCCTGCGCATGCGCGGACATGCCGTGTCAGATCTAGACTCTGTTGCGGGAATGTGGGGCGACCCTAACGTCGTGCGACATATTACTGGTAAGCCCGCGACACGCGAAGAGAGTTGGGCGCGCCTCAATCGCTACGTGGGGCACTGGGCGCTGATGGGATACGGCTTCTGGCTCATCGAAGAAAAAGCCACGGGGCGCTTTGTTGGTGAGGCAGGCTTTGCGGACTTCCGGCGCGAAATGGAGCAACCGTTTGAAGCGCCTGAGCATGGCTGGAGCCTAGCAAGCTGGGCCCAGGGGCAGGGTTTTGCATCAGAAGCGCTCAGAGCGCAGCTTGACTGGGCGGATAAACATTTCGGGCGCGCGCCCATCGTGTGCATGATTTCGCCGGAAAACACGCCGTCGATCCGGTTGGCGCAAAAGCACGGTTACAAGGAATTCGCGCGCAGCCCTTATAAGGGCGAGCCGAGTATCCTATTTCGGCGCGAGCCAGGCGGCGTGTAGAAGGGCGCCTCGCGCGGGGCCGGCAATGCACGATCTGACCAAGGGCTCGATTACGGGCCACATCATCAACATGGCCGTGTTTATCGGCTTAGGACTGGTCTTTCAGACCGTCTACTTCCTAGTCGACCTCTATTTCGTGTCGCACCTGGGATCGTGGGCGATCGCCGGCGTCAGCGCGGCCGGCGTGAGTTCGTTTGTGGTGATGGGCGCGTCGCAGCTGGTCGCCGTCGGCGCCATGGCGCTGATCGCGCAAGCGGTTGGACGCAAGGATCAGGCGGAAGCCAATCTCGTCTCCGGGCAAGCCTTCTCACTTTCAGTGCTGTTCTCACTCGCCACGCTTGCACTTGGCTACACTGTTGGCGCATCCGCCGCAGGCGCCGTAAGCGCCGACGCGCAAACGGCTGGCGCAGCGCGCGCGTATCTCTTTGCGTATCTGCCGTCACTCGCTCTGATGTTCCCGATGGCGGCGCTCGGATCAGCGCTACGCGGAGCGGGCGTTGTGCGCCCGACCATGGCGTTGCAAACACTGACCGTGCTGCTGAACGCGGCGTTGGCGCCAGTGCTGATCGCGGGCTGGGGCACGGGCTATCCGCTCGGTGTGATGGGCGCTGGATTGGCGACATCGATTTCTGTTGCGCTCGGCTTCGTGGCGCTCTGGTTCATCTTCCCGCGCGTGCAGCGCTTCATCACGCTCAGCGCCGAGACGATGCGTCCGCAACTGAAGCAGTGGGGACGCATCATGGGCATCGGCCTGCCCTCTGCGGGCGAGTTCATTCTCATGTTTGTGAATTTCGCGGTGATCTATTGGGTGATCCGCGGCTTTGGCCCGCACGCCCAAGCTGGCTTCGGCGTCGGCATGCGTATTATGCAGTCGATCTTCCTGCCGGTGATGGCCGTGGCGTTCGCTGCTGCGCCGATCGCCGGGCAGAATTTCGGCGCAGGGCTCGCCGACCGCGTGCGCTACACCTTCCGTGATGCCGCACTCCTCTGCAGCGCGTTGATGCTGATGATGACGCTGTTCACGCAGTGGCGGCCGGAAGTGTTGCTGGCGCCCTTCACCAGCGATGCGCAGGCCTTGGCCGTGGCCGAGGACTATTTGCGTATTGCTTCGTGGAATTTCGTGGCAAGTGGCGTCGTGTTTACGTGTTCAAGTATGTTTCAGGGCTTGGGCGACACGCGGCCGTCGCTTTTCGCCAGCGCCTCGCGTCTCGTGACGTTCTCAGCACCGGCAATCTGGCTGGCGAACCAACCAGGCGTGACCTTGCACACCTTCTGGCTCCTCTCGGTGGCCTCGGTGTACCTACAAATGCTGTTGTGCTTGGTGCTGCTGCGGCATCAGCTGAAAGTAAAGCTCACCGGTCTGACGCCGCGCGCCACGCTTGAGGCCGCCTCGGCGGCTTGATCAGCGGAAGGGCTGCACGTCGCTATGCAGCATGCCGTCGTTGAGGAGATCGTGCGGTTCGGCCGGCACTTGCCGTTTCAGCGCGATCCATGTGAACGCGATCGCTGACACAAGCGCGACTGGCAGGCCGAGCACAATCGCCAGCGGCAGCAGCGCCATCGCCATGGGCGCAGTGAAGCTGGCGGCGGCGCTTGAGTGGGAATAGTCGGCTACTGCGCCAAGCAATTGCGTCAGAATGAACGGCGCGACGCAGGAGGCGATCGCGCCGGCGACGACGACATGCATCACCACAGTGCGGCGCGTCTTCGGCGGACGGCGGAGCATCCAGCTGGCGCCAAGCGTGACCAGAGCCAAAGCAAACACGGCAGCGCCGGCAATGACAACCAACTGCTGCAAGCCATAATCATTGTAGAAGAGCAGTGCGGGCCAACCGATCGCAGCGGCCAGGGCGATCGGCGTCCACAGAAACGCCGGTTGGCGCCAAGTAAGCGGCGGAATGCGCTGCGGGATTGGCGGCGGGACCATGCGGCGCACTCTAGCGCCGAACAATGCGGCGTCATGGGGGCGCACCCATGAAGCAACACTTTCGCGCGCGCGAAGAGCGTGATTGGTTAGTGCTGATGCAAGAGCGCCTCAGATCACCCGCGACCGCGCGCAATCGCGAACCAATTCTTACCATACTGCAACGCGTTTTGCCGCCAAAAGCGAGTGTTCTGGAACTTGCATCGGGCGCCGGTGAGCACGCCGTGTTCTTCGCAACTGCGATGCCTGAGATCACATGGCAGCCGAGCGATCCCGGTGCTGATGAACGCGCCAGCGTCACGGCGTGGATCGAGGCTGAGGAGCTCACGAACGTGGCGCCGCCCGTCGCAATCGACGTGCGTACCGATGTTTGGGGCGTTGAGGATCGGCCATTCGATGCGCTGGTGGCGATCAACATGATCCACATCTCGCCATGGGATGCGACGCTGGGCCTGATGCGCGGCGCCGGACGCTTGTTGCGGAGCGATGGCGTACTGTTCACCTACGGTCCCTACATGCGCGATGGCCACCACACTGCGCCATCCAACGAAGCCTTCGATGCGTCTTTGAAATCGCGCGATCCGGCCTGGGGCATTCGCGATGTCGCGGACATCGAGCGCGCGGCGCGTGAAAGCGCGCTGTCGCTGCGCGAGATCGTTGAGATGCCGGCCAATAATTTGTCGCTAATATTCGCGCGCGACTAAGCGAACTGCTGCAGCGCTGAGGGCAGGTCGGTCTGCTGCGCGGACTGAGCGCCGCCGTTCGCCTCGCGGATTTTCTCTTTGATGATGTCCGCGATCCGATCTTCCACGGAGCGGCGCTGATCTGCCGGCAGTTGCGCGAGTTGATCTTCGGTCAGCCCCATCGAGTCCAGGATCTGTTCGCGCAGACGCTGCATCGGTGACTTGTGCGCCTCCTGTAGGAAGAGGTCTTCGGCACTGGGCGCGTTGCCGCTGACTGAAACCTGCGTCGGCTTGAGTTCGTCGCTTTGCAGCGCGAGAAGCGTTTCCATGGAGAGCTGTGCGCCACTCGGCAAACTTGGAGGGGTAGTCGCGTCTGTCGCGGCAGTATTTGCCGGGTTCGATTCCGTCGGAAATCCGGTCGCATCGCTGCTGGCGCGCGCATTTCCAAACATTTTCAGCAGCTGTGCTGCGCTCGCAATGGATGAGACGCCGTCCATGAGTGTGTGCTTTTGCAAACACCGCGCCACCAAGCGCACCATCTCACAAAGCTTTAACGCGCCGGCCACATTGCCGTTGTGCGGCGCACCTATATGCGCCCCGCGAACGCAACTTTGTTCGCGTTGAGTGGGGATGCGCACATGCGCACGACGATCAAGTTTCTAGAGATGGCGATTGGCGGCACGCTGTTGCTCGGCCTGGGCGCGTATATCGTCCAAGGCTTCGCGATGATGGTCCACGCTGTCTTGTAGGATGATTGTGGTGTGGGAGGCGTGGCAGAAGGCTGCGCCTCCCGTCTCACGCCAACGAAAACCCACGGCCTTAGCGCGTGGGTGTGGGTGGTTCGGTGCGATAATCGTAAAAGCCGCGCTTCGTTTTGCGGCCAAGCCAGCCAGCTTCAACGTATTTCACCAGCAGCGGACACGGGCGGTACTTGGAATCCGCGAGGCCTTCGTACAGAACCTGCATGATCGAGAGGCAGGTATCGAGGCCGATGAAATCCGCCAATTCCAGAGGGCCCATCGGATGATTGGCGCCTAGCTTCATGGCTTTGTCGATCGCCTCAACCGAGCCGACGCCCTCGTACAACGTGTAGATCGCCTCATTGATCATCGGCACCAGCACGCGGTTGACGATGAAGGCGGGGAAGTCTTCCGCGTTGGCGAGCGACTTGCCGAGGCTTTCGACGAACTTGATCGAGGTGTCGTACGTCTCTTGGCTCGTGGCCAAACCGCGGATCAATTCCACCAGCTTCATCACCGGCGCGGGGTTCATAAAATGAACCCCGATAAACTTATCGGGGCGATCGGTCGTAGCAGCGAGGCGGGTGATGGAGATGGACGACGTATTGGACGCCAGGATCGTCGCCGGCTTCAGCACCGGCCGGAGATCGGCGAACACCTTCTTCTTCGCATCGGCGTTTTCAACGACCGACTCGATGACAAGATCGCACACTTCAAACGCTTCGAACTTCGACGAGCCTTTGATCCGCTTCAGCGCCGCGTCCATGTCGGCTTGCTTGATCGTGGTCTTGTGAACTTGCCGGGTGAGGTTGCTGCGGATGGTTTCCAGAGCGGCGTCGATGCGGTCGGCTTCGGCGTCATTAAGGATCACGTCGTAGCCGGCCAACGCGCACACATGCGCGATGCCGTTGCCCATCTGGCCGGCGCCCACCACGCCTACCGTGCGAATGTCGTTCATCATGCTTCCGGCCATCGCCCGTCCGTCCCAAACGCCCGGGCCGACTTAGCACAGAGTCATGTTGCAGTGCAGCAACATTTTCCATGAGTCAGCAGGTCGCGGAAAGCGAGCCTAGCCGTGGAAAAATACCCTTACCAGACGCGTCAGACGCCAGCCTTGGTCAGCGCGTCCATCAGCTCTGGCACGGCGGTTTTGTAATCCGCGACCAGGCCGTAATCGGCGATCTGGAAGATCGGCGCTTCTTCGTCCTTGTTGATGGCAACGATGACCTTGGAGTCTTTCATCCCCGCCAAGTGCTGGATGGCGCCCGAAATGCCGATGGCGACATAAAGCTCCGGCGCCACCATCTTGCCGGTCTGACCGACCTGATAGTCGTTCGGCGCATAGCCCGCATCGACCGCCGCACGCGAGGCGCCAACGGCGGCGCCAAGCTTATCCGCCAGCGGGTCAAGCACGCGGTGAAACTCTTCCGACGAGCCAAGCGCGCGGCCGCCTGAGACCACTCGCTTCGCGGCTGTCAATTCTGGCCGATCCGACTTCGCCATCTCTTCCGAGACGAACGCCGATTTGAACGGGCCCGCCGGCGCCGCAACTTGCTCGATGCCGGCGCTGCCGGAATTGCCGGCGGCCTTGAACGCCGTCGGCTGCACCGTGAGCACGTGCTTGGCTTGTCCATCTTTCACGGTGACCACCGCGTTGCCCGCATAGATGGTGCGCACGAACGTGTCGGCGCCTTCAACGCCAATCACGCCGGATACCTGCGAAACGTCGAGCTTCGCCGCCACGCGAGGCGCTGCGTTCTTGCCCGTCGTGGAGGCGGGAAAGAGCACGGCGTCATAGTTCGCGGCGAGCGGCACGATCAGCGCTTCCAGCGGCTCGGCCATTTGCTTCGCCAGTGTCGCGCCATCGGCCTGCAGCACCTTGCGCACGCCATCGATCTTCGCGGCGGCCGATGCAGCAGCGCCCGCATTGGAGCCTGCGACCAGAACATCGACATCGCCGCCCATCGCCTTCGCGGCGGTGACGACCTTGTTTGTCGCGTCCTTCACCGACGCATTGTCGTGTTCGGCAATAACCAGAACGGCCATCAGAGCACCCCAGCTTCTTTGAGCTTGCCGACCAGTTCGTCAGCCGTCTTCACTTTGATGCCCGCCGAACGCTTCGGCGGCTCCGCCGTTTTTGTCGCCTTCAGGCGCGGCGCGGTGTCGACGCCGAAATCCGCCGCCGTCTTCACATCGATCGGCTTTTTCTTCGCCTTCATGATATTTGGCAGCGAGGCATAGCGCGGCTCGTTCAAACGCAAATCTGTCGTCACGATCGCCGGCAGATCGACATCGAGCGTTTGCAGGCCGCCGTCGACTTCCCGCGTCACTGTCGCCTTGTTGTCGTGCAGCACAATCTTCGAGGCGAACGTGGCTTGCGGCCAATCGAGCAGGGCGGCGAGCATTTGGCCCGTCGCGTTCGAGTCATCGTCGATGGCTTGCTTGCCGAGAATGACGAGATCCGGTTTCTCCGCCTCGATCACCGCCTTCAAAATTTTCGCGACCGCCAGCGGCTCAACTTCACCGTCAGCCTTCACCAGAATGCCGCGGTCGGCGCCAATGGCGAGCGCGTTGCGGATTGTCTCTTGCGCCTGTTCCGGGCCGATCGAGACCGCGATCACCTCACTCGCCGCGCCTTGCTTGTGCCCGCCGCCGCCTTCCTTCATGCGCACGGCTTCTTCGATGGCGATTTCATCGAACGGATTGATCGACATTTTCAAATTGGAGAGGTCGACGCCCGAGCCATCCGGCTTCACGCGCACCTTCAAATTATAATCGAGCACCCGTTTCACCGGGACGAGGACCTTCATCGTTGAAATCCCTGATTTTATCGAAGCGGGCTGGGCCCGCGAGCAATCGGCGCGGACACTAGCGGCGTAAGATTTGTCGCGTCAATGCGACTATGAGGGAAGCTGGCGCCCGCAGCCGGATCGGCAAACTCAGGCTCAAGGATCGGAACATGATTTCACGTCGTCCTCTTCTGATTGGCGCCGCTGCGGCAGGGCTCGTGACCTTGCCCGCCTTTGCGCAGACCGGTTCCGGCTTTGAGGGCGAGTGGAACGGCGCGCTGAACGTCGGGCCGCAAACGCTGCGGCTGCATCTGGTGATCGGGGCAGGCCCGCGCGCGACGATCTACAGCGTCGATCAAGGCAATGCGCGCATTCCCGCCGACAACGTGCAGATCAATGGCGCGGCCATCAGCATGAGTTTTCCCTTAGTGAACGCCAGCTATCGCGGCACGCTCGCCAACGGCCACATCACTGGTCAGTTCACCCAGGGCCAGACCTTCCCGTTGGAGTTCACGCCGGGCCCTGCGCCCACCGCTGGGGCTGCCGTCGCACCGATGCCGCCACCTCCGCCGCTCCAGCACATGAGCCAGGATGTGTTGAGCGGACTGCGCATCCAAAGCGGTGCGCCTGCGATGGCGTGCGCCGCGCGCAGCACCAATGGCCGCCACATCGCTTTCGCCGACGGCCTGCGCTGCGCATCCGGGCGCACGCCGGTGACCACGCAAGACCAATGGCACCTTGGATCGATGACCAAGTCCATGACCGCAACGCTCGTCGGCCGCATGGTCGATGCTGGGCGCGTGTCGTGGGACGATACAGCGGGCGCGGTGCTCGGCTCAGCAATCCCGGACATCCGCGCCGAATATCGCGATGTCAGCTTCCGGCACTTGCTCTGCCACCGCGCCGGCTTGCAGCCGAACATTCCGACGGAGCGCATGGGTGAGTTCCAGCGCGAGAATTCTGATCCGCGCCAAGAACGCATCGCATGGTCACGCATCGCGCTTAACCAGGATCCAGTTGGGCCGAAGGAGACGACGTTCGCCTACGCCAACAACGGCTACATCATCGCGGGCACGATGCTGGAAGTGAAGTGCGGCGCGAAGTGGGAAGATTTGATCACCGCGCAAGTGTTCAATCCACTTGGCATGCGCTCAGCAGGTTTTGGCGCGCCAGGCACACCGGGGCGGTTGGATCAACCCGTTGGCCATGCGCCCGGTCCTGCAGGGCCGCACACGCCATTTCCTCCGGGCGGGCCGATCTCTGACAATCCAGCGGTGCTGGGGCCAGCGGGACGCGTGCACGCAACGCTCGACGATGTGTTGACGTTCTGCGCCGCCCATCGCGATCGCACCGTGTTGCTACTGCCACAAACGTGGGACACGCTGCACACGCCGCCGTTCGGCGGCGACTACGCGATGGGTTGGATCAAGCGCGACAACCGCTTCTGGCACAACGGCTCGAACACGCTCTTCTACACGGAGATGACGTTCGACACCGCGACCGGCGTGGTCTGCGCGGCCGCTTGCAATGACGGCAACCTCAGCAGCGTGCAGGATCCCATCCGCACAGCGCTGCGCGACGCCGGCTTCAGCGTGATCTAGCTCACCAGCGCAGCAGTCTCGACCCAACAATGGCGCCAAGTGCTGCGCAGATAGCGATGCCGACGACGTACCAAGTCGTGACGAACGCCACTGAGTCGACCGGGCAGTACATGGCGTAAGCCATCGCGCCCAAACCGCCGGAGAGGGCGCCGATCGCCGCGCCTGAGAGCGTCAGCCGCGTCGGTGCAAACGAGCGCGCCAGCCACACCATCAGCGCTGCGGCCGGCGCCGCGAAAAGTGGAATGAGCACGATGCACCACGGGAAGCTGCCGCCCATCCATGCGTGCATGCGCGCGGCGCTCGGCATCCCCATCAGTGCGATGAAAGCGGCAAGCAAGCTCACGCCCGCGAAAATCAAGCCCGCGGTCAAGCGCCATCCAAGCGGGGAGCCTGGACGCAGTAGGCGCATCGCTAGCGGCAGAATGGTCGCCGCCGCCGCCGCAGAGAAACCGGCTTTCAGCAACACCGGCCACGTCGCCGTTCCGATATCTGGCCGCATGCCCATGAAGGTGAGCACCAGCGCCACTGCGATCGCCAACCCGCCGAGTAGCGTCAGCATCATGCGCATGCGCCATTGCGGGCGCTCGGCCGGCTCGACGTTCTTGGCGAGCATGTCGATGAGGTCGTCGGTCTTCATGCCGGGTTTTCCTCGGCCATTAGTTTCATCAACGCCTTCATGCCACGATGGATGGAGACCTTGATGTCGGAGACGCCATAGCCGGTGAGCTTCGACGCCTCTTCGACGCTGTGCTCTTGCAGCTTCACCAGTTCGATCGCGCGGCGCTGCTTTTCGGGCAGCTTCGCGAGCAGCCGCGTCACATCGCGCTTCGCATCGCCTGCTTCGAACGCCGGATCGGCATCGCCGATTTCCAAATCGTCGATGGCCGTGTGATCGCCCCGCCGCTTCTTGCGGCGGAGCAGGTCGATCAAGCGGTAGCGCGCGATGGCGTACATCCAGGCCGTCAGCGGCAAGTTCGGGTCGTACGTGTCCCGGCGAGTATGCAACGCCACCAAAGTCTCCTGGACCAAATCCTCCGCATCCTCCGGCGCGCCCCGCAAACGGTTGCGGAAATAGGGGCGCAGCAAAGCCGCCGCTTCCGTCAGGAATTTGCGGTGTGCGGCCTCATCACCTGCGAGGCCTTTGAGCAGCAATGCCCGAAGTTCGGCTTCGTCGGCCATGACCCCGTTTCATGCTCCTACGGCGGCAAAGGCCGGCCAGTTACACACGCCGTGCAGTGCGCCGGAATGGATCGGCGGGATAGACGCCCAGAATTGTGAGCGCGGTAGAGAAGAAGCGCAATTCGTCCAGCGCCAACTGAACGCGGCTTTCCTCGGTATGGCCCTCGATCTCGGCGAAGAACATGGCCGCCTCGAACGAGCCGCCTTCGATGTAGGATTCGAGTTTGGTAATGTTGACGCCGGTGGTCGCGAAGCCGCCGAGCGATTTGTAGAGCGCCGACGGCACGTTGCGCACGCGGAAAACGAAACTGGTGACGCAGGCGCCATTGTTCGGGGGAGCGTTCTCCGCCTCGCGCGCAAACACCAGGAAGCGCGTTGTGTTGTGCTCGGCGTCGGCGATGTCAGCCTTGAGAACACTCAGCCCGTGAATGTCTCCCGCCAGCGATGAGGCGAGTGCGCCGATAGATGGATCGCCAAGCTCAGCGATTTCGCGCGCAGCGCCAGCTGTATCGGCTGCTTGCACAGCGCTGACTCCGAGGTCGCGCAACAATTTGCGGCACTGGCCCAGTGCTTGCGGATGCGAGCGCACTTCGCGCAGGCCTGCGAGTGTGGCGCCCTTCACGCCCAACACCTGATGCCGGATCGGTTCGAAGCGCTCGCCGACGATAAAGAGGCCAGATTCCGGAATGAGGTGGTGCACGTCGGCGACGCGGCCAGCGAGGGAGTTTTCAACGGGGATCATCGCATACCGCGCTTGGCCTTCACGTACGGCGGCGAAAGCGTCCTCGAAGCTCGGGCACGGTAACGGTTCAAGCTCCGGATAGGCCGCACGCGCTGCAATATCCGAATTGGCGCCCGGCTCACCCTGGAAGGCGATGCGATTGCTCATGCGCGCTGGTTAGCGGAACGCGCCGGGATGCGGTAGAGGCGAAGCGCCATGAGCGTCACTCAGTCCGTTGAAGACACGATTTTGCAGCAAACGCGGCGGGGTTTGCGCACGCTTATGGCGGTGGCCAGCGCGCGTGCGCCCGGCTTGGCGAGAGTGGAAGATCTGGAAATCCCGGGCGCCGCGACGCCGCTGCGCGCGCGCTATTACGAAGCACGGGACGCAGGCGCCGCGCCGCTCATTCTCTATTTCCACGGCGGCGGCTTCGTGTGCTGCGACATCGATACGCACGACTCGATCTGTTCTTGGCTCGCGCAATCGTCGCGCGGGCGTGTTCTCTCAGTAGGCTATCGCTTGGCGCCGGAAACGCGCTTTCCTGGGCAAATCGAAGACGGCCGCGCCGCATGCGGCTGGGCGTTTCAGAATGCGCAGTGTTTCGGCGCCGCGCCCAACGCTATCGCTGTGGCTGGAGACTCTGCCGGCGCTTATCTCGCGGCAACCATGGCGCTCGAAATCAACGCGCGCTCACCCGGCGCAGTTGCGTTGCAGATTCTGCTCTACCCGCTGATCCACGTGCAGGATTCGCTTTGGGCGGATGAAGAGCTGCGCAACTTCCGTTTTTTGGGGCGTCTTGCGGCCTTCTACATTGCGCGCAGCCTTGGCGGTGAAAGTCTTCCGTCGCTACTCGATGTTGATCTGTCGCATGCGCCGCCAACCATCGTGGCCGGCGGCGGCGCCATGGATCCGGTGCGCGCCGACGTGAAGGCCTTCATCGACAAGCTTCGCAAGGCTGGCGTGCGCGTGAATGAGCGAAAATACCCCATGCTGGCGCATGGCGGGCTCAATTTCACCGCTTACTCGAAAATCGCGACGTCCGCGCTTCAAGAGGTTGGCGAACTGGCGCGCAGCGAACTTGCGCGCTAGTTTGGCGCGGGGGTTGTTGGGAGTAGGGCGATGCGATTCGGTTTGATTGTGTGTGCCGCTGTGTTGGCGCTCGGCGCTTGTACGCGCATTGGTGCGACGCGCCCCAGCTCAGTTGCTGAAGTCCCCGGCTGCGAAGCGACCGCGACCGGCGAATGGCGCGCCAGCCCGCAGGCGACGTATCAAGTGCAAGCCTCGAGCTCGGGCCCCGATTGCACGCATTCAGTGGCGACGATCGCGGTACGCGACTCCAGCGGCAAAGTGTTGTGGGCGGACGCGGCGGCGAGTGAGCATTTGATGACGCTCGCGCCCGCGCGCGAATTGCCGGCTATGCAACGGGCGCTCGCGGAATGGATTGACTCCAACAATCGCACCATCGCCACAAGCTCGGCGCTGCCCGATTGGCCGCAAGGCGCAACCGCGCCGCAGAACGGCGAATTTCCGTTCTATCCTGAACACGACCTTGATCGCGACGCCTACATGGCGCTGCGTACCGCCAACGTACCGGTGTTCTGCTACGTGCAAGGTATGGAAAGTATGGCGTGCGTCGCGCTGCAGAACGGCGAAATGACCAAAGTCGGCGTGCAGACTTTCCCGGGTTAAGGCGCGGCTACGCCATAACCTTGGTACACACTCGCCACGTTGGCATCGCGCGCCGTTGCGGCGGCCATGTCGGCTTGGCCTTCAGCAGTGCGTCCGAGGCGCAGCGCGGCGATCCCGCGGCCGTACAGATAGGCGGCGTTGGTCTCGGCGCGGCGCACCGCTGAATCGTAGTCGTTCCAGGCGTCCTGATTGCGATTTTGCTTCAGGCTCAACAGCCCACGGCTCATGAAGTAGGCGGCGTTGTCCGTCGCATTGATGGCCGCATCGCAGCGCACGCGGGCGCTATCAAGTTGGCGGCCAGATATCACGCGCGCCCAGCAAGCGTTGTTGTTGAATTCCGCATTGTTGGGGGCAAGGTTCACGGCCTGATCAAAATCTGCGATGGCGTGATCGGCATCATTGCGCCCATTTTGATAGGTGAGGCCGCGCCCATTGAAGGCGATGGCGCTGGGCTCAAGGGCGATGGCAGCCGTGAAATCCGTCACCGCGGAATCGTAGCGGCGCAAATCGTAATTTGCCTTGCCGCGTGAGAGCAGTGCATCGCCGTATTGCGGATTGACGCGCAGCGCTTCCGTCCACTGGCTGACCGCGTCCTGTTTGTGGCCCTGCGCTTCGTACGCCTTGCCGAGATTATAGTAGGCGAGCGCGTAGTCGGGGTGCGCTGACAGCGCTGCCTGATAGTCGGTCACAGCGGCGTCGAAATTGCTCTCGGAGAAATAGACGTTGCCGCGCTCAAGGTGCGCATCGGCCAGTGCGGGGTTGAGTTCGAGGGCGCGATTGTAGTCGACCAGCGCATTCGCCAAATCGCGCGCGCCGTATTGGTAGGCGTGGCCGCGATTGTAGCGGAAGAGCGCGTCGTCGCGGAGCGCGATCGCGGCGCTGTAGTCGGCAATGGCGTGCGTGTAATCGTGCAGGCCGAACTCATAGACGCTACCGCGATTGTTAATCGCCTCCGCATGATTGGGATTCGCCGTGATCGCCGTGTTGTAGTCAGTCAGCGCATCGTTGAACTGGCCGAGCGCATTCCGCGCCGTACCGCGCCCGTAATAGACATCTGGCTGCTGGAAGTTGTGCGCGAGCGCTTGCGTGTAGTCGTCAGCCGCTTGCTGACTGTTGTGCAGGCTCATATTGGCGTTGCCGCGATTGAAGTAGGCGATGCCGATATTGACGTCGGACTCGCGGTTGCCCTGGATGATCTGCGAGCATGTCTCCACGGCCTGCTGTGCGGCGCCGACGTTCACGCATGCAGCCCAAAGCTGGGCGCGGGTCAGCGGCGCTGGGACGGTGGCTGGCGCAGAGGGTGCGGTAGCGGATGCGGTTTGGGTCGGCGCAACCGCTGCGGCGCCTGGCGCAGGCGTGTTTTGTGCCCACGCCGCCTGCGCGCTGAGCGCTAGCGCCGATGCCGCCAACGCGAATGCATTGCGCATGACCCGCCTCCGCAGGTGAGATTCAGCCGCCAACCGAAAAACGGCAAGCGTAATTTGCTTTGATTACCGCTTCGCCAGAATGGCGCGCGCGGACTCAAGGTCCGCGGGACTGTCGACGCCCTTCGGAAAATCCGAAATCGCGTCGGCGAAAATGCTCATGCCCATTTCGAGCGCACGCAATTGTTCCAATTTCTCGCGAAGTTCCAGTCGCGACGGCGGCGCTGCCACGAAGCGCGCCAGTGCCGTGCGCCGATAGGCGTAGATTCCGACATGACGCTCGACCGGCCCGTCGCCCCAAGGCGCCGGCGCGCGCGTAAAAGCGAGACAACGCCCATCGGCGGCGCGAATGGCTTTCACGACATTTGGATTGTTGCGGTCCGCTTCGTTTGACGAGGGCGACACCAACGTTGCGATGTCCGCGCTTGGCTTCAGCGCGGCGAGCGCCCGCGCGACATCTTCGGCGCGCATGGTCGGCATATCGCCCTGCAAATTCACCGCGACATCGAAACGATTGTTCGGATCGAACGCTTCAAGCGCCGCATGCACGCGGTCTGAACCTGAGGGAAGATCGGGATCGGTGAGCACCGCTTCCGCGCCTGCCGTACGCGCCGCTTCCGCCACTTCCGGTTCGGCAGCGGCGACCAGAACCGGCCCGGCTTGGGCGGCGCGCGCCAGCTCCACCATCCAGGCGATCATCGGCTTGCCCGCAATGTCGGCCAGCGGCTTGCCGGGCAAGCGCGTTGACGCCATGCGCGCCGGGATTACGACCACGGAATTCATAGCTGCGAGCCTTGCCGTGCGGCGGTTCGCCGCGCAAGGCCACGAGCCCCGCGACGTTTTTGCGGCCCCGTCTTGGCGAGCCGCGCAACGCAGGCCATAAGCGGCGCGTCTTTGACTTCGGGCCGGCGGCAGGACAGCGAATGAGCGATCTGAGGACCAATTCCATTCTAGGCGCGACCTTGGGCGCGGTGCTGGGTGTGATGGCCATCGGCGTGTTCGCGAATGGCCTCGTGCATCCGAACTACCCCGAAAAGGCCGGATACCTGCCTGAAGTGGCGGCGGAAGACTCGGGCGGTGGTCCGGCCGCACCCGCGGGTCCGCCGGATTTTGGCCGCTTGTTCGCCGATCAAACCCAACTGGCTTCGATGGTGACCCACGGCCAGCAAGTGACCGCAGTTTGCGGCGCCTGTCACGATTTCACAGCTGGCGGCCCCAATCGCACCGGTCCGGATCTGCATGATGTCTTCGGCCGTCACTCGGCCGTGCATCCGGGCTTCGACTATTCCGACGCCATGAAGGCGCACAACGTGACGTGGGATTATCTCACGCTGAACACCTTCCTGACCTCGCCGAGCTCAGCCGTCCCCGGCACCCGCATGGCCTTCGCTGGCATCCATAACGAAAACGATCGTGTCGCTGCGATCGCGTATCTGCGCTCGATCTCGCCGAACAACGTACCGCTGCCAGCGCCGTTGCCGGAAGCAGCGCCAGCCGCAGGCGCCACGACGACGGCGACGACGACTACTGCTCCAGCAGCGGGTGGCGCAGCGACGCCAGCCGCGCACCCGACGCACTAATTATTGTTGCGCCGGCGGTTGCGCGCCGAGCGGCTCGCCCTTGGCTTCGCGGTAAGCGCTCTCGACCAGTGCATCGAGCGCATATTGCTCGAACCAATAGCGTAGCCAGCGGTTCGATCCGCCGAACCTTTCGTAGTCTGCGGCGAAGTGCGTGTGCGCCTGCGCAGTGATGCTTTCCACAGTGGCCCCTTGCGTCGCGAGCGGCGCAACGAATGCACGCACCTCACTAATGAAGCGAATGAGCAGATCTATGTAAGCGCGATCGCGCAGCGCCTCACCGTGTCCCGGAACGAGCACTGCAAAGTTTTGCGCACGAACGTGCCGCAATGTTGTGACGAACTCGCCAGGCCATGAGTCCCCGAGGTAGGGGATTGGCCAAACGACAACGTCGCCCGTCGCCAATACGCGCTGACGCGGCAACCACACTTCCACATCGCCGTTCGTGTGTGCGCGTCCCTCAAAACGCGCCTCGATCGGCGACAGCGTGTCGGGCAAGCTGAGGTGATCGGTGAAGGTGCGGGTCGGCATCACGATGTAGGTGCCAGGCGTGTCGGCGGCGCGAATGGACAGTGCGTGCAGCGCATGCGCCCAACCCTCGCGCTCTTCGGGGCTTAGATTTTGATCCTCCGTTTGAGGCCGGATTTGATCGACATAGGTATGCGTCAGCGTTTCAATGCGGCGAGCTTCCCAAGCCGGATCGGGATGAAAGGGATAGGTCACAAGCGGGGAGTTGAAGTCGTTCCGTGTTGCTTCGGACGCAATTACTTCGACGTTTGGCCACGCTTCCCTGATCGCTGAAACGCCGGTCGGATGATCAGGGTGCCAGTGCGTGATGATTATCGCGGTCACCGGCTTGGAGGTAATCCGCCGCACCGCCGTCACCGCGCGTGCGCCGTCGCCGTGGGTCGCGCCGCTGTCGACCAGCACCACGCCATGTGATTGTTCGATAATCGTTACATTGCCCACAACGCCCGCAAAGTTCGGCTGGGCTTGGCGCATCATCCAGACGTGCTCGGCCACCGGCTCGACGATTTGCAGGAACGGATCGATGGCCTCTGCTTGCGGCGCCGGCGCTGGAGGAGCGGTGTTGGGCGTTGCACACGCGCTCAACGCCAATAGCGAAAGGCCAGCCGACAACGATATCCGCAAAGCATGCTGCACGCCCGTCTCCTCATTCCGCGCAGCGCATGCTGCGTTCGGCGCGCTTGTCTTGACAGGCTGGAGGGCGGGCTGAACTAAAGAACGGCTAAGGAAAATATAAAGCCTGGGATGAGCGGCTTGAATCATAAGACGGACGCGATTCAGATCGGCGAATGGAGCTTTACGCCAGCTTCCGCCGAGCTGATGCGCAACGGCCAACGCCGGGCGCTCGAAGACCGCGCCGCGCGCGTTTTGGCGTTGCTCGCCGCGCAACGCGGCGACGTGGTGAGCCATGAGGACATCATCGCCAAGGTTTGGGGCGGACGTTCGGTCAGCGCCAACAGCGTGGCCGTGGTGATCGGCGATTTGCGCAAGGCGTTGGGTGATGACGCGAGAGCCCCGCGCTTCATCGAAACCGTTGCGAAGCGCGGGTATCGCCTGGCAGCCGCCGAGAACGCCGTGACCAATCCGCGGCGCACACGCATTATGATGGGAGTGGCTGCTGCCTCTGCAGCTTTGGTGTTCGGCGGCGCATTGCTGGCGTCGATGGCCATGCGCGCGCCGGCGCGGACGGCGGTGGCGATTGCGGAGGTCAGCAATGAAACCGGCGACGCGCGTTTTGCGCCGTTGGCCCGGGCTGTCACGGAACTGGTTGTTTCGAACACGTCGTCTAATCCGCAAGCGCTCAATGTACGACGTGGAACGCAGGGCGGGGATGCAGCGCGCGTGATTGTGAACGGCCGGCTGATTATGTGGAGCGGGCATCCTTCGGTTTCGCTGAGCGCGGTGGATCAGCGGACTCGACAGGTGGTGTGGTCTGGGATTGCGCCGGGGCCTGAGGATAGCTTGCCCAGTCAGGTGCGTGAGCAGATCGACGACTTGAAATCGGCGCTCGCTGGCAATCCACAGCAACGCCTCTGAATGCAAGTGGCCGCGCCCTTGCGAGCGCGGCCACTGAAGTCTGATCGGGTCTCGCTTTAGGAGGCGAGGCCGAACGATGGGCGTTGCACGGGTTGAATGGTTTCGCCCGAAACAATCGTTTGGCCGAGCAGTTCGAGGAAGGCGTCGCCCTTGTCGGTGCGTTCCACGAACACGTTGCGGCCGTCCTTCGGATCGCGGCGGCGTTGCACGAAACCGAGCCGTGACAGCGTGTCGAGCGCCCGGGTGATCGCCGGCTTGCCGACGTTCAAGGCGCTGGCCAGGCCGCGCACCGTGTGCGGCGCCGGTTGCAGACGGACGGTCATCAGCACGGCCATTTGCCGGGCGGTGAGATCCGGAGCGTCGGAACGCACGGTCGAAACCGTGACCCGCCGCCACAAATCCAAGGCTTCTGTCGAATTGCGCGCGAGCTCCATGTCGCTCCCCTTCATTGCCAATAGGCAAAAAGTGCCGGGCTCCGTGAGTCGGTTCAAGCCCGAAACACAAGATATTGTGCATCCGAAGCAGATTTCCACACAAACTGTAGATTTCGGATGTGGAACTAGCTTTTACCGAAACGGGCTTTCAGCACCTGCCAGCAAGCGCGCAGAGTTTGCGCTTCGCCGCCGGATGGCCGCGACGGGCGCTCCTTGGGGGCCCAAGCGAAGATGTCGAAGTGCGCCCAGGCCGGCGCGTCGACGAAACGGCGTAGGAACAGCGCTGCGTAGATCGAACCGGCAAAGGCGCCATCGCCAGTATTTTTGAGATCGGCGATGGGTGAATCCATATCGCCTTCGTACGCATCCCAGAGTGGCATGCGCCAAATCGGATCCGATGTTTCGGTTGAAGCAGATGCGAGCTCCGCCGCGAGCGCATCGTCGTTTGCGTAGAACGGTGGAATGTCTGGGCCGAGCGCGGTGCGCGCGGCACCGGTGAGTGTTGCGAAGTCGAGCAACAGCGCGGGCTTGTCTTCACTCGCGCGCGCGAGCGCATCGGCAAGGATCAAGCGGCCTTCGGCATCGGTGTTGTCGATTTCGACCGTCAAACCTTTGCGGCTCTTAATGATGTCACCAGGCCGGAAGGCATCGCCAGAAATGGCGTTCTCAACGACGGGCAGGAAGAGATCGAGTTTTACGGGCAGTTTCGCGTCCATGACGATCTGCGCGAGCGCGAGCGCATGCGCCGCACCGCCCATGTCTTTCTTCATCAAGCGCATGCCGCTCGACGGTTTGATATCGAGACCGCCGGTATCGAAAGTCACGCCTTTGCCAACGATCGCCAGACGCGGCGCGCTGGCGTCGCCCCAGGAGAGGTGCAGCAAACGCGGCGCTTGCAACGCAGCGCGCCCGACCGCGTGAATAAGCGGATAGCCCGCATCGAGCAGCGCTTCGCCGACTATGGCCTTGAACGACGCATCATACTTGCGCGCTACGGTCTCGGCAGCTTCGTGCAGCGCCTCAGGCCCCATGTCGTTGGTGGGCGTGTTGACGAGGTCGCGCGCGAGCCAGGAGGCCATCACCAGGCGCGCGGCTTCCGCCATGTCCGCGCCATCCGGCGCTGAGAGCCGCGGCGCGGGGCGCTTGCGCTTCTTGTAGCGATCGAAGGCGTAGGCGCCCAAACCCCAGGCCACGGCGACAGAGGTCGCCGCGAACTCGCGCGGCGCGGAGGCAATGCGATAGTCGCCCGCCGGTAAATGTTGCGCGAGCGCACCCATCGCCATGGCGTTCGCCTTGTCGCCAACGCCGAACAGCACCCGCTCGATCGATCCGTCCGTTGCCGGAACGAGCAGGATGCGCCCGTTCTGTGCCGTGAAGTCGTGCGCTGCCGCGAGCTTGCGCAGCATCTCGGAGTGCCGCTCGACCCACTGGCTCCATTCGCCGGTGCGGATAGCGTGGATCGGGGTGGTGGAGGCGTCGCCGCCGTTCAGAAAGGGAAGGGTCTCAGTCATCTGCGGTGCCTATACGCCGTTAGCGCTTTGTTGAGCATGTCAGGAGCAGCGTCCACGCCAATGTGAGGATTCTGTCCACATGTCTCGTATCGCCTTGAGTTTGTTGGCCGCCACGTCGCTGGCGGCGTGCGCAACGACTGGACAGCACGCCACTGCCGCGGGCGGCAACACGGCGCTCGCTCAAAATAACCCCAGCAACGCCGCGCCCCAGCAGCGTGCCACGCGCGCGACGCCGGCGCGCACGACGCCGGACCGGCACGCGCGCGAGGTGATCACGCGCCAGGACATGCTGACGCAAATGGCGTTCTGGGCCGGCGAGTATGACACGTTCCCGAATGACCTCGAGGCGGCGCAACGGTTTGCCGACACGCTGCGCAAGGGTGGGCGCGCCGATCGTGCGGCTTCGGTCGCGCAAGAAGCGCTGCAGCGCTTCCCACAAGATCGCGCGCTCACGTTGACGTACGGGCTGGCGCAGATCGCGGCGCGCAATCCGCAAGAGGCGCTGCGGCCGCTGGCCTCGGTCGCGAGCCTTGATGCGCATGATTGGCGGGTGCGCTCGGCCTTGGGTGCGGCGCTCGATCAACTCGGGCGCTACACAGAAGCGCGTCAGGCTTACACAGAGGCGTTGGCTATTCAGCCGAACGAACCGGGCGTGCTCACCAATATGGGCGTGTCGCATTTGATGGAGGGTGATCCGGCCGCGGCTGAGCCCATTCTGCGCCAAGCGGTGGCGCAGCCGAATGCGCCCGCGGAAGCGCGGCAGAATTTGGCGGTGGCGATTGCGCTGCAGGGCCGGTTCGACGAAGCGCAACAACTTGAGCGCATCGATCTGCCGCCGGCGACGGTCGCCGCGAACATGCAATACCTGCGCGGGCTGCTGAGCGACCCGCATCGCTGGGGCGATGTGGGCCGCCACCCAGGGCGCTAAGACGTATCACTGAGAAGCGGGAAGTAGGCGAACGCACCGCTTGGGCGTAGCGCGCGCAGCGCGCGTCGCACTTTGATAGGGCGGCGCCGTGTGAGGCCGCACGGCAAGCGGCGGAGCAGGCGGGCAACGAGCGCATCGATGTTCTGCGTCAGGCGCGTGATGCGCTCGCGCAGATCTTTCGAACGCAAGGAGCGCCGGAACTTTGAGCCAAAGACAGCGCGCGAAAGGCCTCGCCCTTTGCGCCGATATTCGGCGACACCCTTGCGTGGCGTGACGGGGCGCACGAGGCGCACGAGGCGGAGCACGATGATCGCGACGACGGTGCGTTCGATCCTGTCGAGCCAGGCGTGGCCCACAATGTGTGCCTGTTTGGAGAGGGGCGCGAAGGCTGCGGCTGTATCGAGAAACCCAACGAACCACTTCAGCCAAAGCATCGCCCAGCGGTGAAACCGCTGGAGACGAAGATCGGAAATGGGTTGGGCGACAAAGCGCATGGGCGCGAGTGTACGCGCGGTTCAAGCGGGTCGAATTGGAGGTGTCCAACCCAACACATTTTTCGCTGCCCGATTGATTGTTTTCAACGCGATAGGGGCCGGCGTTTCCTCTGGATTGAGGCGACCTAGTCCGCCGATGTTAGAGATAGGACAGCCACCAATCGCTGCGCGTGCGTTTGACGTTCATCCACCAGCGGCAGAACGGATAGAGGATCACCAGCACCAAGAGCCAGGCGACGTACACGACGCCGAGCGAGAACCCTAAGCCTTGCAGCCGCTCAGGATGCGCGAAAACGTTGGCGAACATATTGAAATAACCGCTCGCGTCGCGGCCTAGCGTGATGTGCGCAGCAATGGTCAACGCATGCGCGAGATAGATGTGCAGCAGGTAGGCGAACAACGGCACCGCGCCGAATGTCACCAAGAACCGGCTCGCCGCGCCATTGAGGCGCGCGAGCACCGGTGTCAGGCAGAAGACGATGCCGAGTGTCGCGAGCGTGAAGTCCAGCGATGGCGGATATTTCTGCACGTCGAGGAAGCGCATCAGCGTAGAACCCAGATCGCCTTGCCACGTCCATTCGCGTGGATCGCCGTAGTGATTGAACAAGCGCAGCGCGAAGAAGGCTGCGAGCATCGATGATCCGAGCGCCAACAATGTGCGATCGCGTTCTTGGGCAGGAGCGAGGAAGATGGGGGCGAGGCCGTATCCGAAGGCCATGACGCCAATCCACGGCAGGACGGGATAGGCGAAGACGCCGATCGGGACGCCGTTCACGAAGAGAGGTCCTCGCTCGTGCAGAAATCGCCACAGCGGCGCCCATGCGCCGAGTTGATCGGCGTGAATCGGATCGAGCAAATTGTGCCCAGCAATGATGGCGAGACCAACGCCGAGCACGGCGCGACGCGGCAGCCACACAAGCGCGGCGAGCGCAATCATCGACCATCCAATGGCCCAGAACACCTGCAGAAACAGTGCCCACGGAATCCAAAATGACCACCCGAAACTGATGATTGTCATCTCGAGGAAGATGAGCCACAGCCCTCGCGTCAGCAGGAAGCCAGAGAGCGTCGGCGTGTCTTTGCCCTTTGCGGCTTGTAGATATGCGGAGACGCCTGCGAGCAGAACGAAGGTCGGCGCGCAGAGATGCGTGATCCAGCGTGTTGCGTAGAGGATGGGCGTGGTGTGCGCGGGGTCGAGTGGGTTGAACGTGTGTGAGGTGTTGTGAAAGAAGTCTCGCACGTGGTCGAGCGCCATGATCACGATGACGAGCCCACGCAAGACGTCGACCACAGCGAGGCGCGTTCCCGCAATCGCTGCATCGGACGCGCGCGGCTGAGCGCCGGCGACAGCTCCTGCGTCCATTGATGAAACTCCCCACGTCACGCTCCCCAGCGCGCTTGCGTCGTAGCGCGCGCGATTTCCGCACCAACTCAAGTTTGCGTGAGATCACACGTTGCGCGCGCACGATTTAGCGATAGCGTGTCCGATATGCCCATGCAGGTGGGGCGCCGTTGGGGGAAGCCATGCGGAAAACTTTGTTGGCTTTGGCGCTGGCATGCAGCGTCCCAGTGCTGCTGTCGGGCTGCGCCACAAGCGCCAGCGTTGCGTCTGCGCCGATTAGCGCTGGGCGCACGCAATCCTTCGACGCGCCATACGATGCGGTGAAGAGGGCGGCGGTCGACGCGGTTCGCGGCTTGCGTCTCGATGTTCAAAACACGGACGAGACGCCCGAACGTTTCCAAATCCAGTTTACGAAATCCGTGAGTGCGTTCAGCTGGGGCGAGGTCGGCGTCGTCAATGTTGTCCGCGGCGATAATGCGAGCACAACGGTTGTTTACGTGCACACGCAGAAGCGGGATCAGCTGCAGGTGACGGGCACGTCTGAACGCCAATTCGCGGAGCAGATCTTTGCGCGTATCACGGCGTCACTGGCGGCGGCGCCTCAGTGATGCAGCATGTGGCTGACTTGGATCAGCGCGGGGCCGATGATGACGGCGAAGAGGACGGGCAGGAAGAACACGATCATCGGCACGGTGAGCTTCGGCGGCAGTGAGGCGGCTTTCTTTTCCGCTTCCGACAAACGCAGCTCGCGGTTTTCCTTGGCCATCACGCGCAGCGCTGAGCCGACGGGCGTGCCGTACTTTTCGGCTTGCGTCAGGGCCATGGCGACGGACTTCACCCCGGGATGGTTGGTGCGGCGCGCCAGGTTTTCGTAGGCCATGCGGCGCTCGGGCAGGTAGGAGAGCTCGGCGGTGGTGAGGCCGAGTTCTTCGGCGAGTTCGACCGACGCGGTGGCGATCTCTTGGCCGACGCGCTGCAGCGCCATTTCAACCGACATGCCGCTTTCAACGCAGATCAGCATCATATCGAGGCTGTCTGGGAAGGCTTGCATGATCTTGGTTTTGCGGTTGTCGGCGCGATTCTTGAGGTACATGCCGGGCGCGTAGAAGCCGAGCGCCGCGCCCCCGACGACGGCGGCGATCTTATAGTGGAACGGCCAAGCGTGGCCGATGGTGAGAATGTAGAACAGGCCGAACGCGGCGAAACCGATCGGCAGCGCGGCGCGATAGAAATAGAACATGGTCTGCGCGGCGTGACCGCGAAGGCCGGCGCGGATCAGCTTTTCGGTGAGCGTGTCGTCGGCCAACGCCTTTTGCAGGTTGAACTTGTCGACGAGGCCCTTGGCGAAGGAGTTGGCGTCCTTGTGCTGAAGCGTGGCGTTCTTGGCCAGATCCGCGCGCGACTTCTTGCGGAGCTCCTCGCGGCGCTTGGCGACTTCTTTGAGGCGTGTGCCGAGCTTGTCTTCGCTCAGCATGGGGCCGGCGACTGTCACCACAGTCGCAAAGCAAGCGCCGGCGCCGAGCACGGCCGCAATCGTCATGGGGTCGATCAGCGTTTCGATGAGTTGATTGGCCATGGCGCGCTCAGAACTTGAAGTTGACCATCTTGTGCATGATGAAGATGCCCATCGACATCATGACCACGCAGCAGATGAGAATGAAGTTGCCGACCGGATCCGTGAACAGGATCGAGATGTATTGCGGGCGTGTGAAGTAGACCATGCCCATCACGAAGAGGGGCAGCGCGCCGATGATCATCGCCGACGCCTTGGCTTCGGCGGACAGCGCCTTCACTTTCTCCTTCATCAGCTTGCGCGAGCGCAGCACGGAGGAGAGGTTGCCCAGCGATTCCGAGAGGTTGCCGCCCGTCTTTTGCTGAATAATCAGCACGATGTTGAAGAAGTTCACTTCCGGCAGCGGCATGCGGTCGTACATGCGCTGCAGGCTGGCATCGAGCGGCACGCCCATGGCTTGCGCGTCGACGAGCATTTGAAATTCGGTGCGCAGCGGCTCGGGGCTTTCGCCGGCGATGATGCGCAAGCACTGGCCGAGGGGCAGACCGGACTTCACGCCGCGGACGATGACGTCGATGCCGTCGGCGAGCTGGTTGCCGAACTTTTTCTGCCGTCCGCCGACCATGAAGCCCAGCACCCAGCGCGGAATGCCGAACAAGCCGACGAAGAAGCCGATCGCAGCGCCGATCAAACCCTGGAGCATAAGGCCGGTGAAGCCGAGCACCGCCGCAAGCACGCCTGCTGCGATCCAGTAGGCGGTTGGTGTGAGGTTGAGACCGGCCTGCGCCAACATGCCCTTTACGGAGAGACGGCGCTTGCGTGACTGCTTCTCGGTGAGTGTGAGTTCTTTCAGCGCTTCAGCGTTGGTTTGCTTGCGCTTCAGCGCGGCGTTGTCGACCGCTTGCTTACGGCGATCGACTGGCTTTGACGCGTTGACTGCCGCTTTAACGCGCTTCGACGCCGTCGCCGGCTGGCCGCCACCCGCGAATGCGAAACCAACGCCGCCGACAGCGAGAAAGGCCAGAACGGCGAAGAGGATTTCCATTACGCGTTCTCCGCTTCGTCCAGAGCCAGCGCCAATTCCTTCTCAAGGCCGAAATAGCGTGCGCGCTCCCAAAAGCGCGGACGGCCAACGCCCGTCGCCTTGTGGCGGCCGATGATGCGCCCGTTCTGATCTTCGCCTTGAATTTCGTAGAGCAGGATGTCTTGCGTGATGATGGTCTCACCTTCGAGACCCATCACTTCGGTGATCTGTGTGATGCGGCGCGAACCGTCGCGCAGACGCGCGGCTTGGATGACGACGTCGACGGCGGCGACGATGATTTCGCGGATTGTTTTCGGCGGCAGCGAGAAGCCGCCCATGGTGATCATGGATTCAAGACGCGAGAGGGCTTCGCGCGGCGTGTTGGCGTGCAGCGTGCCCATCGAGCCGTCGTGGCCGGTGTTCATGGCTTGCAGCAAGTCGAACGCCTCGCTGCCCCGGACTTCGCCGACGATGATCCGCTCAGGACGCATCCGCAGGCAGTTCTTGACCAGATCGCGCATCGTGACCTGGCCGGTGCCTTCCAAGTTGGGCGGTCGCGTTTCCAGGCGCACCACGTGTGGCTGCTGCAGCTGCAATTCGGCGGCGTCTTCGCAGGTGATGACGCGTTCGGTTGGATCGATGAAGGCGGTGAGGGTGTTGAGCAGGGTGGTCTTGCCCGAGCCGGTACCCCCGGAGATCAGAATGTTGGCGCGGCAAGCGCCGATGATCTGAAGGATCTTGGCGCCCGCCGGTGAGATTGAGCCGAACTCAACCAGGTTGGAGAGCTTCAGCTTATCCTTTTTGAACTTCCGGATGGTGAGCGTCGGGCCATCAATGGCCAGCGGCGGCACGATGACGTTGACACGAGAGCCGTCAGGCAAGCGCGCGTCGCAGATTGGCGAGCTTTCATCAACGCGGCGGCCGACCTGGCTGACGATGCGCTGACAGATGTTCATCAGTTGGCCGTTGTCGCGGAACCGGATGCCCGTCTTGGAAATCTTGCCCGCAACTTCGATGAACACCGAGCCTGCGCCGTTGACCATGACGTCGGCGATGTCGTCGCGCGCGAGAAGTGGCTCGAGCGGGCCGTAGCCCAAAACGTCGTTGCAGATGTCGTCGAGCAGGCTTTCCTGCTCGGAGATCGACATGACGACGTTCTTGATCGAGATGATCTCGGCGACGATGTCGCGGATTTCGTCGCGTGCGCTTTCACTATCGAGCTGCGCCAGCTGCGTCAGGTCGATGGTTTCGATCAGCGCGTTGAAGATCGTCGACTTGACGCGGTAGTACGCTTCGGAACGGAATTCGGGCGTTTCGCCGACTTCCGCTGAAGCCTGCATGCGCGCATTGGTGTTGGCAGGCGGAGCGGGAGCGGGGCGCGTGGACGCCGCTGGCTTTGGCGCAGCGACCGCCGCCTGCACGCGCGCAGCCGACGGCGCCGTGGGCGCTGTCGGCGATGCAGGCGCAGCGTTGGGTGCGTCGCTTCGCTTTCCGAACATTTAGTCCCCTAGCGCTTCAGGAACGGGATCATGCCCGAGCGAGACGTCTTCTTCGTCTCGACCGGTTTGCGGCCCGTCAGGGAAGCGGCGAGTTCGTCGATCGCCAACGCGGTCTTTGACTGCGCGGCGACTTCGCCAATCATTTGTCCGTTGTTCGCGGCCATGCCAAACAGAGCAGGGTCGAACGGGAACGACGCCACAGGCTCTTGCCCAAGCGCTTCCGCGAAATCCTTGAACGGAATTTCCGGACGCTTGGGCACGCCAACCATCGACAGCGCCACGGCGGGTTGGCTGTCATAGGGGCGCATCGCCTTCAGCAGGTCGAGAATGTTCTTGGTGTTGCGCAGGCTCGCGAGATCGGGGCCGGCGACGATGATGACGTCATCAGCGGCGAGCAGCGTTTGCTTCACCCACGAGGTCCAGATGTGCGGCAGATCGAGCACCACAAACGGGCTGGTGCGGCGCACGCGATCGATGACGATCTCGAAGGCGCTGTGGTCGAGTTCGAACTCGCGTTCAAGCGTCGCCGGCGCCGTGAGCATCATCAAGCGCTGCGTGTGTTTGGTGGTGACGCGATCGAGGAAGACGTCATCGACGCGATCCGGCGCGGTCAGCGCATCGGCAATCGATTGCGGCGGATCTTGGTTGAAGTCGAGCGCGGCGGTGCCGAAGGAGAGGTCGAGGTCGAGCAGGGTCGCGCCAGCTTCCTGACGCTCGGCGATCGACCAGGCGAGGTTGTGCGCCAGCGTCGAGGCGCCGACACCGCCACGTGCGCCAATCACCGCGATGACGCGGCCCGCGAACGGCTTGTCGGAACTGACATAAAGGCCGCACACCGTGCGGATCATGTCGATCGGCTGGATCGGCGGCACGATGTATTCGCTGACGCCGCGCGACATCAGTTCGCGGAAGAGGGCGATGTCGTTGACGGCGCCGATGATGACCACCTTGGTGCCGGCCTCGATGACCTGCGCCAGGCGATCCAAGCTGTGTAGCATCGAGGGCCCCTGCATCATCGTGTCGAGGATGAGCAGATTGGGGCTGGCTTGCGTTGCGAAGCGCACGACGGCGGCGTCGATGCCGCCTGGCTCAACCGAGACTTCCGCGCGCGCCATGCGGCGATCGGCGGTGATGGCGGAGATGATGTCAGAGATTTCGGGGCGGTCGCAGCAGGCGTGAATGGTGATGCGCGGCACCGGCTGTTCGGTGGAGCGCGTGTCGTCCCGTGTCAGCGGCGCATGCACTTGGGGCGTTACCGCGGGCGCATTCAGTGCGAACGGATCGTCGCCGCTCAGCGCATGGGCGGCGGCGCTTTCGTTGGCCGTGGCTGGCGCCGATGGTTCGTTGTCGAACGGCGGCGCATTGCCTTCGATCTCGCCCAGACCAAATTCGGTATCCTCTTCGAGGACGAAATCGTCTTCGTCGTCGAGGCGCCACGCTGGATCAGGATTGCTCATGCTTCCTATGCCCTATTGTGAGGCGACGTTGCTGACAGTGGAGCGTTCGTCTGCGTCGCGCGTGGCGTGCGTGGTTTGACCGGCGCGATAGGCTTCCATAACGGTGGTGCGGCGGTTGGAGTCGCGTGGTGCGTCCGGACGGGGCTGCAGCAGATCGCTTGGATCTTCGATTTCTGCGGCGAGGTTTGCCTGCATGGCGCAGCCGAAGCTGCGCCAGGCCTGATTGTCTTCCTGGTGCGCCAGGTCTTGCGTGTAGATCGGCGCGCATTCCGGCGCTTGCGCTTCAAAGCGCGCGAAGGTCACGACGATCGGCGCGCTAGCATTGTCGCCGGCATCGTAGGTCGAGCCTGCAACCGCGCCGTATGACACGCCGTTGTCGACCAGCGACATGCGCGTTTGACCCGCAAGCATCGACGCTGCGCTTGCATTAGGGCTGCCCGACGGCGTGCTAAGAATAAGTGCGCCGTGGCCGTAGCGGAGATAGGCGCTTGCGAAGTCGCGCAGATCACTGCGCGCTTTGTCGGTGAGCATCGTATCGCCGTTCGCGACGGTGATTTCCATGCGCGCCGAAGTTTGCGTCACTTCGATCACGTGGCTATCGGCGCGGGTTGGCGCGGGGCTGATGTTGACTGGCGGCGTGGCGCTCAGCGCGCAAGCGCCGAGCGTGCTCAAGCCAAGCAGCGCGAAGGGGAGACGGGGCGACATGGAGAGCCTCATTCGATGACGTGTCCGTGCGGCCCTTGCAGGCCCTCAGGTTGCCCGTTGGCCGATTGCGGCGGGCGATAGATGGCGTTGAGACGGCCAGTGAGCAGGCTTTCGCCTTCGGTTGGGTTCATGAAGCCGTCGGCCGGCGTGCGGATGTTGCCCGGCGATGTCGGGCGCACGAGGTACGGCGTCACGATAATGACCAGCTCGGTTTCGTTGTTGAGGAAGTCGCGCGAGCGGAAGAGTGAGCCAATCACTGGCGTGTTCATCACGCCCGGCACGCCTTCGAGCGCGTGACGCGTGCGTTCTTGAATGAGGCCCGCGAGCACCATCGAGCTGCCTGACGACATTTCGAGCGTGGTCTCGGCACGGCGCACTTGCAGCGCCGGGATGGTGATGCCGTGGATGACGGTGGTGGTGCCGTCTTGGTTGCGGATCGGCGTGTCGCCGGTGCTCACCGCGCCCTCCGAGGTCAGCTCGCTGACTTCGGTGGATACTTTGAGCGAGATCATGCCGCCGGACATCACAACCGGGGTGAAGGCGAGGCCGACACCGAACGGTTTGAACTGCACCGAGATGCGGCCGTCGTCGGAGTTGACGGGCACCGGGAATTCGCCACCAGCAAGGAAGCGCGCGGCTTCACCAGAGATCGCAGTCAAGTTCGGTTCGGCGAGCACACGCAGCAAGCCGGCGCGTTCGAAGGCCTGGATTGACGCATCGGTGCGGCGCGCCTGATCGACGTGAGCGGGGCCGTAGGTGATTTGACCCGTGTCTGGGTCGACGCTGTATCCGCCAACACCGGCTTGACCGGTGCCGATCGTTGGATCGACCGAACCGCTCGGGTAGGTGAGGCTGTTCGGGCGCAGAATATTTTCCGCGACGCCGCCCGAAGCGCTCAAGCCGCCCAGCACGCCGTTGACCGAGAACCCGTTGGCGACAGCGGCATTCACGAAGTTGTCGCTGCCAACCAGCTGATTGATCATCTCACTATAGTTGAGATTGACGCCGAGCTGACGGATCAGCGTGCGGCTCATTTCCACAACGCGCACGCGCACAAGCACTTGCTCGCTGCCTTGCACTTGGATCAGGTTGACGATGTGGCCGGAGCCGGTCGAGCCGGAGGCCGATGCGCCCGCAGCGCCGCCTGCGGAGCCGCCTCCCGTGCTGGCGCCAATGTAGCGCGTCGCGAGCTGCTGCGCCTGATCAGCTTCCCCAGCGTTGCGTGCAGAGCCCGAGAGAACCACCGATCCGTTCAGCGCTTCGGCGTGAATTTGTGACTCAGGTGATTGACGGCGCAGCAATTCGTTCAGCGGCGCCACATCCGGCTCAACGCGGATCTCGACGTTGGCGATCTGACGGCCCTGTGCGTCGAAGAAGAAGATGTTGGTTTGACCGAGCTGACGGCCGATTACGTAGGCGCGGCGCGCCGTGCGTACAGTGGCGTCAGCGATTTGCGGGTTGGAAATCAGAATGTCGCGCGCGTCAGCGGGCAGGTCGACGATCGCCGACTTGCCGAAGGGGAGCACGATCGACGCCGATTGAGGGCCGCTCATGCCGCCAGTGCTGATGTGCACCGTGGACGCACTCGGCGGCTCGACTTGGGCCGAGGCGTAGGTTGGCGCGAAAGCGACAGCACCCGAGAGTGCTGTCGCGAGCGAGACGCGAAGTGACTTATAGCCGTTCATCGGCCGCCTCCGGTGACCGTACCGAAGGCGTGAATTTTCACGCCCCCCGAGGATTGTGTAAGTGATGTTCCGCTGTGGCTGGTGTGCAGACCGACGGTCTCGGCTTCCACGCCCCGCAGCGCGAGAGAGATGTCGCCCATGCCGTCGGCGAGTGCGAGCGTGCGTGCGTCTTCGGCTGAGAGCTCAAGCACCGCGATGTTGGCGTCGCTCGCCGTTGGATGATCGCCCGCGGCTTGCGTTTGCGTTGCATCACCCATGGCGAGCACGCGCACATCCTGCAGGACGATGTCGCTATGAACTGACTGACCGCCGTTAGCCTCGTTATTTTGCCGCGAGGTGACGATGACGTCGACATGGTCGTTCGGTTGAATGTAGCCGCCGGCCGAATCTTTGCGCGCCACTTCGACGGCGACGGCGCGGAAGCCAGGCTGTAACACTGCGGCCATCAGACCATGTCCATCCGGCTGCACGACAGAGCCCAGCGTGATCGGTTCGCCTTGCGCGAATGCGCGGCGCGTCACCGCGCCGACATATTGCGCTTGAGCGGACGGATTTTGGTCGACCCGGATGAAAGTCGGCGAAAGTGACGATGTCGGGAAGAGAGCGACAGCGAGGTCGCCTGGCGCGAGCGCAGCGCCTTGTTGAACGTCATGCGCGGCGACGAGCACTTGCTCGCCCGCAATTGGCGGCGCCGCGGGGCCGGTCGCGGCCACTTCGCGATGCGCACCCATGCCGCGAATAACAAGCAAAGCGCCGATCGCCGCAATCGCGGCGACGACCAACACAATTATCTGGCGCGGCGACATGAACTTTACTCCCGCGTGAATGGTTCCCCCGAACCACTCGGGGCGAATGGATCACGCTCGTGGCTAAGGCAGGGTTAACGCGTGTTCGGCAAATGGAAGCGACGGCAGCGCCATCAGCCCACCCATCATGATGGCGACGCCGTAGGGCACGCCGCTCTTCGGCGTTAATAGACGATTTACGAAGCCAGGCATCGCTGCTGTCGGCATCACCCACTGGCGCGCAGAAAGAAGTGCAAGTGCGACAACGCCGCCTGCCATTGTGGTCCAGACGATGAAGGGCAGAAACGCAGTGAAGCCGGTCCACACCGCGGCGCCGGCGAGCAACTTCGCGTCGCCGCCGCCGATGATGTTGGCCTGGAAGAGGAAGAAGCCGACCGCCAGCAGTCCAAATCCAAACAAAAGATGAATGCCGATCTCGCTCAATGGCATGCGCGTGAGCAACGCGATCGGGATGAACAGGACCGCGAGTGCTATCGACACCCAGTTCGGAATGGTGAGCGAAGCGACATCAGTACAGGCCGCGTAGACGAGTAGGCCGGCAAAGATGAAGAGGGCGGCTAATTCAAGCATCATCAATGTTTTGCAGTGTTGCGCCTCAAGAAACACTTAAGAAAAAAGCGCCGCTCCGGTGGAGCGGCGCTTCATCATCGCATTCGCGCTGCCGCGATTAGCCCGCTGAGTTCAGTTGGGTCGAGATGCTATTGAACGTGGTGTTGAGGCCGCTGCCGACGAGGCCAACGGCGGTGATGATGGCGACGCCGATGAGCGCGGCGATCAAGCCGTATTCGATGGCGGTGGCGCCATCTTCGTTTTTGAGGAAGCGCATAAACGACATGGCGATGCTCCGATTTCTGTCGAGTGCCCATGGCCTAGTTTCTAAGCCATAGAGACGGTAATCCGCGGAGACTTAATGCATCTCCCAGTAAGCATTGCTAATGAGCTCTAAACATATCGAAAAGCGCGCAAACAAAAACGCCGCTCCGAGGGAGCGGCGTTTGAAGAGAGGAAGAAGGGCGCTTCAAGCGGATCGCCGACGATGCCGGCGATCCGCGAAAGCGTTAGTGCTTAGCCAGCAGAGCTGAGCTTCGTCGAGATCGTGTTGAACGTGGTGTTCAAGCCCGAGCCAACGAGGCCAACGGCGGTGATGATGGCGACGCCGATGAGCGCGGCGATCAGGCCGTATTCAATCGCGGTGGCGCCGTCTTCGTTCTTCAGGAAACGCTTCAACATTCGAGACTCCATTATATGTCGAGTGCTTTCACCAAGCCTGGCCAAGCGTCGCACCCGACACCCAACCCAGACGCCTGGGGACATTACATCGAAGCCGCTTAACGCTCCGCTCAACAAGGACGGTGAAAAAAGCGTTTACTAAACCGGCGCTTTCGCAACTTTCATCTGCGTACGCGCGCCCCGCGTCTTAGCGATACGGCAACTATTGGTGCGTACCTCCTAGTATAAATGAGAAGAGGAGCGCTGATGCGCCTGTTCACTCCGCGCGTTTTGCTCGCTGCGCTGGTCGCTGCTGCGCTAACAGGTGTTGCGCAAGCGCAAGATATTCGCGTCGCAATCGACCAATCCTTCCCGGTGCGCCTGGCCAACTCCGCTTCGGGCGTAGCTATCGGCAACCCCTCGATCGCCGGTGTCTCCATGCAGAACGATCACATGTTCTTCGTGACGGGCAAATCCTACGGGACCACCAATCTGACCGTGGTTGACGCGAATAACCATGTGATGTTCTCGGGCCGCGTCGTAGTGGTCCCCGATGAGTCTAATGTCGTGCGGGTAACGCGCGGCACCGAAACCGCCTCTCTCACCTGCAATCCGGCCTGCCGGCCTGCGCCTGAGATCGGAGACGCAACGTTTGATGCGGTCAGCCAGCAGACCAACACGCACGCGTCGGCGGCAGGACAGCAGGCGTCGAACCACTAACGCCGTCTTCACCAATTAATCTGACGGGTTTGGAAACCTCCTTCGCGTAACGTGCGCGTTCCGGAGGCGAGATGTTTTTGCGCATCCCAGCATTGAGGCGGGCGTTGCGGCGCTTCGGCCGTGCACGGCGTGGCGCCGCAGCGGTCGAACTGGCGCTCGTCATCGTGCCGTTCTTCTTGCTGGTCACCGGCTTGGCCGAAGTGTCGATGATCGGCTTTGCGCAGACCAGCCTTGATTTCGCGGTTTCGGAAACGGCGCGCCGCATCCGCACCGGCGAAAGCCAGTTGGCCAACCGCAGTTACACCGACATTCAAAACGACCTCTGCAGCTCAGTGAACAACTTCCTGATCCTGAGCTGCAACGGCAATCTGTATCTCGACGTGCAGCGCTTCCCTTCATTCGTGGACGCCGCTAACGGTCAGGCCAATCCAATCCAGAACAATCAATTCCAAACCGGAACATTCGGCTACAATCCCGGCGCGCCGTCCGATGTCGTGGTCGTCCGCGCCTATTATCGCTGGCAGGTGATGACACCGCTGTTCCAGCCGATCTTCCAGAACATCTCGGGCGGTCAACGCATTCTGGTCTCCACCATGATGTTCCGCGACGAGCCCTACATGTTCACCGGGACCAGCCCATGATCGCTCTCCGAAAGGTCCTGCGCTTCCGCCGTTTCGGCGCCGCCAAGGGCGGCCTGGCGGCGATCGAGTTCGCGATCATCCTGCCGATGATGGTGTTCCTGCTGCTCGGCTCCGTCGATCTGCTCGATGCGCTGAGCGTCAATCGCCGCGCTGAAAACGTCGCCGCATCTCTCGCCGACGTCGTGGCGCGCGACACGGCGGTGTCGAACTCCGAAATGACCGGCATTTGGGCGGCGCTGAACCTGCTCATGTATCCGGGCACGGATGCTTCGATGTCGGAACGCGTCACGTCGATCAACATCACATCGGCCACCAATGCCGTGGTGGTTTGGAGCGAGGCGCAGCACGGCCTTTCGCCGCGCGCCGCCAACTCAACCATCACGCTGCCGTCGCAAATGATGGTCGCCGGCACCAGCGTGGTCATGGCTGAAACGGTCTATCACTATCAGTCGCCGCTGAATTTCCTTTATTCCGGCACTGTCGACTTCCCGCACACGGTTTATCGCCGCTCGCGCTTGGTCGACCCGATCCCGCGCATTCCGTAAGCCACTTGACGCGCGGTGCGGGAAGGCGAGACTCCCGCGATGGAAGTGATCAAAACGCCGGCTGAGGCCGTCGATCGTCTCGAACAACTGCATACCCGCGCGGTCAACGCGTTGATTGAAGCGGTGCGCCGCTTTGCCGAGAAGGGCACGCCGCCCAGCGCGGACGAGCGCATGCTGTTCCGCTATCCGGAATTGCGGGTGACGTATCTCGGCGAACTCACGCCAAAGCTCGCGCGCGCCTATGGGCAATTGATGTGGCCCGGCGAATATGCGGTGACCATCACGCAGCCAGGTTATTTTCGAGGCTTCCTGCTCGAACAGCTGAATTTGCTGGTTGAAGATTACGGCGCTGAGCTCAGCGTGCGCGTGAGCGACACCGAAATTCCGTACTCGTTCGTGCTCGACGCTGCGGGCGCGGCTGCATTCGAAACTGTGCCGGCCGAAGAACTCGCGCGTGTCTTTCCCAATCCGCGACTGACCCAAGTAGGGGACGCTGTCGTCGATGGCTTGCGCGTAGAACGGCTGGATCGCTCACGTCCGCTGGCGTTGTTCGATGCGCCGCGAACGGACTACTCGCTGAAGCGGATCGAACACTACACAGGCGCGCCGTGGCAAGACGTGCAGCCGTGGATCCTGTTCACCAACTACCAGCGTTACGTCGATGAGTTCATCCGTTGGGCTGCTGCGGGTGTGAAAGACGGACCAAAGGGTTGGTCGCTCTCATGTCCTGGCGGCGTACGTGTTGAAGCCGGCGACAAGGACGGCGAACGCAAAGCGATGGACGCGCCGTGGCGCAAATATCAAATGCCGGCGTATCATCTCAAAACGCCGGATCGCGACGGCGTGACGCTGGTGAACATTGGCGTTGGTCCGTCAAACGCGAAGACCATTACCGATCACCTCGCGGTGCTGCGCCCGCATTGCTGGTTGATGATCGGCCATTGCGGCGGCTTGCGGCACACGCAGCGCATCGGCGACTACGTGCTCGCACATGCTTATTTGCGGCGCGACAAAATTCTCGACGACCGCGTGCCGCTGGAAGTGCCGATCCCAGCGATCGCAGAAGTGCAGGTGGCGTTGCAACAAGCGGCGGCAACCGTCGTTGGTGACGACAAGGCCGAGCTGCGCCGGCGCATGCGCACCGGCACGGTGGTGTCGTACGCGGATCGCAACTGGGAACTCAACTACAATCAAGAACGGCAATTGCTGTCGCAATCGCGCGCGATTGCGGTGGACATGGAGAGCGCCTGTATCGCGACGCAGGGCTTTCGAATGCGCGTGCCGTACGGCGTACTGCTGTGTATTTCCGACAAACCCGCGCATGGCGAGATCAAGCTGCCTGGTGTCGCGGACCGCTTCTATGACAGCGCTGTGGGGGCGCATTTGCGTATTGGTTTGGAAGCGATTGCTGCGCTCAAGCAAAACCGCGATCGACTGCATTCGCGCAAACTGCGGGCGTTCGACGAACCGCCGTTCCGGTGAGCTAAAGCGACGCTTTGACGGGGTTGGCGTCTTGCGGCATCAAGCGCCCATGACACCTGATCGTCTCGTTGAGCTTGAGCGCGTTCTGAATTTCCGCGATTTCGGCGGCTATGACGCGCTGGACGGCAAGATTGCCCGCGGCAAACTCTTTCGCTCTGCGCACTTTCATGAGGCCAGCGACGCCGACATGGCGCGGCTCGATGCGCTCGGCGTGCGGTTTCTCGTCGATCTTCGCCGCAGCGATGAGCGCAAGGGTGAACCTAACCGCTGGCCTGGCGAGGGCGTGCGTTCGATTGCCAGCGATGAAGGAGTCAGCACGGCGTTCCCGCCGCATCTGCAAGCGCTGTTGCAGAGTGATCTCAGTCCCGCGTCGGTCGCCGACTACATGCACACGCTCTACCGCGAGTTCGCCGCGCAACCGCGCCACATCCAGCTTTACTCGGAATGGTTTCGCGAATTGGCGCGAGGCGAGGGGGCCGGCGTCATCCATTGTGCGGCGGGGAAGGATCGCACCGGCTTGGGATGTGCGTTGACGCTGCACGCGTTGGGCGTCGACGACGATGCGATCTTCGCCGACTACGAATACACGAACGTCGCGATGAACATGGATGCGCGGTTGCCGCGCATTCAGGCGCGTATGGAAGAACGCTTGGCGCGCAAGCTTGATGCGGCGTCGCTTCGGCCCATGCTTTCAGTTGATCCGAGTTATCTGCGCACAGCGTTCGCGACGATCGACGGGCAGTATGGTTCGCGCGATGGCTACCTCGAAGTGCTGGGTGTCGGCGCGCGCGAGCGCGCGGCGTTGCGCGAGCATTACCTCAGCTGACTGGTCGCCTAGGCGAACGTCGCATCAACACCCAGCTTGCCCTCGGCGATCTGCTTGCGAATCCAGCGCGTGTGCCCGCGAGAGAACGATCGAGCAAATTGCGGTCCCCACGAGACAATGATGAAGATCGGCCAAGTGATGTTGGCCGTAATGAGATTCACGATCATTCTTCCGAGGATGAATTTGCGCATGCAGCTGGGGCAGGCAGTGTAGTGAACCGGCTTCCAACTGAAGTGCACAAGCAAGCAGAGGATGCCCGTGGCGATCGTGAACTGCTTGATGCTGTCCGATTCTTGGCCGCAGTGCGGGCATTTCAAAAGAACCGGATTTTCTAGTTGTCGATCCACAGTCCCCTCCCGCTTCGGAGGAGTCTAACCGTCTACTACCTGGACTGGCAATTGATCCTAATTCGCGCCGGCGCTCTTCCGCTTGTCCATCATCGAGTCGAAGTTGGACCATACGCCTTCGCCGCCGTGCCAGTCGCCTTTGGTGGCGGCCTTTGAGTATTCGGTAGCACGCGCCTCGAAGAAATTGGCGTGCTCGACGCCGTTCAAGATCGCCGTCAGCCATGGGATCGGATGCTCGGTGACGCCGTAAATCTTTGGCAGACCGAGTTGTCCCAAGCGCCAATCGGCGATGTAGCGGATGTAGGCTTTGATGTCGGCGTCGGTCATTCCTTGCACCGGGCCCATCTCGAAGGCGAGATCGATGAAGCGGTCTTCGATGCCTACGACGGTTTTGCAGCAATCGACGATGTCGTCCTTTACGCTCTGCGTCAGTGCGTTGGTTTCCTTCGCATAGGCGTGGAAGAGTTTGATCATGCCTTCGCAGTGCAAGCTCTCGTCGCGCACGGACCAGGTCACGATCTGGCCCATGCCCTTCATCTTATTGAACCGCGGGAAGTTCATCAGCATCGCGAATGACGCGAACAGCTGCAGGCCTTCGGTGAAGCCTCCGAACATCGCAACGGTGCGCAAGATGTCGGCATCGGTCTCGACGCCGAACTTCTGCATGTAGTCATGCTTGTCGCGCAGCGCCTGGTAATCCATGAACGCCGCGAATTCGGTCTCCGGCATGCCGATGGTTTCTAGTAGCAGTGCGTAGGCGGCGATGTGCACGGTTTCGATGTTCGAGAATGACGCGAGCATCATCTTGATCTCGGTCGGCTTAAACACGCGCGCGTAGCGCTCCATGTAATTGTCGTTCACCTCGACGTCGGCTTGCGTGAAGAAGCGGAAGATCTGCGTAAGAAGGTTGCGTTCGTTGTCGTTGAGCTTGGAGGCCCAGTCCTTCACGTCCTCGCCGAGCGGGACTTCTTCAGGGACCCAGTGAACCTGCTGCTGCCGGCGCCAGAATTCGTAAGCCCAGGGATAGCGGAACGGCTTGTAACCAATGGAGGGGGTGCGCAGGCCCGTCAGCTTCGTCCCCGTGTCGTTGGCCATTGCAAGCGTCTCCAGTCCCGAAACGAACCCTATATTTAGGGATTTGGCGACCCAAAGCCACCATTAGTGGCGTATGAAAGCCTGAGTCCGTTTAACAAATCTTACCGTGGAGACCATGGAGCGATTCATGGACGGAGGAAGCCGGGTTCTGCCCACGGCCTGTGGAGAGCTAGCGGGGGTAGGGTTCGCAAGCGACGCCGTCATGATCGGCGTCAAGTTCTGGCCGGTATCCGGGCTGGCCAATCCTCATCGGCGCAGCACCCGCTGCCTGCGCGTGGGCGCAATTTCCGTAGATCACAGGGGCGCTGTCGGGCGTTGCGGCGCCTGAAGTCGCGGGACGCTCGGAGCGCGCCGCGACCCAATCGGCCGTGGACAGCAGGGCGATACCAACGCCAGCGCCTAGAACCGCGGGCGCCACAACGGTACGCAAGCGGCGGATCAGGCGTTTGGTTGCCATTTGTTGGCGCAGCGTGGTCATGCGCCCAGAAGTGCAAAGGCGGCGCCGCCTTAATGGCGCATGGTTACGGTGACGCCAGCGAAGTTCTCGTCCTGCGAGTAGCCGCGGTTGCCGACGCGGGTGCGCACAGTCCGCTCCACGTAGGCGAGGGACGCTTGGACGCCGTTGTGCTCGTAGGTCACGCCGGCAGAGTTGTCGCCGACATTCACCGTGTCTTGGAGCGTCAGTGAGTTGGCTGGACCGCCGAATTCGCTGCGGGCGCCGGGCCGCCAAGTCAGCGCCTGATCGTCGGAAGCCACAAAAGCGTAAACGCTGTCGCGGCGCGGACGGCGGCCATCGTCACGAGCGACGAGGCCCCGTCCCACGCGCACTTCTGAGCCGTGGCCAGTGCGATCCTGGTCTGAGCCGATCAGGCCGCGATGGGCGAAAGACACGTCAACAGGCGCGCCGGTGGCTGTGATTTGCAACTCAACGGGCTGAGGGCGAGACCCGCCATGGGCTTCGGCCGGATCGTTCGGAGCGAAACGGGCATCGTTGGCGCGAGCGGTAATGTTAAGCGCGCCTTCGCCACTCGAGATCTGCGTTGTGGGATCGCGGAAGTCGATGCGCGGCGCGGCGTCCGCTTGTTCGGCTGGTGCAGCTTGTGGCGCTGGTTGGGGCGCTTCTTGCGCAAAGGCGTGAGGAATGAACGATGCCGCCGCCAGCACGCCCCCAGCCAAAACCGCCACCCGAACCGCCGGCAAAGCCGACATGACTAGCCCTCCAAACCAAGTCTGGTGAGGCAATGCATAACCGCTGCCAGCGGTTCCCCGCTTGGTTAAAGTTCGCGTTTGTCCCATTGCGCGTCCCCCGCGCGCCACCTCTCAGTGGCGCATGGTTAGCGTTATTCCGGTGAAGTTCTCGTCCTCGGAAAATCTACGGCCGGCGACGTGCACGCGGATTTTCCGCTCCACGTACGCAAGCGATGCCTGAATGCCATGTGTTTCATAGGTGACGCCAGCTTGGCGATCGCCGATTTCAACACGGTCTTGCAGCGCAAACGACGAACCCGAGCCGCCGAATTCACTGCGCGCGCCGGGTTGCCAGATGAGTGCCTGGTCTTCCGAACCCGCGAACAGATACCAACGCGAGGTGTTCGGCGAAGCGCGGCGCTGCATCGGCAGCAGACCGCGGCCGACACGAATTTCTGACCCGCGGCTGCGGCGCGAGATATCGCCGTTCTCGTTGAAGCCGAGACCGTCGCGGTGCGAAACCGAAACGTCGACATTCGGAGCGGGGTGGGCGACGAAGCCGACTTCATAGCGAGTCAGCGGATTGTCGCCTGGCAGTCTAGGCGCTGATGTAAGATTGGCGAAGCGCGGCTGATCGGCTTCGCCGAAATTCAGAGCAAACGGCGCGGCGACTGGAGCGCTGCTTTGATCATCCGTGAAGTTGATGTGGCTTGCGCCGACAACGGCGACGGTTGGCGCGACCGCGTCATCGGCGGCAGCGATGTTAGCGATTAGGCTCGTAACCCCCACCAGGCCAACGAGCACGAGCTTCCTGAGCATCGCGATCCCTCCTGGTCGCATGAGGATGCTGCAATCTTGGCTAACGAAGTGTTACCTGCACTGAGCGGTTCGTCTACGCGCTACTGCAAGGTTCTCTGCATAATGACGACATCGAGCGAGCGTCCGAACTTCTCGCCGACATTCTTGAGCGTGCCGACGTATACAAAGCCCGCTTTATTGTGCAGTGCGATGGAAGCGGCGTTGTAGCTGTCGCCGATGAACGCAAGTGCTTCGCGAACGCCGTCGCCGTAGAGCATGTTGAGCAATTCGTTGATCAAAGCCGAGCCGACGCCTTGGCGCAGCGATGTCGGGGCCGCGTAGACCGATACCTCAAATGAGCGCGCATACGCAGGCCGATCGCGATACTGGGTTGCGTATGCGAAGCCGACGACGCGTGAGAGATCGTTGAGCGGGCTGGCCACGAGAAATGGCCAGTTGTGCGAAACGACTTTGCTCCAGCGCTTTGTCATTTCCTCCAGAGAGGGCGGTTCGATCTCGAAGGAGCCGGTCCCGGTCAGCACGTGAGTCGCGTAGATGAGCTGCACGGTCTCGAGATCCTGCTGAAAGCAGGGCCGGATGATGATCTGGGGCGCTTCGTTGCCTGACATGGTCGACTTTCTTGCGCTGAACCCGTTCGCGACCCTGGGTCAAGATTAACTCTCCGGTAACTGTGACGCCTGGGCGCATTCACGTGATCCCAACCAGCCTGGATTAGGATCGTCTTCGAAATGGGTAGATTCGATCGGATCAGAGCGGTCCGCGCCTTTGGGCTCGGGCTGGCGGCAGCTTTGTTGGCCGCGTGCGCCAGCATGCCGGCGCCGGTGAGCGTGCTCGGCGAGGGCGCGCCTCAGGCTGCGTCTGCGCCGGACTATGATCCAGGCGCGCCCCCGCGCGTCGTCGACCGGCGCGCTCATCTGCAGTGCGTGCCGTTTGCTCGTGAAGAATCCGGCATCGAAATCTACGGCGACGCGAACACTTGGTGGAATCAAGCGGCCGGGCGCTATCCGCGTTCCAACTCACCAGCTGCGGGCGCCGTACTCGTCATGCGCGGCTACAACGATCCCGGCCGCGGTCACGTTGCGGTGGTGACGCAAGTGATTTCAAGTCGAGTCATTCTTGTCGACCACGCCAACTGGCTCAATCACGGTGAGATCAGCACCAACGTTCCGGTCGCGGATGTTTCGCCCAACAATGATTGGAGCGAGGTGCGTGTCTGGTACATCCCGAACCGCCAATGGGGCGCTCGCATCTATCAAGCGCACGGCTTCATCCACCCCTTTGTGATGACCGCAGCGATCAGCTGAGCGCGCCGTTAAGAAGTATTGATTGGCTGATTACCAATCTTCTTAACTGACCTTACGAACTCTACATCACTACATGTCGTCTTACTGCGGCTTGTTTACCATAGAACTCGCTTCTTTCGCTGAGTTCCAGCTGCGCGATTAAGTGTTCTTTAAGTGGCGGGGCGCTTTTTTGTGTCCCGGTTTGGGGCAAATTCCCCGCTTGGCTTCGACAGGGCATGTTGACCACGCGAACAATTCTGCTGACGGCTGCGGCTGTCGTGGGGCTTCCGGCGATGAACGCCGAAGCGCTCACGCCGTTGTCTACGGATCTATCGATCGATCCGGGCATCACCGATGGCCCGTCTGAGCACGCGACGCTCTCGCCGTCTGCGTTCGAACGTCAGCCTGATGCTGCGTACGAGCCGATCGCGCGCATCTCCAATCGCCGCGCGCATTTGCAGTGCGTGCCGTTTGCGCGCAACGAATCTGGCGTCAACATTCGCGGCGATGCATATACGTGGTGGGATCAGGCCGCCGATCGTTATGAACGCACCAGCTCGCCGGAAGAGGGCGCGGTGCTTGTTCTGCACGGCTACAACGATCCGAACCGCGGCCACGTCGCTGTTGTGAAAGAAATCGTCTCGCCGCGCATGATCATTGTCGATCACGCCAATTGGCTCAATCATGGTGAGATTACGCGTGATGTGCCAGTGCGCGATGTGTCGCCGAACAATGATTGGAGCCAAGTGCAAGTCTGGTATGTGCCGACCCGTCAATGGGGCGCGCGCAACTATGAAGTGCAGGGCTTTATCTTGAACATGCTGCAAGATGCGCAACAGGCGAACGTGCAGGCGCAAACTGCGCAGACCACGCACATCGCCATGAAGGCTGCGAGCTAACGACCGGAGACGCCGGCGCTTGCGACCATTACCGGCGCTGACAACACCGAATTGATTCCTTGAATCACGCCGTTGCTGCCTTGCATGTCGCGCACGGCAACGAGCTGATCGTTCACCCGCAGGCCGTCACTGCCATCCACGGTGATGCGATAGCCGCCCAACGTTTCGAGCGATTGCGTGCGTCCGTGTAGGGCGTCGCTGGTCAGACGCGCGCGAAGAATGTGATAGGCCAACAGTGAACGAAGCTCGTCGCGATTGCGCGGTTGCATCAGCCGCGCCAACTCGTGCTGGTCCATGGTGCGGAAGGCTTCGTCCGTCGGCGCAAAGATTGTGTACGGCCCAGGACCGCGCAACGTGTCTTCGTAGCCGGCCGCATGCACGGCTGCGAGAAAGTGCTGAAATTGCCCCGTTGCAGCGGCGACTTCTAGGACATCGCCGGCCGGATTGGGCCGCGTCGTCGATGAAAGATCGACCAAGAAGCGCTCCGAGGTTTGTGCCAATACCGCCGGCGCCGAGGCGAGCAGCGCCGCCGCGATGCCAATGCGCGCGAGAGGGGAAATCTTCATGGCGACAAAACGGCTGAGGCCGAACAAGGTTTCATTTGTTCGTGACTGGCGCCGCAACGCAGCATGCGCGAGAATGTGAGTATGTCCGTTTGGTCCCGCATTGTTGAGAAAGCTGGCCGCGCCTTCGATCCGGAGGCCGAGCCCCCGATGTTCGGCGAAGAGTGCGCGCCGCAGGTCAATGACGTCGGATTTACCGCCGCGGTGATTGGGCTGGCCGCCAAAATGGCGCGCGCCGATGGTGAGGCGACTGAGTCAGAGCTCCGCGCCGCCGCCCAGGTGTTTCGGCCCCCGCCGGGCGAGGAAGTCGCCTTCCGGCGCGCCTTTTCCCTGGCCAAACAGACGGTCTTGGGATTTGATTCCTACGCCAAGCAAATCGGCAAGAAATATCGCGCCCGGCCGTGTCTGTTGGAGGACGTTCTAGACGGCCTCTTCCACATCGCGGCGGCTGATGGTTTCCCCGGTGAAGCTGAACTCGCCTACCTCGAAGAGGTCGCGGCCCATTTCGGTTTCTCGGATCTGGAGTTTCAACGCATCAAGGCCACCAATCTCGGCCCCGACGCTGGCGATCCCTATGCGATCCTTGGTCTTTTGCCTGGCGCCGACATGGACGAGGTGCGCCACGCTTGGCGGCGTGCGGCAGCCGAAAACCATCCCGACCGCATGACCCAACGCGGTGCGCCGCCGGAATTCGTCGCCATTGCGCGCGAGAAGACGGCGGCAATCAACGGCGCCTATGCGCGCATTCGCGAACAATTGTCGGTCGGCGCAAAGTAAAGACCGCACGTGCGCCGCAAGGGCGCCGCATTGATTGATGACGCTGGAAGCCCAATACTTGTTGGGAGGAGTCTCGCGACCGATGCCGAGTTTGCTGACCGAAACGGGTAACGCTGCTTTGAGCGCCTTCGTACGCGCGGCTGGCCTCGCGGCGTTGGTGTTCGGCGCGGTGCTCGTCTTCATGTTCGCGGCCGCCGCGGCGGTGGTGATCGGCGTGCTCGTCATAGGCGCTGCGATCGCCTTGCGTTTCGCCCCGAAGCGCGCTGCCCCGCAGAGCAATATCCTCGACGCGCGGCAAACGCCGGCCGGTTGGGTCGTTGAGACCTCGCGGAAGTCTTAAGCAAATTGCGGGAGAGAGGCTGCCGTGAGCACTCTCCGAGTTTTAGATCGTCCGTCCCCAAACTTCGACTCGCGCACGCGGGCGATCGATCTGGTCGTGCTGCACTACACGGGCATGCAGGATGGCGAGACGGCGCTGGCGCGCTTGACTGATCCAGCGCCGACCGCCGGCAAATATCCCGGACCTTGGCAGGACACGAGCGCGGCGCCCGATGCGCCGCTTTCGCGCGTCTCGGCCCACTATGTCGTCGGTGAAGACGGGACGGTGTATCGCGTGGTGTCGGAAGAGAGCCGCGCTTGGCATGCGGGCGCGTCGAGCTGGCAAGGCGAGGGCGACGTCAATTCGCGCGCCATCGGCATCGAGATCGTCAATGGCGGTCACGATTTTGGCTTGCCGGACTATCCCGCAGCGCAGATCGATGCGGTGATTGCGTTGGTTGGCGACATCCTGGCGCGGCATCAGTTAAAGCCGGTACAAGTGGTCGCGCATTCCGACATCGCGCCGGAGCGCAAGCAGGATCCCGGTGAGAAGTTTCCTTGGAAGCGGCTCGCGGATGCGGGCGTCGCGGTTTGGCCGGAGCATGTCGCCACGCCACAAGCAGAACTCTCTGTCGTCACCGTGCAGACGCAGCTTGCCTCGGTCGGCTATGCGGTGACCCAGACCGGCGTGATGGACAATCAAACTAAAGCGGCGTTGCTCGCGTTCCAGCGCCGCTTTCGTCCCTCACTGATCGACGGCGCAGCCGACGATGAGACGCGTGCGCTGATCGCGGCGCTGGCGCGAGCCAGCTAACTTATCGTGATATCGGCGGGCGCTTCGCTACCGAGATAGCGCCCGAACGCCGTCTCGTACGCTGCTTCCAGATGGCGCGCGAAGACGGTTGTGTTGAAGAGTGGCGCATTGGCGCGATTGCCGGCGAGTTTCGCTCTGACGGCGCCAAGACGTTGCGGATCGGCCGCAACCGCCGCGGCGAGCGCTTCGTAGCTCTGTTCGTCCGAAATGATCAGCTCTGGCAGGCCCACGGCTCTAAGCAAACTCGCGCCAACGCGTGCGGCGAACCCTGCGCCGGTCTTGGTGATCAGCGGCAGGCCTGCCCACAGAGCATCGGCGGCTGTGGTGTGGGCGTTGTAGTTGAACGTATCGAGGAAGAGGTCGGCGAGGCGATGGCGCGCCAGGTGGTCCGCAGCCGACATCCGCGGTGCGAACACGATGCGCTTTGGGTCAACGCCGCGACGCTGTGCCTGCGCGCGCAGGTTTTCGACGGCCCATCGATTGGTTTCGAGCAACCACAACACGCTGCCCTCGGTCCGCTTCACTAGGCGCATCCAGATTTCGAACTCGGGTGGCGCAATTTTGAAGCTGTTGTTGAAGCAACAGAAGACGAAGCCGTTTTCTGGCAACGCCGCGTCGCTGCGCGTCATGGCGCGATCGGAAATGACTCGGCTGTCGTCGTTCACTTGGTAGGAGTTGGGAAGAAAGACGACTTTCTCGGAATAGTGCTCGCGTTGAGCTGGCGGGATCACGGTGGCGTCGGCGATGATGTAGTCGATGAACGGCGCGCCGATCGTGCCGGGATAGCCGATATAACTCATCTGCACCGGCGCGGGGCGGTGGGCGAGCACGCCGAGGCGCGCGTCAGTGGTGTGGCCCTTCAGATCAACAGCGATGTCGATGCCCTCGCGGCGCACGAGTTCAGCGACGGCTAAGTCGCTTTGGCCGCACACGTCGTGGAAGCGATCGAACACCGCCTCGGCGCGGGCGCGCATCGCATCTTGATTTTGCGGTCCGTAGGAGAAGGCATGCAGTGAGAAGCGCGAGCGATCGTGAACCTCGAACAGCTTTGCCATCAGGTACATGGTGGCGTGATCGAAAAAGTCGCCGGAGAAATAGCCGATGCGTAAACGCTCTGGCCGCGCGGACAGACGCTCACGCGGCGCCATGATCGGGCGCGCGTATTTCTTCTGCACCCAGCGCTCAGAGCGAATGCGGTGTCGCGACGGCGCGTCTTCGAGCGGGAGCATGGCGAACGGCGACACGGGCTCGCCCGTTACGCCAAGGTGCGGAATGAACGCGGCGTCCGCTGCGATGGCGTCCCAATCGCAGATGTGCGCTTGCTGGTGCAGCTTCTCGGCGCGCGCGGTGGTGTGGTTGGGGTTGATGGCCAGCGCGCGCGTGTAGCATTCGATAGCTTCGTCGCGGCGGCGCAGGTCAGCTAGGGCGCCGGCGAGATTGCTCAGCGCGTCCGCGTAGGCGGGCCGCAACTGCAAGGCTTGCTGATAGGCGGCGATCGCGTCGTCGGTGCGGCCCTGGTCACGCAAGGCGTTGCCTAGGTTGTTGTGGGCTTCGGGATAGTTGGCTTTGAAGCTCAGCGCTTTCTCGAAGCTCGCGATCGCATCGTTGGTGCGGCCAAGTCCGCGGAGGGCGCTTCCCAGGTTGTTGTGCCCGCCCGCGTAGTGCGGCCGCAGCGCCAGCGCGCGCTGATAGCTGGCGATGGCTTCGTCGCGTCGGCCCAGCTCACTCAGGGCGATGCCGAGGTTGTTGTGTGCGTCGGCATTGCCCGGATCGAGTTGGGTGACCTTGCCAAAAACCACCCGCGCCTGATTGAACTTGCCTGCCGCCAGGTTCGCCGCGCCCATCAATGTCAGCAGCGGCGCCGAGTTGGGAAACTGCAGAAGCAACGGCTGGCCTGCGCTCAGCACATCTTGCATGCGGCCTTGCTGATAGAGTTCAGCGAGGCGTCGCATCGTGTCGTTGGGCGGATTATCCAAGCATTCCTCGCGCGCTTGGTTATCGCGCGCCTCGCAATGCAACAAGGCGGCGCTTCCGTTGCTTGTGCGCGCGCTCTATATGTCGCCTCGCCAGTCGGCCGGACGGCCGCGAGCGCTATGCCCGAAAGGGTGCGTTCGAGGAAAGTCCGGGCTCCACGCGGATACGGCGGCGGATAACATCCGCCGAGAGTGATCTTAGGGATAGCGCCACAGAGAATAGTCTGCCGAAAGCGCCTTAGTCGTAAGGCTATGGGCGCAGGCGATGGTGAAACGGTGGAGTAAGAGCCCACCGCCGCGACCGTAAGGAAGCGGGCACGGCAAGCCCCGCCGGGAGCAAGACCGAATAGGGATGCTCGAAGACGCAAGTCTTCAGCCCATCCGTGGGTGTGCATCCGGGTAGGTCGCGAGAACCATGCGGCGACGTATGGTCCAGAGGAATGGTCGTCACCCTCCGGCGCCTTGGCGCCGGAGGGGACAGAACCCGGCTTACAGGCCGACTGGCATTTTTCTTCTGCGCCTAGCTCACCGTCATCTTCGCTGCATCGTCGATGAAGTGCGCGACGTCGTGCGGCTTTGACGCCAGCGACACGTGGCTGGTGGGAAGCGTGATGACCTTCCGCGCGTTGAGACGCTGCGCCATGCGGCGCTGGTTGTCCGGATGGATCATCCGGTCTTCGCCGGAGATTTGATAGAAGCTTGGCTTGGTTCTCCACGCCGCAGTCGTCAGCGTATCGCCGGCGGTTCTACCTAGCGGCGCTTTTTGTGTCGCCGCCATCACCAGCTGCTCGTCATGCGGCAGATCTTGGCAGAAGCTCTCACCGAACTTCGCCGGATTGATCCAGAGATAACCGTCGCTATCCGGCGCGACGTTGGCCGTGCCCGGCCCGACTGGCAGGCCGCCATCACCGGTGGCGATGCTTTCGCCTACATCCAACGCCCAGCCGGCAATGTAGACGAGCGCTTCCACGTTCGGCTGATCACCGGCTTCGCTGATCACGGCGCCGCCGTAGGAATGGCCGGCAAGGATCACCGGACCCTTTTGTTGCGCGATCATCTTTTTGGTGCGCGCCGCGTCGTCGGCGAGTGACGTCAGCGGATTTTCGACCGCGTGGATGTCGTTGTAGCCCAGCTTCGAGAGCTGGACGATGACCTTGCCCCAATGTGCTGCGCCACCCCAGAAGCCGTGAACAAGAACGATAGTCGGTTTCGCCATGACGAATACTCCAGTCTAGAGGTCGCAGTCCCGCCAGCGTGCAAACCGGAGCGCTCAATTCTTGCACTTGGCAAGCGCCAAAGTGAGCATGCGCGCGCCGCAGGTTCCCCGCGCACGCCGCCATTGCGACAAACAGATGCAGCCGCCGCGCTCAGCGACGACGCGACGTTACCAAATCCGAACGCGCTGGGCGGGCGCCAAGTAAAGCGCATCCGTCGGCTGCACGTCGAAGGCGGCGTACCAAGCATCGAGATTGCGCACGGTATAGACACGCCATTGATCTGGCGCGTGACCATCAGTGGCGATGTCTTGGCGCAGCGCCGCCTCCCGCATCTTCATCTTCCAGCTCTGCGCGTAGGCAAGGAAGAAGCGCTGGTCGCCGGTGAGGCCGTCGATCACCGGCGCTTCGTGGCCGTTCAACGAAGCGCGATAGGCGTTGTATGAGGCTTGGAGGCCCGCGAGGTCGGCGATGTTTTCGCCAAGGGTCAGCGCGCCTTTGATGTGAAGGCCGGGCAGCGGTTCGTAAGCGTCGTATTGGCGGGCGAGGGCTTGGCCCTGCGCAGTGAAGGCGGCGAGATCGGCGGGCGTCCACCAATTGCGCAGTGCGCCGGTTGAATCAAACGCCGCGCCGCCATTGTCGAAACTGTGGCTGATTTCGTGGCCGATGGTGGCGCCGGTAGCGCCATAATTGGCGGCATCGTCGGCGGTTGGATCGAAGTAGGGTTTCTGCAGAATGCCGGCGGGGAAATTTAGCGCGTTCTGCACGGGCAAGTTCACGGCGTTGACGGTTTGCGCCGTCATCCACCATTCCTTGCGGTCCATCGGATGGCCGATTTTGGCGAGCTGGTAATTGCTCTCGAACCGCTCGGCCGCGACCGCGTTGGCGTAGGGGTTGTCGGGCGTGATGGTAAGTGTCGAATAATTGCGCCAGGTATCGGGATAGCCAACGCCAACTTCGATGTTCTGGACTTTGCGCAGGGCTTCGGCGCGGGTTTCCGGCGCCATCCAGGTCAATGTTTGCAAGCGCGCCGCGAACGCCTGCTTGATGTTGGCGACCATGGCGCGGATTTTGTCGCGCGCGGCGGAGGGGAAGTAGCGATCGACATAGGCCTTGCCGACAGCGTCGCCGAGATAGCCGCTGACGGCGTTGAGCGCGCGTTTGGGGCGCGGCCGCTGTTGCGGCGTGCCGGAGAGCGCGGTGCCGTAGAAGGCAAAATGCGCGTTGTCGATGGTTGAGGGCAATGTGCTTGCGTGGCTGTTGATCTGGTGGAACGCCAGCCAGTCTTTCCACGCTTGCAGCGGTTGTGAGGCCACCAGCGCAGAGAGTTTCGGGATAGCCTGCGCGTGATAGGCGGCGAAGCGCTGCTGATTGCCGAGATGCGCCGCAGTGAGGAACGCGGCCCAATCGATGCCCGGCGCGTTGTGTTCGAGCTGTGCGCGAGTCCAGACGTCTTCGTCGTGCGCGTAGTCTTCGCTGCGCTCGCGCGTGTCGTGGGCGCGGGCGATGCGCATTTCGAGGTCGTAGATGCGTTGGCTGGCGCCGCGCGGGTCGGGATAATGGGCAAGCGTCAGAATCTGTTCGATGTAGGGCCGATACTGATTGTGGATCGCCACCATGTCGGCGGCGGTGGAGAGGTAGTATTCGCGCTCGGGCATGCCGAGCCCACCTTGCAATATCCAAGGCAGCACCACTCCCGGCGTCGCCATGCCCTGCGTGACGAACAGGCCGAACAGGTTTTCGGTGAACCAGTTGGTGGAGTTGATGGGGTCCACATCGACTTGGATCTGTTCGCCGAGCACGCGCGAGAGATCGGCGACATTGGCGATCGCGGCGAAGCGTGCGAGGTCGGCTTGCACTGGAGTTACACCGGCGGCGTCGATGGCAGCGGTGTTGTTGAAGGCGTTGTAGAAGTTGGCGATGCGGGCTTCGTCGCTGCCGGCGGCGGGATGACCGCGCAGGATGGCGTCGATCAGCTCCTGCATGTTGCGCTCGGTTTCCTGCTGCGCCTCGTAGCCGGAGCTGATGCTGGAACGGTCGGCGGGGATCGCGGTGGCGCGCTGCCAGGCGCCATTGGCGTACATGTAGAAGTCGGCGCCGGGGCGAACGCTGCGGTCCATGCCCGCGAGATTGATGCCGCTGCGTGGCGCGCCCGCCGGTGCGCCGCCAGGCGTGCGGCTACAGGCGACCGCGACCGAAACAAGGCTCGAAGTGACGAACAAGCGACGTGTAAAGCTGGCCATAGGGGCTCCCGAAAGGTGTTCCGGGAGAAACTAGGCCGCAGATGGATCGACGGTAAGGGCAGGGGCTGTCGCTTGGTCGCAACTGGTTAGCGCTTCGCCGCGTCGCTGTTGTTCGTCGCGTTTAGTAGACGCCCGGAACCAGCCGGTAGCGCACCGTGCGCATGTATCTGGCGTAGGCGGGGTCGCGCGAGAGCAGGCCCTCTTCGGCGTGCATCCGTGCGATTTGGAAGCCGAGCTCGATCGAATAGATGCAGAGGTTCCAGAGCGTCGGATTCACGAGGAAGAAGGCGATGTGGCCGATGAAATAGCTGGCGTACACCGGATGGCGGATGACGCCATAGAAGCCCTTGGTCACCACGCCGCGATTGGCCGGCACGATGCCGAACGAGCGGTTCAGATTCACCTTGGCCGCCACTTGCAGGAAAATGCCGACCAGGAAGATCACCGCGATGACGTTGACGGGCAACAATGGCGAGCCGCCCGGCGTTGCGAGCAGAGGCGCGGCGGTGCCGGCGAACGCGATCAGCCATTCGCGGGTGCTGGTCGAGCCCTCCGAAGCGCGGCGCGCGAAGATCACGAAGAACAGCAAGAGCAACTCGCCGACGAGCACGAGGGCCGACACCCACGGCTCGTCGCCCTGAATGATGGCCATCAGCACCCGGTAGGCCATCGAGCCGGTCAGCGCGGTCAGCGCCGTGCGTTCGATGATGTCGCGGACGATCGGTTTCATGAGGCGGGCGTTCCAGCTGCGAAACGCCTTCCTAACCCCGTTGTTATTAAGGCCGCGTGTGAAGGCTGCCGCTTCGTGTGGCTAATAAAGCGTGAATCGTGAGAGCTTGCGGCATGGGTCACGCGCCGGTTTTGCTCGCGGAAGCGATGGATGCGCTCGCCCTGAAGGACGGCGGCACGTACATCGACGCGACGTTTGGCGGCGGCGGCTACTCTCGAGAAATGCTCTCGCGCGCCCGCTGCCGCGTCATCGCATATGACCGCGACCCTGACGCTATCGCCCGCGGCGCTGAATTGGCTGCCACTGGGCCGCAGCGCTTCACACTTTTGCAAGGGAGATTTGGCGACTTGAGCGCGGAGACGCCTGTCGATGGCGTGGTCTTCGATCTCGGCGTCTCCTCGTTCCAGCTCGACGAGGGCGGGCGCGGCTTTTCGTTTCGGGCGGACGCGGATTTGGACATGCGCATGGAAAAGGAGGGACCAAGCGCGGCGGACGCCGTGAACAAGCTCTCCGAGTCTGCACTCGCTGAGTTGATCTATCGCTATGGCGAGGACGACGACAGCCGCCGCATCGCCCGCACTTTGGTACAGGAGCGCGCCGCGCACGCGATCACGCGTACCGGTTTGCTGGCTGACACGGTTGAGCGCGCCGTCGGCGGCCGCAAGGGCGCGCGCACGCATCCGGCGACGAAAACATTTCAAGCGCTGCGCATGCTTGTGAACGACGAACTCGGCGAACTGGCGCGCGGTCTCTCCGCCGCTGAGCGCGTGCTCGCGCCGGGCGGGCGGCTTGTCGTTGTCTCTTTTCATTCGCTTGAAGACCGAATGGTGAAACAATTCATCACCGAGCGCGCCGATGCGCAGGGGCGTGGCTCACGTTATGCGCCGGATCTGCCGCCGGACCGTGCGCCGAGTTTTGTTCTTGAACGCAAGCGCGCGACGGCGCCCAGCGACACGGAGACTGAAACCAATCCGCGCGCCCGCTCCGCCAGTTTGCGCTGGGCAACGCGAACAGACGCACCCGCATGGGATGAACTCGAACCGCCGGCCTTGGCGCCGCGCGCGGAGGCCGAATGGGCAAAGCTCAACTGATCCGCGGACTGCAGATTGTTGCGGCCGTTCTTGTCGTGGTGTTGGTCGTTGGCTTGTACAAAGCCAAGAGCGACGCCTCGCGCGCGGAGGCGCACGTGCGGCAATTGCATCAGACCATTGCCGAGACAGAGGCGTCTAACCGGGCGCTCAACGCCGAGATCGCGCACCTCGAAAGCCCGGCGCGCGTGCAAGAGCTGTCGCAACAGCATCTCGAGGTCACGCCGGGCGGGCAGAGCGCAGCGCTTCCGGAAAACGACATCGCCAACCGATTGCCCGCGCCGCGTGGACGCCAAGCGCACCCGTGAAACCGATTTCGCCGGCGCGCGTGTTTGCTGCGGAGCAAGACTTCGTCGGCGACACCATCGAGGCGGCGCCCGCCCGCAATCGCGTGCGCTTTCTGGCTATCGGCTTGATGGTGCTGTTGCTGCTGCTTTCCGGGCGCGCCATCCAGCTGGCATTTTCGGGTGATCCGACCGCTGAGCCGCGCCGTGGCGGCGTCGTCGCGCCGGTTGAACGCGCCGACATCGTCGATCGCAATGGCGTATTGCTCGCCACCACTGTGCGCGCCTTCACGCTGACTGCGACGCCGGCGCGTGTTTGGCATCCCAACGAAACGGCGATTGCCCTGGCTCGGCTGTTTCCAGACCTCGATCGCGACGCCACCGTGCGGCGGCTTTCCGATCGTTCGCGTGAACTGGTATTTCTCCGCCGCGGGCTGACACCGAACCAACGCGAGGCTGTGCTCTCGCTCGGCCTTGCTGGGATTGGTTTCGCACCGGAAGAACGTCGCGTTTATCCGCAAGGCGCCCTCGCCGGTCAGGCGCTCGGCTTCACGGATGTCGACCGTCACGCGCTCGCGGGCGTTGAACTCGGGCTTGATGATCAGATCCGGCGCGCGGGTTCGGAAGGGCAACCTGTGCGCCTGTCTCTCGACGTACGCCTGCAATATGCGCTCGAAACCGAACTCGACGCTGCCGCGCAAAACGCGCACGCCGCCAGCGCCGCTGCAATTCTGCTCGACGCCCGCAGTGGGGAAACGTTAGCGCTTGCGTCATGGCCCGCTCTTGATCCCAACGAATTCGCCAATGCTTCAGAGGCGGCGCGCACCGACCGCGTCGCGGGCGATGTGCACGAACTGGGGTCGACGTTGAAACCGTTCACGGAGGCCATGGCGCTGCAGGAGCGGCTCACGACTTCCGGTGAACTGTTCGATCTCTCGCAACCGTTTGTGCTCGACGGCACCACGATTACCGATGACGAACGAATTCTCGGACCTGCGAGCCTGCGCGACATCCTCGCGCGCTCATCCAATGTCGGCGCTGCCCGCTTGGCCCTACGGATCGGCGGCGATCGGCAGCGCGCCTACCTGACGCGCCTCGGCTTGTTGGCACAGCCGACACTTGAACTCGCGCGCAGCCAAGCGCCAATCGCACCGGTCGCGCGCACGCGCCGCGACATTGCGGGGCTGGGTTTCGGTTATGGCCTTGCCGCGACACCAGCTTCGCTAGCCGGCGCTTACACCGTATTTGCGAACAACGGCGCCCGCGTCGCACCGACTCTACTGATGCGCGCGCCCGACGCGCGCCCGACTCGCACACAAGTGTTTTCACCGGCGGTGACGCAGCAGGTGCTGAGCTATATGCGCTCAGTCGTCACCGATGGCACTGGCCGCGCCGCCGACGTTCCGGGCCTTCTGGTCGCTGGCAAAACCGGCACCGCCGAGAAACTGGGCGACGATGCTTACGCTCAGGATCACAATTTTTCGTCTTTTGCCGGGGTCTTTCCGGCCAACAATCCGCGTTACGTGATCTTCCTGGCGCTGGACGATACCGGCGCCGGCGCGGCGGGCGGCGCTGTGGCGGCGCCTGCGGTGGCGCGCACGCTGCGCAGGATCGCGCCCATGCTCGGTCTGCGTGTTGAGCCGCGCGCGCCCACCCACTAGGAAGGGCGCATGTATTTAGCGCCGCAATTTCCCCTCCCCGTGAGGGGAGGGGGCAGGGGGTGGGGTGAAGCTCCTGCCTGTGGAAATCATGCGCCTGTGCGCCGCCAACTTGCGAACGTTGAGCTTCACCCCACCCCCCAACCCCCTCTCCTCAAGGAGAGGGGGAGTGCGCACACATGAAACTCTCTGCTCTTTTTGATAGCGGCGTGCCTGACAATGCGCGTGACCTCGACATCGCCGGGCTCACGGCAGATTCACGCGCGGTCAGACCGGCCTTCTTGTTCGCGGCGCTGCAGGGCGTCGCCGCGCACGGGCGCGATTTCGTTGCGCAAGCAAGAGCGAATGGCGCTGTGGCTGTGCTGTCTGCCGGCGATCTCGACGGCGATCCGGGGGCGCCAAATGTCGTTGCAGCGGATGCACGTCACGCCTTTGCGCTCGCTGCCTCACGCTTTTACCCGCGCCGTCCGGCAACCATCGTCGCCGTCACTGGCACCAACGGCAAAAGTTCGACTGTGGATTTCTTGCGCCAAATCTGGGCGCACGCGGGCAAGCGTGCTGCCAGCCTTGGGACGCTTGGCGCCATTACGCCGTCCGGCGTCATCGACCTCGGCCACACAACGCCGGATCCCGCGCGTGTGCACGCCACGCTGAGCCAACTCGCGGACGAGGGTGTTACGCATGTGGCGATGGAAGCCTCAAGCCACGGTCTTGAGCAGCATCGCATCGATGGCCTCAGTTTCGCCGCCGCTGCTTTCACCAACCTCACACAAGATCATCTCGACTATCACCGCGACATGGCGAGCTATCGCGACGCCAAGCTCAAGCTTTGGGCGCTGGTGAAGGACGGCGCGCCCGCGATCATCAATGCAGATGCGTCCGAAGGCGCGGTGTTTGAGAATGGCGCGAAGGCGCGGGGTCTGGATGTCTGGCTTTGCGGTTGGCGGGCGCCACGTGACCACGCGTTGAAGATTGTCGAGATTCAGCCGCGTCCCAACGCGCAGACGATGACGCTGCTTTGGGCTGGCAAGGAATACAAAGTCGAGTTGCCGTTGATCGGTGAATTCCAAGCGCTCAACGCGGTGTGTGCAGCAACGCTTGCACTGGCGCTTGGCGATGCCCCGGACACGGTTTGGGCTGGCATGGAAAAGCTCAAGCCCGTGAAGGGGCGCATGGAGCATGTGGGCCAAAGCAAGGGCGGTGGGCACGTGTTCGTGGACTATGCGCATACGCCCGACGGACTGGACGTTCTGCTCCGCGCTGCGCGTCCGCATGCGCCGGGGCGCATCATCGCAGTGTTTGGCTGTGGCGGCGATCGCGATATCGACAAGCGCGCCAAGATGGGCGCGATCGCTGAACGTCAGGCGGACGTGGTGATCGTCACGGACGACAATCCCCGCAACGAGGACGCCAACGCCATTCGCGCCAACATTTTGCACGGCGCAACATCGGCGACAGAGATTGGCGACCGCGCCGAAGCCATCCGCGCTGCTATCACCATGATGAAGCCGGGCGACGCCGTGATGATTGCCGGCAAAGGGCATGAGACCGGGCAGATCGTCGCCGGCGTTGTGCACCCGTTCTCGGATCAAGACGTGGCGCGCGCGGTTCTGGAGAGCCAAGCATGAGTGAGCTTTGGAGCGCGGAGGAAGCCGCGCGCGCGACAGGTGGTGCGTTGCAAGGTGGCGAGCGTTGGAACGCAACCGGCGTCTCCATCGACACGCGCTCATTGGAGCCTGGCGATCTGTTTGTTGCGCTCAAGGACGTCCGCGATGGCCATGAATTTCTGGCGCAAGCGTTTGTTAGCGGCGCCAGCGCAGCACTGATCTCCGATGCTTCCAAAGCGGATGGCTTGGGCGCAACGCTGGTGGTCGGCGACGTGCTCGATGGTTTGCGCAAGCTCGGTGAAGCGGCGCGAGATCGCAGTGCGGCTAAGCGCATCGCGGTGACTGGTTCAGTCGGCAAGACCTCCACCAAGGAGGCGCTCGCCGCTTGCCTCGCCGCCAGCGGCCCCACGCATCGCTCGATCAAGAGCTACAACAATCATTGGGGCGTGCCGCTGACACTATCGCGCATGCCGCGCGAGAGCGCGTTCGGGGTCTTCGAAATCGGCATGAACCATCGCGGCGAGATCTTGCCGCTGACGCAATTGGTGAAGCCGCACGCCGCCCTCGTCACCACCATCGCACCGGCGCACGTGGAAAATCTCGGATCACTAGAGGCAGTCGCCGATGAGAAGGGCGATGTGTACGCTGGCCTCGAGCCTGGTGGCGCGGCGCTCGTGCCCAACGAGGCGCCGCACGCCAGTCGTTTGGTCGCTGCTGCCGAACGGAATGGCGCGACGCTTATTCGTTTCGGCCGCGACGCCGTCTGCGAAGCCCGGCTTCTCAAGTTCGACATGGATGAGAACGGCTCCAACGCGGAGGCCGACATCCTCGGCCGCGTCATTCGCTATCGCGTCGGCGTTGAAGGCGCGCACTGGGCGCTGAATTCCGTTGCTGCTCTGGCTGCCGCCGATGTCGTCGGCGCTGATCTCGATGCGGCCGCACACGCGCTCGAACATCTGCGCGCCTTCGATGGACGGGGTGTCGCGGCGAAGGTGCGCGCGCCTTTCGGCGAGTTCATGCTTGTGGATGACTCTTATAACGCCAACCCCGCTTCGATGGCGGCGGCGTTTTCCACACTGTCGGCGCGCCGGCCCGGCGACGGCGGCCGCCGAATTGCGGCGCTTGGGGATATGCTGGAGCTCGGCCCTGATGAGCGCGCCTATCACGCCGGATTGGCCGAACCGCTTGATAAGGCTGGTGTTGATTTGGTTTTTGCAGCCGGACCGCGCATGGCCGCACTCATGGAAGCGCTTCCGCAGAGCCGTCGCGGCGGCTATGCCGAAAGCGCGGACGCATTGATTCCGATCATCGCCGGTTCCCTACGCGCTGGGGACGTTGTGCTGGTGAAAGGATCGAACGGGTCGAAGATGAGCCGCGTCGTTAGTGCGCTCACGGGCCTGAGTGGGGAAGGTTGATGCTGCAGCTACTCAGTCAGTTCACGGCGCAGTCTCAATTCTTCAACCTCTTCAACTACATCACCTTCCGGACCGGCGGGGCGATGTTCACCGCCATGATCATCGCGTTCGCAATCGGCGCGCCCTTCATTTCGTGGCTGCGATCTCGCCAGGGCAAGGGCCAGCCGATCCGCGAAGATGGTCCGCAAGGGCATCTGCTGACGAAGAAGGGCACGCCGACCATGGGCGGGCTCATCATTCTCATCAGTCTTGGCATCACCTCGCTGCTCTGGTCCGATCTGAGAAATCCCTACGTGTGGGCGGTGCTGTTGGTGACGATGAGCTTCGGCGCCATCGGTTTCGTTGACGACTACGCGAAAGTCACCAAGCAGCATCACGGCGGGCTATCGGCGAAGATGCGGCTCGGCTTCGAGTTTCTCACCGCGGCAGTTGCAGCAGTCGCCATGCTGGTGGCGGAGTGGGTGGCGAAGACGCCAGGAGCAACGCACGATATTCCGGGGTTTCTGCACGCTCTGATGGCGGGCGAGCCGCTGACGGCGGTGGCGCTGCCTTTCGTGATCGGCTGGGGCATCCAGCTGTTTGCGCTCTACATCCTGTTCATGATGGTGGTGATCGTCGGTTTCGGGAACGCCGTGAACCTCACAGACGGTCTCGATGGTCTGGCGATTGTGCCGGTGATGATTGCGGCGGGGTCATTTGGCGTGATCTGCTATCTCGTCGGCCGCGTCGACTATTCCACATATCTGGGTATCCCCCACGTCGCTGGCGTCGGCGAACTCGCAACCGTGTTGGGCGCGGTGCTGGGCGCTTCACTCGGCTTCCTTTGGTACAATGCGCCGCCCGCACGCGTGTTCATGGGCGATACCGGCTCGTTGGCTTTGGGCGGATTGCTCGGCGCCGTTGCGGTCGCGACCAAGCACGAACTGGTGCTCGCCATCATTGGCGGTCTGTTCGTGCTCGAAACTTTGTCGGTGATGTTGCAGGTGGCGGTGTTCAAGCGCACCGGCAAGCGCGTGTTCCTAATGGCGCCGATCCACCACCATTTTGAGAAGCTTGGCTGGCAGGAGCCGACCATCGTTATCCGCTTCTGGATCATCTCCTTCATTTTCGCGCTGGCGGGCTTGGCGACATTGAAGTTGCGTTAACGGTGCGAAGCAGCGCACACCCGCACCTCCTCGGAGGGATGGAGACGATCGGATGATTCCGATCACCGAATTTGCGGGCCGCGACGTTGCTGTGTTTGGACTTGCGCGCACGGGCCTCGCCGCGGCGCGCGCGCTTGCCGCGGGCGGCGCCCGCGTGCATGCGTGGGACGATAGCGAAGGCTCGCGCGCCAAGGCCATCGAAGCCGGCGTGCCTGTTTCGGACATCAACAACCGCGACTGGCGCACCTTCGCCGCGCTGATCCTTTCACCGGGTGTGCCGCTAACGTTGCCGGAGCCGCACCGCGTGGTGACGCTGGCGGATGCGGTCGGCGTGCCGGTGCTCGGCGACATCGAGTTGTTCGCGCGCGCCGTGAACGCCTTGCCTGCTGCGCAACGCCCGAAGCTCATTGGCATCACCGGCACCAACGGCAAGTCCACGACCTCGGCGCTGATCGCCCACATTTTGAAGGAAGCCGGCAAGGACGTGCGCCTCGGCGGCAATATCGGCGAAGCCATCCTTGATCTCGCGCCCCTGCACGCGGGTGCTTATTACGTGATCGAGCTTTCCTCCTTCCAACTCGACCTCACGCAAACACTGCGCCTCGATGTGGCGGTGTGGCTCAACACGACGCCCGATCACCTCGATCGTCACGGCGACATGCCGCATTACGTGGCATCCAAGCGGCAGGTGTTTGCCAATCAAGGCGCGGCCGATTGGGCGGTGATTGGCGTTGACGACGAATACTGTGCGTCGGTGTGCACCGAGCTGACGCGCGCTGCGGTTCAGCACGTTGCGCCAATCTCGGCAGGACAAGTGCTGGGGCGCGGCGTCTCGGCGCTCGGGCCGAAAATCATCGACGCCTTGAGCGGCCGCTCCGAGACAGCGGCGGATTTGTCGAACGCGCCGGCGCTCTCAGGCCGCCACAATGCGCAAAATGCTGCTGCCGCTTATGCCGCAACACGCGCGCTTGGTGTCGACGCGCGCATCATCGCCAGCGCCTTCAATACATTTCCGGGTCTACCGCATCGGCTGGAGCGCGTCGCCACCGTGCAAGGCGTGCGCTTCATCAATGACTCAAAGGCCACCAACGCCAACGCCACGGCGCAAGCTTTGGCGGTCTATCCGCGCATCTATTGGATCGCCGGCGGTGTCGCCAAGGAGGGCGGCATCGCCGATCTCGCGCCATTTTTCCCGCGCATCGCGCGCGCCTACTTGATCGGCCAAGCCGCGGGCGAGTTCTCGGACACGTTGCGCGACAAGGCGCAAGTGACGATGGCCGGCACGCTGGAGGCGGCGGTGAAACTTGCGTTTGACGATGCACGCGCGTCGGGTGAGCCACATCCCGTTGTGCTGCTGTCGCCCGCGTGCGCTTCTTACGATCAGTTCCGCAGCTACGAGGAGCGTGGCGACAAGTTCAAGAGCTATGTCGCGGCTTTGGCCGGCGGCGAGCGCAATGGCGCGCGAAAGTCGGGGGCGGGCGCGTGATCGCCGCCGCGCAAGAGCGCTTCGGCGCCGCGCTCGACCGCGCGCGCACATACGACAAGCCGCTGATGATCATTGCCGGCGCCTTGCTGGTCCTGGGAATCCTGTTTTCGATGGCGACCAGCCCTGTGGCGACAGCTCGCATCCGCATCGACGAGGCGTTCTATTTTGCAGCGCGTCAAGCGGCCTATGCGGCGGCGGGCCTCGTTGTCATTCTCGCGGCAGCGTCGCTCGATCCGCGACAGCTCAGGCGGGCTGCAACGATTATTTTCGTTGTGGCGCTGCCTCTGTGCGTCCTTGCTTCTGTGCTTGGTTCAGACGTGCGCGGGGCGCGGCGCTGGTTCGATTTCGGCGTGTTCTCTCTGCAGCCTTCTGAAATTCTGAAACCCGCGCTCGTGGTGGTGTGGGCATGGATGCTCAGCGAGTGCATGAAGCAACCGCGCTTTCCTGGGCGGCTGATCGCGATTGGACTCTATTTGCTCACCGCTGCCGCGCTGCTCTCACAACCCGACATCGGTCAAACCGCACTGCTGGCGCTGGTATTGGGACCGATGCTCATTTTGTCCGGCATGGCGCTCCGCTGGTTGTTCGGCGGCGCGGCGCTCGCTGGCGTGGCTGGGTTTGCGATCTACCACGTGTTTCCGCATGCGCGCGAACGCGTGGACGCGTTCCTGCACCCCGAGACAGCGTACCAGGTCGGCCGCGCACTCGATGCGATTGCCTCGGGTGGTGTTTTTGGACGTGGGCCAGGTGAGGGGATCGTCAAGCGCTCTTTGCCCGATGCGCACGCAGACTTCGTGTTCGCAGTCGCTGCCGAGGAATTCGGCATGCTCGCTTCGCTCGGCGTCATTGCGTTGTTTGGCGCGTTGGCGTTTCGCGGGCTTTCCCGCGCAAGCCGCCTCAACGATCCCTTCGAACAATTGGCGGCGGCGGGCTTGGTCACGCTGCTTGTCGTGCAGGCAAGTATCCACATCGCCGTAAATTTGAGCTTGATCCCTGCTAAGGGCATGACGTTGCCGTTCATTTCCTTTGGCGGTTCCTCGATGATTGGGTCCGCGTTGGCGTTGGGTTTCTGTCTTTCTCTTCTCCGCGATCGCCCGGGCGCGTATCTCTACCCGCGCAGCAGACGCGATTAGGGCAATGGCAAAAAAAATCGTCGTCATCGCCGCGGGTGGAACCGGCGGCCATTTGTTTCCGGCGGCTGCGTTCGCGGAGGAGATGTTCCGGCGCGACTGGCGTGTGTTCTTGATGACCGACGCGCGTGGGCGGCGTTACGCGGAGGGGTTTCCCGCCGAGCGCATCGAGGATGTGTCGGCGGCGTCGCTGTCGGCCAATCCGGTGACCATCATTCCATCGCTGATCAAGATCAATCGCGGCATCAATGAAGCCAAGCGCCGCTTTGCTGAGTCGCCGCCGTCGCTGGTTGCTGGGTTCGGTGGTTACCCATCATTTCCCGCTTTGATGGCGGCGCGTGCGAAGCGCGTGCCGATCCTCATCCACGAACAGAATTCGGTGCTTGGCCGCGTCAATCGTACGCTGGCGACGAGCGCGAAGATCGTCGCGTGCGGTTTCGAGCGGCTTGATCGGCTGCCGTCGAAGGCGGCGAACAAGCGCGTGGTTGGCAACCCAGTGCGCTCGCCCATCCTGGCGGTGCGCGAGCGCCCATATCCGGAAGCGCCGGCGGGCGGCGAATTGCATCTGCTGATCATCGGCGGCAGCCAAGGCGCCCGGTTGTTCGGTGAAGTGATCCCGGAGGCGATCGCCAAGTTGCCGCAAGCGCTGCGCAGCCGGCTGAAGGTCGTGCATCAAGTGCGCGACGAACAGATTGCTGACGCGAAGAAGGTCTACCAGGGCGCCAATGTCTCGGCTGACGTCGCGGCTTTTTTCACGGACATGGGTCAGCGGCTAGGCGCGGCGCATCTGGTGATTTCGCGTGCCGGCGCCTCGTCGGTGACAGAGCTGCAGGTGGCGGGGCGCCCAGCGATCCTGGTGCCGTTCGCGGCTGCTGCTGACGATCACCAGACCGCTAACGCCGAGGGGCTCACATCGGTTGGCGCCGCGGACCTGTTCACCGAAGCTGAGTTCGAGCCGAATGCGCTGGCCAATTTGCTCGAACGCCGGCTCGCCGATCCTCACGGGCTTGCCGTCCGCGCCGCCGCAGCGCGCGCCGCTGCGAAGCCCGAGGCGGCGAAATCCTTGGCCGATCTGGCTGAATCCATCAGCGCCTGACGCTTTCGCCGCTTGCGCGGGCGCCGGTGGTTGGCGACAATCCGCGCCTCGAAACGCGGGACCAATTTCATGAAACGCTACGCCGTCTGCTACATGTCGATCTCCACCGGCAGGCCGGAAATGATCAGCGAGACCGACAATCCGTCTGAAGCCTACAAGGGTGCGCTCAAGGCGGAGAAGGAAGGTCTCAACGACGTGCGGGTGGCGGACACGCAGCAGCGAACATCGCACGCAGCAAAAGCCTTCGCGGCGATGCACCGACTCTGAGCTGTTGCACTTAAGCTTGTAATCCGAGGTCCGCATGCAGCGCCGCGCTATTCCGTTCGATACCGGTCCCATCCATTTCGTGGGCATCGGGGGCATCGGCATGTCCGGCATCGCCTCGGTGATGAAGAATTTCGGATACGAGGTGACGGGCTCCGACGCCAAGGAGAGCGCCAACACTGAGCGGCTGCGCGCGCAGGGCATCACGGTCACCATTGGGCACAAGGCTGAGAACGCCGCGCTTGCGGGCGTCGTGGTGATTTCGTCGGCGATCAAGAACGGCAACCCGGAGACCGACGCCGCGCGGGCGCGCGGCGTGCCGGTGGTGAAGCGGGCGGAGATGCTCGCTGAGATCATGCGGCTGAAGTGGACGGTCGCCATCGGCGGCACGCACGGCAAGACCACGACCACTTCGATGATCGCGGCGCTGCTCGATGCCGGTCAAAAGGATCCAACCGTCATAAATGGCGGCATCATCAATGCCTACGGCGCCAACACGCGCATGGGTGAAGGCGAGTGGATGGTGGTGGAGGCCGATGAGAGCGACGGCACCTTCACGCGCTTGCGCGCCACGGCGGTCGTCGTCACCAACATGGATCCCGAGCATCTTGATCACTACGGTTCCGTGGATGCGATGAACTTTCCAGCACAGTGGGATCCGAAGCTTGGAATTCACGTGACTTGAAGTCGCGGC